>ERZ827452.247-NODE-247-length-79496-cov-86.872283_pt1 | contig 79496 bp, 71 predicted proteins | sample MGYA00519866_ERZ827452 | MGnify/ENA primary metagenome ERZ827452 (study PRJEB31778, sample SAMEA3449307) | human gut metagenome | biome: human gut; feature: human-associated habitat; material: faeces | place: United Kingdom | collected 2010/2012 ... | reverse complement strand
CCCTCATTCCACCTGTTGGAATATCAGTTCTTCAAATCAATTTTCAAGCTCCTTTTAATCTTGCAGAATTTTGACTTGAGCGTAACCTTTTCAGTTACAAACGAGTCGCACGAACGTTTGTTCCCGCGCCCATTTTCGCCGTGCTGCCCATCAGGACGCGCACCTGCCCGCTGCGTACCTTCGCGAAAAGCTCCTTCTTCTTGACCTCCGTGTTGGCTTCATGGATGAACGCAATCTGCCCGGCAGGCACACCGTGGGCGACGAGCTTTTCCCGAATGTCATCATAGACGTTGAAGGTGTTCTCCTGCGGGGTATCATCGGCAAGAAAGGGTTCGCATCCGCTCTGCGTAGCAGTTACTGCTCCCGTGCCCTTGGGCGTGGAAATATCACAGAAGACGAGTTGGGTCAGCTTATCTTCCTGACCAGCCTCCCAGATGCGCAGGATGTTGCCGACACAGGCGTTGACCTTGCTGGCCGGATCATCCGGCAGTAGCGGATTGATGAGACGCTGATCGAGGCCGAGCTTTCGCCCATCGCTGGTGATCTTGAGCATGTTGTCCACCGTGGGATCGACCTGCTTGTTATGGACTGCTGCTGCGCGTTCAGAGAGTGTCTGCACCATTTCCTCCTGTTGCGCGGTAGGCTTGACCACGACTGTTTCATACTTCACATCGGGTGTCGGGAGATGAAGCTGATCCGCCGTCTTGATGTCCGCGACCTCACGGAATACGTTCATCAGCTCCGGCAGATTGAAGAACTTCGCAAAGCGCGTGCGCGCCCGATAGCCTGTTCCCTCAGGAGCCAGCTCAATCGCTGTCGTGGTTTCGCCAAACGTGGATGCCCAGCAGTCGAAGTGCGTCATGCCGCTGCGCTGCAAAGCGCCGTATTGCAGATAGCGCTGCATCGTATACAGTTCCGTCATGGAGTTGCTCACGGGCGTGCCCGTGGCGAAGATGATGCCGCGCCCGCCGGTCAGCTCGTCCATGTAACGGCACTTCATATACATGTCGCTGGACTTCTGCGCCTCGGAAGTGGAAATGCCCGCCACGTTGCGCATTTTGGTGTAGAGGAAGAGATTCTTGTATGAATGCGCCTCGTCCACATACAACCGATCTACACCGAGCTGTTCAAAGGTGACGACATCATCCTTGCGATCCTCAGCACGCAGCTTTTCGAGTTTGAGCTCCAGCTGCTTTCTGGATTTTTCCAGCTGTTTAATGGAAAAACGCTCACCATTGTTGTTTTTCAGCTCCTCAATGCCGTCCATGATTTCGGCAATCTCGTCCTGAAGCAGCTGCTCCTGACGCTCATGCGATACCGGGATTTTCTCAAACTGGCTGTGCCCGATGATCACCGCGTCATAATCACCCGTGGCTATTCTCGCACAGAATTTCTTTCGGTTGCCGGTTTCAAAGTCCTTTTTCGTTGTGACCAGAATGTTGGCGGAGGGGTATAGCCGCAAAAACTCGGAAGCCCACTGCTCTGTCAGGTGATTGGGCACGACGAACATGCTTTTCTGGCACAGACCCAGCCGCTTGCTTTCCATGGCTGCCGCCACCATTTCAAACGTCTTGCCTGCGCCCACCTGGTGGGCAAGCAGCGTATTGCCGCCGTAAAGCACATGGGCGACAGCGTTCCGCTGGTGCTCCCGCAGCGAAATTTCCGGGTTCATGCCAGCGAAAATAATGTGACTGCCGTCATATTCGCGCGGGCGAATGGAGTTGAACAACTCATTATATTGCGTCACCAGTGTCTGCCGCCGCTCAGGGTCTTTCCAGATCCATTCGCGGAAAGCATCCTTGATGGCCTGCTGCTTCTGCTGCGCGAGGGTGGTTGCCTTCTGGTTGAGTACGCGCTGCTCTTTGCCGTCCGCATCCTGCACGGTGTCGTAGATGCGAACATCCCGCAGGTTCAGCGTGTCCTCCAGAATCTTGTAGGCATTGGCCCTATCCGTGCCGTAGGTGGTATACGCAGCAACATTGGAGCGGGAAACGACATTCTTGCCGTTGATGCGCCACTCGGCGGTATGGGGCGAGAAGTGTACCTCGATGGCACGGCGCTGGTAATACGGGGTATTGAGCAGCTCGTACATGAAGTCCTGAATGTACTCCGGCGCGATCCACGTCGCACCCAGCCGCACGTCAATGTCGGACGCCTCCAAATCCTTGGGCTGTGCCGCTTCCAGCGCCTTCACATTGGGCTGAAAGGCAGCGTCCGACTGCGCAGCGGTCTTGGCTTCGCGCAGCTTTTGCCGCACATTGCCGGACAGGTATTCATCTGCCGTCACATACTGCGCCTCGGTGCCGGGGATTCGGAAGATGGCGCCGGTCAGCTTCTGAACGATGTCCGCCTCGCTCTTCCCAGTCAGCTGAGCCATATAGCCAAGGTCAACCCTGGCGCGTTCCCCGATGGATACCGCCAAAGCATCGGCTGAGGTGTCCACATGATCGACGCTGCGTTGCTGCTTGATCGTCCGCTTCGTGAACATATCCGCCTTCCGCAGCAGCTTGTGATCATCATCGAGGATTTCGAGCGAACAGAGCAGGTAGTAGGAAGAATCCGACGAAAACGCAAGGCGGTTGGCCCGATCATTGATGAGTCCAAAGCGCGCAGAGTAACTGTCATACAGAGTGTTCAGCTCCTGCTGAAGCTGCTCAATTTCTCCATCGCCGTGCTCATCGAGCTGCGCGTCGATCAGCTTGCGTACCTGATCCCGCAGGGCAATCATGCCCTTGATACGCTCCTGCGCCGTTTGATTCAGGTGCGGCTTTACCATGCGGCTGTTCTCGCGGTAATAGACGGTGCCGTCGATCACCGTATAGGAGAAGTTCCGCACATTGGGATCGGCGGGAATGGATTCATCTATTGCTTCCTCGTCGCCCAGGTCGGGCAGCGCCGCTTCCTGATAGGTGCCGTGGATATGGCCAATCGCCTCATGCAGCTGATCTGCAAGGTTTACGCCTTCCTTCGGGAGAACGGTGAAGCTCTCCCGGCCGTACTGCGTATTCTCCCTGGACAGCGTGCCCAGAACCATCTCCGGGTGCTGAACAAAGTAGCAGTTCATGGTCAAGCCGTCTGCGTTTTCACCCACATGCACCCAATCCGGCTCAATCTCGATAGCCCGATCCCGCTTTTGCAGAAAGATGATGTCCGAAACGACCTCGGTGCCCGCGTTGGCGCGAAAGGCGTTGTTCGGCAGCCGGAGTGCGCCCAGCAGCTCCGCACGCTGCGCGATGTATTTGCGCACTTCCGGGGACTGCTGATCCATTGTGTAGCGGGAGGTAACAAAGGCGATCACGCCGCCCGGGCGCACCTGGTCAATCGCCTTGGCGAAGAAGTAGTTGTGAATAGAAAAACCGAGCTTGTTGTAAGCCCGGTCGTTGACCTGATAGTTGCCAAAGGGCACGTTACCGATGGCAAGGTCGAAGAAATCCCGCCTGTCTGTCGTTTCAAAGCCCGCGACGGTGATGTTGGCCTTGGGGTAAAGCTGCCGCGCGATTCGTCCGGTAATGCTGTCTAGCTCCACACCGTACAGACGACTGTCGGCCATGCTGTCGGGGAGCATCCCAAAGAAATTGCCGACGCCGCAGCTGGGCTCCAGAATATTACCCGTCTTGAATTCCATTTGCGCAACCGCGTCATAGATGGCGCGGATAACGGTCGGGCTGGTGTAGTGCGCGTTCAAGGTAGAGGCTCGCGCCGCGTCGTATTCCTCCGGCGTAAGAATGGATTTGAGGGCTTCGTATTCCTGATGCCACGCCGCACTGTTTTCATCAAACGCCTGCGGCAAACCGCCCCAGCCCACATACCTGGACAGTACTTCCTGCTCTTCTGGCGTTGCCTGCCGCTGCTCGCTTTCCACCATTTTCAGCACAGAAATCGCTTCCAGATTCGCGCTGAACTTGGCTTTCGCGCCGCCTTCTCCTAAATGCTCGTCCGTAATTCTGAAGTTTTCCGCCACGGGCTGAGAAGGTACAGGCACACGGGGTTCATCCGCTTGGGCAGTGTAGTCCAGCACAATATTCTCCAGATTGATTTCCTCAGAGGACTGCGCGGGTGTCTCATCAGCAGGAAGCAGGTGCGCATTTCGTTCATCTTCTGCCAGCAGATGTTCAAAACGGGGATAGCTTTCCGAACGGAAGATGGGATAGCGCTGTGATGGGTCACGGAGACTTATGTCAAAAAGCCCTATTTTTTCAATGATGAAGGGCTGATGATCCAGATAGACGGTATCACCTACCGCATAGCGGCGCGACGGGGCAGAGGGAGGTTCCGCGGGTGCTTCAGGCTCAGAATCTTCTGTTACATCGATATTGGTTTCATCTTCTGACGGTTCGGTTTCCGGCAACGCTACTTCTAGCGTTTCCGCAGACGATGAAGCCTCCGCAATGCCCAAGCTGGCGATTTCCTCTTCCGTGAGATAGAGTCCGCGACGAATGAGACGGTCGATTTGTTCCGCGACCTTTGCCCATGACAGCACAACGGGCGCACAATGCTCTTTTTCGAGCTTGATGCCTTTCGCGTCATGCGACTCGCTGCTGCCATTGGCGTGCGAGAGCGCGTGAGATCGGCCGCCAACGCCATACTCTTCTTTCAGAAAATCCGCTTTTTCTTTTCCGGTGTGCGCGGGCGAATCTATGAAGTATTGGTAAATGCGGCCTTTGCCGCCTGCCATGCTGCTGCCGCTTGCCAAAAAGGCAGAAATTTCATCGTCGGTGATGAAACTCTCTGCCGTGGCCACTTCCGTCAGCAGGGAATCATAGGTTCGCCGGGGCAGAGCTAGCTCCCGAAAACCGTTCAGAATTGCGTCCGGATGGCAGAAATCAAACCGCACGAGATTGGGATTCTGATGGTAGGCATCCACAAACCGTGTCATCTCCGCGGTCATCTTGTCAAGAAAATCAGGATCAGACAGTCTTTCCGCAAATCTGGCCGTCTCATCAGGGAAGCCGCTGCCGCGAAGGGAATCCATGGATGGAAAATAGGCGCTGCCGTCTTCCGAAAGATCCCGGTACATGTACCAGAACGCTTGCGAGATAAGGGAACGTTCATGGAACGGGGTTTGTGCCAGCTCCATCATGCTGAGGTACTGGCCAGATGCCAGCAATTCATCAATCCGTTTAGCGGCATCTTCCCAACTGACACGCTGCGTGGAAGGGAGGAAGCGGGCGCTTTTGCCCTGCGCGACACGGAGACCGTCCTTGTCATACCACACGGCATATGACCGCCCCTGAAAGCGAAGGCCGTACCCATCATGATAGATGCGGGGCAGGCGCAGCGCGATGGTTTCCGTCGGGAACTGCTTGGAAAAGTCAGCCGCGACCGCCATCCGATGATCCGGGGTGTTGCTACCGTTTCGCAGAAACTCATCAATGACTTCCTGCGGTACAAAAAAAGCGGAAGGTGCCTGCGCACGCTCCGCTTCAAGAGAATCAATGATCTGAATTTGTTCGCTTTCCGATGGGACAAGGAAGCTCATCTGCTCCGTCACCGGGGAATAATCCGTCAGCTGTAAATCAGCTCCGACAGAATCAGCTCTTCGGCCTGATGTTTCAGGCTGTTCATCTGCGCCACCCACGCCATTTGATTCGTCGCTTTCAGTTCCTCGGTCACGCCTTTTTGCTTCGGTAGAAGGATCATCAGGCGCTCCAGCCGGTTCTGAGCCGTTTGCTCGATCTCCTGCAGGTGTTCCATCAGCTTCCCGCTGAACAACAGCCTCGTGTACAGCCCCGGACGCTCGTTCTCCAGATACCGCAGCCGCATCAGGCCATACTTCCCCAGCGGCCGTTGTTCCTCCTTGGTCAGTTCCATCTCCGGGAACAGATAGTCTCCGCTGCGCTTGTACATCAGTTCGCTCATGTTCAACGCTCCTTTCAGCATTTCTGACGGTCATTTCAATCTGGCGAAGGACTTGACCGGAAATCAGGCTGACAGCCTTGCCAAGTTCCGCTGCCGCCGCGGGGGTGCTCCAGTCCAGCACCGCTTGGAACATGGTTCGGGACAATTCCGGTTCCAGTCTGCATCGGGTCTGGACAGTAAAGGAGATGCTGGCCGCTGCGGCTTTTCGGAAGGAAGTTCCGATCGCGTCTCTATCGTACCCGGAAAGCGGTGTACCGTCAACGCTGTCGAGGATGTCCTGACCATGGGTCTGCCAGTATTGCAGCGCCTGCCGCTCGGCAATCTGATCAATCTGCCGCGGTAATTCCATGGAAGCCTCCTCGGAATATTCCGCCGCCAGCATTTGCTGAACATCGTCCAGCATGTCTTTTGTCAGCACCCAGGGGATGATATCCATGGCATTGGCGCGTGTCCCCGTGTCGGAAATGTCAAACACATATCGCAGACGCATCCCATCCTGCCCCGGTGTCAGCAGGACGATGCCCTTCGCACCGCGCTTGATGTACCGCTGTGTCCGCTCATTCCACAGTTCGTAAGTGGCACACGCGGTGGCGTCCGGGCGCTGCGCGTAAATCATCAGCTGGTCATGGTACGGGTATTTATACAACCGGGAACCCATGGTGAGGTAGGAAGCCCAGTCCAGATAATTACTGGTAATTTTTCGGGCCGTATCCTCTGCTAGAGCCACATAGACCTGTAGCTTTGTCGGCATTTGTTTTCCTCCCATCATTCCGGTTCGGAATCCCAGTCGATTTCGTCATGCGTATCGGTGCAAAAGCTCCCGCGGGCAGCGTCTTCGCAATCGAAAGACGCAATCGTCATCCTTATCAATTCGTCGGACAACGCGTCAAACGCCGAATCGGACATCTTTTCCAGCTTTTTAATCACACCCTGTGTCAACTGCTTCAGCTCCAGCTCATCCGGCATGAGATAGCGCATCATGTCGCGGAGTTCGGCAATGGTACCGGCGCGATTGCCGGGGTTGTAGATGCAGATCAGGCTGATTTCTTCCGGGGTAAACATGTTCATCGGCTTCCTCCTATTTAGCAGGTCATGGGGCAGGGTTATTTAAGCAGCAAATCTTCATCCGCGTCGGCTTCGGCATACCACAGCGAGTAAGCGATGAGATCAGTCAGATTCCAGCCGGCGGGCAGAACAGATTCATAAAAATAATCACACGCGATGAGACCGTCACGAAGGGTGTCGCAGTCCTCACGAATTAGATGACAGCGTTCATCTGTTTTCAGACAAAAGCCGTTTTGACAGTACGCGCACTCATCCCTGGCTAGCGCGCGGAGACTCAAAATGATTCGAGGATCAATCATCACGTCTGCGGGCAGAAGCTTTCCTTCGTGAAATCGTGCTCGCGACACCGCGCCAGTTCAGGGATTGTGTTCTGACGAAAAAGCGCTGCGATGGGCGGGTCATGTTCGTTCATCTGCTTATGGTTCATCATCCGTTTATCGCTCCATTTCTTTCTTTTTGATTTTGGGACGCTGACATTGCATTGTATTGTCCTTGGCCTTTTCCAGCGTCCACGTTTCCGGAGATAAAAAATCGGGCAGATGGCAAAAGCCAATACTGTCCGTATAGTAGGCATCCATATGACCGTTTTGCCGCAGCACAATGACGTCGCTGACGCTCAGACTGTGACCGGAAAAGTCTTCCGGACGTTCCATATTGAACTTTGTAAACAGAAACTCGCAAATCGCATCCGGCGGCTTTGCTTGCCAATACTCCCCCGACAAAGGCGCAGTGTAGACCAGCGCGTAATTTTCTTTGCGGACCAGCTGCTCGATTTCGCAGTCTGTCATAAAGCAACCGCCATGTTCAAAACGCAGATGAACCGCTGCCGTTACGCCAACATTGCTTTGCACACGAAAGCTGTCAGGGGCATCGCTCTGCTTCACGGTAAAACCTTCGCCGCGCCAAAACGCTTCCGCTTCCGCTTTGCTGGAAAAACGCGTATTCTTCTTGCGTTCCATCGCGTGATTGACTTTGCTTTGCGTTTTTTGAGCGAACCGGTTCAGCAAATCCATCGACGCAAAGCGAAGCACGGCATTGTCCTCGGTACCTTTGAGCTGATAGACAGCGTATCCATCCTGCTGGGACAGGAGAAAGCCTTGTCCCAGCTCATTGGAAAAAATCATAGGGTTGCTCATTCTTCTCCTTCCAGCACCATGCTGCTGTTTCGCGTGCCGTCAGACAGTACCAGTGCGTATTTGTATCGGCCTTCTTCGACGGCCTGACGGCAGATGCGCAAGCCATACTGCTCCGTGGTGTTGCCGCGCGAGAGCGTTAATTCAAATTCCGATTCATTCCAATAGCGGCCGCGGCGAGGATCGTATTTTTCAATCGTCCAAGTGCCGCTGAATGGGGATGACATACCGTTTTCCAGCGTGGCTAAGCCCGTCATGTCGCCGCTTTCGTAAAAGGTGATTCGTTCCACATTGACAGAGCTGCCCGCATAGAGCTTCCAGCTGCCAACGATAGCGTGATTCGCTTCCTGAAGCTCGCTGACCGTCCCAGACAGGCACTCGGTCGGAACAAATCCACGATACCGGCTTTTGCCTTCGCCGCCCTCAATATAAGTCCAGTCGCCCAGACAGCCGATGGCTGTGACGCGCGTGTTCTCTGTCAGCTTGGTCAACATGGATTGGCTCACCAGCGGATCATCTGTTACCACAACATCATAGTTCACCACTGCGGGAATTGCTGTCAGGCACAATTCGGAAATTTGCGCATCTTCGGACAGCGCCTTTTTGTCGATATAGCCGATTCGGAAGTGCGAATCGGTGATGGCGTACTGAACCAGCAGCCAGTCACCGTCTGTGCCGAACACCTGAATCCAGTCGTTGGTGCTGACGCGGGCGCGTCCATTCGCGCCTCGAATCCCCTTGGAATCCGGCGCGGCGTAGACAGCATAGGTCTGCTTGGACGCAAACGAAACGACATCAGCCGTCAGGGTACCACCCGGAAGGCTGGGAGCCTCCGCGGCGAAAGCAACAGCGCTAAACAGCAGGAGGGAGAGGCACAGCGGCAAAAGCATGGATACAAACTTTTTCATACAGATCATCCTTTCAGTCAAAGCTGGGGCGCAGGAAGGACTTGCCGTCCTGGCCGTAGTTCAGTCGCAGAACAGCTTGATAGGGGGCACTGGTTTTCGCGGAGCGCAAACCGGTTTTTCGGACTTGTCCTGTTGCAAGCAGTTCCTTGACTTCCCCGGAGGTCAGCGACTTTTCCGCGCAGGATAGAATTCCGCTGTTTTTCCAAATCGCGAAATTGCAGGTTCGGTTTTCGCACAGGAAGCCTTTCGCGCGCTCGGTGACAGCCGCGCCGCACTTGGGGCAAGCGCCGAGTTTTTCTCGAAGCGGCGGAAACAGCTGTTCCGCGTTTTTCGCCCGACGCGTATCGGAAATCAGTTCCTTCACAAACGTTTGAATATCGCGCATAAAGTCTTCCGGTTTTTCCTGTCCCTGCTCCATTTTCTTCAGTCGCTGTTCCCAGATCGCGGTCAGCGTCGGAGAAAGCAGCTGTTCCGGCAGGATGGAGGCCAGCGCTTTGCCCTTGGGCGTGGGCAGCAGTACTTTCCGACGTTTCTCCCCGACACGCTCAAGCAACTTTGTCTCTATGAGCTTTTCCAAAATGGTCGCGCGGGTAGCGGGCGTGCCAATGCCTTTTTGTTCCGCGTCCTCCGGCATGTCCTGCGCGCCGGCGATTTCCATGGCGTGAAGAATGGTGGCTTCGGTATGATGCGCGGGCGGCGTAGTCTTACCTTCCTCAAGGGACGCCTTTAGAGAAGGCAGCCGCATATTCTCCGCGAGTTCTGTTGGAATCGCTTCCTCCTGGCAAGCTTCTTCGTCCGCGAGACGGTTGCCCAGGCTGCCTCGGAAGGCATACCAAATCCGCTGCCAGCCCATATGCGTCATCCGCTTTCCCCGCGCCGTGAACTCATGCTCTCCGCAAAGCAGCGTCACGGTCGTTTCGTCATACGCAAGAGGATCATCCAGCGCACAGAGAAAGCGAGCGCAGACAAGATGAAGCAAGTCCAGTTCTCCGCTGGTCAGGGCGTGAATGGTCTGCGTCAGGTCTGGCATCGCCGCGGTCGGAATGATGGCGTGATGATCGCTGACTTTGCTGTCATCAATGACCCGGTCGGGATGAGCGTGCAGTTCCAGTGCTGCGGCGAAAGGCAGCGCATGGCGCACACGATCCGCGAGCTCGTCCAGCCCGTCCCGCATGTCCAGTGTCAGATAGCGGCTGTCGGTACGCGGATAAGTCAGCAACTTCTTTTCATAAAGGGACTGCGCGTAATCCAGCGTCTGCTGCGCCGTGTAGCCGCAAAGTTTGTTGGCATCCCGCTGCAGAGAGGTCAAATCGTAGAGAAGCGGCGGATTCTCCGTGTGGTGCTTCTGCTGAATTTGCTTGACCACAGCGTATTGCTCACGATTGCAGCGTTTCATCAGGGTACGCACCTCGTTCAGGTCAGCGATGCGCTCGGAACGGGCGGTTACAGACGCTGTTTCCAGCTTGACAGTAAAGAACGGGGTGCTTTTGAAGCGCCGGATCTCTTCCTCCCGCTGGACAATCATGGCCAGCGTTGGGGTCATCACCCGGCCAATAGGGAGCGTAGGGCCATAAAGCAGCGAATAGAAGCGGATGGCGTTCATGCCAACCAGCCAATCCGCCTGTGCGCGGCAGAGTGCGGCCTGATAAAGATGGTCGTATGCGCCCAGGTTCTTCATGAGGCAGATGCCGCGCTGGATCGTGCTTTCCTCCATGGACGAAATCCAAAGCCTGCGAACGGGCTTTTGGCATCCGGCTTTTTCGTAGACCAGCCGGAAGATCAGCTCGCCTTCCCGTCCGGCATCCGTGGCGCAGATGATATTCGTCACATCGGGTGCGTTCATCAGCGCACAGAGTTTCTCGAACTGCTTTTGGGTTTCTGGGTTCACGGTGTACTGCCATTTTTCAGGCAGAATGGGCAGATCCTGATAGCGCCAGCGTTGGTAGCGGGCATCGTATTCCGCCGGAAGCGCCAGTTCGACCAAATGGCCAACGCACCAGCTGACGATTCTTCCGTTGCCTTCCAGATAGCCGTCTTTGCGTTCGTTCGCGCCCAGTGCGCTGGCGATCGCTCTGCCTACGCTGGGCTTTTCGGCGATAATCAGTTCCATGTTGTTTCTCCTTCGCGAATGAGTAGGTTATGATTCGGCTTCATCGTCCTCATCATCCATGAGGAAGTCGTTGTCCGCGCGGTTCTTTTTGCCGTTTCCCTTGTTCTTGAACAGCATAAAAGTGCCTGCCGCGCCCAGTACCAGCATCGAGATCAAAGCGAGGATGGCGGTCTGCTGGTCAGACTTGCTGGATGGCTGCGGTTCGGGAACAGTGGTAGGTGCTGGTACAGCGGTAGGTTCCGGCGTGACGTAGATAATCTCCGGGGTCGGCGTCGGCAAATCCGCTTTTTCCTCGTCCGACATCAGCGCCAACAGGTCTTTCTCATCCACCAGATTGAGGAAGTAGGTCTCATACATTTCCGCGTCTTCATCAATCGGCTTGTCGTAGTCAATCACCAGATAAAAGGTGTTTCCGTTCTTACTTTGCAGGGTAATGAACTGCTTGTTCGTCGCGGCGGAATACAGGACATCCAGCGTATGGCTGTTGCCGTCCGCTTTGTAGGGCATTCCCGGTCCGATGGGAATATACTCCGTCTGAATAATCGGCTCAGGCGTGGGAGCCTGCGTCGGCGCGGCGGTGGGATTACCATCGTCGGGAACGTAGATGAGCGAGCCGCCCAATCCATAGGGGCACTTGGTCGGTTCTGGTTCTGGGGTTGCCGCGGGTTTTCGGGTGGGCTTGGGTGTTTTCGTCGGTTCAGGTGTCGCGGAATCCGGCTCCTGATAATTGGGGTTCTCCAAAAGAACCGGTTCTGAGAAGTTGCCCGCGTAGTCAAAAGCACGGATGGAAAGCTGATCAAACCGCGCCATGCTTTCATCCAGACTGACGGTAACCACATGGTTGATCGGGTCCGTAAAAAGTAGGCTGTTGACCTGTACACCCGCCACACCGGACAGATCATCCCGCGCTTCCACACGCAGAATGTCGCCGTTGATTTCCACTTGCACCGTTGGTGCGGCCAAATCAATGGTCCGCACCGCGGCGGTTTCCTCAAACGGATGCCCGTGGGGATCCAGCACGCGAAGGGTAAAGGTACCGTTTTCCCGCACGGCGATTTCCGCTTCGCCATGATCAAACAGGTCTTCACAGTCATGCCAGTTGCCGTCATTCACGCGGTATTCGATTCGGTACCAGCCCAGACCACTTGGGTCTTGCAGCGATACCTTGATGACCGCGCTGTTGCTGCTGTTCCAGCCGCCCGGCGCGGTCAGGACAATCCGATAAGGCGAAACTTCTTCCTTGGGGATTTCCGCCTCTGCCAGGGCAGTCGGACAGAGACTTGTCAGCAGAACCGCTGCTAAAATCAGAATGGCCGCCCGTCGTTTAATACGCGTCTTCATCGGTCTCCTCCTCAGGTATTACGGGATATTCGGAAAGAGAAGGCACAATCCGCGCGCCTTCCGGCAGTTCAGTCTCCTGCTTTTCGTCCGGATTGCCGAACTTTGTTTTCAGGAACTCGGCAAGCATTTCCGGAGTCAGACTGTACATCTCACAGTTGGTGATGATGGCGGTACGATCCGCCGCCAGCGTGCGCTCCCGCAGCTCCTGAACCTCGTTGGTCAAATCCACCAGCGCCTGTTCTTTCTTTTCCAGCAGCGCGTGGAGCTTTTCTCTGTCGGCGGGGTATCGTTTCTTGGGTTCATTCATATTGTGGTTCACCTCGTTAATTGATGGGCAGTCGCCCAAAGCCGTAAATCTTCTTCGCCCACTTCTCGCTTTTCAAATCGGCAAAGCCAACCGGGTCGCCGGCATGAATCATCATGTCATTTCCGACGTAGATGCCCACATGCGTGATGCCTTTCACATCAGTACCCATCGTTTTCTCAAAGAAAACCAGATCTCCAGGGCGGGCTTCTTCGCGCTCAATGACAGAACACAGCGAATAGAGCCCTTTCGCGCCGACGCGGCCGGTATCATACACGCCGGATTCGCGGTACACCCAGCACACGAAGCCGGAACAGTCGAAGCCAGAAGAAGGTTTGCTGCCGCCATACACATAGGGATAGCCGATGTATTTCTCCGCCTCCATCATCAGGGCCAGAAAGTTCTCGTCCGCCCGGAGCAGTGTTTCGGGAATGGTGTACTGCACCAGCTGATGCTTGGACTTGACGCCAGCCACCTTGACGTTGCTCCTGCCAACCGAGGTAATGACAGGAATCTCATCTTCAGGCTCATCAAACAGAAAATATTCCGGGTCTTCCAGAATGACATCAAGACCGAAGAAATCATCCGTTTCCGTATCTTCCTCCGCGTGCGCCGGCAGGAAGGCTGAAAGAAGGAGCAGTACCAGAATGGCGGCGAGCACTTCCTTGGCAATGTTCAGGGCATCACGTTCTGTTCTGGCGCGATGAAACATCATATTCATTGTTTTTTATTCCTTTCTGTAGGCAGTAAAAAAGGAGTCCGTTTCAGTGGACTCCCTGTTGCAAATCTCAAAGACCGGGCATTCTGCCGAAGGAGTGAAAATGCTGCCGCCAGTAGGCGTCATTCAGATCGGCAAATCCAATGGGCGATCCGCAGTGGATCATCATGCCGTTGCCGACATAAAGGCCGCAATGCGTAATGCCGCTCACGTCATCGCCCATGGTTCCCTCGAAGAAGACGACATCACCGGGCTTGGCCTGGTCATTGGGAACCTTTTCGCACAGACTTCGCAGCCCTTTCGCGCCAAGGCGACCGGTATTGTACACGCCGCTGTGGGTGAACACATAGCTCACAAAGCCCGAACAGTCAAAGCTGGTTTCAGGTGACGCGCCGCCCCAGACATAGGGATAGCCGATGTACTTTTGAGCTTCCTCCATGAGCGCGGCGAATGTGGGATCCGCGTTCAGTATTTCCTCCGGAATATCGTAGAGCATCGGGTCTTTCAGCGGCCTTGCGTAGGGATTACTCGCGAAAATGCCCTCCATATTGCCGTGGGTTGCCATATACAGCGCGTACATGCCCATGGTATGATGGCTCATGCTGACAACCGGCAGGCGCGAGAGGTCTTTGTTCTCCAATCGGACATGACAGGTCTTGTAGCGGTATGGGACACGAACCGTTACGGTTTCCATTTTCCCCGTTTCCGGGTTCATCTGGCGCTTTGTTTCCGTTCGGTAGCGGGTTTCCGTGGTCACAGACGGTGTCACGATATATTGCAACTGGAAGTACTTTTCGATCACCGGCATCGCGGTATCCAGCGTCCACGGCTGCCCGTCATAGACCGCCGAGATGATGGCGATCAGCACATAAGGGTCATGCCAGATTTCATCGGCATCCACCAGCACCTCGTCGTATTCCGGATGGTCGCGGTCATAGTGCGCCATTTCATCTGCAAGCTGTTTTTCCAGCGCGGCATAGGCGCGTTCGGTAGCTTTCACGTCTTCCTCTTCCGCGGGATAAGTGCCGATGATGACGGATTGCAGCACGGACTGCGCCAGCGGCGTGCAGGACTGCAAACTGCTCATCACGAGAAGCAGCATCGCGGCCAGCGCGATCATGGCCAGCGCTGTCGGATGACGGGTAAAGTACCCTGACAGCTTTTTTGCCGTGTTTCCCGCTGTCACGGTGATTTGTTCTGTCCGGTTTGCCGCGTTCCGCGCCGACTTTTTTGCCGCGTATGTCTTTCGGATGGCGCGTTTCTGCTGCCATCTGGAGAAGGAACTGCTGGTGAATGATGGATTTTTCACCTGTTGCCGTGCTTTTAGGTATTGGGTTTGAGCCTTTTCCAGCTTGCGTTCTGCCGCCGCGGCCTGTTTGTAGGGATGAAGCGCATGGACATGATAGGCATGTTCACCAGCCCGCAAGACGCTTTTCTGGATGTCATCCGCTTTCAGGACAGCATGGACAGCAGCGTTATCGTCTTCATTGGCTTCTAAAACCTGATGATGAAGCGCATCATGAGCAGAGCGCAAAGTCTGTCGCGCCGGATGCTGGGGGTTGGAAGGCGGTTTAGCTGGATGCTCCTCGAAGTGCAGCCGAACCGTTTTTTTCTTCGCGGAGGTTTTTTCGGAAGAAGCTGGAGCGGAGATGGGACTTGTCTGATTTTCCGCGCTCATTTCTTCCTGAGTCAGCACGAAACGACGCTGTTTTCTGATTTTTCGCTCAGCGTGTTCCAGCTGTTTTGCCGCCTTTTCGACTTTCGCTTTCTTCTTTTCCAGTACCGGCCGCGCGCTCTCTTCCTTGGAAAACTGAAGTTTGGGAGAATCCCGGTTCCGTGATGCTTCCATGAGCGGCCTCCTCGTCAGGAAAGATTGATTTCACTGGGCTTGGTGCTCATCAGGCGATAGAGTTCCGTGTTTTTCGGGAAGCGGTCGCGGAAGGGCAGAATGACATTGCCGTAGAACAGCAGCCCTTCACCTTCGCCGCTTTGAGTCACATAGGACAGCTGATGCGGCGAAATGCCCAGTTTTCGCGCGAGAATTTCGCGGTCGCCGGAAGCCTGATTCAACATGTAGATGAAATCCGAGTTTTCAAGGATATTTTCAACCTCCTGACTGGCGAGCAGATCTTTCACGTTCTGCGTGATGCCTGTCGGGATGCCGCCCCATTTGCGGAAGCGTTTCCAGATTTCCACGGAGTAGGCCGCCGTTTGTTCCTCACGCAGCAGCAAATGAAATTCGTCCATGTAGTATCGGGTGGATTTTCCTTCACTACGGTTTGCCGTGACACGACCCCATACCTGATCTTGCACAATGAGCATACCCAGCTTTTTCAGCTGCTTGCCCAGCTCCTTGATGTCATAGCAGACCATACGATTATTCACGTCCACGTTGGTTCGATGGTTAAATACATTCAGCGAACCGGTGACATAGATTTCAAGGGCGGTAGCCAGCGTCTGCGCTTCCTTTTCTTCTTGCGCGCGGAGGGCATTGTACAGATCTTCCAGTATCGGCACATTTTCCAGCGTAGGATGGTTGAGATACGGCTGATACACGATATGAACCGCACGGTCAATCACCGTCTTTTCGATAGGCTGCAAACCATCTCGGCCGCCGACAATCAGCTCACACAGGGACAGAATAAAGTCTGATTTCAGGGATAATGGGTTGTCATCATCGCTGTAATTGAGGTTGATGTCCATGGGGTTGATATAATTCGTGCTGGTTGGCGAAATCCGAATGACCTGCCCGCCAAACTTATAGACCAGTGGATAGTACTCGCCTTCCGGGTCGCAGATGATCACATCGTCATTCGTCAGCAGCATCACATTCGACATTTCGCGTTTGGCGGAGAAGGATTTGCCGGAACCCGGCGTGCCCAGAATCAGACCGTTCGGGTTTTTCAGTGATTTGCGATCCACCATAATCAGGTTGTTGGACAGCGCGTTGAGACCGTAATACAGGGCTTCATGGCCGGCTTGGAACAGCTCCTGCGTCGTGAAGGGAATAAAAATCGCGGTTGACGATGTCGTCAGACCGCGCTGAATCGGTATTGTGTTATAGCCCAGCGGCAGGCAGGAAACCATGCCGGCTTCCTGCTGATAGTCCAGCGGAATCAGCTGACAGTTGTGCTGCTGCGCGAGACTCTGCGCCTGCTTCACGTTCAACGTGAGCTGCTTTTTGCTGTCCGCGGTGTTCATAACCAGAAAGGTAATGAGAAACATGCGCTCGTTGCGGCTTTGCAAATCTTCCAGCAGTTTCTTTGCCTCGCCGCCGTAAGTCGCCAGATCAGAGGGGAGAATGTCCATATCATAGCCGGAACGGACGGCTTTTTTCTGTTCTTCGATCTTCATTTTATCCAGGTCGGTGATTTTCCGCTTAATGTCCTTGATGGCGGCGGTCTGGTCAATAGCCCGCACATGGAAGCTGACCACCAGTGACGATTCCATGGCAAGGAAATCTGCCAGACAGCGGTCATTCAGGTCGGAAGCCAGAATGGAGAAGAAGCTGATTTCACCATACTTGCTGCCCATGCCGAAGCTGTGCTTTTCTCGGAAATCAAAGCTCGAAGGCGCGATGAAATCCTTGGTGGACAAGCCCGAGGGCGCAAGCCATTTCCAGTCAAAGAGGAACGGCGTCTGGTTGTCCATGTGGAACAGATCATACAGCAGTTTCAGCCGATCTTGGCCATTCAGCGGCGTGGCAGCCACCCCCAGCCGCTTGAAGCCGTTGAGCAAATCCATCTCAATGCGTTCCAGACGCGGCTTGGCTGCTTTGTAGTTTTCCGCGTCCACCCCAAAGGTCAGGTACTTGCTCTTGGTCAGACCATTGTTGCCCTTCGCCAGCTGCTCCTGAAGCATCTGCGCGTATTCGTGCCGGATATCATTGAAACCGTCGTCCCGGTCAGGAATCAGAACGCTTTGCTCAAAGTTTTCCGCGTTCGCGGTCAGATTCAGGAACGAGAACTGCAAATGAATCCCGCTGTCAAAGTAATTGAGAAAATCACACCAGCCTTCAAAGATGGAGGTCTTGTCGTCATTCTGCGCCAGCTGGTAATTGATGTCCTGAAACTGGATGGTTTTTGTGTAATAGCGGTCGGTGACACGGCAGATGCCGTCCGGCCACATCCGCTGATATGGAATGGTTTCCTGCGCGGTGTAGGGGCCTTTCTTTTGCTGCTGCCTTTGGCGCACCAGTGCCCGCAGCTGCTTTTTTTCAGCCTTTGTCAGTTTGATTTTTCCTTTTTCTTTGGTTTTCAAGAATTTTTCGCACCTCCCGGTGGTATCGGATGTTTTGGTCGATGGCCGTGTAAAAATTAGCGGTTTGAAAAACGCGCGTCCGGGGCTTGATAAAGCGTGCCTGAATGAAATGCCTGAGCAGCACTTCCAGCGGCTGTCCGTGTCGCTCAAACATGGCGAACATGAAAAACGGCAGCATCAGGACAATCATCAGCATGGCCGCCATACTGGTGCCCAGCGCGTCTTTTGTCAGAAAGAAAAAGGGCACGCCCACAAGCGCACCCAGACCGAAGCAGATGACCTGACGCTTGGTCAGGTTGAAAAGAAATTTGGACTTGACGCACGTCAAGTCCTTGGGGACAGGAACATAGGCCATTGATTTGCTTCCTTTCCGTGGTGTTCAGTCCATCAGAGCCGTTCACGAACCGCTTTTCGGATGTCATCATGGGCAGTCGCTTGCCGGTCTGGTTTCTGCTGCCCTGCCGTTTGGGCTTTCTGCGGCGAAGCGGATGCTCCCGCTTAGGCCGCTTTCGGGGGCAGGGCGCTAAGGCCGCCGCGTTTACCGCGCCCACGGAAGCAAAGCGTACCATGCGATGGTGGTTCTTGGGCTGTTTGTTCATTTTCTTCTCCATGTTCCGCGTGATGATTAGTGGGCATTAAAAATAGATTTTGCGACACTGGAGGACTTAAACAGGGTGAAGCAGAGCAAAACTGTATAGCCGATACACGTCCACAGTGCGGCCCCAATATCATTTCCGACGCTAATGCCCTGCACCAGTACCGCATAGATGGCCACGCAGACCATGATGAGAAAAGCCTGAAACCCAAGCGCGAACAGACTGCGCAGATAGTTATTGCCCATCTGTCCCCATTCGCGGTTCACCATGGTTGCCATCGGAATCGGCGCTACAGAGGTGACCATATAGATCTCGATAATACGTCCATACACGATGATGAAGATGCAGATGCTGAGCACCCACGCGATAATCCCCATCAGGGAGCTTTGGAACCAAAGCCCAAACAGCGGGCCGACGTCCATCTCCATCAGCGCTTGCTCCATATTGCCCATCAGCGCGGTCACATCCAAGGCCGTATCGCCGATGATGATGCCGGAAGCCTGATTGACAACATGCTGCGCCACATCAAAAACGGCCATCACGATATTCCATGTGTTGGTTACGATGAGTACTGCGCAGAACGTTTTGAAAATCCACTTGAAGAAAATGAACGTCTCAAAGTCATGGAGGTTGTTGCGGTCAATCAGCAGCTGAATCAGTTCCAGGCACATCACGAACGTCAGGATGATTCCCGCGATGGGGACAACGACATTCTCTGACAGTGTGCGAATCATCTGGAAAATGCTGCTGTTCCATGCCTGCGGTGTCGTACCGATAGTCGCCGCGACTTCGCCCACACGGGTATTGATCGAATCAAATAAGCCGGACAGATTGCTCATAATGCCGCTGACCAGCAGCCCCTTCAGCCATTCGGTAATCTTGTCCCAGATGAAGTTCAATGGGCATCCCTCCTCGAAATGCACAAATGATGCGTTGCCTTTTCTCCGTGTCTGAAAAAAGGCAGAAAAATAGCCAGAGCTGATTGTTTATCAGTTCTGGCCGCCGAAAAGCACAGGCTCGTGCGCGTGCATTTTCCAAGTGTTAACCAATATAGTTCGTTTTCAAAACTGTTTTGATCTGTTCAGCGGTTACGCCCCTTATCCTCAGTGACTTTAGTTCTGTTTCCGTTACATCAAAGGCGTCAATAAACGTGACCATATCGTTCCTGATCTCATCGGGTAAGCTGACTGGCTTTAGTATCAGTTCAGATGCCAGACGAATGATATCATTTCGGTGCTTTTTGATGTCTGCTGAATCCGTTCCAACCTTGTCACGGAGATCAAGCCATGCTTTTGCCTTGAAGGGAATCAGCCACTCAGGACGCAAGATGGACAGCCCATTGATCACATTCCGTCCATTCAGCAGAGCTTGATAGTAAGCGTCATTCAGCAGAATCGCTGAAAGACTTGAAACGCTGTCATCTATATGGATAGGCGTTAAACCTGCACCTTCGTTCAGCAGCCAGTCAGTACGGGAAAACAGTTCGATCATCTTTGGAAAGCGTGAATCGGCTGGTTTGTCAAAACGGAAAAATTGAGGTTTGCCATTGCTACGGGCTCGATTTTGATAACCGCCATCACGGATAAACTGCCAGAAGCGCGTACCAAAGGAAGCGGTAAGTGCTTCGACAATTAACACCATGTCCAGGTCTTTTGTGGCTCGAAAAGCAGCGTCCTGTTCCTCAAACGAGATGCTGCACGCGGCACCGCCGATAAGAACATACTGATTGGCGTATCCATGAAAGTACTCATGAAAAACATCAAGCCCTTTTACCATACGTATTCCTCCAACATTTCGTTCAATGATGTTTCTACGCGGGGATCTGTTTTATCTTCTTCCGTCAGCATCAGCGCGGCAGAGAGTGGGTCGATGGCATTGTGATTGCCAAAAGGCAATAGATAGCCAACTTCATGCGCAACGCATACCGGCTGTTCTATCTGCGGCACTTGCTTCCATGCGTTGGGATTCAGTTCCCGTATTTGCACTTTTTCAAAAGCTACAGTCGGATAAGGATTATCCGTCAACATAGAATATTCTGCCAGTGCGGAAAGACCGCTCAGAGGCAGGTCAGCTTGTGGAATCTCGGCCAGTCGGAATTCCTTAATGATAGGATTCCGCAGGACAGGCTGGATGGTCTGCCACATAGCACGCTTATCAGGAGCGGCGTACAGCTTTCTTGCTCGATTCTTTACCTGCAAAATAGGAAGTTCCAGCACTTCAATCTCGTCAAAGCAGCGGGTAATCGTCATTTTTGACACGCCCAACGCCTCGGCAGCCTGTGTGACGGTTGTCCCGTTCCACACTTCATACAGTGCCTTCAAAAGAAGTTTTTGTGTCATGAAAGAAATTTGGGAGCAGGGGTTCAACTGGCGCTCATCGCAAGAGTTCAGCAGCACACCCATGAAAGGCAAATACAGTTGATGATTTTCCCACACAAAAGCGATACCTTCCCTCAGCAGGCTTTCTTTGGCATAATAGCTGAGCGTATGCAGATACAAAGCACAGGGCATCCCGGTGAGACGTTCTGTCTGCTTACAACACTTGCGCAAATCCGGCAACGCCATGGTTTCCAGAGGTTCAATCAGCAGACACGACTGTTTATCTATGTTCAGGACATGAAGCCGGACAGTACTGCGATAAATCAGCGGCAGCTTTGCAATATCATCATAGGCCGTCAGCCGCACTTCACGGTGAAGCACCTTTTCAAGATACGCTTGCATTTCCATCGCCGCACCTCCTCGAAATTCTTTTTGAATTGTAACACATTTTAAGTTACAAGTCAAATTATTTCATAGGAAAGCTCGAGTTGAACATTATCCTTTCCCACGGCATCTCTTCTTACCCAAAGAGGCCGGAGAGCAGCGGCACCAGCGTGGTGCCAATCAGCGCGACACCGCCGCCAGCCATGAGCTGCTTAATTCCCTGGGACTTTGGTTGTGTAATATAAAGAAGCAATAGAAGTGTAAAATTTTTTGCCGTTCCTATCCGGCACTTGCGCATTGTGCCGGACAGGTCGGGCATTATTCGGGCAAGTCTACCTTGCCGACAAAAGAATAATAGATTTCAATTTCCTGCCTGCGGTTTTTGTTCTCGTCATAGCTGCACTCATGCACTACGATTTTCTCGATAAACTCCCGCAGCAGGGTAGGGGTAAGTTCCTCAAAGCTGGTGTACTTGCGGACAATGTTCATAAACTTCTCGGCGTTTACCGTGGCTTCCTGCGCCTTTGCAAGTTCCCCTTGCAGTTCGGCGGCTCTCTCTTTAAGCTGCCGCTGCTCGGCTTCATAGTCTGCCGACAACTCCGCAAACCGTTCATCAGAAATGCGCCCGGTCACGCTGTCCTCATAAAGCCGCTTGAAGATAGCGGACAACTCGGCTATGCGCTTCTCGGCTGCGTCCAGTTCCTTTTTCTTGGCGGCATTTCTGCGCTTGCCCCCGTCCTCGTTCTGCTCGATCAGCAGCTTCATAAACTGCTTTTCGTGCCTTGCCGCATAGTCGGTCACTTTCCGCAGATTGGCGGTCACTCCCGCTGTCAAAAGGTCGGTGCGGATAAAGTGCGCCGTACAGTCCTTGACACGCTTCTTGTAGTTCCCGCAGATGTAGCAGTCCTGCCGCCTTGTCTTGTTCTCATACCTCTGCTGGTAGAGGACGCTGCCGCAGTCGGCGCAGAACAGCAAGCCGGAGAACAAGCCCACTTCATCATAGCGGTTGGGGCGTTTGCGCTGCTTGCGTAACTCCTGCACCCGTTCCCATGTGGCAAGGTCGATAATCGGCTCATGGGTGTTCTCGAATACCGCTTGCTTTTCCTCCGGGTTTTCTACGCTGGACTTCACTTTGTAGGAGATTTTCTCGGTCTTGAAGTTTACCGTATGCCCCAGATACTCCTTGCGTTCAAGGATATGGACAACGGTATTTGTCGCCCATCTGTGCGGGTAATCGGGGTAGTAGCGGCGGGTGCTGCCCGTCCTGCGGTATTCCAGCGTCCCCGGCGTGGGGATTTCCTGCTCGGTGAGCATACGGGCGATTTTGGTCGGGCCGTTCCCGGCAAGGCACAAGCTGAATATCTGCTTGACTACCGGGGCGGCTTCCTCGTCAATGATAAAGCGTCCGTCCTCGCCTTTTAAGTAGCCATAGACGGGCTGGCTGGTAATGGGCTTGCCGCTCATGCCCTTGCTTCTGAAAACTGCCTTGATTTTCCTGCTCGTGTCTCTCACCATCCATTCGTTAAAAAGATTTTTTAGCGGCGTTAGGTCGTTGTCGCCCTGTGCGCTGTCCACTCCGTCATTGATGGCGATAAAGCGGACGCCTTTCTTGGGGAAAGTGATTTCCGTAAACATTCCGACTTGCAGGTAGTTCCTCCCCATGCGGGATAGGTCTTTGGTAATGACGCATTTTACCTCGCCATTCTCCACGCAATCCATCATTTCCATAAAGCCGGGTCTTTGGAAGTTCGCCCCACTCCATCCGTCGTCAACGAAAAAACGGTAGTTCAAAAATCCATTGTCACGGGCATAGGTTTCCAAAATGCGCTTTTGGTTGGATATGGAATTGCTCTCGCCCTGCAATTCATCATCTTTACTCAATCTTGCGTAAAGGGCGGTAACGGGTGCTAATTGGGTGGTCTGTCTAATCATGGTTTCCTCCATTTCCGACAGCCGCCCCGCTATTCCGTACAAAGATTGTACCATACGGGGCGGCGGTCTGTATAGTGGTTTCTGCTTCTTTATCGCCTGTCATAATGACGATTTTTCAAAAAAGGCTTGTCATGTCACACAAGCGGTAGAAAAGTTCATACTTCTGTGCTATACTTTTGTCAAAGCAATTATTAAGCGGGAGAATAGCCACATGAAGAAAATATATTTAATCGGCGGGGCAATGGGTGTTGGAAAAACAACAGTAGCACAAATCTTAAAAACAAAATTATCAAACAGCGTTTTCCTTGATGGCGATTGGTGCTGGGATTCTGACCCATTTCAAGTTACAGAAGAAACAAAAATTATGGTTATAGATAACATTAGTCATTTGCTTAACAACTTCATTCATTGTTCTGCATATGACAACATCATTTTTTGTTGGGTAATGCACGAACAGAGTATAATTGACGACATTCTATCAAGGTTAGACCATAAAGATTGCAAGGTTTATTGCGTTTCCTTGGTTTGTGACCCTGATGTATTGAGCGAAAGACTGCGCAAAGATATAGAGCAGGGTGTTCGTTTGCCATCAATTATTGAAAAAAGCATTTCATATCTTCCGAAGTACCGACTGTTATATACAAAAAGGATTGATGTTTCTAACAGTTCGCCAAATCAGATAGCAGATGAAATAGCGGCGTTATAATCACTCCCATTCCAGCGGTCATGCTCCCCGGCATGACCGCTTTTCTCATACCCCCGGCTCATGCAGTATAGGGCGGCTTTGGTGCGGCTGCGGTTTCCGCTTCCAGCACTTTCATCATCTTGTCGGCTGCGGTGGCGGTGGTGTCTTTCTTGAAAAAGCCGGAAACAATGAGGACGGTGTTACCCATGCGGGTTTCCGTCACGCAATCCGGGCGGCGGTCTGTGGGGCTGGCGGTGCGGTGCTTTTTATCGGTCATAGGCAACTCCTTTCATTTCAGCAGTTCTTTCAGCCTGTCCAGCTTGGCTTTTGCGGCTTCCTTTCGGAAATTCTTTGCCGTGAAGCAGACAGGGGAACACATTTCAATCAGTCTGTCATAGATACGGGCGTGGGCGGTGTCCTGCGGGTTTTCCAGCATATCCGGCGTGTGGTTGGTGGTGACGATCAGCGGCTTGCCGCTGCGGTATCTGCTGTCAATCACATTGTAGACTTGCTCCAAACCGTACTCCGTCCCCCGTTCCATTCCAAAATCGTCAATGATAAGCAGGGGGTAGCGGCAAAGGCGGTCAATGTACTCGTTGCGCCCCTCGAAGCTGGCGGCAAGGTCATTGAGGATAAGGGCAAAGTTTGTCATGCGGACGGGGATTTCCTGCTCCATAAGGGCGTTTGCAATGCACCCGGCAAAATAGCTTTTCCCTGTGCCTACCTTGCCCCATAGCAGCAAGCCGTGGTTGCCCTCTTTCATCTGCTCCCAACGCTCCACATAGCTGTGCGCCATTCCCATTTGGGGGCATTTGCCGTTGTCATTGGCAAAAGTCCATTCCCGCATTTTGCTGTCGGTAAATCCCCGGCGTTTCAAGTCCTCTACGGTGTCAAGGTGTTTCCTGCGCTGCTCGGCGGCTTCACGCTCTAACCGTTTCGCCCGCTGGCAGTCACACTCTGCCGGGTGGCGGTCACGCCCGAACAGGGCGGCTTTATCTGCCGGGAAATATGCTTCTTTCGGTGTCCGGCAACTGCCGCAGTACAAAAGCCCGTCCTCCCCGGTGTAGTCCTGCGGCTCGGCTGCGGTATCGAAAACCTTTTCAAAATCATTCGTCATAAGCTCTGTCCCTCCTTGTAGGTGTAATCGGGTATGCCCTGTTTCGGGGCTGCCTTTGCGGTATCGTCTGCCGCCCATCTGCGGATTGTGGCAGCGTGGTTTCGGTATTTCTTCCCGGTGGAAGCGATATAGCCGGAAAGACGGTCAATATAAAACTCCCATTTGCCGGGTAATTCCTCTTGCAGTTCCGCAAGTTCTGTATCAGACAGGAAAACATTGCTGTATCTGCCATAGGCGGCGGGGGCGGGGTGTCCTATATCTCCCTCTCTCTCTTTCTCTAACTCTATATCTATCTCTTTCTCTATCTCTATCTCTGGTGGACAAATGTCCGCTTGATATGGTGGACATTTGTCCGCACCATGCTTTGGCAGGGCTTTTTGCAGTTCAAGCCTTGCCCTGCGCTTGCGCTCCCCCTCGGTGGAAGATTGCCCTATCAGCAGTTCAATATTGCTCATGTAGAGTGCGCCGTTTTGCAGCGGCTCTACAAGCCCCAGCTTCAAGAAAATCTGTAAAGCACGCTCTACTGTGCCGACTTGCTGCCGGGTAATGGTGGCAATCATCTGCGCCGTGTAGAGGATATTCTCGTCAAGCTGCAACTTCCCGCCGTTCTTCAGCGATTTTAAGTACAGCTTCAAGAGGATATTGGAGTACAAGATACCGTCCTGCATACTTTCCAGCAGCACGATAGCGTCCTCGTCAAAGTAGTTCTCTTTCAGCTTGAGGTAGTAATATTTGCGGTTATCTGACATTGGCGGTGTCCTCCTTTTTCCAGCGTTTGGAGTAATACCGGGGGCAGAGTACCACGATAGCCCGGAAACTCTGCTTGCAGTCGTGGGTACAGCCCCGGCATAGGTCGTTGTAGGTGATACGGTTGCGGTGGTTGAGGAAGAAAGACCATTCAAGCCGCCGCTTCTTGCTCATGCGTGGCATGGGTGACGCTCCTTTCTGCCGTTTCCTGCGGTGTAGCAGGATAGGCGGTAAATCTGTATATTCCCGGTGTCATTTTCGGGGATTTTCTGCCCTGTAAGCCCCTTGAAAATGCCGGGTGGTATTGCGGGTAGGGTGCAGGGCATATCCCTGTTTTTGTATGGTTTCGGTATCATTTCGGGGCGGTGTTTATCGGTCATGTTCGTGCCTTTTCTGCTGGCTCGGTGCGCCCCTCATCATCTGGTCGATATTGCCCTTGACCGTCTGCAACTCCCGGACACGCTCTTTTTTCTCCCGGTAATCGTTGTACCGGGCGTTCTTGTCGGCGGTTAGCTGCTCAATCTCGGCTTGCAGGGATTTGTAGGTTGGCAGCTTCTTTATGCCATGCTCCCGGAAGTACCGGGCGGCTGCGTCCGCTATGATAAAGTCGCTTTCGTGCTTCTGTCGGTAGGCAGCTCTTGCCTTGTCCGATTTCTGCGCTTTCAATCCGTCCCGCACATCTTTGGTCTTGGCATAGCGCAGGACATAGCCCTGCAACTCCTTTTTGTCCTGCAACGCCGCTTCAAGGGTTTTCAGTTCTGCGGTGCTGTCATGGAGATCCGCATAAGCGGCGGTAATGGCTGCGTCAAGCTGCTCCGGGGAAGTAAAGCCGTACTGCTCATAGGCGGCAACGGTAGCCGCCATCTGTTTGAGGTTGTGGACAGCCGCCCAGCGGTCATAGCCCACGCCTTTCCCCTCGGCTCGCTTGGCTTCCCGGTCAACCATGCGCTGGATAGCGCCCTGTTTCGGGGCGGTTTTCGCTGTTTTTCCCTGCTGTAATCGCTCCCGGATAGTGCGGGTGTATTCGGGTATGGCTGCGGCTTTTTCGGCGGCTCTGTGGGCGTTCTGCTCCAAAAGGGCAAGTACGGCGGTGCGGTCAAAACCGTCCCCCAGCTTCCGGGCGGTGATGGGCTTGGTGCGCTCCGGCGTGAGGTAGGACAATCGCCCCCGGCTCTCCTTGACAGTCACGCCCTGCCGGAGAAGTAAAGCGGAAAACTCGTCATAGCTGGTAGCAGAGGACAGGGCGGCTCGGATAGTCTGCCGCAACTTTTCCTTGTCCGTTTCAAACTTGGTGGGCTTGGGCGGTTGCTCCCCGGCGGGTAAAGCGGCGGCTTGTGCTGCGGCCTGCCTGTCCAGCTTGGCTTGCCCTTTCCGCTGCGCCCAGTATTCACGCTCCGTCACCCGGTTTTTGCTCCCATGCAAGAGGTCAATCTGATAGAGGTTTTCCCAGTGGCACATCTCCATGACTTCGGCTTTGAAATACTCCATAGCTGCGTCGGTGCAGCGGTGCTTGCACCCGGCTTTTGTATCTGCCGGTCTGTCCATGTAGGGCAGCAAGGGTACTTCCTCAATCCGCAGACTGTTAATGACGATATGCACATGGATATTGCCGCTGTGGTTGTGTCCGTCCGGGTGGGTGCAGACAATGGCTTGGTGTCCGGGGAAGTGTGCTTTACAAAATCTCTCGCCCAACTCCTGCGCCCGGTCAACGGTCAATCCGTTGTCTGTCCCGTCCCGTGGGTCAAAGGAAATGATATAGTGGTGGCTTTTCACATCTTCCCGCTTTTGGTTTTTGCCATAGCGGAGATTGGAGCGCATACAGGCAACGGCAAAATCCTCGCCGCCGCAGTTCAAAGTGGCAAGCCGATAGTCCTCGCGGGGAACAAGCCGCCCGGTTTCATCAAGGGTGGGGCGCATGGTAAACTCGTCATGCTCAAAGGTCAAATACTGCTCGGCTGCGCCGTAGTCGGCATTTTTAGAGCTGATATGTTTGAATGTTGCCAACCGCTTCACCTACCTTTCGCAAGACTTCAAACTTCAAGGCGGCAAGGTCGGCTATGGCTGCCCGTACCTCGCCGGATAGTGCGTTGTAGGGTGTGCCGTACTCGTTGAGGGCGCGGGCGATCTGGTTGAGGTTGCCGCCGATTTTCCCGTATTCGGCGGTCAACTTCCCAACGGCGGCAAGCAGTTCATCATTGACCGGGGAAATGGTAACAACGGGGCGAATGGTAGCCCGTGTTATGGCTTGCCGGATAAACTCGGCTTGGCTGATGTCGTAATGCTCCAGCCGCCCGGTGAAGTCGGCGTATTCTTCCTCGGTCATGCGGGTCTTGACTACATGGCTGCGGTGGGGCGTGTTGTATCTCTTGGCTATGGGTATCACTCCTTTCTGTGCGTGGTATTCCGGCGTGGTGGTCTGAAAAAGGCAAGCTGCCCCTTTTACTACCCACACCACAAAAAAAGCAAAATTGCCAAACGGTTTCGGAAGATTTTTTGCGGCGCAAGCCGCATAGCAGGGTTTGGGGAAGGCACTCCCCAACAAGATTTACCGCAGGGGCAAAACCGCAGATATGCGGATTTTGGCACCGTGGTAGAATCTTGCTCTAAGAAACTGCCGCTTTCCTCTACGGCTGACTTTGCGGCAATCCGCAGGGGGCGGCTTGGCTTGTTTCCGTCAATATAGCGATTGCGGTGGCGTGTCCTGCCCGCTGTGGTTTTGCTTTCTTCTACGGACGGAAATGGAAAATGCCAAACGCTCCCTTGGATTTCTTCATCACTACTACGGTAGCCCCATACCTTTCTTCCAAATGGCTGCGGTATTCTTTTCATCACTACTACGGTACGCAAGACCGTTTTGGGCAAATTTCCCCGTCACTTTCTACAACAACAGGAATGTGCGGTCTGCCAAAAATGGGCGCAAAAAAAACGCCACGGACTTTCAAAAAATCTGTGGCGTTGCAGCTTGGTCGATATTCAATTTTCATTTCCATAATGTGAGGGGAGCGACAGCACTTTAGTCTGTCGCTCCCTTGATTACCCATCAGCGGAAACAGGCAGGGCTGTCAACGGCGGCGCATTTATGCGCCGTTCATCTTGACCGTTGACTGCTCCGGCTGATTCCGCTATTTGTTGTGGGATTACAGCTACATTCAAATCTTTTGCGCTGATTAGTGTTTCTTGTTTGCATTTCGGACAGAACAGAGGGAAATTTTCAAGTATTGTATCGGGGCGTATCTTTGTTCGTGTTTTATTTCCACAAATAGGGCAAAGCACCCACCTATCAGGCGATTTAATCATTTTAATTTTCATTATTTAAGGAAAGAAATGGAAATTGTGAAGTTATCGGGAATGTAGCTGATACTCAATCCCTTTTCGCCATTTGACAAAAGCGTACCGATAGAAACATAGTCCTGTCCCTCAATTTCTTCCGACACTTCCTCTATTATAGAAAACCCCTCTTGCTTCAAAAGCTCTAAATAGTCGTTATAGTCGGTTTCGCTTATATCCACAATACTGATACTGCAATTCTCATGTTCCGTATCAAGCATAGCCCAACCGACCGTACCGGACGGGACGGGAAGCCCCTCGGTGTATTCATTCACAGGCCATACACCCGCGTCAAGCATGGTATTGCTTTCTGTTTGTGTATTGCTTGGATTATCCGCAGCGGACGGCGTATCTTGATTGGAACAGGCAGCCAAAGAAAGCATAAGTAAAATAGCGATTATTGAAACAAATTTTTTCATAGCTACCTCCTGTTTTTGCGGACGGTTCGGATAATCTGAATGATTGCGATTGTAACCGCGATTACACCGACTGCCAAAATGATTTGTGAAGCGTCAAATCCAAAAGCTCCCTCAACTTGAATGTTTGTCATTGCGTCTGCTTGTCCGATTGCCCCGTCCGGCACTTTCCCGGATTGGGTAGTGGCGTAAATCACAAACGCTGCAACGGCAACGACAAGGGCTGCAACGCTCGAAATAATCCCTTTCCGTTTCTGCGGTGCTGCGCTGTCAATGCCTAACTGCTCGGCGGTATTCTCTGCAAACTCTTTGGGAGTGCCTAACCGTTCGATTACCTGTTGTTCCGTTTCGCCATGCTCCAACGCAGAAGCAAAGACTTCATTCAGATCACGCACGACCTCTTTTTTTGCTTTGCGTGTTAAACTCAATTCCTTTTCCACTTGCTTAATGTATTGCTCTTTCATTCTGATACCTCCGCTGTTTGATAGGTGGCAATAAAGCCATTTACACAACTTTCATAGCTCGCCCAAAATAAAATCAGCTCGTCTAATACCTCTCTGCCCTTATGGGTAAGGGAGTAGTATTTTTTTGATCCGCCATTTGCCGCTGCCGGGGCTAATCGGCATTGGATTAACTCGGCTTCCTGCAAACGATACAGAATAGGGTAAATCGTTCCCTCTTTTGCATAGCCCAAAACGGACGCGCTGTTATTTAGCTCTGTAATGATTTCATAGCCGTAGGTTTCTTTGCGTCCGATCAAGCACAAAAGTATCATTTCAAGAGAGCCTTTTTTGAATTGCTGCACATACCTGTTATCCATACTCTCTACCTCACTTTAGTTTTGCTATTTAGCGTTCCTAAATAGCAAAACATATTATAACTCCCGGAGGTGTTCAAGTCAATAGAGTTTATAGAAATGTTACAAATGCTTTTTAGACTTTACCCTATAATTTGCCTTGCTCGGAATAGCGGCGGGGCTGACTGTCCTTGTCCTGTTTTGTTGTGCTTCTTTATTAACCATGAGCATTTGCGCCGGGATTGTCATTCCCGTATCCTTCCAGCAGGTTAATCACGCCCCAAATGCCGAGACCGGCCCCGATGGCGACCACGAGTGTCTGCAGTACAGTAACCGCGCTTGCGAAAAAAGCCATATCGTATCCTCCTTTGTTAGAACAGACCACCGTAATCAGCAGCCTCCAGTTTATTTTCATCCGTCCATTCTTCCAGAAACGCTTCTTCGTCCTCAGGAGAATCGCTGACATCCACTTCAATGGCGGCGAATTCTTCTTTCAGCCTGAGTTTCAGCTGACGCGACAGGTATTTCTCGATGTGAAAAGCGTTTTTAGAATTGGCATCGGACAGATATTTATAGTTTGGATGCGCGGTGATGTCATATTTATCCGATAGGAAGGGGCGAACACCCCGTAGTTGGAGGATGCATTTGCCTCCGTCCATCACCGCTAATTCGTCAACCGACATCAGCGACTTGCCGAGTTTCTGATAATTCAGGGAATGAGAAATCTCGCGTCCGCGGTTTTCGCCGGTATTGAACGTATCAATCGTTTCTTTGCCCAGCAGTTCTTCCATCTCCTTCAGCGTGGTCTTTTCTTTGCCGCCCAAGAATAGCAGCGTATCACAGTTGCCCTCGATGGTATCAGCGTTGTCCTTATAAATAGATTTGAGCTGGGATTTCGCCTGCAGCACAATGCACGCGGAGATTTCCCGGCTTCGGATGGTGGCGATCAGCTTCTCAAAGTTCGGAATCTGACCGATGTTGGCAAATTCATCAATCAGACACCGCACATGAACGGGCAGTCTTCCGCCATGTTCGTCGTCCGCTTTTTCGCAAAGCAGGTTGAACATCTGGGAATAAGCGAGGCTGATCAGAAAGTTGAAGCTGGCATCCGTATCGGACATGATGAGGAAGAGCGCCGTGCGCCGCTCACCAAGGGTATCCAGACCAAGCTCGTCATAGGATGTAATTTCGCGAAGCTCAGCGATATCAAAGACCGCAAGCCGCGCGCCGCAGCTGACGAGAATGGACTTCGCTGTTTTTCCCGCCGCCATCCGATATTTGGCGTATTGACGCACCGCGAAATGATCCGGCTGCTTCTGCGCCAGCTTTTCAAATGTCAGATCAACAGGATTCCTGTAATCCTCGTCATCCTCACGGACATCCATGCTGTTCAGCATGTCAATCAGCGTGGTGAAATTCTGCCGCGAGGGCGGAAGCTCATAATGGATGTAGCCAATCAGCGCCATATAGAGAAGTGTTTCGGCCTTCTGCCAGAAATCATCGCCGCTTTTCCCGTCACCTTTCGTGTTGGCGATGAGGGTGGTAACCAGCTTCAGAATATCCTTCTCGCTGTGGATATAGGCGAAGGGGTTGTAGTGCATGGATTTCTTGAAGTTGATGGTATTGAAGACACGCACGTCATAACCGGCCGCGACCAGCATTTTGCCGCACTCGACCACGAGGGTTCCCTTGGGGTCTGTCACAACCAGCGAATAACCCTTTGTTTTGGTGCATTGCATGATGTTGGGCTTGATGAAAAATCGAGTTTTGCCGCTGCCTGAACCGCCGATCACAAGCACGTTTTTGTTCCGTGCCGTTTTTGGGTCTTTGGTGCGGCTGTTCATGGTAAGGCGCTCGGTCTGGGTCAGAATCACATTGTTCCATGGATCTGGATCAACGAATGGCGCGATGTCACTGGGCTTTCCCCATCGGGCGGAACCGTATTCCGCGTTGCGTCGATACTTCTTCGCGTTTCTGCTTTTTTCATACACAATCAGGCGCAGCGCACAACCAAACACTAGCCCGAACAGCAAATCCACCGCCTGAAAGCTGGGCAGCGGCGAACAGAAGGAAACAAAAAGTCCTTCGCGGAGATGAAGAAACTTCGTGGAGAAATCGATGCCCTCGGCGAATCGCCACGCCGCGCCCAGCTTTGTCGCCAAAAGCCCCAGAAACGCATAGGGCAGATTCAGAATCAGCAGCTTTTGGAGCTGGCGTCCTGTCATCGTTCAAGCCCTTTCCGCTTGGCGCGCTCCTTCTTCTTTCCGGGAGCAAGCGGATCAAGCACAGGCTGCATCGTCTGCTTTTCCCGCTTTCGGTCAAGAAAATCATTGGCATACGCGCGCATGGCCTGATCAATCGCCGCCCGGTCGCGAGCCTTGAAGAACACAATATAGCGCGGCGCGCCATCTTCCGCTCTGCCGCGCCTGATGGCATAATCCACGCCGTATTTCCGGGCGTATCGGTCAAACGACTTTGCTTCCTGCCTGTCCGCGAGTTCTGTCTGATCAACCCCTTGATTTTGCCCGATCAGCTTCTTGACGCTCTGTTTTCCCTGCGGTCTGGCCTGCTGGTGTTCCTTGACCTTGCTCCACGAGTATTTCAAAGCCTTCATGAAAGCGGTGGCGAGGGTTCGCTCCGTGAGCTTGCCCGTGTTAATCATCAGCGATAAGGTCTTGTTTTCAATGTCTTCCTGCATGGGACACCTCCTTTATTTGCGTAAGACAGGGATGCCAGGGCGGCACCTCCAATCGGCGAAGATAGCAGCATGTTGTCATTTGACGCACCGCCGGTTTCTTACCAATTTCAAAGTGCATCCGTATCAAAAGCAACGTTTGAGCACAGGGCTTTCAGCTGCAAGTCCCGCTGTTCCCGCGCTTTGTGCTGCGTCGCGGCTTCCTTCAGCATGGTGAGCACGCAGTCCATCAGCGCGGCCGCGTCTTCGCTTTTCAGAACGACGCAGGACGCTGCGTCCCGCATTCCTTCTGGTGCTGTAACATGCTTTTCAAGACGCTGCGTCAGGTTGCTGAAATTCACCTTCGCGGCAAGCGAATCAAGGAAGCAGTCGGCACCGCGCAGTACATCGAGCAGCTGTATGCGTTCTTCGTCATCCTGAAATCCAAGCACACAATATTCAGCGCCGCTGACAGCGGCATAAGAGCAGATTTGCATGGAGACCTCCTTTTAGTGCGTGCGTTTTCTGACCACGCGGCGCTTCCGGTACAACCCAGCACCGCCGCTGATAGCCATCATAGCCACGCCAAGCCACATCGCGCCGGTCACAGCCAGATTTACACCGGTCTGGATGGTGGTATAATTGATCCAGCTGGGCATTTTCTCTGGAAGGACATACCGCTCGTCGATGACCAGCTTGCGCACATCTCCGCTGCGGGTATAGCCTTGCAGCGTCGCGGTTTCCTTGATGCTGTAGGTGCCGGGCTTGAGATCATCAAACCGAACAATGCCGTTTTCGTCAGATTCCGCTTCCCGCAGGACTGTGCCGTCCGCATCCATCAGGGCAAACGATACCCCCGCAAGCGGTACACCGCTGGCATCCGTCTTTACGAACTCATAGTGATTCGGAATGTTCACCAGCGGAATCGGTGCGGGTTCAGTCCAGCTATCATCCACCACAAATCGGTAATCCGGCATCCGACAGTAGCCTTCCGGGGTCTTCGCCTCGCGGACAATCCAGGTGCCATAATCGAATTTCGTGAAGGTGAACGCGCCGTTTTCATCGCTGTCGGCTTTCTCCACCAGCGTATTCGTGTCCGCGTTAATCAGATAAAACAGAATCCCCGCCATGGGGCTGCCGGAAGTGTCCGTTTTGAGAAACTTCACCTGCTTCCGCTGATCTGCCACGGTCGCGATGGGCTGCTCCGAATTCGTCCAATTTCCCGTCACGGAAACAGAAATGCCGCCGCGGTTCAGCAGATAGCCGTCGGGTGCGTGGGTTTCGCGGATGGTGTATTTGCCGTGCGGCACCAGTGTAAACCGCACCATGCCTTCGGCATCGGAGATTGCGGCGTCGATTTCCTGATCATCGGCATTAAAAAGCCCGAAGCGCGCGCCCGGCAGCGAATTGCCGTCCTGATCCGTTTTTCGCAACAGGATTTCAGCCGGGTCATTCACGGAAGCAACTGTCGCGGTAATGACTGGCGTTTGGTGGTCATCCGCTTTCAGCTCCACCGTGTAGACGGTCGGATCCAGCACATAGCCGGACGGAGCGACGCTTTCCCGGATGGTGTACTTGCCCAGCGGCAGCAGCGGACTCAACGTCGGTCCTTCGCCGCTGGTTTTCATTGTCGCGGCCAGTTCCCCGGCTTGATACCACCGCGTTCCTTCCCGGCCAACGATATCCTCAGCCGCGTGAATCTCAAAAACAGCATCCTTCAAATAGCCTTGCGCATAGGTTGGTTCTCCCAGATAGGCGCTTGTTTTTTGCAGTCCGGTCTTTTCCAATAGGATCTGTCCCTTGATGGGCGTGTTGATGATTGGGACGATCTGCGTGTCCGTTTCTTCCGCGAAGGACACAAGCGGCAGACAAAGCGGCAGCATCGTCAGCAGAATCAGAAAGATTCGATGTCTCGTATTCATTCATGGCCTCCGTTTTCCAAGGGCGGCAGGGGTATCGGTTGCCTGATCCCCCTGCGCGCCGATTCAGTTCACCCGCGCGGGAATCGACACCGTCACGCAGGTGTCATCGTCCAGATAATCGTCCGGCACCGTGGTTTCCCTGATTTCGTAAGTCCCCCAGGTCAGAAGCGGCGTAACAGCGATACCGTCCGCGTCCGACGTGATGGTGGCGACCACCTGACCGTTGCCTTCGCCGTGATGGGAGGGCAATCCCGCCACGCGCGTCACCGTGAAGACAGCGCCGGCAAGCCCCTTGCCCGTTTCCGCGTCAGTCTTGACGATGCGAACCCGTCCCTGCATCGGCATATTGGTCACCTGATATTCAGCGGTTTCGTCCATGACGACTGTCACCTGTTCGCACCAGAGACTGCTGACGTAGCCGGTGGGCGCTTCGTGTTCCACAACCAGATATTCACCGACCAGCAGGCTTTCCGACATGGCCACGCCTTCCTCGTTGGTCATCATGGTGGATACCAGATCGCCCGCGCTGCCGTCTTCATTGAGCGCGTAAATGTCGAAGCGAACGCCGGCAATCACATGACCGTCCAGCGCGTTTGTTTTGGTAATCCTGATCCAGCCGGGCGCGTCCTCGTTGACCACGGTGGTCAGAATCTGTACCGGGTTTTGGTATGTGCCGTCAATGCTGACCTGCCATTCGCCCGTAGACGGATGATAGCCGTAAGGCGCTGTGATTTCCCGGATGGTGTAGGTGCCATAGCCCAGCTTGCTGAAGGTCAGATTGCCCTCCGCATCGGAAGTCTGCTGCTGCACCAGTGTACCCTGCGCATCGAAAATGCCGAATACAGCGCCGGGTAGCGGGTCTCCGTTTTCCTTGACCTTCTTGAGCATGATTTTGTTGATTTCGTCGCGAATTTCAGTTTCGCCCAGAATCTTTCCTTCCGGCGTTACCGTGAAGGTTTTGACGGCAACATTCAGCGCGTACCCTTGCGGGGCATAGGTCTCCTTGAAGGTATATGTACCGGGGACGACAGGAATATGGGGCAGCTGCCCGTTCTCGTCGGTATATTCGCGATAGATGGTCTTTCCGTCTTGGTCGTATACCTCGACCAGCGCGCCGGGCAGCGTCTCAGCGCCGGTAATGTCCTTTTTCGTGATGGTGACAGGGGTGTAAATCAGTCGATTCAGAATTGGCTCATCCAGGGAAACAGCAATGACATTTTCGTCTGCCACCTTGTTTTCGGGCGTCAGCTTCACCGGGTACTGCTCCGTACTCAAGTGCCAGCCAGCCGGAACAGAAAGTTCCTTGATGTAGTAGTTCCCATGTGGATACAGGCCGGAGAATGTCAGGCTGCCCGTGGCATCGGTAACGCCGGTCGCTACCAGCGTATTGGCCGGGAGCTTCTGATTGTCGCCGTAGGTCATTACGCCGCTGGTGAACAGACCAAACACAAATCCTTCGCCGGGAACGACCTCCATGGACTGGTGAATCATCCCTTCCGCGGTTTCATCCACGCGAATGGCTTCCTTCTGCTTACGCAGCGTTACCCGAATCGGCAGATAAGTGTTGGCGGCGGACACGCGCACCTCGACAACAGCGGTTTTCTTGTCTGCCGCGGACAGCGTAAAGGAGTACGGTGCTGTATCAAAAACATAGCCGTCTGGCGCGGAGATTTCCCGCAGTTCATACTGCCCCAAGGGCAGAATCTTCGACTTAACCGCGCCCGACGCGCTGGTCGTCAGGGTTTCCACCAGATCCCCCTGATGATAGAAAACCGTGCCTTCCTTGCCGACAATATCTTCCGCGGCGCGGAGCTCAAATACAGCGTCGGCCAGATAACCATTCTGGTGCACTGGCTTCATGACGGTATAACCGAACTCATCCTGTTCATCCGCGAAACGCACCAGCTGTAGACCGGTCTTTTCCAACAGCACATCACCGCGAACCGGCGTGTTGGTCACATTCACCGTCACGGTTTCCACCGGGACATCCTCCGCGATGGCAGCAGAGAGATTTAGGCCGGTCAGCAGCAGGACAGCCGCGACAAACCAGTTCATGATTCGCTTCAAAAATTTCATTTCAGTACGCTCCTTACTCACTTGATGAAGACGGTCGTTTCAAATTCATCGTCGATATACCCGTCCGGCACGCCTGTTTCGGTGATTTTGTATTGTCCCCAAGGCAGTTCCCCGGTCTGCGCGATGCCATCCGCGTTGGTGGTAATGATCGCGACCGTCTGCCCAACATCCGCCGCGTTGTCTGACGCGGGGCAGGTCAGCCGGGTCACGGTAAACACAACACCCGGCAGCGGTTTTCCAGTGAGGGCATCTGTCTTGATGATCCGAATCATGCCCCGAATGCGCTCGTTCGTGAAAGTCACGTTTGTGTTCACGCCAGCGGTCACCGTTATGTTCTGCGATGCGGCCGCTGCGAGATGATAGCCCTGCGGCGCGGTTTTTTCGCGCACCTGATAAGTACCGGGCGCGACGCCCGTAAAGACTGCGATACCTTTGGCATCGGTCACGGCGGTGGCGAGAACAGTACCATTACCGGCGCACAGCTCAAACACCGCGTCCCGCAGCAAAACGCCGTCGCTGGATTTTTTCGTGACGGTGACATCCCCGTAGCTTAGCTCAAAGGATACGGAAGTGGATTGCAGCGAATAAGGCGCGCCGTAGACAGGCACCAGCACCTTCTGGATGCTGACCGAGGGAACGCCCACCAGAAATCTCGCTTCTTCCGTATCAGATGAGACGGATTCCATGAACACGGCGAACCGGCTTTGGGATGACTGTACCGTCACGGTATCACCGCTTCGGGCATAGTAGTAATCAGCGTCACTGCCACCGCTGTTGCCGCCAACGATACCAGCGGACTTGGGAATCCGAATCAAATCCGCGTCCGTCGTCAGCGTCATGGTGCCGACATAGCCGCCGCCCGTTTGACGGATGCTCTGATTGCTGACCGTGATCTTGCCGCTGATGCTGGCGTGCGCAATGCCGTTTTCCGCCAGCCATCGTGCGTAGGTCAGGTAAACGGCGGGTGCGCCGCCTCGGAAGGCGTAGAAACGGTCCATATCCCAGTAGCCGCGGACATACTGCGAACCTTCCAGCTGCTTAATGACCTCGCGCATCGCGAACTGCCCCGAGACACGGCTCCATGTTTCGTTGTTGGCGTCGCTTCGGTCCAGCGCCATGAAGGGATAGGTGTGGCGCAGCACCCAGCCCAGCGCGTGCATAGTTTTGGCACTGAAGCGGACACCGCTCGCGCCGCCGCTGCTGGGATGATTCACAAAAGCATCCAGATCCACCAGCACATAAGGCCCTTTTTCTGTCTGATTGGAGCCGGAGCCTTCGCCGGGGCCGGAGAGGGTATGCTCCAGACAGAAAACGGTGAAGCCTTCCAGATAGTGCGGCGTCGCGTAAATGGTGCCATGCGAAGCGGACTTGGCAATCTGCGGATAGGCGCTGTCCTTGCCGGAACTGCCGTAAAGTCCCTGCTGCCAGGCGTAGAATCCGCCGATACTGCCATGGATGTTCTTCAGCGAAAAGCCGTCCATCGGGGTGGCGTACAGCTGCACGTCACGGAACATATCAAGGAATTCCACAGAGAAGGCGTAATCCGTCGCGGTACAGACATCCGCTTCCGGCGCGCGGGTTTCCGCGGCAAGCACCCACGCGGTCGCGTAATCCGTCCATTTCAGCGTGCCGTTGGGAAAAGCATCACCATACAGGAATCGAACCTGATACCAGATATGGCTTTCTTCGTCCATTTCAACGGACAGCACCTGCACAGTGGCCGACTGGACGAAGCTGCCAAGGTACATTTCGCTGTATTCCTCTTCGGACGCGGAACCATCCATTTCGGAGAAAACGTGCGTTTCCTCGGTTACACCGATATAATCGCCGGGGTTGGCGTGTTTAGGAACGACTGGCGTTTCCGCAATCGGTTCTTCAGTTACGTCAGGCAAATCGCTTTCGCTGGGCATCTCGGTTCCCTCTGGCAGCGGCGGCACTTCGGCTTCATCTGCGTCAGCAGGCGGTTCGGGAAGTTCGGGCTGTTCATCCGAAAGCACCATGTCCGCGTCAGACGGCTCATCCTCATGATGCGGTTCGTCTTCCAAAGGCACGTCAAGCGCAGGCGTTTCGTCCTCCGCTTCCATGGGCGGCACGCTGTCCGCTGAATCGGGTTCTGCCGCCGGACGGCTGCCATTGACCACAAACAGGCGCATCCGGCCAATGGCAGTCATGACTTCTTCGGCGGGGAAATCATCGATGTCGGCGGCTTCCTGTGCGGTCAAATACTGTGAATCCAGATCATCCAGTGCCACAAAGCCGTGGACGGTATTTCGTGCTTCATCCAAAAACCAGACCTCAGCCGTGCCGTACTCGGTGAAATCAACCGCCAGCAGCAGGAAAACATCTCCGGATGTGATGTATACCAGCTCGCCTGTCAGCGCGGACTCCGCGTATACCTGGGCTTTGCGCGCGGCAGGTACATACACGAAGCTGTGCTCTTCCAGCGCAATTTGCAAAGGATGACGGGAATCTGCTGGTTCGTCGAAGTTCTCCGCGGGTTCTGCTTCCGCGTCCGGCTGAATCGGTTCATCGGCTGCATCCTCTGGTACAGACGGTTCGTGGGCTTCCATCGGCGGCGTTTCGGTATCCGTTTCAGGCGGTGCTTCCTGCGCCGCGGAATCTTCGGGCGAATCTTCCACGGGAAGGACAATGACCTCCGTGGCGGATGGTTCAGCGGGCGTGGCGATTTCTTCTGCCAAGGCGCACAGGGGCATACAGGTCAGCACCATCGTCATGGACAGCACCGCCGCCGCGAACCGTTTCATTTTTTCTTTCAGTTTCATGACTTTTCTCCTGACGAGTTATTCTTGTACAGCCACCACCAGCAACCGCCCGCTGACACCGCCATAGCTTCGGTCGCAGGTAATCAGGGTCAAAATGTGATCATCGGCTGCTACCGGCACGACGGTATCGTACAGGGCTTTGCTTCGCAGATGTGCTACATATTGCTGAAACTCCTTTGTGCTTGAAAATTGGGCGGCTGACGCGTCCCAGTCGCTGACCGTCATGTTGACCACGGCGAAGATACGGTAGGTCCTGTCGCCATAGAGTGTTTGAACCTCAATGGTTGGATGCGCGGCGTAATAGCTCGGCTGCTTGTACTTCACAAGAGAGCTGAACATGGCATTGCTGTGGCTCAGGTGATGGCCGTAGATAGCGATATTCTTGCTTGGCGCGGCGTAGTCAGCGGAGCTAAGCGAGAACAGGCACCCTAACTTGCTGGATTGCCCATTGAACAGATGCTTCAGGTAATAGCTCGTGCGGTCAGACTGAACGACCGGGTCATTGATGGGCGTTCCCGGAATGGTGATCCAGGCAATGAAGTCGGCGTTCTGTTCCAGGCACGCGCTCAGGTCAGCAGACATTGGTTTTTCCGCGTTTGCTGGAACAGCAGGACTTGCGGTGCAGGATACGGGCGGCAGGGATTTGCGGGCATTATCGAGGTAGGATTCAGGGGAGGATCGCGCGGAAGACTGCGGCACTTCCAGTAAAACGGGCAGCACGGTTTGCAGCGGGGCTTCCGCAGCCACGTCTGGATGCTTCGCCAGAGGGGCAGCGGCTGTCGTGTCGGGACTTGGACAGAGCTGTTCGAGCAGGGCCGCGTATTGCTGTTCATCGTCTTCAACCTCCTTCAGTTGATGCAACATGGGCAAAAGAAAAATCATGCTTCCCAATAGAAACATGACCGTCAGCAGCTTATCCGGTTTTTTCATGCGTCAGCGCTCCTGCGTCTGCTGGCGCTTTTTCACCCAAGCATCCAGCAGCTTATAGATGGTTTTCTCAATCTGTTCCGCCGTATAGGTTCGCGGAAAGTATTTGAGTAGCCTGTCCTGCGAAAGGACGACCGATCCCCGTGTGGGAATGGTTTGCTTGTTCTCCCGCATAATCTCCATCATGCTTTCAGCAGACAGCGTGCCTTGCTTGCTTTCGCGCTTCATCCGCTGCGCTTGCGAAAGCGATGGGGTTTGCTGGGTTTCTTCCAGCGCGGCATCAAGCCATTGCTGTTCTTCGGGCTTGAGGTAAGAAAGTTCGACGGCGGGGGTAAAGGCGAGTTTGCCGGAATCCACTTTATCCATAAGCGTCTGTTCAAGCTGATTGAGACGAATGAAACGCTGAACCTGTCGCTCGCTTTCGCCTAAGTCCTCGGCTACTTTGCTAACTGAATAATTCTCGCCAACTTGGCGAGAATTATCTCCTACAGGTCGTCCGCGTGCTGTCTGGCGCTTTATTGCTTCTAACTTCATCTGATACGCCTTTGCCCTCTCGCTGGGCAAGATGTTCTCTCTTTGGAGATTGCTGTCCACCATGATGATAACGGCCTCATCATCATCGAGGTTGCGCACAATCACAGGGATTTCGTCGAGGCCAGCCAGCTCACAGGCGCGTTTTCGCCGATGCCCGGATACAATCTCATATCCGCCGTCTTCCGAAGGCCGGGAGATGATGGGCACCAGCACGCCATACGCCTTTACGCTTTCCACGGTTTCCATCATGCGGTCATCGTCCAGAACACGAAAGGGATGGTTTTTGAAAGGGTGCAGTTCTTGCAGGGAAATCCGCTGAATGCGCTCCTGCTGCTGTGATTCCTCCGTAGAAAAAATGTCATCGTAAGAGGTCAGCCTTGGCTTTTTGTCGCTGCTTCTCAAGCTGAATCACCTCCTTGGTCAGCGCGTGATAGGCCTGCGCCACCTTGCCGCCGGGGGCATACGCAAAGATGCTCTTGCCCGCGAGGCTGGCCTCTGCCGCACGCACGGAATGCGGAATTTCGGCTTCAAAGACGCTGATTTTGCTGCCGTAGGTATCCCGAATCAATCTGGTAATTTCCTTGGCGTTATTTGTCCGTCCGTCCACCATCGTCATGAGTATGCCGTCGATTTTCAGCTTTGGGTTGATCTGGCAGCGCACTTTGGCGATGGTCTGAAGCAGCTGCTCTAAGCCTTTCGCGGACAGATAGTTCGCCTGAACGGGAATGACAACACGCTCCGCGGCAGCCAGCGCGTTGATGGTCAGCATCCCCAGCGAGGGCATGCAGTCAATCAGGATGTAGTCGTAATCCTTTTTATAATTGCTGATGACCTGCTTCAGCGTTGATTCGCGGCTCATGGCATTGACCAGCGAGACCTCCATACCGGCAAGCGCAATGCTTGAAGGCAGCAGATCAACGCCTTCGGCATGATGGATGATGCCTTCGCCGGGCGAAAGGGGCTGGTCGTTCATGACCTTGTTCATCGCGTCCGCGAGCGTGAAAGAAAGATCGTCCGGCTGCTGGAATCCTAAAGCGACGGTCATGCTGGCTTGCGGGTCCGCGTCCAGCAGGAGAACACGCTTGCGCTGACCGTAGTTTTCCTCTTGCGACAAAGCCGCGCCAAGGCTGATGCAGCTCGTCGTTTTCGCCACACCGCCTTTTTGATTGACAAGGGCGATAATCGTAGGGGGCATCGTTTTCCTCCTTTTTCGGGAAATATGAAAAGGCACCTGTGGCTTTCACCATAGGCGCCCGTGCGGCTGTCATTTTTGACAGTTTAAGTGTATCATGCTTCTCCTTGGAACTCAAGTGAACTTTCCTGCATCATACTGCACGCTCGTTATTTTGCTTAGGAAAGCTCTGAATAAATGAGGTAGTGCAATAACGAACGGAATTTCTGTAAGAAGCAGATGGCTGAAATTCAGCCGTTAGCGTGCTGCCGAATTATTCAGAGATTCCTTTAGAAAGCACCTGATCTACAGCTTTCAGCGCGCGATCATGGAGGGTATAGGCCCAGCGAGGAGAGATGCGCATTTCCACCGCGATTTCATCCCAGGACTTGAAGGACAGATACCGCTTCTCCAGAATAATGCGCTCATTCGTATTCGCCACTTGTGCAATCACGGCAGCGATGTTTGCTTTCACCTGCAGCAAATGATCAATTTCCATTTGGAGATGCTCCTCGGCTTCCAAAAGCCGAATGATGCTGTCCTGCATGGCGCTGACATTCCGCGTGCGGGACACCGTTTCGCTATCATACGATGCTGTAATCTTTTGCGTCAGCGAGCGGAGAACAGCAATCTGCTCCAGCTTGCTGTCGATACACTGATGATACTTATATGCCTGAGAGAGAAACGCGGCCGCGGTCATTTTCTTATCTTCCATTTGGACGGTGGATTGCGGGTTCGGAAGAGACTTGTTTTCAAACATAAGAACGCTCCTTTGCGTCAGCGGAACAGCCATCTGGATGAACAACCCGTGTATGGATTGTTCCGGGGGAAGCCGTTCCGCTCAAATTCCAGAGGAAACAAGGAATTCATTGCAGAAATGGAACAACTGAACAACCTGAATCTCATAGCGCAAAAATCACGTTGATAGACCGATATAGATATACAGGAGATATCAAGTGTTTACACTATGGATAGGTAGAAAAGCCGTTCAGCTGTTCCATGCGTGCCCCCAAAGCCTTGACAGCGCAAGGCTTTTCGCGGAACAAGCGCATGGAACAGGTCTGAACATGTAGAACAGCGCTATTCCCGCGTATAGACGCGCTGCCGACCGTAGATGGGAATGTGCATAAGGTGTTCGGATTTTGTCCAGCCGGGAATGCGCGTCATAATCGCGGCAATCGCGTAGCTGTCTCTGGGCTGCATGTCCTCTTTGCGTTTGCCGAAGCACTCACACCAGATTTCGATATTGCTGACCTGTGTGCGGCGGCTGACACCTTTGGCCTTGATCAGCGGGTCTTTGTCCGTCAGATAGCTGATGCGCTCATAGATCTCCATGCTGTTCCAATGTTCGGGAAGCATCGCGTTCAGATAGGACAGAACCAGGCCTTCGCGCTCATCGCGCTCCATCGCGTCGCGCTGGCACTCGGCAGCCGCGCTCTCCAGCTCAGGTGGAAGATACAGCTTTTCACCCTGTTCTTCATAGAGCATCGCCTCTGCCCAAATCTGGTCAATCGTTTCCCGCGTCATGTCCCAGGAACGGTACCTGCCTTCACCCGTTACATGTACATTCCAAAAACGGCGATTGCCGGTGATGTCGCGCAGATACCCGTTTTCAGCGTTGGTTGTCCCGAAAAAGACGCATTGCCGGGGATGCGGCGATACACGGCGGCCGAAGCTGGCGCGATATTTGTCATCGCACCGAGCCACGAAGCTCTTTACCTTTTCAAGGTCCGCTTTTTTCATGCCCGCCATCTCGCTGATCTCATGAATCCAGAAACCTTGCAGCTTTTCTGCTGCGGTCTTGTCGTTCATGTCAGACAGCGTCAGACTGTCCGCGAACCATTCGCCGCCCAGCTTGGAAATGAAGGTGCTTTTGCCTTTGCCTTGAGGGCCATTGAGGACCAGCACATAGTCAAATTTTGTTCCGGGTCTTTTCACGCGCCGGATGGCGGCGCAGAGAATTTTCCGGATAAAGGCGCGATGTAGCGGGGTATCTTCCGCGCCAAGGTAATCCGTCAGCAGCGTATCCACGCGGCATTCGCCGTCCCATGGCGGCAGAATTTCGAGATATTCCAGAATGGGGTGATAGCTGCGGTCATCCACCACTTTCGTGACGGCAATGTCGTAGTTGCGCGCGGAAAACTGCCCATAGTTGGAATCCACATAGCTGACCAGCTGCGCGTCATCTGCGTCGCGCCAGAACCTGGTGGGATGTTTCCATGGCACGCTGCCCCGAATTTCCATGCTGTCCGCGAGCAGGTTGAACACAATATCGCGCAGGGCAGGGTCATTCTGAAGGATCAGAATGATGTTCTGCAAGGTGTTGGCCAGCTTGCCGGAGCGCGGCTCGAACGCGAGATGCCGTTTCCATTCCGCGTCATCTTCCGAGGACGTGGAACTGTCTTCCGCATGCGCGTTTTTCCGCAAATGCTGGCTGAGATACTGTTTGACCTCCGGGATAGACGCGGCGTAGGCTACAGCGTTTTTCAGGGATTCCTTCGTGTCCATGTCACCGAACCGATGCACACGCATCAGGTCGAAAGCGGAAAGCAGCTTGCCGTAAGCCGGGTCAGTGGCGTGGTGGGAGTACAGAAAGCGATCTTCATAAATCACGGCTCCCGCGCTGCCGGATGAGCCAATATGCGTATATCTGCCGTCCACGGCTGCTGGTTCATATACATCGGACAGCTCCGTTTCAAGCAGCCGCTGAATCGGAAAGAAGACATGGTTGAACGCTCCGATAACGCCTTCCTTTTCCAGCGGATCCTTTTGGCGGTGCATACCACGCCGCACGAAGACGCTTTCCTTTGGCGCGGTGGGCAAGGTGGCCGCGTTGCGCCAGTCAGGATGCTCGGCAAGATAAGCGTCTGGATTCAGCCATTCGCCGTCAAACCGTTCATATACATACTCGCCGTCGGTAGGCGTGGTAGGCCAGTACATCAGCTGATGGACTTGATAAGAACACGGGTCAACACACGCAATGCCCATTTCTGCGGCCAGATACCTCGCGATGGCTTCATACTCTTCCGGCATCACATCTCTTGTAAAGGGGGTGAAGACGCGGTAACGAGGATGCTGCGGTGTATGACTGTGGGTGGAATAAAGGACGGAAGCGAATCGGTGCTGCCCACGATAACGGCTGAGAAAGTCAGGATCAGGAGAATCCACATCATGCGTCGCGATGGAACGGCACAGCACATGATCCGCTTTGCGGCGGCCTTCTTTCAGATATCCACCAACCAAACCGCCTTTATCTTTGATGCTGTCCCGCTCATCCTTTGGCAGCTTCGGATATTCCTCGGTGGATTCCGAAGTCCGAATGACGGTCTTCAGCCGCTCACACAAGGCTTCAAAGGTGATGCGCCTGTTTGCCCACATCTTTGAAACGCGGCTGCTTCCGAAAGCAATCTTAAGTTCTCGGTCCATGGTACACCTCTTTGCAATCTTCAGTGAAATAGCGAACGCGAATCCCCTTTGCTTGGGCTTTTCTGATTTCGCGCGCCATGCCTTTGGTGATCTGGTTGCCGAACACCCAAATCTGATCGCACTTGCCCAGAAGCACAAGCCCAAAGAACAAAGCACGCTCCCGATCTGCCGGGTCATCCTCATTCATAAACTGCGGATACAGGAGATGTGGGGTTACAGGGATGGTATCTTGCTTTACGGCGAACTTGCTGAATACCCGCGCCTTGCGTTCGCTGTTCAGAATATCGTCTTCGTAAGGCGAACAAATAAACACCATCGGCCGATAGGGACGCTGCGGGGCCGTATGCTGGCGGCGCAGCGCGCGCTGTTCTGCCTGAATGTTCGTGAGCGCCTGATAAACAGTCGGATCGTAATAGCCTTCATGATTGAACTTGTTGATGCTCATATGCCGTTCCTCCTCTTCTCATTCCTGTACGTCTCGCCATGTTCCTCATTCAGGACGAAAAGGACAAACAGGCTGAAATCCTCGTCATCCGCGAGCACAAACAAATACACGCTGACTTCCTGGTTGTGGCACGGACAGCAGAACACGTTGTCCCACATCATGCGGATTTTGAGCAGGTCGTCTTTTCCCAGTAGGATTTGTATGGAAATCATTAGGGTACCTCGCTTTCTGCCGGGGTCTGTTCTCTTGATCCCCGGCATTGTAACTGGTAAAAGCGCGGCGTTTTGAACGGGCTTGAGAAAAATAAAATAGAAAAAAAGAGGAAACTCTTGACGAGTCCCTCTTGGCATATAGCGTCACCGTGATACTACGTAGCAACTCTATACTTGCATATTCTCTGTTTAAGGTTGATATCAGTTTTATTTTTGTGCGGAAACGGCACTTGCTTTCCCGTTTTCAATACGGCAAACGTAGTCGCATAGTTCAGAAACGTCTTCCTGCACATGAGTGGCAATCAGAATAGTCTTTCCTTTTTGGGCAAGACTTCGATACAATGATCGCATTTGCGCAGCACCTACACTGTCAAGATTAGACATCGGTTCATCTAAGAGAAGAATATCTGGATCATCCAGCAGAGCCATAGCAATGCTCAGGCGTTGTTTCATTCCCATGGAGTACTTGCCAACAGGTTTTTTATCGCAAGGATCCAAGCCAACCAATTGTATAAGTCGATTGATTTCGTCATATGAAGGACGTTTTGTGAGTGCAGACAAGATTTTCATATTCTCAAATGCACTTTTGCGCAACAGCAATCCTGGTTGTTCGATTGCGATACCTGTACGAGGTGCAAAATCTGTATCTTTTCCAACTTGCTCGCCGAGCACGCAGATTTCGCCACTTGTTGGAATAATCAAACCGGCAATGCATTTCAACAGAACACTCTTGCCAGAGCCATTGCGTCCAACAAGACCATAAATCTGCCCGCTTTCAAATTCCAGATTGACAGCGGATAGTACTTCGTGTTCGCCAAAGCGTTTATATAGATTTTTGATGGTAATTACATTCATGTATGCTCAGCCTCCATCTGCATATAATCGTATTTTCGCACAAAGATGAAAGAAAATACTATAAACAGAATCATCAATCCACAAAGAGTAATATACGATATGCCAAGCGTCGGCAGCATACTATTTGCATTCATGTACCCGTGCAGATAGAGTGACGCATGATAATGAATAGAGAGCATAGAGAGTACAGCATAGGCTTTCATGGAAGCATCAAACATACCCATAGCCCAGGATACAGTATTCACTAGCATGAGGAGGATAAAACTCGCGGTCTTGAATCGCATTCTCAGTGCCAATGTGGCCAGGCCGTAAAAACACCCCATAAGGTAGAAAAGAGAAAAGCTATGCGCAAAGGCGATCCATGGCGTATAATTCCGTATAATAGACTTCTGGAACGGCAGTTTCATTCGCTCCGGAGAAATTGCGATGCGCCCGTTGAGTGCCAGCAACTTGACGGGTTTACTCCACTCATCAGAGATGTGGATATTCGGAAGACAAACCAGAACGGAAATAGCGAAGATAAACAGTGTCAGCAGGAAAGATGTTGCAACAACGTAGATCATCTGCCCAATCATCCACCCTTTTCTGCTCCCTTTGACAAGCGCATTTCCTGTGAAGTTTTCGATGATGGGAAGATCCCCAAAAAGCAAAAGAATGGATGTGCTGAACAGCAGCATACTGAAGCGCCAATTAAGCATAGCCGTAAATGCTTCCGTAATTTGCAGCGTTTCTCCCATAGCCTTGGCATTTTCAGCGAAGGGAATCACATATATGATGGTGAAACATGCAATCATTCCTAAAAGGACTAACATTCGCGGAGCATTGCGCCATGTGCGAAAGCAGCTGCGGGCTGTTTGGATTGAATATCTAGTTTTGCTCATGGATAATCCTCCTTTCTACAACATAATCAAACCAAAGCATCACAGCGCAATACAAGACAAGCTGGTACATCAGCAGTTTGGGGAACGTGAAATCTTCCCAATTCATCTGTACCAACATTTCCAGCGGTTGCAAACTAACCGGCAATGCCAGTGCTGAGCAGAAGCAAATGATGAAAGGCGTCAAATAACTCACATATCGAACCGGAGAGTAGACTGCTACGGTTAAGCCTACGCCGGACCATAATGAACCAAAGAGAAACGCTAACAACGCGCTGACAATCATATACTTCCAATGGGCATTCGTACTCGATACCAATGGAAACCAAGCATCCAGCGCAGCCATATCCGCAATGGATGCTCTTGTTCCGTACTGCAATGCACAGACAATTGCAAACAGCAGCATTCCCAGCATCAGCGCCAATCCACCGCCAATGCTTGTGCCAATGAACATGCCGATGCTGTATTCGTGCTTGCCGCTTTTCATAAGACGCAACCGATAGAAACCAGCTTCGGTATCATTGATGAGACTTCCGCTTGCCGCAAACGCGCAGGCCAGAGGTGCGGCATAAATGAAATAGCCGAAATGCATCGAGATGTTGAAGGAATAGGCAGCACCAAATGCATCAGGCCCATCGCCGGCATATCCGCTGAAAACATCTTCCGCAATTTCTGCAAATAGAACGCCGAAAATCAATGCAACAGCAATCCAGAAGTTTGCGCTAAGGATTACCATGCGCAAACTCATTGCTACTGAGCGAGCAGTTCTTGCAAATCTATTCATGGCAAAACCTCACCTGTTATTGCATCAATAAACATAAAAAATATTTGCTGATCCCAGCGGTTAATATTGCTGGCAAAGCGCCATACGGGACGTGCTTCCATTTTTACAGCAGCAGCTTCATCTGAACGTGGCAGCGTCTGAACCAGCCGGTAGCACAGGCTGATTTCCGTGATTTCACAAGGCATTTCTTCCGGATAGCATTCCGCGTAATCCATATTTTCCCGTAGAATCTCAATGGCTTCATCCAGCGTGATTTGCAGCGCTGCCATTTCACGGGCTTCATAGCTGCGGCAATACCCCTTGATTTGTCCGATTCCGGCATCATCAACGATTATCTGAATATGGTCTCCCTTGGTATTAAGTGAAGTTATAATATCCAAATAAGGAGATTGATCGTAGGCAACAGAATAGTTGCCTAACACCTTTACAAATTCAACCACGTAACATCCCGATGAAGTGCTGCTATCGTTTTGCTGAAGTTTAGAAGCACCAACGTATTCATCCCATTCATCGTCGGCGGGCATGGTGTAACAAGCAGAAAAAACATATCCGTCCCAGCCCAGTGTTGTATTGAGCTGATCAATCCAAGCTTGAGCGGTGGCCTGCGCTTTCTCTGGCGTTGTTGTTAGACCAGTAGCTTGCTTTCCTTTCGTTGCATCTGACCATGCTATGAAATGATCCGTTAGGGAATAGCGGACACCCAGCCGAGCTTCTTTGAGCCAATATTTTGCATACGTATCAAGCTGTTCTAATGAAAATGACGTTCCATCGGACTTTATTCTTGCCGCATCGCCATCAAACATTTCTGCCCAATTCTGCGTATCCAGCATAGGATAATCCGTGGCATAAATCGTGAGCGGCGTTCCCTTTTCCAAATTCTCTACGTCTGCATCCAGATGGAGGGTGAGAAACTTGCTTTCCAGTGTTTGGTCAACGTGGATCGTCTCCGCTGAGACATAATTACATGAGAGAAGCAACACAATAAATAAGGCAGTCGAAATAAAACTTCTAAATTTTCTCATCGTATCCTCCTGCAAATTCGTGAAAATCAATCCAAATACGTAAATAAGGGGCTGAGGACTCCTCAGCCCCTTGGTGATTATTAGCCCGCACCAAATTTACCAGTAACCGTGCAGGAGGGAACGTTCCTTGTGTACAGGTATGCTGGCGCAACAGTGCTTTCACCTGAAGATGCTAATGACATGCACGGAATCATAAATAGCATGATCCACACCAGTAGGACTACCAACATTCCAAGACGTTTCAAAATCGATACCTCCTTGTTTTGTCTTGCATATAATAGATGCAGCACAGCACGCATTTGCAAATACTTTTCACAAAAAAATCTGCATCTTTTTTAGACGCAGATTGGATTTATCATGGGATCATGGTAACGCTTGCGGCCACCTTCAAAACCTCTTCGCTGCTTCCGTCCATGTCGATGACAAAAAGCCGATTGTTGGCAGTCCACACAACAGCTACCCACCCATCCTTTTCAATCAGTGTGGCCTCAATGCCATTGATTTGCGTCGTTGAAATTTCTGCGTTTTCGGTATCAAGGCTGACTCTGCCACCATACTCATACTCGCTGAAGTTGAGTAGCGTTTCATCATTTCTCGTTCTATATTCCACATCGTAAGACGTGCAATCGTGCAACACAAAACCTTCTGGAATGTATGTCGGGTAAAAAGAGCCTTCCCACTCTGCGGGAACGTCTAGGGTTTCTCCCGAAGGTTGTAAACCGTAAGATGTGCGCTCTTGATAAGTTTGCATATCCAACTTTAAAAGGCCGATTTGAATCATGTGAACGGTTGCAAATGCAGAGCTAATACTGACAATTACGAGGAGCAATGCCACAGCAAAAACACGAAGGCCTTTGGGCAATGTGTGACCATGGAGATATGCGGTGGGACGCATATGATCTGCAATATCTCGGAGAACTTTTGTTTCCATATCCCGGACTGGCTGTGTCTGTCCTTCATCAATCATATTGGTTTGCTCCAGAATGGTAGATACTTCCTGCTCAAACTCCTGCTGTAGCGCCAGCTTGATTTTTAAATCTGCAATTTCTTGCATGATCTCTTGAGAACTCATGTATTCCTCACGCATCCGAATCTTCCTCTCCTTTCAGTTCTTCTTTTAAGGCTCTTCGTGCTACCGTCAGATAGTAGCGAACACTGTTCTTACTAATTCCAAGTTGGCGGGCAATTTCCGCATCGTCCATCTGACTGAAATACTTCATGATTAGCAAATCACGCTCTCGTGGCTTTAATCGGTTGATTGCGCTTCGCAATGCTTGGCTTTCTGCTTCCACGAGAAGAGCATCATCTATATTATCCACTGATGAAGCAGTCCAATCAAAAGTGCGTTCATCAGCCACCATATAAATTCTTTCATTACGACGTTGCCGCAAATACATAAGAGCCGTATTTTTAACGATCGAGAGAATGTATGGCATTTGCTTTTGCACATCAATTTTTCGCAAATAATCTATTTTTTCAATCATTTTTATGCATGAAACCGATACCATATCGCATGCTGTATTGTGCTCTTTTACAATGCTCATTGCCATAACATACATACTTCGTTCGTTTTGCAGGAACAATCGTTGAATAAACTCCCGATCATTTTCATCTTCGATCATCATGATTGCTATTGGGATCATCTGCATTCCTCCTTCTACCTGATTTTGTCGGTGGGGAAAAACTTCACGTGCCTTGACTGTTGTTATAGGAGCGAGCAAGCATCTGAGTACTCTGCGTATAACAGCGCAAATATAGATGCACGAGAAATACCATCTGCAAATATTTCCAAGAAATTTCCTGTCGTACCGTCTTCGCACGATGCCTATGAACAGCACAGCGTGAATCAATGCACATGCCGAAATTTTGATGCAAGAAATCAAAAAGTTAGTCTATAAGCTTTTTATATTCTGACTTTTCCATTAATAATTACAAGTGGAAATAGCTTTTCAAAATGTAAAGTAAGCTAATTTTGTTGTTGACAATAACTATATGTTAAGCAATAATGATCCTCATGTGATATTACTTATCTTACTCCATCACATAGCGCAAGAATTTTGAAGAGTGCGTTGCTTCTTCATGCTGTACTTTCCAGAGTCTTTCTGCTCACTAATTCAGTCTGAAATAGCAGGTATTTTTTCCTTTTCCTTCTTTTTTCAGTTCACCTGCGGCAACCAGCTTTCGCAATGCGCCTTCAATCGAGCTGTCGCTGATGGTCGGGCAAAGTTCACGGATGTCCTGCTTATTGAATCGTCCGATTTTCTTTTCGCTTGCCATGCGCACCATTTCGAGGACGGACCGCTTGGGTTCTACAAGGCTCATGCGCTCCTCGAAATCCTTATAGGTCGCGAGGATTGTTCCGAGCAGATACTTCATAAAAGGAGCAATATCTTCGTGACCTTCATGCCAGCCAGCCTTTGACCGCGCAAGCGCCTCATAGTACAAGTCCTTATTCTTGGCTATTTTCGCCTCCAAGGAGACGTACTTGCCCACATAAAATCCGTTCTGATACAAAAGCAGCGTTGTGAGCAGCCGGCTCATTCTCCCGTTGCCGTCATTGAAGGGGTGGATGCACAGAAAATCATGGATGAAAACGGAAATCGCGATCAGCGGCTCCAGTTCCATATTTCCAATCACGCGGTTATACGCTTCGCAGATTCGATCCAGCGCTTCGGGCGTTTCATAGGGAGCAAGCGGGGTGAACAGATTCTCCACATGACCATCCGGGTAAGCGGCGCTGATATAATTCTGGACGCTCTTGGTACGCCCGGCCATCGGGTTGTTCATGTGGCTATACAAAATTTTGTGAAGCTGCAAAATATAGTTCCGCGTGATAGGGATTGCGTCGAAGTCCTCATGGATGATGTTCAGCGCGTCACGGTATCCCGCAATCTCCTGCTCGTCGCGGTTCCTCGGTGTGGTTTTCTCCGCTACAAGCTCCCGGATGCGCGTGCTTGTGGTAACAATTCCTTCAATGGCGTTTGATGCTTCGGTACTTTGTACCTTGGCGATCTCAACGAGCTTTTCGAGCTCTTCCGGCTGCTGCTTGAGGTAAAGTTCCTGCTTTCCGGCTTCTTTGTAGATGGCCGCAATCAGACCTAACGTGTCGGAATCCCATTTCTGATCCCTGATGGCGGAATAATGAAAGGCTCGCATTCCCTTACCTCCTTTTCAATTCCATTAAATCATACCATAAAATAAGGGAATCGTCAATCAAATGGGCAGATGCTGTTCGACAGCTGATGTCGGATTGGCGGCATTTATTTTTGAAGCAGGATGACCTTTCTATGCTTTTCTTTGTGCTTAAGGGGAATCAGTCTTTCCGATAAAACGGCGTCACGAATCCGTCGGCACGCAAGATAAGCCCTTTGGCCCACGGCGGCGTTTTGCTCATCCGCTCGCAGATGGATGGAAGGGAGACGGACGGGTCAGCCTCGATAATCAGCTCATCATGGACATGGGCGACAATTCGCTCTTGCCTAAGCGTTTGCATGGCATAGCAGAGCACGTCTCGGCTGATGGCTTGGGTGATGTTTTCGCAGAGCTTGGGGCCATAGGTTTCGAGCCGTTCCCACTTCTTTGTGCTGCCAACTCCGACGTAGGTCAGCACGGAAGAACCGAATCGACTGGTTCCGAACGCCGGTTTTACATACGCCAGCCTTCTGCCGGAAGGAAGCTCAATAAACAACATCGCTCCCTTGTAAATGAAGCGAATTCCGTGCGTCTCTGTTGCTGTTTTGTCGCGCACGGCGGTCGCGGCGGCTTTGTCTACGTCCCACCAGAACTGAACAATATGAGGATTCGCGGCGCGCCACGCCTTCACCAAGGGGAGCAGCTCATCTTCCGACAAACCCATATCGGTTGCGCCCATTGCTTTCAAAGCGCCGACAGAACCGCCATAGCCAAGGGCAAGCTCCGCGATTTTTCCCTTCTGGCGAAGCTGGCCGTTTACGCCATGCTTTTCAACGGGCACATGGAACATGGCTGAAGCCGACGCGCAATAAATATCGCCGCCGTTTTGGAAGACCGCGTTGCGCCAGGTTTCACCGGCCAGCCACGCAAGAACACGGGCTTCAATTGCCGAAAAGTCCGCCACATAAAGCAGCTTCCCTTCCGGCGCGATGAAGGCGGTTCGAATCAGTTCGGACAGCACATCCGGGACAGAATCATAGCATGTACGAACACCTTCATAATTTCCGGCACGGACAAGAGCACGCGCGTTTTCCAAATTAGGGAGGTGATTCTGCGGAAGATTCTGCAGCTGCACCAATCTGCCGCTGAACCGTCCGGTTCTGTTGGCCCCATAAAACTGAAAGCACCCGTGGAGACGGCCATCTTCGCATACAGCGGATGCCATCGCCGCGTATTTCTTGATGGATGACTTTGCCAGCTGCTGACGAAGAATCAACACATTTTTCAGGGGCACTGGAGCGCCGTTCAGCAGCGCTGATACCTGATTTTTGCTGAGCGACTCAACTTCCATGCCATTTTGAGAAAGCCATCGTTTCATCTGCTGGAGGCTCGACGGGTTATCCAAGTTTGTGAATGCCCGCAGCCTGTCCGTCAGCGCACAGCGCGACAGCGTGTCCATCCGCATGGCGCTCTTCACCAGCCCCCGGTCTACCAGGATGCCGCGATCGTTGATTTCCTGATCCAGATGATATTGCGCCCAAATCTCATCGGGGACAGCGTATTTGGCCAGGCACTGTTGAATTTCCATTTCAGCAGCAACATCTCGCTTATTGTAGCGGATGAACTGCGCCCATTTTTCAGGATCATCCGCGGGCAGATTTCGAGTGCGCATTCCGTTGGCCAGCGTGGGCACGCAGGGCTTACAGAAATAACGAATCAGGTCTTTGCCAACACGCAGTTTCTGCTGATCCAGCCCAAGAACGATCCCTGCATTTTCGAGAGAAAGCGGCAAGCCAAGATACGCGCTCCAGACCATGGTGCAACGCCAGGAGGTCGGATTCAGGAAGGTGTCGGATAGTGTTTCCAAGGCTGAATCTGTATGGCTATTCAGCGGATACCCTTGCCGCTTCAGCCAGCGGGAGAGGCAAACTCGCTCAAAGTTCGCGTTGAAAGCGTTTATGATCACGCACGGGTCAGATATTGCTCGGATAATTTCGTCGGGTATCGTTTCGCCCTGCGCAACATCAATGACGTGAACTTCCCCGCCATCCACGGCATAGCCAAACAGGAGTATTTCAAAGTCAGCAGATTCGCAGTAGCGGTAAACGCCAGTTCGATTCAAATCCGCGGAGGAATAGGTCTCGATGTCAATATTCAGTGTCTTCATGCGCGTTCCCTTCCTCTTGATCATCCGCATCCAAAAGGATACGAATTTCCCGAACAGTTTCCAGTATTTCTTTTGCCTGCGCAGACAGCTCAGTAAGCGCCGCGTCTAGTTGACTCATCTTGGCCATGCTCTTAATCTCCTGTTACTTTCATTGTTGAGGGCAGGGTTGCCTCTCACTAAAACTGGTAGAAATTTCGCGCTTTGAACGGGCAAAATTGAATTTTTCTGACACTGATAATTCCGACGGATCAGAAAAAATCATGACGATGTTCCCGAAAGTAGCGAAGGAGCCGATTCAGCGCATCATTGACGGTTGTCTGGCACATTTCCAGCCGTTCCGCAATTTTATAAGTAGACAGACCTTCCTCAAACCGAAGACGAAGGATCAGGTCGCCATTGCGTTCCCTGCGCGCGGCCTCCCGCATGATGGACTCCACGGTCATAGACAGGATGACAATCTGATCCGGATCAATCGCCTTTTGCGCGGACGCGAATGGTCCGGTACTGAAGCCGTCACCGTATCGTTCATCATCCATAGACACCATACGGCCCGCGATTTGGTAGGGGCAGCAGGCGCAGTCGCCAAAGCACAGTTTGTAATTGGGCTGCCCGCAGGTTCCATTTCTGCGTGCTTCGTTGCGGGCGTCGTTGATGAACTTATCCCAAGCTTTTTGCTGAGCGGGCTTCAGGAAAACACGTTCGCCGCCAATCATGACGTAGCGGGGCTTCTTGTTCTGATTTTCCATTCTGCAGGGAATCCTCCATTCCGTAATCGCGAATGAAGGAACTCACCTGCGGAAGAGCACACGAAACAATGCTGCCTGCTGTCATGAATTTCTTCATTCATTTGGTTGGCAGCAGCTCTTGCCCAGGCTGCCACGGTATGACCGCGCTACACTGCTAGGCAAATCCTCAAATCTACCGGTTTCGAGGGAGCGGGGTAGCGCGGTTTTTGAAGGGTAAAAAAAGACGGCCAGAAACAATCCTCGCAAAAGGATTGATCCTGGCCGTCGTGCAGCTCTGTGGATCGTTAATCAATAGGTTCAGCGTGGTGACTGTCTACGCGCAGCAGTTCAGGTGTCGCACGGGTGATGGTTGTCGCGATTCCCTCACGAACGATTGTGAGCTGAGCGCCAACAGAAAGCCGCGTGATGATTAGCTGCTGTTTATACTTGCTTTCTATTGCTCCGCTTAGCGGATCGCAGTAAGCAATTAACCGTCCGAGTAAGTCCCGAATCGCTTCCATAGTGCCGTCCTTTCTGAAGTTCCACTTCGTTCCAATGAGAAAATCGGAAAATATCACGAAGTTGATTGACAAACCAAGAAGCTCATGCTACACTAAATGCGAAGTTGAACTTCTTCTTTGATTATACAATGGTTTAACTTCCTTGTCAACTGCTAATGCGCAGTTAAACTTCATTATTGGAGGCAAAAAATGAACTTTGGCGAAAAAATTAAGATGCTGAGGAAGCAGAAAGGACTGTCCCAGGCAGAACTAGGAAAATTGGTGCATGTAAGCGCGCGTTCCATTACGGCCTACGAAACGTCGGGCGCATATCCCCGAAAAATGGGAACCTATGAGCTTCTGGCAAAGGCTTTGGACACAGATGTTAATTATCTGCGCACGGAAAACGAAGAAATGATGAGCGATATCGGCGAAAAATACGGCACGCGCGGACAGCGGCAGATGGAAGCGCTGAAGAGTCAGGTATCCGCGCTCTTTGCCGGCGGTGAGCTGAACGAAGAAGAGCAGATGGCCTTCCTGATGGACCTGAATGACATCTTCCTGGACGCGAAGAAAAAGGCGAAAAAGTATACACCGAAAAAGTATCGAGAGTAACAAACGCCGCTGAGGTGAAATATATTGAGCAATATATTTTATGATAAGGCCGAGAAACTGGTGAGCAAAGTGGGCAGTCGGGACCCTTTGGAGGCATTAGCGTATCTCAATACGGAAGTGAAATACTCTAATAACCACCAGTTCGACGGCATGAAAGGCTTCTGCATCATTGCGCTCAAGCAGCGATTTGTGATGCTGAATGCCAAACTGTCCGAATGTGAAATGCGCTGCGTCGCCAGTCATGAGTTGGGGCATATCAAGATGCACATGAAAGATACGAAAACATGCGCGTTTCAGGAGTTTGACCTCTACCACACAGTGTCGCTTCAAGAAGATGAGGCCTCTTCCTTTGGCGCTGATTTTCTCATGAGCGATTTGGATGTGCTGGACGTGATTGAAAATGACTGTACCGATATTTACCAAGCCGCGATGGTACTGAAAGTACCGCGCCAGTTTCTGACCTATAAACTGTCCAGCATGATTGCGCGGGGGCATGATTTGCTGCTTCCCGAATTGACAGACAACAGATTTTTGGCGAAGCCGCTCTTCAGCCGGTAAGGCGAAGACTGGGGATGCCGGTAGACATCTGTGGTTTAATTGGAAATTTGTGCAAAGATGCGCCATGTTTTTGCCATGTATTTCTTTGTAACCGCTTGCGTTTGGTAGGTGGTTATGCTATAACTGAATATGGGGAGGTTTATCTTTTTGCATAAAAGCTGCTGCCTACCCACATGTGTCGAGTTCTGGAAGGATCTCGGCTAGCGTAATTACCCAGATAGAAAAAAACAGCAGCTCAGTACAAGCGCTCAGAAAAATTCTGAAAGCGCTTGATTGCGAGAATAAATACATCGCTAAGCTCGACTGAGTTCAAGCTTGGTGACAGCTAATTTAGTGCCATACTCTTATTAGGAAAGGAGGCTATGGTGATGTGGTGTAAGAACTGCAGTATTGAGACCAACGAGGCTATTTGCCCAGTATGCGGATCGGAAACGACAGAAGACCTTCCGGTTGAAATTTATTGGTGTGATAATTGCGGAATACCAGTCATCCATGTTTCTACGGCGGCAGATAAAGGCCTTTGCCCGGTTTGTCATGGGAATACTCGGTACTTAACCGCTGATCTTAGACCTGTCTTCCCAGAGGAAAGGCTTCTGCTCGCCTTACTCCTCGATAAAGCTCCAAATGCTCTTATGCAGAAATCTGTCTGGGCCGCGGGAAGTCGCTACTATATTGACGGGAAGTCTCAGTCTATTTCTGCTAAGACTTTTGAAATAGCGGATACTGATACCATTGCCGATCGACTTGTAAAGTCTGCTAATGCCATAGACTATACTTTTTTCAATGAAAATATCCGTAAATTTATCTCGGCAAATCAGCATAGGTTGGCCTATCTGAAGGACGAGGCGTTCTCATTTGTTCGGAAAGCAGCCGAAAGATTCAAAGAAGAAAACATCGTAATCTCTTTCTCTGGTGGCAAGGATTCAACGGTGACGGCGGATGTTGTCACAAAGGCTCTGAGCAATCCAAGCTTAGTACATATTTTCGGGAACACAACGCTTGAGTTCCCCGCTACCATCGAATATGCCGATCGTTATCGTAAAAACCATCCCTTGGCAATCTTTATGATTGCACATAATGACGAACAGGTTTTCTATGATGTGTGCGAGGATATTGGACCTCCTGCACGGATGATGCGCTGGTGTTGCTCGATGTTTAAGACCGGGCCAATTACCCGGATTATTAACAGCATGTATCGCAGTCAACAGATTTTGACTTTCTACGGAATCAGAAAGTCAGAATCTGTCAGCAGAAGCAAATATAACAGAATTGAAGATGATGCTGAGTCTGTCAAAATTCAGCAGCAGACCGTAGCCTCGCCGATTTTCTTTTGGAAAGACATCGACATTTGGCTTTATATGTTGGGGGAAGACGTGGACTTTAACGCAGCCTACCGTCTCGGTTACGACCGTGTGGGATGCTGGTGTTGCCCTAATAATAACCAACGGGCACAGTTTCTTTCTCGCATCTATATGCCAGAAGCATCGAAAAAATGGCGTGCGTTCCTCGTCGATTTTGCAAAGAAAATCGGCAAACCAGACCCCGAAGTGTATGTCGATAGTGGGAAATGGAAAGCACGACAAGGTGGAAATGGTCTTCCCTCCGCTGGAGATGTGAAGATCCGTTTTACAAACTGCACGTCAGAAGATCATGCGAAAATCTATCGGCTGGTTAGACCATTTGACGATGAACTTGTGGGGATGTTTGTACCGTTTGGTAGAATTGCGCCGGAACTCGGCAAGAAGCTGCTTCGGGAAACCATTGTTCTCGACGTTAAGACGAACGTCCCGATTCTATCGATCCAGCCGTTCAATCAGGATGGGTATGATTACGCTGTCAAGGTCAGGACGATGAACGTGGCAGATCATGACGATTTACAACGAATGGTCGGCTACCAGATTAGAAAGTTTAACGCTTGCAGAAAGTGTCTTAAATGCGAGTCTATCTGTAGGCAGGGAGCAATCTCTATCACAGGAGATAGCTATTATATCGATCCGAAAAAATGTGTCCATTGCAAAATGTGCATGACCGCAAAGTACCTTGACGGTGGCTGCATGATGGACAAGTATCTTAGAACGAAGTAAAGGTTGGAGGATAGGACGATGCCCATGAAATTCCGGGCGCACGATACATTTTTCATCAGAAAAGGATGGCTTTCCAAAGGTATGCGTTGCGTTGAAAAAAAGCCCGATGTTTTCATTGCGCATGATGAGAATCCGATGGATGTCCTCGGAATCGGTGCAAATATGGTTAAGGCGCTTAGATATTGGCTCCAGACAGTCGGTCTTACGGAAGAACCCAACAAAGGAAAGCGGACGCAGAGCTTTACTGATCTTGGAAAGTTAATCTACAAACATGATACTTATATTGAAGAACTCGGAACGCTTTACCTTTTGCAATATTGCCTCGCTTCGCAAAAAGAAGAAGCAACGGCATGGTATTTCTTTTTTAACGAATTTTCTATGTCAGAATTTTCTCGGGAAGATTTTGTAGCAGCACTGCAAAAGTACATCAAGATAGAAGATGCAGGAACAGATTATGCCATTCGATCTCTCAATGATGATTTCCAGTGTATCATTAACACCTATCTACCGCGTTACAAGTCAAACCCGGATCGGGTAAATCCAGAAAACAACATTGATTGCCCATTGGGTGAGCTTGGACTGATTGATATTCTCAATAAGCGGAAGAAAACTTATAAAAAGAGTATCCCAGCAAGTGATACGTTAGAACCCTATGTTGTCCTCGCGGTCATTGTCAAAAATGCACATGGTCGAAATGAGATTAGTCTGAACGAGCTTTTGACCGCGCCATGCAGCATCGGCAAGGTATTCAATCTTGATTCTATTACCATGCTCGATGCTCTGTACAGAATCGAACGGTTAGGGCTTATCAAGATTAACAGAACGGCAGGTCTCGATGTGATTACCATCCAGACCGATTTGGACTTCTTAGGCTGTGTAGAGCGCTACTATTCTTCCCTCGATGAGCAGAGTCAGGAGGCACAAAATGCGTGATATGATTTCTGTTGCATCGGGATTCCAGTACTCTGTAAACATCGGATACGATCTCGGAAGCGATGACAAACTCAAGAACTTTATTCCGACAAAGTCCGCGTTACACCTACTCGAAGAAATCTTGCTGAGTATCAATCCAGCATCGACAGACCGAGCTAGGGTGCTGATTGGAGCATATGGTAAGGGCAAGTCCCATATTGTACTTTCAATCCTTTCGGTACTTCTGAAACGTGACTTTACCTTATTTGAGAAAATGATGCCAAAGATTCAAGAGAATCCGAGGCTTTATCAGCTTGTTCAAAACTACTATGAGAGTGAGAATAAAATTCTCCCGGTCGTGATTAGCGGCAGTAATACAAGCTTAACGCAAGCGTTTCTGCTCTCTCTCCAGAGGACACTTTCTGAACAGGGCCTTTTATCGGCTATGCCAGATACCAACTATCGAGCTGCAATCAGCGTTATTTATCGTTGGAAGAAAGAATTTCCTGAAACATTTGCCAAGTTTCAGGGAGCGATTGATGAGCCGGTCAGTGTTCTGATCGAGCGTCTTGAAAACTATGACGTACTCGCCTATGAAGCCTTTGAGCGAATCTATCCGATACTGACCGCCGGAAGCATATTCAATCCGTTTCTTGGCTTCGATGTCGTTGAACTTTATGAGAGTGTAGCAAAAAGCATCAAGCCGATGGGATATACGGGACTCTATGTGGTTTATGACGAGTTCAGCAAATTCTTAGAAGCCAACATTGTCAATGCTTCGGTTAGTGACACGAAGATGCTGCAGGATTTTGCAGAGAAGTGCTGCCGCAGCGGAGCACTGCAGCTTCATCTGATGCTTATCTCTCATAAAGAGATAAGCAATTACATCGACAAACTTCCTAAAGAAAAAACGGATGGTTGGCGAGGCGTGTCCGAACGCTTCAAGCATATCCACTTGAACAACAATTTTATCCAAACCTACGAGATTATTTCTTCTGTCATCCAGCACAAGGAACCTCGCTGGGGGGCGTTCTGCAATGCGCATGTGCCAGACTTTGAAGCCCTTTTTACACGCTACCGAAAGCATCAGATGTTCACCGATGCACAAGGAGAAATTGAGACAGCAATAAAAGGATGTTTCCCACTCCACCCGGTTTCAACCTTTATCCTCCCAAGACTGTCTGAGCGTGTTGCCCAGAACGAACGCACGCTCTTTACTTTTCTGTCTGCGGAAGGAACGGCCACACTTGCTTCATTTCTTGATGTTTATGAGGATGATTTTACTCTGGTGACTCCAGATCAGATTTATGATTACTTTGAGCCACTGTTTAAGAAGGAAGTATATGCTGGAGGCATCCATGATACATTCGTTCTAACAAGCGCTATCCTCAATCAAATTCCGGAAGGAACTCTCGGAAGCAAAATCATCAAGACCATCTCTCTGATTTATATTCTCGAACAGTTCGAGCGCCTCAGCCCAACCAAAGAGCAGATTATCGGCATCTATGCTGGAAGCTACGACATCGATGAGATTGAGCAAGCAATTTCCAATCTGATTGAAAAAGAATTTGTTGTTTATATCAAGCGGAGTAACGATTATCTGCGGCTTAAGCAGACATCGGGGGTCGATATCCAGCAGAAGATTCATGATCTGATGGAGATCCAAGCTGGCCGTGTTACCGCGAAAGGTGTGCTTAATAGCTCCAACTACGACAACTATATGTATCCGTCTCGCTACAATGACGAACGCGAGATAACGAGGTTCTTCAGCTTCCAGTTTATCGACGGAAGCGAGATTTCTGATGATGTGGATTGGAACGTAAAGAGCGAAACGGTTCAGGCTGATGGCATCATCTACGGGATTATACCTGATAGTGAAGCACAGCTTAAGGCTATTTCAGATATGCTCAAGAAAACTAGCAAAGGCTATGAACGCTTTATCTTTGTGCTTCCTAAACACTTCCGAGCGATTGACGAAGTGATCCGAGAATATGCTGCAGTGAAACAACTTCGGGATCAAGCTGCTAATGACCCAGTTCTGTTTGATGAATACGAAGTCGTGTTTGAGGATTTACAGGAAGTCATCAATGGGTTCATCGGCTCATATACGCATCCGGAAAGCTATCGCTCGGTCTACTATCATGACGGAGAGATAATAAGCGCGCGTCGAAAATCCGGTTTGACTGAAGTGATGTCTCAAATTTGCGATAGCGTGTTTGGGCTAACTCCGGTCATTAACAATGAATCTGTCAACAAAAATGAGATAACGAGCATTGCTGCAAATAGCCGTAACAAGATAATCAGCGCGCTGTTAAGGAATGAGTTAGAACCAAACCTCGGACTTTCCGGCACGGGTCAAGAAGTATCTATTATGCGTAGCACACTGCTTCGAACGGGTATCTGGTGTGAAGAGAGTAGTATCCCTCAACTTAATTTGCATCCAGCAGACGCAGTAATGAGAAATATGCTCGAAACAATAGAGGGCTTTGTACTCGAGGCTCGTCAAAAGGGGCAGATGAAGTTCTCGGTGCTATATGATAGGCTAACCTCGCCAAATAACCATATTGGTTTGCGTAATGGTCTGATTCCAATCTATGTAGCAGTAGTCTTGCATAACTATCGGCAGCAAGTCGTACTTCATGACCGTTTTGGACCGGTGCAAACGAGCGCGGATGTGCTAGTTCAGATTAACAGTGATTCGGGTAATTTCTCAATTGAATACCTTGACTGGAATCCAGAAAAAGAAGGCTACATTGCGCGGCTTGCTGCAGCATTCGGCGACTATGTAATTGATGCTGAAAAGGCCGGAAGCTCATATGATTACGTTGCAAATGCGATGCGGCGGTGGTATATGGCGCTCCCTAAGTTTTCCAAAGAATGCAAGGCTCGCCCGAATGGTACCTCAGTCGGGAAACGCCAGCAAGAGATGATGAAGCTCTTTAGAGCGAATTCAAGCGGATCAGATCTGCTGTTCAAAAAGCTGCCAGCAGCATTCGACTACAGTAACTTTACAGCAGACGCTGTCGGAGATATTGTCAGCGCGAAGATGCTCTTTGATGGACTGCTTAATGAACTTAAAAAGCATCTGATTGAGGAGACTAAGCTCCTGTTCCTCCCCGAAGAGGACAAAAAGCATGGCAAGAAAGTCACGCTCACCGCGGTAGTCAAGGAATGGTGTGAATCTTTGGATCCGAAGAGCTTTGAACAGCTCTTCTCTGATGGGACAGAGCGCTTTTTGCAGCATCTCAAAAGCGCAACGAATGACGAAGATTTGTTCATCACAAGACTCGCTAAACTCGCAACAGGACTTCGAATCGAAGATTGGGATGGAAAGACTGAAAAGACTTTTTTCGCGGCACTTGAAAAATATATGCAGACGGCGAGAAACTTCCATGACACGGCGGTTGCTGAAACGATAAACGAGACTTCTAGTTATCAGGTGGCATTTGCCGATGAAGATGGGAAGAAAACCGTTAGACGCTTTGATAAGGTCAATGTTTCGACCAGGGGCAAATTGCTGTTTAACCAGATTACGGCATCGCTTGATGCTATGGGACACTCGATCTCAGAACAAGAGAAGCGTCAGATACTGATGGAAGTCTTAAAAAAGCTCTGCTGAGAACGGAGGAAAATTATGGCGTATTTTGACAATGCAGCAACTACATATCCGAAGCCGGAATGCGTCTATTCCTTCATGGACGAATTCTATCGGAATCATGGCGGGAGCGCTGGTCGGGGCAATTACGCACTGGCAAATTCAGCGAAGGGAGTTGTTGAGGAGACCCGCGATCTTTTAAAAGAATTATTGCACTGCCCTGCGAAGCAAGTTATTTTCACGCCTACTGCTACGATTGCGCTCAACATGATTATCCAAGGCGTAATCTTAATGGGCGTTCGGAATGTTTATATCAGTCCGTTCGAACACAATGCAGTAACTCGAACTCTGCATCGCTTTGAGCAGTCTGGACAAATTTCCGTGACAGTGCTTTCGGTATCCGATTCGCTCCAATATGATTTTCCGAGAATCCGTTATCAGTTTGAGGAACGGAAGCCTGACCTTATCATCGTCAGCCATGCAAGTAATGTCATCGGACTGGTATCTCCAGTTGAAGAAATCTTTTCTCTCGGCAAGGCATATAGATCCGTTACGCTTGTTGATATGGCGCAGACAGCGGGTCTGGTTGATCTAGATGTTGGTCTTGAGACAGTAGATTTTTCGGTTTTTGCGGGACATAAAACCCTTATGGGACCAACCGGCATCTCCGGTTTTATCATGAATCCAGATTTTGAGCTACCGCCCGTATTGTTCGGCGGTACAGGATACGATTCGGCAAATCAGCAAATGCCAGACAGCATGCCAGAACGCTACGAGATGGGAACGCTTAACATTGCAGGAGTTGCAGGACTGAACGCTGCGCTTAAATGGATAAAGTCACAATCGGTTTCCGAACTCTTTCGAGAAGAAGCAAAACGACGGAGGCGATTGATTGAATTGCTCAATGCCTATGACTTTATCAAAATTGTTGGGAATGTTGAGGGACGGAGGTACGTCGGAATCGTTTCTGTGCTGATTAATGGAATCAGTAGCGACATTGCTGGGAGTATTTTCGCTGAACGAGGAATTTCGGTCAGAACAGGACTACAATGCGCACCTAAAGCACACCAGTTCCTCGGCACGTATCCCGCGGGAACAATCCGATTTAGCGTGAACTCGTTTACAGATGATCGGGACTTTGAAGCGTTAAGAGATGCGCTCGACGACATTGCGTTGAACTTATAAGGTGAGGAGGCGATGGTGTGAGCCTTAAAGATGTCGAGCTAAAAAAGGAATATCGATCTCTGCTTGACAACGTGGTACAGGATTTCTATATTCCTTTACTTAAAGATGCGACGCTCTATCAGAGAGCAGTTGGCTTCTTCTCATCTTCTTCTCTTGTTGAGATATCCAAAGGCATTGCTACTATGGCAGAAATCGGAGGAAAAATACAAATCGTTGCCTCACCGTATCTTTCCGATGAGGATATTGAGGCGATCAAGAAAGGTTATGCCGACAGGGACAAGATTATCGAGGGTGCGCTAATTGCCGCCTTGTCGGACATACATGTCGACTACTATTCGATGGAGCGACTTAATCTTCTGGCAAATCTAATTGCTACTGGAGTACTTGATATCAGGATCGCCTATACTGAGGATTCCAATGGCATTGGAATGTACCACGAAAAAATGGGAATCATCACGGATACGGAGGGCAATCAAGTTGCTTTTTCTGGCTCGATGAATGAGTCGGCAACCGCAATGCTAGTAAATTACGAAACCATTGATGTGTTCCGCAGCTGGGGTGATGAGAGCGAACAAGAACGTGTGACACTCAAACAAAACGCCTTCTTCTCGATTTGGAATGATACTGAGCCTAACATCCATGTGTTGGAGTTTCCTAAAGTCACTGAGGCGTTAATAGAAAAGTACCGTAAAAAGGCTCCGAACTTTGGAATTGACAGACAGCAATACCTTGGCGTACGACGCAGGCATTCAGATGCCGCTTTTTCGCAAACGATTGGCGCGAGAGTTCCACAAGAAATTAAGTTCCATGAGTACCAAAAAGAAGCGATTGCTTCTTGGGTCGGAGAAAATTACCGCGGGATTTACGACATGGCGACAGGCACCGGCAAGACTTATACGGGTCTGGGATCTATTGCGAAAATTTCTGAAGATTTAGATGATGAACTTGCAGTCATTATCGTTTGCCCGTACCAACATTTGGTTGAGCAATGGGTTGAGGACATCGTTAAGTTTAATATGAAGCCGATTATTGGCTATAGTGCTTCGTCCCAGAAAGACTGGAAAGAGAGACTCTCCAATGCCATCCGTGAGCAAAAGATCAGAAGAGATAAGCGTTTTTTCTGCTTCGTCACGACTAATGCTACATTTGCGAGTGACTATGTTCAGAAACAGATTAGTAGGATCAAGATGCCCATTTTGCTTGTGGTCGATGAGGCCCATAATTTTGGAGCACCTACATATGCAAGATGTCTGGATGATCGTTTTGCATATCGTTTGGCTCTTTCTGCCACGCTTGAGCGCCACCGCGATGATGAAGGAACATCACTACTTTATAACTTCTTTGGGAAAAAGTGTATCGAATATCCGCTTAGCCGTGCCATTGCAGAGGATAAACTGACGCGCTATAAGTACTTTCCTGTGGTGGTTTACCTCAATGAGGATGAGCTTCTGCATTACGAGCAGATTTCTTATGAAATGAGCAAATGCTTGATAAAAGATAAGAAAAACAGCTGGAAACTCAACAAGCACGGAGAGATTTTGGCGTTACAACGCTCACGAATTGTTGCTGGCGCAACAGAAAAGCTCACAGCTTTAAGAGAGCAAATCCGCCCATATATTCGAGAAAATAACCTGCTCATTTACTGTGGTGCAACGAATGTACTTGATGAACGGACTGATCGTTCCACGACGGATGAAGAAGATATGCGGCAAATTGAGGCTGTAACAAATATTCTAGGAAATGAACTGGGCATGTCAGTGTCTAAGTTTACTGCCGATGAGGATATGGAGACGCGAGCGCTTATCATTGATCAGTTCCAGAAAAAGGGCAAGCTTCAAGCAATTGTTGCCATCAAGTGCTTAGACGAAGGTGTCAACATACCGGGAATCAGGACGGCATTTATCCTTGCAAGCACAACGAATCCGAAAGAATACATTCAGCGTCGAGGCAGAGTTCTGAGAAAAGCGCCAGGGAAGGAATTTGCCGAGATATATGACTTTGTGACGCTCCCTAGGTTCTTGGATTCCGTATCTTCTATGACAGAAGAGCAAGTTAAGCGCGATATGGCGTTAGTCAGAAACGAATTGGCTAGAATTAAGGAATTTGGTCGGCTTTCTATGAATCCGATGGACGCGGAGAGCCTGATCTGGGAGATACAAGACGCATATCACATTACATGTGATGAGCCAAGTGAGGGGGAATTCTGATGTCAGAGGAAGTTAAGGTGAATGCTAAGGTTGTGGAACGTCTCAAGAGGTGGATTATTCTGATGGAGAACCAGAATAACAAAACACGAAGCAAAACCGATCTTGAGATGGTAAAAGCAATCAAGAAGCGAATTGAGGAGGAAGCCAATGCTGCTGAAATCAATTAAATTGGCAAATTTTCGTCAGTTTTTGAATGAGGAGATTACCTTTGCATCAGGAGAAAACGGAAAGAATGTCACGATTATTCTCGGGGAAAACGGCACTGGTAAGACGACCTTTGCTCAGGCTTTCTTCTGGTGCTTGTACGGAGATACGGAATTCTCAGACAAAATGATTTTGAATCGACTCGTGGCTAACAGACTGCTTTCCGGGCAAAATGCAAAAGTTTCGGTTGAACTTTTGCTTCGACACGGAGAAAATACATATACCATCACTCGTGAACAGACCTATACCAAGGATATTTCTGGCAACATTAAGGGGGCGAATACGGTTTTTGATATTCTACGGCGTGATAAAACTGGGAACACAACTACCGTTAAGCCCACTCTTCGAGAATCGGAGATTAACAGTATTCTGCCGAGGGAACTTTCCAAATATTTCTTCTTCGATGGAGAGCGTATCGAGCGAATGAGTAAGGATATCTCGATGCACAAAAAAGCCACTGACTTTGCGGATGCCGTTCGGAGCCTCTTAGGACTCAAAGGAATGGAAAAGGCTATCCAGCATCTCAAGCCCGGTATCAGGTCGAGCGTCATTGGTCAATATGAGTCAAGCTATGATTCAAGCAGCAATACTCATATTGCAGAGCTTACAAAAACCATTGAAGCATGTAATGAAAAGATCGAAAAATTCAATGATAGAATCAATGAACTTGACCGGCAGATTGAACTCGCTCAAACTAGAAAAGCTCAGAAGACGGAAGAGCTAAAGCAATATGAGGATGGAGAAAAGTGGCAAAGTCAAAAAGAAAAATTAGAGAAAGAAATTGCCGCTGCACATCAGGCTCAGTCTGGCATGATAAAAGCTATCTGTTCGGATTTTGCCGGAAATATTGGCTCTTTTCTCTCGCTCAGGATGACACAAAAAGCAATGCAAATGCTTCAAGATCGAGACTTTACAGGCAAAGATATTCCACATATGCATGGAGACACAATCGAGTATTTACTTCGGCAGAAAGTTTGTATCTGCGGAACACATCTTACTGAAGGATCGATGCCATATGAGAAGGTCAAGAGTCTGATTGATTTTCTGCCGCCTAAATCACTGAGTTCGAATATAAGCGACTTTAAGAAAGCGGCGGTCAGACGGGTTCGCGGAGCACAGCAGACAAATCTGCTTGATCAAGTTGGAGCGCATTTAAGTGTCATTAGCCAGCAAGAAGATGAGATTATCAACCTTTCTGAAGAGCTTCATGCTGTTGAACAAAAACTTACTGGTGACGATGTCCGGGCAAAAGTCAGGACAATTAACGCGGAGATTCAGCAATGTGACAAAGTAATCCGTAGTAGTCAAGGAGAGCGAGACAAATGCATTAGTGACCGTGGCGATGCGCAGGGGCGTAGAGAGCGTGCAGACACTCGTCGTGGAGAGCTTGCCCTTCTTGATGAGAGCAACAAAAAGACAGAAATTTACAAAGCATATGCTGAACGAGTCTACGAGGAACTTGTTGATTTCTATAATAGGAGTGAAGCTGAGGTTCGAACAAAGCTGCAGGATACTATCAATGAAATCTTTAAGCAGATTTATGAAGGTGGTCTTGCTCTGACGATTGATGATAAGTATCATATCTCCGTCTATGCCGACGAGTATCATGGAAACGTGGAGACATCTACTGCTCAAAGCATCTCGGTGATTTTTGCCTTTATTACAGGTATTATCAAGATGGCAAGAGATAATCGAAACGCTAGCAATGAAGACGATAAATTGTTGTCATCAGAACCATATCCGTTGGTCATGGATGCTCCGCTTTCTGCATTCGACAAGCGGAGAATCAAAACCGTCTGTACAGCACTTCCTGAAGTTGCTGAACAAGTCGTGATCTTCATTAAGGACACGGATGGTGATCTTGCCGAAGAACACATGGGCGACCGAATCGGTAGTAGACATCGGTTTGAGAAGATCAATGAGTTCGAGACGAAACTAGTCTAAGGGGAAGTGAGAAGATGTTTGATAAACCGTATCGACTGAGAGGTATTCACTCCAAAAAAGCTAGGGAGCTTGTGGCAATCTTTGATGGCGTGAGTAAAGCACAATTTTTCAAGGCAGCGAAGGATGTGTACGCTTTTGCTCCGCTGGTCGGTTTCCTCTATAACCGACGTGCTGAACTTGACCACACGAAGAATGAGGAAACTGGCGAGGAACTTGATTACAGCATCATGGCCGAACAGGTTCTGTCGGTTCAGGAGGATCTTATCTTCCATTTCTGTCTGATTATGTTGCTTGATAGTAAGTATGAGCTAGATGAGGAAACGAGGATCGATAAAGCTTTTCGTTACGTCGGTAAGGTTCCAGAAGATGAAGCTAGATTCGATGAGTATGTGCGCGGTGGAATTGATGTGCTTTACGAAAAGCTGATCGAAGGTGGTGGTGAGCCGGAAGATTACGTTAAGCGTTGCTATGACTTTGTTGAGGATATTCAAGAAAGGTATAACGCAGAGGTAGATATTGACGGATTGATGAAGCTTTGCGTCAGTTAAGGAGAGAAGTTTGCTATGGAAAGAGATAACCGTCAGAATGCTCTTAATCAGTTGGTGGTAATTGCAGCGTCAAACGGTTACGTTACATTTGACGATATTATGCGTTGCGCTGACGATAATTCTCTCTCCATTGGCGAGTTTGACTGGCTGGCAGAGACGGCGGAATCGAGAAATATTATCATCTACGATGAAGCTCCGAAACCGATAGTCTCAGGCGATGATGACTATGACGACTATGCACAAATTGACTATGAGCGTACATTTGCCGAAGCTGTTGAAATGGCTCCAGAAATTGAAACGCTCATTGAGACTGTCCGAAGCATTATGCCGCCTCAGCGCGGTGAAGTCGGACGATTAAAATACCAAATTAAGGAAGGCAACGTCCACGCTCGAGAAAGAATGATCGAAATGTATCTGCGCATAGCGATCCGCATAGCGGTTGCTCGCGCAAAAGAATATAACATCGATCTCGAGGAAACGATTAGCGATGCATTTATTGGGCTGATAATTGCAGTAGACAAGTATGACCCTGATTTTTCGGGGCCATTCGTTTCTTTTGCATCGCTCTGGATTTACCAGAATATTTCCAGAGAGCAGAGCACTTGCAATCCCAATATTTATTTTCCCGTTCATCGTAAAGAATGGTTTTTTACCATGTATCCACTTCTTAAGGCGCATGGTTGCACGCATTGCGATCAAATTCTCCAGTGTGAGAAAGTGATTGATATGATCTGTGAGAAAATCAAATGCGAACGACTTCAGGCGCAGGATGTGCTAACTGCTTCGTTGTCTTCACTTTCGCTTGATGAGCTATCCGAAACCGATGCGTATAATGAACGCTACAGTTATTCTGATGATGAGATGATTGAGAAAGTGGAGTTTAATATGCGTGCGGAGGCAGTACACAAAGCATTATCAAAACTTCTAAAGCGAGAACGAGAGGTATTAATTGATCGCTATGGGCTTAGGGACGGAGACGAAAAGACGCTTGAACAAGTTGGAAGAAAGTACTGCGTGACGCGAGAACGTATTCGACAGATTGAGAACAAGGCTTTGAGAAAGCTTCGCGCAAATCGAAACTTACGCAATATTTAAGATTGCAAGTGCGCTCTATCAGGAACTTTCCGATAAAAATAAAACTACAGCATGTATATAACATTATTAGTGTTATGAGACAACGTGGAAGTTTCATTGCAGAGAAACGTAAGGAATAGACCGATTTACAATATAAAATGATAACATGAGTCATTATCAAATTCCGCAACTATATCGAATATTTGCTCGAACGTACAATGGTCAGTCAAGGCGATAAATCACAGCAGGAAATAGTATGTTGAATTTTGTAATAAATTTATAATTGGATGTGAATGTGAAAAATGATTATATCCGAATTAAGAGTTTATAACTTCCGCCAATTCAAATCCGTGGATGGTACTCCCGGCGTAAAAATCACTTTTCATAGAGGGCTGAACACATTGATCGGTGAAAATGATTCAGGGAAAACCGCTGTAATTGACGCATTGAAATTAGTTCTGTTGACGCAGAGCAATGAGTATATCAGACCGTCAGATGAGGATTTTTATAAGCCTGTTGACGGGGAAGCATGCTCAGAATTTAGGATTGATTGTACGATTACGGAATTTACGAAGAACGAAGCAAAAAACTTTATCGAATATCTTTCGTTCACTAAGACTGAAGCCAAGATTGAATATACGCTTGAGCTTCATTACCGTGCATGGAAAGAAGGACACAAAATTTATCAGGAATTGCGTGTAGGTGATGTTGATGACGGAATTTCGATTGATGGGAAAGCAAGGGAATTGCTAAAAGCTGTTTATTTGAAGCCACTCCGTGATGCCGAACGAGAAATGAGTTCCGGGCGCGGTTCCAGAATATCGCAAATACTTCTCAATCACCCGGTTTTCAAAGACAAAAAGGAGCATGCAGTTCTCGATATTTTTCAGGATGCCAATAGACACATTGGGAATTATTTCACAGATGATACAGATGGAAAACGTATTCTCCAGACGATCCGCAGTAACTTGGAATCATTTAATGATAAACGCCAGTCCAGTAATGCGGAATTGAAAACCTCGGATATTCAGCTTAAGGCTAGTAAAAGTTATAGACTTTAACAGATTTGTTAACGAAACGACACAAATTGAGGCGAAGCCATTCACCGACTTCGCCTCAATTTGTATGTATTTTACAAAGTGCGGATCTATCCCCAATTCTGTGTAAACTACAAAAGCCGGTGTAAGAATCAAAGTTGATCGAGGCGGCGTGCAGGGCTCCCTGTTCGCCGCCTTGATTGCCATGAAGCAGAAATCCTGCAGCCTGTCAAGGGCAGCGGCGCAGCCGCTGTTCATATACCCTTGACGGGGAAAGGATTTCTGTTACTCAGGCATCCGATCTGCGTAATAGATCGCCAGCTGGGCATGAATGACGCTCCAATCCTGCCGCCGTCCGGTCCATTTCTTCGTAATGTCCATCATGGCGAGATACAGCATTTTCAGCAGACTGTCATCCGTAGGAAAAACCGCCTTGGCTTTGGTGACCTTGCGAAGCTGGCGATTGAAGCCCTCAATGGCATTGGTCGTATAGATCAGCCGGCGAACCTCCTGCGGGAACTTGAAATACGTGCTCAGATTCGCCCAATTTTCCCGCCAGGAAGCAGCGATCCGGGGATACTTCGTTCCCCAGGCTTCTTCAAATGCGTCCAGGGCGCTTTGGGCCGACGGCTCATCCACCGCGGCATAAACAGCTTTAAGATCGGCCATGAGCGCCTTCAAATCCTTGTAAGACACATATTTGCTCGAATTGCGCAGCTGATGAATGATGCAGTTCTGGACATCCGTCTGCGGGAACACTGCATTGATTGCATTGGAAAACCCAGTCAAATTGTCCGTACAGACAATGAAAATGTCGTTGACTCCACGGTTTTTGAGGCCGCTGAGAACCGTCGCCCAGTACTTGGCGCTCTCATTTTCTCCGACCCACATGCCCAGAACATCCTTACGGCCTTCCAGATCAATTCCAATGGCGATATACACGGCCTTTTTTACAATCTGACCTTCGCTACGGACGTGATAGTGGATGGCATCCATGAAAACGACGGCATAGGTGCTTTCCAGGGGTCTCTGCTGCCATTCCCTGACGATGGGAAGAATCTTGTCCGTGATTCTGCTGATGGTGCTATCCGATACCTCTACGCCGTAAATGTCACGGATGTGAGTTTCGATATCCGATGTCGTCATTCCTTTGGCGTACATGGACAGAATCTTTTCTTCAATGTCCTGACTGATGCTGGTTTGATTCTTCTTGAGCAGCTGCGGCTCAAACTCTCCCTTCCGATCCCGCGGAGTGCTGACTTCCACGTCTCCGAAGCTGGTTTTCAGCTTCTTGCTGCTGTAACCATTCCGGGAGTTGTCTGTTTCCTTGTTGCGGAAATCATATTTGCTGTAACCGAGTTCTTCATCCAGCTCCGCTTCCAGTCCGTTCTCCATGAATTCTGCGATGGTCTCCTTGAACAGGCTCTGGATTTCTGCCATGCTGGTGATGTTGGCTTCCTGCAGCAGCTCGCGAATCTTGGCACGCCGTGCGTTTTCTTCCGGAGTCCGGTTCTTTCTCGACATACTCATAAACCTCCAAACTGATATTTCTTATTCTACACCAGCTTGGAGGTTTACACAATTCTTGGGATAGTCTCAAAAGTGCAAAAGCGATTGTGGAAATACGTTCCCGCTTTCACGTCATCCGCTCGAACACCACCCGACACCGCTTTTTCCAGAACGCAATGCCGAACGCTGTGATGTTCTCGCGTCCTTCGTTGCGCAGGCGCTCATCGTAGTGCTTTTCCTTGATTTGCGCCATCGCGGCGGCACAGGCTGCATCCAATCCCGCCAGCGTAGGGGAGTATTTCACCTCAATGACCATGCCTGCGTCCGGATCTTCCGGCTCAATCATGATGTCGCAGAAGCCCTCACCGGACTCGACGTTCGACAGAATCAACCAGTTCGGCTCACTCCGCAGCAGCCCCAGTAGCAATCCATGATAGAAATTCTCCTTCTGATCGTCCTTCGCCTTTGTATCCAAAATGCTGATCATTTTGCTGAGAATAATGTTCAGCCGCTTCTGAATTTCCTCGGCGTTGCCATCCAGAAATGCCTGACAGAACGCCTGCATTGGCTTCGTATCGCGCACGACAGTCTCTTTGAACCACTCCTGAATCTGGAGGATGAAGACCTCGCGCACCTCGCGATTAGGAATCACCAGCTTGTACACGCCGCGCTCCACACGCCCCGCCTGTGTCAAATAGCCAGTGGTAAACAGCACGCTCCACAGGTTGTCGATGCTGTTGTCGATTTCATCGTAGGTTAAATCCAAGCGGACTGCTTTTTCGATGGCTTCTCCTGCAATCAGCTGCTCGATTTCTCCTTGCGTGGTCTTGTCCGCCTTGTCCACGAACCGCTTTACCAGTGCGTTGCCGCTCGTGTTGATCCAATAATCCTGCGGCTCCGCGTCTGGATCGCTGACAAGCCTATCCACATGGTTAATGACATCCCACGGGCAGTACACATCAACATTGCCGAAATGGTAGCCATCGTACCATTCCTTCATTTCACTTTCGTGCGACGACAGACCATAATCCGCCAAAAGCTGCTTCACTTCCGCGTCGGTGAAGCCGAACTGCTCGTCGTAGCGGCTATCCGTGATGGACAACACTTTGAAGTTATTGAGTCCCGTGAAGATGCTCTCCTTCGACACGCGCAGACAGCCCGTCAGCACGGCGAATTGCAGGAAATCGTTGGTCTTCAGCGCCTGCCCGAACAAACTGCGGATGAGCGCCACCATCTCACGATAGTAACCGTGCTGGAACGCCTTGTCCAGCGGTACGTCGTATTCGTCGATCAGCAGAATGACCTTTTGCCCATAATGTTGATACAGGAGCGATGACAGCATTTTGAGGCTTTCACGCACATCGTCCTGCGTATCCTGTTCTTTCAGGAAGCGCCGCAATGCGGATTTGTTATCTTCTGGAATCTGCTGACTGCCCTCTAAGAAACAGAGACGTGACATTTCAGCTTGCAGAATGCGCCGCAACATGCCATAGGCGGTCTCGAACGTCAGCCCATCCACGTCTTTGAGCGAAATGAACACAACCGGGAATTTGCCCATGTATGTCTCGCACAGTGCTGTTTCATTCGAGATGGCCAGCCCGTCAAACAGCGTTTTGTCCGTGCCGATCTCAAAGAAGGACTTGAGCATACTCATGTTCAGCGTCTTGCCGAAACGACGTGGGCGGGTGAACAAGTTGACCTTCGCCCAGTCGGCCAGCAAGTCGCGAATCAATCCAGTCTTGTCAACATAGTAAAACCCCTCGGTGCGGATTTCCGCGAAATTCTCAATCCCCACCGGCAGCTTTTGGCGTTCCATACGGCAGCCTCCCCTCCTGCGCTGATTCCAGTTCCATTCTATCGCAAAATGGGCGGATTATCAAGTGCTCCGCGTTGGTTGTTTGTCGAATGTAAAGATAGGTAGTATTATCAATGCTTGGGGAATCGTTTACTGTGTGCGCCTTTCTATTTTGCCATACATGTATCCCATTATTTCGCTTCCGATTGAAAGAATAAAAGAATGAAAATATGCTTTTTGACATAGAATAGCGCGTCCCTTCCAGGGAACTGCGCGGATAAGGGCCTGTTCTCAAAATTAGCTCCAGCTAATTTTCAGCTAATTTCTACCCCGAAAAAGGACGAATTAGGACGGTACAGCAGAGATACCTGATGGGATTCGGAACAAGAAAAATCCGTGCTATATCGGCATTTCTCGGCACACCAAGGGATACGATTGGGAGAGGGGAGTGCGTTCTCCTAAGCAGTCGGTCGTGGGTTCGACTCCCACTGGGCTCATTACCCAAATAAACAATTTTTTTCTGGTTAATGCTCGTGTGTGCGTGTTGGCAAACGCGCGAAGGACATCGGCTGGAAAGAATTTTTTGCCTTCTATTGGAAATCTATGTTTTGCTCCGCTGCTGGCGTTGATGGCAGTTTTCCAACATTTCGCCTTTTTTGCCAACACCGCTGTTCTGGCAAACGGGCGATTTGCCTAACATTCGCGTGCGCAGCGTGTCAGCAATTTTCTGCGCTCCACATTTTTTGGCATTATCTGCATGATGGGATGGATTCTCAACAGGCAAAATAACAATATTTTTTAGTAATCGTCTTGACTTCCTGTGCATCGAATTATCAACTCTTCTCATGCCCTGTTTCCTAATATCAGTTGCAAGAAAATTCGTTACTCTCCCACGCACGTTTGGCTCGAAAAAGATGGGCGGACTTTGCTCTTTGGCAAAAGAAAATCCCACTGAGGCAAGAAAAGCACTCAGTGGGGAAAGCGATTAGAATTTGCGTCCGGGAGAATAGCGGGTGATTCGATAACCGTCTGCATCTGCCGTAAAGCCAAGCCGGAACGTCCCACGCCCGGTAATGTTGCTGGAATAGTCGTATTCTACACAATACGAAACCGTATCGGTTGCGACCTTTGCCGGAACAGAAAGGGTCTTTTGATACACCCATTGCCCATTGACCTGCTGTTCAAGCCAAACATTCACGATGACGATGCGTTCCTTTATATCGTAAGTCGTAAAGTCAAAACTGGCAAGCTTATCGGCAAAAATGAAACAGGAAGCCGACATAAATATGGAATCGCCATATGTCGCAATTGGCGCAGCGAATGCACAGTTGAGAAGAAGGACTAATACCAGAATGGTTGTTATTCCACGTTGCAATGCTTTCATTGTATTACTCTCCTATCATATATAATATAGCATTGATGATTTCTGTTTCACTGGCGCTGCCAGATAAGCAGATGTACATATTCTTGTTATACCAGTAAGCAGTCGTCTGGCCTTCGTTATCCGCGACATAGATGTCCAATCCGTTCACACGCTGCATTTGACCATCATTCGTCTGCTCGAAGGTAAATGCGGCGCGTTCAATGTCCGTGAACAGATTCATATTCGCAGAAATTCTTTTCTGCGGGTCGGTGCTGCTGACATACATCAGCGATAGCTTGATGTATCCTGACATATAATCAACATATCCTCGGCTCAGCGTCCATTCGTCATCCAGTGTTTGAGGAACGCCGCTGTGGAAACCAAGCAGTTCATCAATTTCCGCTGAACTATTCACCGCATATGTTTGCTGCTCGACTGCCGCATGGTCAGCTAAGGCTTTGGCCACCCTGTCCACCGTAACTTCATGCCCAATCAAAACTCGCTGCTGTTCATCTGGCGTAGACCAGCTTTCAATCCACGACCAATGCTGCGGAACAAAGAAAGATGCAACCAGTAGAACAGCGGCAGCTCCGAAAGAAGCAAATTTGAGTATGGCTTTTCGCTTCTCCTTCTTTCTCTTCCTCTCTTCGTAAGCGATAGCAATTCGCCGCTTCAGCTTGTCAATCCTTTCGGAATCCACGTCACCACTGCGACCTTGCAGCTGATCACCCAATTCCAAGCACGCCCGAATTAGCCCTAAATCAGCTGGACGGTCTTTCCTTTCTGCTTCTTGACGGACGAGCCCAAGCAGTCGCTGCTCGGTTTCTACCTCACTCAAAGTTCCGTTTTCGATGGTCTGCAAGATGATTTTGACGTGTTCTTTCTTTGTGCCACTCATTTTCCCAAAACCTCCTTCCCGCAATGACAGTCAGCATTTCGCGGCATATGCTGCCTTGGCGAACGGTGCGTGAATTATCAACCCTCCTTTCACTTCTAACACTGCGCGGCAGAAACGAAATTGGACAAGCAGCGAAAAATTTTTTATTTTTTCCGGCTTTCGAGCGCAGGTTGGACAAACTTGGACAAATGTGGACGAATTTGGACGAATTTGGACAAAATTGTGTTGATTTTGGCGAAAGGATATGGTATGATATAAATGTGCCAAGGAAGGCACGGGGCTGTTCAGCAAAAACGCTGAGCAGCTTTTTTTAGAGCGACACGTCGAAATCGTGCCGCTCTTTTCGTTACCAAGAAAGAAGGGATGAAAATGACGCGTGCTCCCCCGCGAAGAAAAGAAAATGAATCCTACTAACTAAATTGTCAACAAAAGGAGTTCTTATGAAAGAACAAGAAATCATTTCTGCTCAGCAGGAACTGAAACACCTCCGCACCCGATGCGGCAAGGTGTATGCGCTGGGCAACAATCGTTTCCGGGCAGTGGTGCAGACCACGCCGGTGCATGAGTTCGACGCGGCGACGCACCAGTGGGTGGAACTGTCCGCCGAAAAGCGCCAGCAGATGGCGGCGCAGGTACACAGCCCGATTTCGACGTTCGCGAACAGCGCGAATAGCGCGGAAAACGCCGCAGGTATCCTCGATACCTACGTCAAGGAAGGTTCGACGCAGAACTTTTCGCACGACGAGCGGCTGTGGATCAGCAACACGAATTACTACGGCAACCGCCTGACTTATCTGAAAGTCGTGGATTTGCCGCGTCTGGGCGCAAACCACTTCATTACGTCCGCGAAGCTGTGCGTTCGCAACGTCTACGCGCCGACGGCGGATACCGCCATCATGTGCACGGAAGTGCTGGAGGACTGGAATCCGGAGACGATCACCTATGACCACCAGCCGGATGTCAGCGGCGTGTATCAGGACTACTGCCGCGTAGTGAAAAACCAGTATTCGTGGAAAGAATTCGATGTCACCAGCCTTGCGCGCAAGTGGTATCTGGGCGAAAATCACGGCGTTCAGCTGAGCGCGCCCGAAAGTGAAAGCAGCTTTTCGCAGCTTCATTCGAGCGAAACGGCGAATCAGCCGTATTTCGTATTGGAGTATGCGAGCCTCGCAGGCTTGGAGAGCTATCTGACTTACGACCATCAGTCTGCTGGGTTGGCGGGGACTGGAAGCGTCAGCCTCGTCAACGGCAACCTGATTTTCTCCCACGCCGATACCGCAATGAACGGCAATCGGCTGCCCGTCTCGATTACGCACTATTACAATTCTTGCGACAGCGACAAAGATGAGTTCGGCATGGGCTACGGCTGGCGAACTTCGCTGCATCAGACGCTGCATAAGGTGCTGTACAATGGCGAAGTGGCGTTCGTGTATACGGACGGCGACGGCACGGAACACTTCTTTAAGAAGAATAAAGATGACCAAAAGAAGTATTCCGACCAGTCTGGTTTGTCTCTGACGCTGGAAGTCGGGGACGAAAACATCACGATTACCGATAAGGGCGACAACGTGATGACGTTCCCGCTGGTGAGCGATACGCCGACGGAGGATGCACCGGAAACCGCGAAGGTACTGATTCAGAAGATTCAGGATGCGGTTGGCAATGAAGTCACGGTGACGGCATTGGCGGATTCGCCGTTGAAAATCGCATCTGTGACGG
>ERZ827452.246-NODE-246-length-80723-cov-10.951914_pt1 | contig 80723 bp, 93 predicted proteins | sample MGYA00519866_ERZ827452 | MGnify/ENA primary metagenome ERZ827452 (study PRJEB31778, sample SAMEA3449307) | human gut metagenome | biome: human gut; feature: human-associated habitat; material: faeces | place: United Kingdom | collected 2010/2012 ... | reverse complement strand
GCAGTCTGCCGCCGAGAAAACGTCACTCGCGCCTCACGATAGTAAGGCGCGGTTGAAAACGGTGACGAATCGCAGGGATTCATGGCGAAGCCATGTACACTGCACCTGCACTGCGCAGCGCGTGCAGTCATTCAAGAATAAGACCCGCAATGTCGGGGGTCGAGGGGTCCCCCCTCGTCCTTCTCTGGGGGGATACAAAGGGGGTATTCTCTTCGAGAAGAGAATACCCCCTTTGACAGCGCACTCCCATGCCAATGGGAGCCCCCCTTCAGCGCTTTTGCGCTGAAAAAACACGATGTAACATCAAAGTTGCATGCAAATGCAACCCATGTAAACCCCAGCTTGCTGGAAAGACAAACCTCTCTTCGGTAGAATAGAGCCAAAAGGAGGAGGGCATGGCAATGGCAAATATTTTGCAGTCGCTGGGCGACGCAATAGAGCGCCAGCAGCAGCGCAAACACGAGAACAATATGGAGGTGCTGCGCGCTATCTATACCCGCCCGGGCATGATCGTGCTCGGCGTGATTTTGCTGGGTGCGGCGCTGGCGTTGATCTGGCCGCAGATCACGCCGGAGGCTGACAATACGAACAGCATTGTGATCGATATGAGCGACTTTGACTTCGGCGATGAAGAGATGAACCGCACCGTTCAGGAAATGGTGGAAAACGATCGGAAGCAGAAGGAACAGAGCGGACGCTCCGGTGCAATTTTCTTCGGCCTCGGTGCGGCGGTCTGCTTTGTCCGCGCGGCGATGCCGTGGAGAAAGAAGGAGCGGGCAGAAACAATTTCTGACGATTCTGCGTCTAAAGAGGCAGAAGAGATCCCCGTTTCGCCAAAGCCTGTGGAAAACGCCGCGCCGCAGAGTGCGGAGACCGACAGCAGGGAGGACCGGCTTGAAAATCTCAAGCGGCTCTACGAGGCGGGCATTCTGAGCAGGGAAGAGTACGACGAACGCAGAAAGAAGCTGTGAGGAGGTCACCATGAGAAGAAACATCCACTATAAGCCCAGCAAAAGCGCGAGCATTCTGTCGGGCGTCATCGCGTGCGCGATGGGCGTGTTCGGCCTGTTTACCATTCCGAGCATCGGCGCGATGATCGGCTTCAAGGCCATCTGGTGCCTGATGGCCTTCGGCATGGGCATCTACAATTTTCTGCTCGCGGCGGGCGTTGTGAAGTACAACGGCGGCTACGAGATCACCGACGAGTCGGACGACGGCGCAAAGGGCGGCAAGTCCGACGCCGAGGCGCGGCTCGAGGAGTTGCAGACCCTTTACGACCGTCGGCTCATCACGGAAGAGGAGTATCAGCAAAAGCGCAGGGACATTCTGGACCGGCTGTAAGAGAAAGGAGCGCGGACAATGGGAGAAGTTTTGATCCTTATTATCATCGCACTTGTCTGGGGGTTTAAGGCGGCTGTCGCCAACGAGGACAAAAAGGTCAACGATCGGGAAACGGGCAGCATTTCGTCGACGCCCGACGAGCTCATCAAAAAGGCAAAGCGCACAGCCGAGGATCTTGATGCGCTGCGCGGGCAGACGGAGAAAAAGCGCCCCGACCCGCTGGAGATCAAGGCGCTCCACAAGCAGCACCGCGCCGACGAGTGGGAGAGAAACGAGCAGCGCCACGCCGATGAGCGCGCACACAGCGAAAAGCGCTGGGAGATCGCGCGCAGGAAGCAGGCCGACAGCGGCGAGGTGCATTCTGTCCACATGGACAGCTGCGAGGACCGGCTTGAGAGTTTGAAGGTCTTATATGACGCGGGCATTCTGGACCGCGAGGAATACGCTCAGCGCGTCGCGCGCGTCAAGAAGGCGCACGCGCAGAGCAGAGGGTAAGCAAAATAAAAGGAAGCGAATACACCATGTATGACGAACTGACACAGGTCGACATTGACAAGATGAAGGCAGAGCTGGAGCACCGCCGTTTGGAGCTTCGCCCCAAGCTCATCGAAGATGTGCAGACGGCGCGCGCGTTCGGCGACTTGAGCGAAAACTACGAGTACAAGGTCGCCAAGCAGGAGAAAAACCGCAACGAGAGCCGCATCCGTTACTTGGAGCGCATGATCGCGACGGCGAAGGTCATCGAAGTGAACGAAAAAGAGGGCACCGTCGGCCTTTTTGACCACGTGGTGCTCTATAACGAAAAGCTGGGGAAAGAGCAGAACATCCAGCTCGTGACCACCCTGCGGCAGAACGCGCTCAAGGGCCTCATCAGCAAGGAATCGCCCGTCGGCAAGGCCATCCTGGGGAAAAAGGTCGGCGACCGCGTCGAGATCGTCGTCTCGCCGGAAATGAAGTACACGGTCGAAATTCGTTCGATCACGCCGGGCGAGGACGATGCATCGCTCGAGATCAGCTCTTATTGAGGAAACGCATGAAACAGGTCATTATCTATACCGACGGCGCGTGCTCGGGCAACCCCGGCCCCGGCGGCTGGGGCGCGGTGCTCAAATACGGTGCGCACGAGCGCGAGCTCTCCGGCGGCGAGGCGAGCACGACGAACAACCGCATGGAGCTCACCGCCGTCATCGAGGCGCTGCGGCTCTTGAAGGAGCCGTGCGTCGTGGAGCTCTATTCCGACTCGCGCTACGTCATTGACGCGCTGGAAAAGCGCTGGGTCTACGGCTGGAAGCAGCGCGGCTGGGTCAAAAGCGACAAAAAGCCCGCGCTGAACGTCGATTTGTGGGAGCAGCTCTTGTCCCTCATCGCCCGGCACGAAATGCACTACCACTGGGTCAAAGGCCACGCGGAGAATGAGTACAACAACCGCTGCGACGAGATGGCGGTGGCAGAGTGGCATAAGTTTAAGTGAGGGATAGCGTGGCCTTTCGCCGGAAGTCCGGCGGCGCGAGCGGCGAATTCACTTCGCCGCCGCAAGACATGGAATAAAACAGGGCTCCCGCGCGGCCTGCCGCGTGGGAAAATAATGCCGCGACGGTGAATCAGTTTAAGTAAGAATAAAACCAACGACAATTACAGAAAGAAGGTTGATTCCGGAGAAGACGGTTGGAAAGCTCAGGCAGGGTTGGGACAGCATTTGCTTCCTTTTAGCGCCTTGGTGGAAGTACGGCAAGACCTTAATGGTCGGCTCGTTTATCTCATCGGTGCTGTTTGTGCCGGCGGCGGGGTATTTTTCCGCGACGCTGGCGCAGGCGGTGATCGAAATGATCGAAGCGGGAAAGCCGTTTGAAGCGGCATTTTTGACGGGCCTGACATACCTTTTGCTCGCGCTGGCGCTTGATCTGCTCCACGCGGTGTACGAGGATTTTTACCTCCGGTGGAAAAAGCAGGAGATCGAGGGGACGATCGAGCGGTCGATCTACGAAAAAGCCCTGATGGTCGACTACCGGCACTTTGACGATCCGAGCTATTTCGACAGCTACAAGCTAACGACGGAGAAATTCGCCTCGCAGTCGTCGGAGACGCTGCAAAATCTCTTCTCGCTTTTGAGCGGCGTCGCGAAATGCATTGTCTACGGCGCGCTGATCGCGTCGCAGGGCATTGCGCTGCTGCTCATCGTTCTGGGCTGCTCTGCGTTTGTCGCGTATGCGCAAATTTACTGGAGCAGGGTGTCCGTGGAGCGTGAGACGGCCATGGTCAACGACCAGCGGAAGGCTGACTATCTGCGGCGGCTGTTTTTTGACCATACGGCGGTCGCCGACCTGCGCGCGTCAAACATCAAAAAGCCGCTTTTTTCGCTGTTCGACGGCTCTGTGAAGAGCAGGGCCGCGATCTATCGAAAATACGGCGCAAAAGAATTTTTGACCGATATTCTGGCGAACCTCGCGCAGCTCGGCACGACGTTTGCCGTGCCGGTCTATGTCGCATGGGGCGTGATGTCTGGCAATATCGGCGGCATTGGCGTCTATGCGACGCTGATCGCCTCGTCGCTCGCGCTCAAGGAGGCGCTCAACGCGCTCGGCTGGTGGAGCTCGCAGGTCGCCTTAGGCGTTGCTTACGCGCAGAAGGTGCAGCACTTTTTCGACACAGATTCGACCATCGAAGCGTCGACAGACGGCGAAAAAGCGTCAGACGGCCCGTTTTCCGTCCGATTCGACCATGTGTCCTACCGCTACGGCGGCAACGATGAGTTTGCCATCCGTGATCTGAGTCTTGCCATCGCGCCCGGAGAAAAGATCGCCATCGTCGGCGAAAATGGCGCGGGGAAGACGACGCTCACAAAGCTCCTGCTCCGCCTGTACGACGCGGACGGAGGAACGGTGCAGATCAACGGCCGCCCGATCGCGGACTATGACGTGAGCACGCTGCGCGGCAGGATCGGCATCGCGTTTCAGCAGTCCCGCCTGTACGCGCTGTCTGTCCGCGAAAATATGACGGCCTACGCCGACGCGGACGATGCGCGGCTCAAATCCTGCCTTGAGGAGGTCGGCCTGCGGCTTTCTCTGGACGCGCAGGTCACGAAGGAGTTCGACGAAAACGGCGCGGTGCTCTCGGGCGGAGACGCGCAGCGCCTATGCCTGACGCGGCTGCTGCACAGCAAATTTGGGCTGCTCATCCTCGACGAGCCGTCCAGCGCGCTGGATCCGATCGCCGAGTACCGCATCGCAAAGCTGATCTTCGACCGCTCGCCGACGACCACCGTTATGGTCGCGCACCGGCTCTCCACGGTCGTGGACGCGAACCGAATTTATCTTCTCTCCGATGGAAGAATCATAGAATCCGGCACGCACGCGGAGCTGATGGCGCAGAACGGAAAATATCGGGAAATGTTTTTAAAGCAGGCCGAAGGGTACTTGAAAGCTTAGCGGAAGTGTGGTACAACAAAAGCAAATTTTTTCTCAGCAGGGAGGGGAGCCTTCCCGCTTTGCTGAAGTAATATGAAGGAGCAAAAGACTATGGCAGAATTCAACGCAAAGCAGCAGCTTCCGGGACTTCTCGACTGGATGCGCGCGCAGATGAAGGCCTGCGGAGGCAAGACCGCCGTCATCGGCATTTCGGGCGGCAAGGACAGCTCCGTCACGGCGGCGCTGAGCGTGGCGGCCTACGGTCGCGAGAATGTCGTCGGCGTGCTGATGCCCGACGGCGTGCAGCCGGACATCGACTATTCCAACGGCCTTGTCGACGTGCTGAACATCCGCCACTACACGTTCAATATTCACGGCGGCACGAGCGGCATTCTCGACGAGATGGCGCGCGTGGGCATCGACGCGAGCCGCCAGACGAAGGTGAACCTGCCGTCCCGTATCCGCATGGCGACGCTGTACGCCATCGCGCAGAGCGAGGAGGGCGGCATCGTCATCAATACCTCGAACCTCTCCGAGGACTGGGTCGGCTACTGCACGATCTACGGCGACAGCGCGGGCGCGTTCTCGCCGCTCGGCATGTACACGACCGAGGAGGTCATCGCGCTGGGCGCGGAGCTGGGTCTGCCCGAGCGCTTCCTCATCAAGCCGCCGTCCGACGGCCTGACCGGCAAGACGGACGAGGACAACCTCGGCTTTACCTACCACGCGGTGAACGAGTACATCCGCAAGGGCGAGGTCGACCCCGCCATCAAGGAGCAGATCGACCGCAAGCACAAGGTGTCGAGATTCAAGTTCCAGACGCTTCCGGTGTATCAGAACGGGCTGCCGATCGTCCTGCCGGAGGAGACGGATTATTATAATCCTAACAAAAAGTAAGCAGCGCGCAGCGCTGCACCTTAGTCCCTGCGTGCCGCAGGGGTGCGAACAAAGGGGGCCATTCTCTCACGTGAGAGAATGGCCCCCTTACCTGGCAGCAGCGCCAAGCGCTGCATTACCCCTCCGCGCATCGCGCGGATAAGCCAGTGCCCCTTTGGGGACAAAAAAAGAGCCATCCGAAAGGATGGCTCTCATTTTCGCTCGATTAGCCAACGCTGTTGAGCTTCAGGGTCAGCGCGCTCTTCTTGTGCGCGGCGTTATTCTTGTGCAGAATACCCTTAGCAGCAGCCTTATCGACAGACTTCACTGCGACCTTGTAAGCGCTCTCGGCCTCGGTGCGATTGCCTTCAGCGGCAGCCGCCTCGAACTTCTTGAGTGCGGTCTTCAGTGCGGACTTGTCGGCCTTGTTGCGCTCATTACGCACACCAGACACCTGAACGCGCTTCTTGGCAGACTTAATATTCGGCAAACCAAACACCTCCTCCGGTTGGAATTCGCGCCAGCGGACAAAAAATCCACCGTGCAGAATGGTATTTTAGCAAAGAATGCAAGAAATTGCAAGCATTTTTTCGAAATTTTCTGATTTTTTTGTATGACACAAAACTTTGTGGATAAAATAGGGAAAGAAAACAAGATTTAGTAAAAGGAGAGAGGCAAAATGCTCCAATATCGCACCGATCTTGCCATGGAGGCGCACGAGCTGCTCTGCGCGAGGAGCCGCGCGCAGACGCTCTCCGGCGTGGACAGCCGGACGGTCTTCCGCCGCGGGTGCAGCGTGACGAGCGTGCGCATCGACACCGAGGGCGCAGCGCGCCAGCTCGGCAAGCCCCGCGGGCGGTATGTGACGCTTGACCTCTCGCCGCTGCAAAAAAACGCGGACGATGTGCTCGAGCGCGCGTCGCGCGCCGTGGGGGCAGAAATCAGGGCGCTGCTCGGCGAGAATGTGAAAAGCGTGCTCGTCGCGGGACTCGGCAACGCGAATATGACGCCGGACGCCATCGGGCCGAGGAGTGCGGAGCATGTGCTTGTAACGCGCCATCTGCGGCAAAACGGCGCGTTTTCCGCATTTTGCTCGGTCAGCGTGCTGACGCCGGGCGTTTTGGGCCGGACGGGCATTGAGGCGATGGAGACGCTGCGCGGCACGGTGCGCGCGGTGCAGCCCGACGCGGTCATCGCGATCGACGCGCTCGCGTCCCGCTCGCTCATGCGGCTCTGCTCCACGGTGCAGCTCTCTGACACGGGCATCGTCCCAGGCAGCGGCGTGGGCAATCACAGGTGTCCCCTCAGCCGCGACACGCTCGGCGTGCCGGTCTACGCCATCGGCGTTCCCACGGTCGTCGACGCGGCCACGCTGACGCTCGATGTGCTCGAAGAAGCAGGCAAATCAGACGTCGACCCTGCCGCCCTGCGCGGCCACGAGACCGTCATGGTCACAACGCGCGACATCGACGCGCAGATCCGCGAACTTTCCCGCATCATCGGCTACGGCATCGACCTTGCGCTCCAGCCGCTCGATTTTTCCGAGCTCTGCGCGCTCATGGGCTGAAGATGTGCAAAATTTCCGGTGGTATTCATAATTTGTTTACAACCGATTCAAACTTTAGCCAAGATTGACTGGTATCTTAATACTTGCAAAGGGGAACGATCCCCGATGTGATTTTCTCCCTCCTAAAAATACACACACAACACAGCAAGAAGCCCTCGCCGATCCCGGCGGGGGCTTTTTGTTTCCTTTTTTCTCTTTTTCGCACAAGTGCAAAGGAAGCTGCGGCACTGGTGCCGCGGGGAGAGCAGCGCTTGGCGCTGCACGGATAAAGGGGGATACTCTCTTTCTCGAAAGAGAGTATCCCCCTTACACCCCCAAGAGAAAGGACGAGGGGTCTTGCCCCTCGACCCCGCACATTGGCAGTTTGTAGCTCGAAGAGCTGCGGCGCTTGCCGAATCGGGTGCGGTGTACGTGGCTTCGCCACGGGTCCCTGCGAGTCGATTCATGTTGCAACCGCGCCTTACTATCGTGAGGCGCGTATGACGGTAGTACGGCGGCGGACTGCCTGCGGGGGCGGCTTTGCTGCGCTCGCCGCGGGTGGGATTGCTGCTTTTCTATTTCAACAGTGTTCTTTTCTGTGAACGGTCCGCAGCTTATGGAAATACGCACCGGACAGCTGCGAGATTTGGCATAAATAAGGCAGATAAAAACAAAGCCCGCACTGTCGCTTGACAGCGCGGGAGAATTTGCTATAATGGGCGTAGAAAGGGCGCTGCGACAAGCGGTCAGCCCGGGAAGTTAGGAAGACTCAAAATGAGAAACCGTCACTTGGCCGAGTGGCGGTTTTCGCTTTTTATACGGATCGTAACCACATATCCAAGGATATGTAACGTGATCGTAATAGGCATATCTACCACCTCCTCTCGGAGGATGTAGCCAACCGCCTGCCGTTCGTGCAGCGCCTTGTTATTACCGTATCATAAGTTCCGACAAATTGCAACATTTGTTTCATCCCACGCGCGGCGAGCGCAGCAATGCCGCGCCCGCAAGATGTCTGCCGCCGTGCTCCCGTCACACGCGCCTCACGGTAGTAAGGCGCGGTTGATACCGGTAACGATTCGCAGAGACTCGTGGCGAAGCCACGTACACCGCACCTGATTCGGCAAGCATTGTAGCTCTTTAAGCAAGAGACTGTCAATGTAAGCGGGGTCGAGGGGCAAGACCCCTCGTCTTTCTCTCGGGGGTGTAAGGGGGATACTCTCTTTCGAGAAAGAGAGTATCCCCCTTCCTGCGCACCCTGCGGCACGCAGGGAACAAAGTGCAGAGCACCGCGCTGCCAAAAATCCCGCCTTTCGGCAAAGAAAGAAGAACGCCTCTTCCGAGGCGTTCTTCTTATTTTTGCGAAAGTAAAATTTACAGATACTTCTGCATGCCGTCGGTGGCGAGGGCGGGGTCGCCGGAGACGGAGATGGTGAACTTGACGCCGGTGGCGTTGCTGAAGCGCTCGAGCTCGTTCAGGAAATCGTCAGCCGCCTGGTTGCACTCGCCGCCGGTGATCTTGAACAGGTTGTCGATGAAGATGTGGGAAATATCATAATTGCCCGCGTACAGGCCGAACAGGAAGCCGCGCAGGGCCTCGTAGTTGGACAGGTCATACTCGTAGGCAGAGATCAGACGAACGTGATAGTGCAGGTCAAAGGTCATGGTAGACTTTGCCTCGACGCAGACGACGCTGCCGTTATCCTCCTGCGCAGTGGTATTGATCATTTCGATCAGCTTCTTGGTCTTACCGGTGCCCTTTTCACCCATGATGAGTCTGACCATAGAAATCACTCCTTTCAATAGCTCCCCGCCTCTTTTGCGGGGGATGGTCTTTCTGATGGCATCAGCATAGCATAAATGAAACAAATTTGCAATGCTGAATGGAAAGTTTCAGGTTTATTCAAAAAATTCAGCGCAGGCGCTTACGCAGCTCCTCGCCCATTTCCTCGTATCCGGGCTTGCCGAGCAGCGCGAACATGTTCTTTTTATAGGCCTCCACGCCCGGCTGGTCGAAGGGGTTGACGCCGAGCAGATAGCCGCTCAGCCCGCAGGCATATTCAAAGAAGTAGATGAGCTGGCCCATCGTGCGGGCGTTGTTCTCATCGAGATTCAGAATGATGTTCGGCACGCCGCCCTCCACATGGGCAAGGAGCGTTCCGTCCATCGCCTGACGGTTGATGAAGTCCATCGTCTTTCCCGCAAGGAAGTTGAGCCCGTCGCCATTCGCTTCGTCAAAGGGGACGACCATCTGCTGCTCCGCGGGCGCAAAGCGCACGACGGTCTCCATCAGCATACGCTCGCCCTGCTGGATGTACTGGCCCATCGAGTGGAGGTCTGCGGTGAAGTCGACGCTCGCGGGGAAGAGGCCCTTTTCCTCCTTGCCCTCGCTCTCGCCGTAGAGCTGCTTCCACCACTCGGCCATGAAGCGGAACGCGGGCTCGAAGCACGCGAGAAGCTCCACCTTCTTGCCCTGACGGTAGAGCTCGTGGCGCATGGCGGCGTACTGCCACGCGGGATTGTTGTAATCGTTTTTCGAGCAGAGCGACATCATCTCCTGCGCGCCGCCCATGAGTTCATCCAGATCAACGCCCGCGACGGCGATGGGGAGAAGGCCAACGGCGGTGAGCACGCTGTAGCGCCCGCCGATGTTGTCGGGCACGACGAATTCCTCGTACCCCTCCTGATCGGCGAGGGACTTGAGCGCGCCTTTGTGCGCGTCGGTCGTGGCGTAGATGCGCTTCGCGGCTTCGGCCTTGCCGTATTTCTTTTCGAGCTTTTCGCGGAAGAAGCGGAACGCGACGGCGGGCTCGGTCGTCGTGCCGGACTTCGAGATGACGTTGACGGAGAAATCGTCGTCGCCGATGAGCTCCGTCACCTCGCGCAGCGCGTCGGAGGAGAGGCCGTTGCCGATAAAGTAGATGTTCGGCGTGGACTTCTTCTTTAAGTTATAGTTCGGGGAGCAGAGGCATTCGATGACGCCGCGCGCGCCGAGATAGCTGCCGCCGATGCCGATGACGACGAGCGCCTTGGAATCGCCCTGAATCTTCTTCGCCGCGGCGAGGATGCGCGCGTACTCGTCCTTGTTATAGTCGCGCGGGAGCGTGACCCAGCCGATGAAATCAGAGCCCTTTCCGCCGCCGTTTTGCAGCCAGCCCGCCGCGCGCTCGAGACGCGGGCGCAGCGCCGCTTGATAGGGAAGGGGAAGAAACGAAGCGGCATAAGAGATATCAATAGACAGCATAAAAATGGCCTCCTGCGATCAAAAATTCTTGCTTGCATTGTAGCACACGGCAAAAAAAGAAACAAGCGCAAAGCGGGGAAAAACGGGAGGCAAACACCGCGCTGCCGTCCAGAAACCGTGAAAACTGTGGAAAGCGGCAAAAAACGATTCACTTTACCGCTCCATCTTTGTAAAGTGCGTGTATTTACTGTCGCACGTTATTGTGTTATCGTGTTACCACACTAAATCGAACGGCCAAGCGCCGGAACTTACAGGAGGAAGAAACGATGAAAAAATTCTTAGCCATGGCGCTTGCCGCCGTGATGGTACTGGCCCTTGTCGCCTGCGGCAGCAAGAACGACACCGCCGACGATACCGGTGATGCGCAGGACGCGCAGGGCGGCGAGACGCAGAAGCTGATCGTCGGCTTTGATGCCGAGTTCCCGCCGTTCGGTTTCATCGCCGCCGACGGCACGTACGACGGCTTTGACCTCGCGATGGCCAAGGAGCTGTGCGCGCGCCTCGGCTGGGAGTACGAGGCCGTGGCCATCGACTGGAACAGCAAGGACGCCGAGCTCTCCAGCGGCACGATCAACTGCATCTGGAACGGCTTTACCTACACCGGCCGCGAAAATGACTACACGTTCTCCGACCCCTATGTGGATAACTCCATCGTGATGGTCGTGAAGGCCGACAGCGGCATCACCTCGCTCGCGGACCTCGCCGGTAAGAGCGTGATGGCGCAGGCCGCGTCCTCCGCGGTCGACGCGATCAACGAAAACGAGGACTTCAAGGCGTCGCTCAAGGAGGTCGTGGAGCTGGGCGACTACAACATGGGCTTTATGGACCTCGCCCAGGGCACGGTGGACGCCGTGGCCGCTGACCTCGGCGTTGCGCAGTATCAGATCGCGAACAACGACGGCGACTATGTCATCCTTGACGAGCCCCTCTCCACCGAGCAGTACGCCATCGGCTTTCTCAAGGGCAACACCGAGCTGCGCGACGCGGTGAACGCCGAGCTCCTCAAGATGGCCGCGGACGGCACCATGCTGGAGATCGCGCAGAAGTACGTCGATCAGGGTCTCGTGCTCGACAGCCTGTGCCTCATCAACAAGTAAAAACGTTTACCTCGGGCGACTGTAAAAACCAATTATAACTCATAGGTGCCCATCCTCTTCTCAGGGAGGGAGCGGGGGCGAAAGCCCCCGCTTTTTCCCGCTTATGACCGAATAAGGGAGAATCATTCCATGACTGTATCCACGATGCTTTCGCTATTATCCGAGGGCTTTGTCACATCGCTATTGATCTTTGCGCTGACGCTGCTATTCTCGATGCCGCTGGGCCTTGCGGTGATGTTTGGCCGCCGCAGCAGATTGACGCCGCTGCGCGGCTTCATCAAGGCGTATATCTCCATCATGCGCGGAACGCCGCTGATGCTGCAGCTGATGGTCGTCTTCTACGGGCCGAAGCTCCTGCTTGGCGTCACGGTGCCGGGCAACTGGCGCTTCACGGCGGTCATCGTCGCGTTCGTCATCAACTACGCGGCGTATTTTGCCGAGATCTACCGCGGCGGCATCGAGTCCATCCCGCGCGGGCAGTATGAGGCCGCGCAGGTGCTCGGCTATACCAAGGCACAGACATTTTTCAAGATCATCCTGCCGCAGATGGTCAAGCGCGTCATCCCTGCGGTGACGAACGAGGTCATCACGCTGGTGAAGGACACGTCGCTCGCGTCCGTCATCGGCACGGTGGAGATGTTCACGCGCGCCAAGCAGATCGTTGCCTCGCCGAATACGCCGGGCATGCTGGCGCTGGTGGCGGCGGGTGTCTTCTACTATGTCTTCAACTATGTGGTCGCCTTCGCCATGGAAAAATGGGAGCAGGCGCTGCGCTATTACCGCTAAAGGGAGGGGAGAGCAATGGCAGTTTTTGAAATGCGGAACGCCAGAAAGGCGTTCGGTGCGCTCGAAGTCTTAAAGGGCGTGTCGCTCAAGGTGGAAAAAGGCGAGGTCGTGTCGATCATCGGCCCCTCGGGCGGCGGCAAGTCGACGATGCTGCGCTGCGCGACGCTGCTTGAAACGATGGACTCCGGTACGCTCGCGTATGGCGAAAACGTCGCCGCGCGCGAGGAAAACGGCAAAAGCGTCTATGCCGGAAAAGCCGCGCTCGCGCAGGTGCGGCGGCAGTTCGGGCTGGTGTTCCAGCAGTTTGACCTCTTTCCGCACTACACAGTGCTGAAAAACGTCTGCGACGCGCCGATCTCGGTGCAGAAGCGTGATAAAGCCGAGGTCGAGGCCGAGGCGATGGCGCTGCTCGACAAAATGGGACTAAAAGGCAAGGAAAACGCCTATCCCTATCAGCTCTCGGGCGGGCAGCAGCAGCGCGTGGCCATCGCCCGCGCGCTCGCGATGAAGCCGGAAATTCTCTTTTTCGACGAGCCGACCTCCGCGCTCGATCCGCTTTTGACCGGCGAGGTGCTGCGCGTCATCCGCTCTCTTGCCGACGAGCACATGACGATGGTCATCGTGACGCACGAGATGCCCTTTGCCCGCGCCGTGAGCGACCGCGTCGTGTTTCTGGACGGCGGCGTCATCGTGGAGCAGGGCAGCCCCGAACAGGTCTTCGAAAACCCGCAGCAGGAGCGAACCAAGGAATTCTTGCAGTCGTACCGCGAGACGAGCAGCGCTCAGGCGTAGTAATTCACGAGCAGGTCGACGACCGCACCGTAGCTCTGTGTGCCGAGTTCATCGCCGTAGGATTTGATCATCTTATCATTGAGCGACTGGGTGACGGTGGCCGTGAGGCCCTTGTACTGCGCCCAGTAGGCGCTGTTGTAGCGCAGATCGAGCACGATCTCGTCGGGAAGCGAATCGCGAATCTGCTGCCATGCGTCGGGGTCGACGCGGTACAGCGCGTTGCCGAGGTGAATGTAGCCGAGCATCCAGCCCGCATAGTTGTAGTTTGCGTCGTCGCAGCGCGTGCAGGCGAGGACCGCAAGGAAGTTGCTTTGCTGCTCGGACGAGATCCCGCGCTGGTGCGACAGCTCATGCGCGCAGGTCGAGGCCAGCAGCATCGCGGGGGAATCCATGTTGACGTTCGACTCGCCCGTAAACGGGAAGTAGAAGCCCGTGAAGTTCATCGCGCTCATGATCTTCGAAAAGAAAATGCCCTTCGGCTTCTGGTCCGGCATGTCGAGGAATGGAAATTCGTCGTACAGGCAGTCGTACACCGTGTCGGCGTAGTCTAAAATCTCCTGCCGGTCGGCGGTGAAAAGGCCGTTTTCGTCGCGCGCGATGTGCGTCGACGCCTCGGCGAGATGGTCCGCGAAATACTGCGTGACGCGCACTAAGTCTTCATACGTGACGGGCTCGGGCGAAAGGCCGCTTCTGTCGCAGAAATCGTCCGCATAGTAGTTTGCGCCCCAGAGAAGTGAGAACGCGGCGCAGACCGTGAGAAATAAGTCGAGCACGAAGAGCGCGCAGCGGTACGCGGCGCGCCCTTTTTGGCGCGACTTTATAAGATAGCGCACCATCAGCACGAGCAGCACGACCGCCGTGACCGCCGCGAGCACATACAGAAGCTCCGCGACCGAAAACGGCAGCGCCGCGCACGCGCGGCCTAAGAATTGCTCGAAGGGCAGCGTGACCGAATAGACCCAGAAATTGACGGCCGCGCGGTTTCCGCGGAAAAGATAGAAAAGCACAAGGACTGCGCCGCAGGCGAAAAGCCAGCGGTGCAGTCCTTTGTTGTCACGGTACAGGGTTTTCATGGGGAGATCAGTCCTTTTTTTCATCCGGAGAGGCGAGCGGCGCGGGGGCGAACATCGCGTCGTCCGTCACGCCCTTTTTCGTGAGGCTGCGGTTCGTGAACCAGTTCACAAGCGAGCTGATGCACGCGAAGATCGGAACGCCGAGGAACATGCCGAGCACCCCGCCGAAGCCGCCGCCGACCACGATGGCCACGATGACCCAGAAGCTCGAAATGCCGGTGGATTTGCCGAGGATCTTCGGCCCCAGAATATTGCCGTCAAACTGCTGCAATGCGATGATGAAGAGAATGAAATAAAGGCACTGCTTGGGGCTGACGAGCAGGATGAGGAATGCGCTCGGAACGGCGCCGAGGAACGGGCCGAAGATCGGAATGATGTTCGTCACGCCCACGAACACCGAAATGATTGGCGTATACGGGAACTTGAAGATCGAGCAGCAGATGAAGCAGAGGATGCCGATGATGAGCGAGTCGAGCAGCTTTCCGCGCACGAAGCCGCTGAAGATACGGTCAGCCTCGGCCACGGCGCGCAGCGTGCGGCGGTACGGCGTTTCGGGCAGAATGGCGTAGAGGATCTTCTTCGACTGCTTGGCAAAGCTCTCCTTGCGCGCGAGCAGATAGACCGAGATCATCATGCCGATGAGAATGTTCTTGAGGAAGATGACGACGCTCCAGATGCCGCCAGTCACGGCGACGATGGCGACCTGCGCCTGCGGGATGACCGTGTCGGTGACCCACTTGACGAGCTTATCGTAGTAGCCGTTGAGTGCGGAGAGCAGCTGGTCGGAGTAGATGTCGTCGGAGAAGATTGTCTGATTCTCCACAAGGCTGTTGACCCAGTTGTAGACGGTTTTATAATAGCTTTCAAAGTTGTCGGCCAGTGTCTTCGTGCTGTCGACCAGCTCGGGGATGAGGATGCTGAACATCAGGTAGATGAGGGCGATGACGCAGATCCACGTGACGAGGATGCTCAGCCCCCGGACGAGCGAGGACTTGACCTTCGGCAGCCCCTTTTGGATATACCGGTCGAAAAAGTCGACGATGGGGGCGAGAAGGTACGCGAACACAAGGCCGTAGATGACCGGCGAGAGCACTTGCATCAGCTTGTCGAAAAAGTCCAGCAGCACGCGGGACTGGAAAAACGTGTCGTAAAACATCAGCACCGCGCAGGCCGAGACAATCAGCGTTACGCCGAGGTGAAGATAGGTTTTGTTCTGCTTCATGGGCTCCCCCTTTTTTTGGGCAAAATGCGTTAAATGACTGCTAAAAAGATACCAAAAACAGCTTACTATTTTTTGCTGGGAATTGCAACCGCTCATTTCGTGTGTTATGATAATCTTTACTCTCTGTTAATGAAGATGAACAGAACTTGACTTTTTTGGCAGAGGGTGATTTTGACCGACAGGGCGCAGGGTGCTTTGCCGGTCTGATGCTGTGAAGAGCAAACGAGGAGGAACCCATGGACGACAAAAAGCTGCTCTTTATCGTCAATCCCCGCGCGGGAAAGACCAAATCCCTCGCACCGCTGTTCGACGCCGCCGCGATCTACTCCGAGGCGGGCTATCTCGTCTCCGTGCGCAAGACCACGCACCGCGGAGAAGCGACGGAGCTCGCCGAATCGCTCGGGCCGGAATTCGACGTCGTCGTCTGCCACGGCGGCGACGGCACGCTCAACGAAACGGTGAACGGTGTGATGCGCATCCCGCGAGAATACCGCCCGCTCGTGAGCTATCTGCCCGGCGGCAGCACGAACGACTTTGCCGCGAGCCTGAATATCTCGTCGAATCCCGCCGAGGCGGCGGCCTCCGCCATGCGCATGAAGCCAAGATCTCTCGATGTGGGCAAATTCGGCGAGCGGAACTTCGTCTATGTCGCGTCGTTCGGCGCGTTCACGAAAACGACCTACACCGTCCAGCAGGACATTAAAAATATGTTCGGACACTTTGCGTACCTCCTTGAGGGCGTCAAGAATCTCGACACGCTCTGCCCGTACCGCATGAAGATCACGGCGGACGGCGAGGTCTTCGATGGGGAATACCTCTTCGGTGCGATCAGCAATTCGACGTCGATCGCGGGGCTGATGAAGCTCTCGCCCGACGAGGTGTCGTTCGACGACGGCAAGTTCGAGCTGCTGCTCGTGCCCGTGCCGCGCACGCCGGCTGCGATGCAGGCGCTCATTTTAGCGCTCATCAACAAGGACTATTACGACTCCGAGGGGCTCATCTTCCGCCACGTCAAGCACGTCACGGCGGAGACGGCCGAGGACATTCCCTGGACGCTCGACGGCGAGTACGACCCCGGCGCGCCGGTCGTGGAGATCGGGATCGAAGATAATGGGGTCACGATGCTATTATAACTTCAAAAAAGAGAGGCTGGCCCATAGGCCAGCCTCTCTTTTTTGAGGGGGGGGCGCACTGCGCTTCGTGCCTTGCCGCCCGTAGGGCGTCTGCGACACGCGCTCCGTGAGAAGTGTTTTTTCTGACGCACATGAAAATCGGCGAAGCGCCGCTAGTGGCGGATGAAGCGAGCCGGTTTCGAGGAAGTGGCACGATTGGCGCGCCCGAAAGGGCGCGGAAATCGTAATGCCACGACGGTGACGTCAGAAAAAACGATTGAAATTTATTTGCGCCGTGCGCGGCGCTTGGGCAGCCGTTAGCAGCTCTGCTGCTTTACGGATGCTGCGTACCCCTTGCGGGTAAAAGTCTGCGACGCTGGAGCCTGTTTTCTGCCCGTGAGGGCAGAAAATGCGGCGGGAGGTGGGTGGGAGATGGTGCGCTGATTTGAGTGCGGGGGCCTGTTCGCTGCCGTAAGGCAGCTAATGCGGCAAGGGAAGGGCCGGAAGGCCGTAAAGGCGGTGCGGTAAACATTATTTTGAACGGGTGATTGACGGGCGCGGTGCTTGACAAGGCGGCGGGGGTTGATATATCCTTTACTAATAATGAAAACAGGGGCGCGGCGCGGTACAGGGCTGCGCTTGGGCTCCTGATGGGTGTAGAAAGGACACGGCAGATGATGAAGATCGGCTTTATCGGCACAGGAAATATGGGCGGCGCGCTGGCGAGCGCGGCGGCCAGAAGCGGCGAGGTGGAGGTGCTGCTCGCCAACCGCACGAAGGCAAAGGCGGAGACGCTCGCAGAGCGCGTCGGGGCCGTTGTGAGCAGTAACGAGATCATCGCGCGCGAGGCGGACCACATCTTCCTCGGCGTGAAGCCACAGATGATCGTGGACGTGCTCAAGGGCATCGCCCCGGCGCTCAAGGAGCGCAAGAGCGCGCCGGTGCTCATCAGCATGGTCACGGGACCGGACATCGCGCGCATTCAGGAGCTTGCGGGCGGGGACTATCCCGTCATCCGCATCATGCCGAACATGCCCGCCGCCGTGGGCGAGGGCGTGATCTTCTATGCGTGCAGCGGCAACTGCGACAAGGCGCAGCAGGAGGCGTTTTTGCGCTACATGGCGCCCGCGGGCAAGCTCTTCCCGCTGGCGGAGGAGCTGCATGCCGCGGGTTCGGCGGTCGCAGGCTGCGGCCCGGCCTTTGCCGCGATCTTCTTAGAGTCGATGGCCGACGGCGGCGTCGCGTGCGGCCTGCCGCGCGCGTCTGCGATCCAGTATGCCGCGCAGATGATGCTCGGCACGGCGAAAATGGTGCTCGAGACGGGCCAGCACCCCGGCGTGCTCAAGGACAGCGTCTGCTCGCCCGCGGGCTCGACGATCCAGGGCGTGCAGACGCTCGAAAAGTGCGGCATGCGCGCGGCGGTGTTTGACGCCGTGACCGTGGCCTACGAGAAAAACGTCGAGCTCAAAAAGGCGAGCGACTGAGGCTGCGGCGGAAAGGTATCTTTCCTGCGCGGCAGGCATAGTTTGCTGTGCGGGTATTTCCAGTTTTTGCAAAAAGTGAGGAATAGATCCTATGGCAGCGATCTCTCAGCAGCTCGCAGATATCACGGTGCTCTCGATCGTGGTGCGCATCCTGCTCTCCACGTTCTGCGCGGGCACGCTCGGCTTTGAGCGCGAGCGGCACAATCAGGCGGCGGGCTTTCGGACGTATATCATCGTGAGCGATGCTTCGGCGCTCGTGATGATGACGAATATCTTTGTTGCCGGCATCGGCGAGACGGACCTTGTGCGCATGTCGGCCTCGGTCATCACGGGGCTGGGCTTTCTCGGCGCGGGCACGATCTTAGTGACGCGCAATCAGGAGGTGCGCGGCCTGACGACCGCGGCGGGCTTGTGGGCGGTCGCCATCATCGGCACGGCGTTCGGCGCGGGTTTTTACGCGGGCGGCATCATCTGCTATGCGTTCATCTTCCTTGCGATGCAAGTGCTGCGGCGCGTGGACCTTCGCATCCGCAAGACGCAGCGCGTCTCCACTGTGTATTTCGAGATGGAGAAAAAGAGCACGGTCGGCCAGATCATCCGCCAGGTAAAGGGCCACGGACACTACATTTGGGACCTGAACCTCTTCAGCGAGACGCAGGAGAAGAGCGGCGGCCCCGTGTGCGGCACGTTCACCCTCTGGGTGAACGGCAAAACGACGCTGGACGAGGAGATCCAGGCGCTTGAAGCGCTCGACGGCGTCAGCTATATCACGCTGATGTAAAAACGGAAAAGCAAAAAACGGCGCGGGAGACCGCGCCGTTTTTCTTTGCTGTGGAAAAGTCGGGGAACGTCTCACGCCGCCTTGCGGCTGCGCGCGAGGCTGACAAAATAGCAGCCTACGACAGTCAGATAGACGAGTACCGAGCCGAGGCCGCGCCCCTCCCGCAGATAAGCGCCCCAGAGCATCAGGACGCAGTATTCCTCCGCCTGCGAGTTGATGGCGTAGTCGCCCATGGTGGCCAGGTAAATGAGCGCGGACAAAATCGTATAGGCGATCGTAAACGGTGTGAGATAGCTCTTTTTGCAATACAGCGTCACCCAGAGCAGAACGAGCGCGATCGCAGCACAGACGATGCTCTGGAAAAACAGCAGCGCCCCGAGGCGCGAGTCCTTCGCAAGGAGCACAAGACTGTAAAAGGTGGCGTCCCCGGTCACTTTCCGCAAGAAACCGCTGCCAGTCGTATTCTGATGTACCCAGTCGATCAGGGGCGAGCCGGCCTCGAAACCGAGGAGCGGCAGCTGCGAGCGGATTTCGAGGGTGAAGAAAAGAGGGACGAGAATTGCGAGGAAGAGCGCGGCGAACAAAAGTCTTTTGCGCGACTGTGTGGATATCTGCATGGTGTTATCCTCCCTGTATGAATTTTCCACTCGGCGCTTCGCCGCCCCGGCAGAGAGCGGCGGCGAAGCATCGGCTTTTATCTCATTAGACGTAAAAAAGCGCGCATTTTCTCGCCTTTTGGAGAAAAAACTGCAAGTTCGGCGCTTCGACTAAATCCGCGCGGGCTGTTCTGTGCAAAGCGGACGACGATTTTTTGCAGAAGATGGGATTTTGCACACGGGCGGTGAAAGCGCGGCGTTTGCGCCGCCTTTATACACCTTGTTAAGAAAAAGCCGCGCAGCGGGGCGGAATCCCGCCCGTTCGTCGATTGACAGGGGAAAGTGCGCGCCGTACAATGAAAATTAACACACAAAGAGAGGAAAAATCATGAAATATGTCAAGGAGTTCGGCATCATCCTCATCGTCTCGCTTGTTGGGGAGCTGCTGAATTATTTTCTGCCTCTGCCCGTTCCGGCGAGCATCTACGGCCTTGTGCTGATGTTTCTCTGCCTGATGCTCGGCGTCATCAAGCTCAGTGACGTGCACGACACGGCCTGCTTTCTCATCGAGATCATGCCCATCATGTTCATTCCGCCCGCCGTGGGGCTGATGGCTTCGTGGGACATCATTCAGGCGAATCTTGTCGCCTATCTCATCATTGCCGCGGTGACAACGATCGTCGTTATGGCCGTGTCCGGCCTTGTGACGCAGGCGGTACTCAAAAAGGGCAAGAAGGGGGCGGAGAAGAAATGACATTTTTTAAACAGTCCGTCTTTTTCGGCGTCTCTGTCAGTCTTGCTGCCTACGGCATCGGCGTGCTGCTGCAAAAAAAGTTCAAGTTCGCACTCTTCAACCCGCTGCTCATCTCGGTGGTGCTGACCATTGCGGTGCTTTTGACGGCGCACATCAGCTACGACACGTTCTACGAGGGTGCGAAGTATTTGAGCTACCTGCTCACGCCCGCGACCGTGTGCCTCGCCGTGCCGCTTTATGAAAAGCTATCGCTTCTGAAGAGCAACTGGAAGGCCATCTTCGCCGGTATTCTCTCCGGCGTCATCACGACGCTTTGCAGCGTGTTTGTGATGAGCAAGCTCTTTCATCTTACACACGAGGAATACGTGACGCTTCTGCCTAAGTCCATCACGACGGCCATCGGCATGGGCGTTTCCGAAGAGCTCGGCGGCTACGTGACGCTGACGGTCGCCATGATCATCATCACCGGCATTTTCGGCAACGTGATCGCAGTTTCGGTGTGCAGGCTTTTCCGCATCACCGACCCCATCGCCAAGGGCGTGAGCATTGGCTCGGCCGCGCACGCGCTGGGCACGGCCAAGGCGCTCGAGATCGGCGAGGTCGAGGGCGCGATGAGCAGCCTGTCCATTGTCGTGGCGGGCCTTCTTACGGTCGTCGGCGCGTCGATTTTTGCCAACCTTATGTAAAAAAAGGGGCATTCGAAAGAATGCTCCTTTTTTGCGCGGTTCCCCCGCGGTGTGCGCAAAATTTGCATTTCTCAAAATGGGGATTCGACATAACGGGCAAAACATTATATAATGTAGGCAGAAAAAACAGAAAAGCAGCCGGTGCGAGCATTCGTGCCGCGACTGCAAAGGATACGCATTAGGAGGCATTGCAATGAACAGAGCAGAACAGGCGGAAAAGACCACAAGGGCGCTGTACGGCGGAGCGTCCGCACTCGGCGTCACCGACCCCGAGTTTGCCGCCATCAAGGAGCGGCTCATCTACGGTGAGGTTTACGCGGAGGAAAAGCTCAGCGCCAGACTGCGCGAGCTGGTCATTTTGGTCGTGGCGACGACGAATCAGACGATGAACGAGGTCAAGCGCCACACCGCCGCGGCGCTCGCGTGCGGCGTGAAGCCTGAGGAGATCAAGGAGGCCGTCTACCACTGCGCGCCGTACATCGGCCTCGGCAAGGCGGAAAACGCCGTGAATGCGGTGAACGCCGTGTTCGCCGAAAAGGGCATCGTCCTGCCGCTCACGAGCGGTCAGACCGTGACGGAGGAGAGCCGCCTTTTAGATGGCATCGCGGCGCAGAAGTCGATCTTCGGCGACCAGATCGACGCGATGCGCGCCGCCGCGCCGGAGAACCAGAAGAACATTCAGGACTATCTCTCCGCCTACTGCTTCGGCGATTTTTATACGAGAAAGTTTTTGCCCATCCACGAGCGCGAGCTGCTGACGTTCGCGATCCTCGCTTCTCAGGGCGGCTGCGAAGGGCAGGTCAAGGCCCATGTCGGCGGGAACGCCACCGTCGGCAACGGGAAGGAGGTCCTGCTCGCGGCGCTCACGGTGTGCCTGCCGTATATCGGCTTCCCGCGCACGCTCAACGCGCTTTCCTGCATCAGCGAGGTCCTTCCGGAAGCGGAACAGTGAGAAATTTCAATAGATAGGAGTGCAGTAGAATGAAAACCTTAGTTGCCTATTTTTCCGCCAGCGGCCAGACCGCGAAGCTTGCCAAGACCCTTGCCGGTGTGACCGGCGGCGACCTCTTCGAGATCGCGCCCGAGACGGCCTACACCGCTGCCGATTTGGACTGGATGGATAAAAAGAGCCGCAGCACCATCGAGATGAAGGACCCCGAGAGCCGCCCCGCCATCGCGGGCAAGGTCGCGGATATGGCGCAGTACGACACGGTGTTCGTGGGCTTTCCCATCTGGTGGTATCAGGCCCCGCGCATCATCGAGACGTTCCTCGAAAGCTACGACTTTTCGGGCAAGACCGTCATCCCCTTTGCCACCTCCGGCGGCAGCGGCATGGGCGGCGAGGACGTTTTGAGATCCGCTTGCTCGAAGGGGACAAAGTGGCTCCCCGGCAAGCGCCTGAGCAGCCGCGAGAGCATGGCAAGCGTGCAGAAATGGGTCGAGAGCCTGGGGCTGTAAACAAAAAAAGTGGCCCAAGTGAACCTTTAAGCCGTCTGCGGAAAAACAAAAAACGTGCCAAGCGGCGCGTCACAAGTGTTTTCGCTGTGCGAAAACCTTGGTGCACAAGCAATTCACCTGCTTGTGCGCTGTTAAATGTCCCACGGATACCAAAACCGGCGCATTTGCGCCGTGCAAACATTTTGCGCAGCAAAATCTTGGCGGAGGTGGGATTCACTTCCACCGAGCATTTGAATTACCCTTGGGGTGAACGAATGAAATGATTGAACCAAAAAAATAAGAGACACGCTTTCGCGTGTCTCTTATTTTTTTGGTGGACCTGAAGGGATTCGAACCCACGACCTTACGGATGCGAACCGTACGCTCTCCCAAACGGTTCACTTATATGCCCCCAAACCACCCGAAAATCGACACTCATACACAGAAGTTTGTCGCAAAAAATTAGAAAATGTATATGGCCTCGTTTCATTCTTAGGCTGAAAATGTCTACAAATAGGTCAAAGAAACTTTCTTGCATTATAACTCGCATATTGTTGGGATGTCAACACAACGGCAACAATACGGTTCGCATCCCCTTGGGGGAATGTTGAAAATTGAAGATTTCGGACGATATGTTCGCATCCAAAGTACTCTCGTTGGAGGGTGCTTTTTTTATTTTAGGAGGTGGAAAAGTGGACGGCTCAACTGTATTTGACTACTACTACGGAGACGAAAGCAGTCAATTTTCTTTTTATCGTATTCCGCGCCAACTTGTTGCCGGGCAGCAATTCAAGAAAATCTCCACGGACGCAAAGCTGCTGTATGGCCTCCTGCTTGACCGAATGGGCCTGTCTGCCCGGAACGGCTGGTATGATGACGCTGGGCGGGTCTATATTTTTTACACGCTGGATGAGATACAAGAGGACTTAAATTGTGGTCACGAAAAGGCTGTCAAATTATTGTCCGAACTGGATACAGATAAAGGTTGCGGTCTGATCGAGCGAGTAAAGCAAGGGCAAGGCAGACCAACAAAAATCTATGTCAAACGCTTCACTACCCGCCGAGTACCTGCTGAAACCCCTGCGCCGCAGGAGACTCCCAGACTTCCGAAAATCGGAAGTCAAGAAGTCGGAAAATCAGAAGTCAAGAGTTCCGATAATCCGAAGTCAAGACTTCCGATTTTCCGAAGTGCAGACTTCGGAAAATCGGACGGTAATTATACTGAATCCAATCAAACTGATTTTAGCTATACTGATCCATCTATCCATCCATCACCTTCCACCGATGAGCAGCGATGGATGGATAGAAGCGAATACTTGAAAGAAATCAAAGAGAATATTGAGTACCCCTTCCTTTGCCAGCAGTTCAACCGAGACGATGTGGATGAAGTGGTCGGGCTGATGGCAGATGTGATGTGTTTCACCCAGCAAACGATTCGGATCGGCGGCAATGACATCCCGCTGACGCAGGTGCAGGCCCGTTTCTATCGGCTGGACTACTCCATGATGGTCTACGTCTTTGAGAGCCTGCACCGAAACACCACCAAAGTCCGCAACATCCGTGCTTATCTGCTGACTACGCTGTTCAATGCGCCGCTGACCATGAATAACTACTATCAGGCCGAAGTCCAACACGACTTCGGCCTTTGATTTTGGTTGAAAATGTGGCTCAAATTGAGACACATTTTTCGACATAAATCTTGAATACGGAGGTAAACCAATGTCCAACGAAAAGAAAAACCCGCTGATTGGTGCGTTTCGGGCACCGCCCGTAGGAACGCCACCTTCCATCACACAGCCCACGAAGCAGCCGGAGACACCCAAGGATGTCAAAGTACCTGCGGCTTCGCCTACTGCTCCTGTCTCCACCAAGTCGGAGGAGAGCAAGAAAACCGTTGAGCCTGCCAAGGACGATAAGGCGGTCAAGGACGGCAAGCCTGCCGCAGATGCGCCAGCTCCCACCAAGCCGGAGGAGAGCAAGAAACCTGCCGAGCCTGCCAAGGACGATAAGACCGTCAAGGACAGCAAGCCTGCCGCAGCTGCGCCCACTCCCACCAAGCCGGAGGAGGGCAAGAAACCTGCCGAGCCTGCCAAGGACGATAAGGCGGTCAAGGATGGCAAGCCCGCCGCAACTACGCCTGCTCCCACCAAGCAGGAAGAGAACAAGAAACCCGCTGAACCCGCCAAGGACGATAAGACAGTCAAGGACGGCAAGCCCGCCGCAACTGCGCCTGCTCCCACCAAGCAGGAAGAGAACAAGAAACCCGCTGAATCCGCCAAGGACGATAAGGCGGTCAAGGACGGCAAGCCTGCCGCAGCTGCGCCCACTCCCACCAAGCCAGAAGAGAGCAAGAAGCCTGCCGAACCTGTCAAGGCGGATGCGGTCAAAGAGCCGGTGGGACAGGAAACGCCCACTGCATCGGCTACCCGCACTGCGGACGGCCCGAAAGGTTCTGCCGTGACCAAGGTATTTGAGGATCGTCTGGACGCACCTACCGAAGCTGACCTTTTTAAGCTGCCTACCCCCGGTGAGGGCGAGATTTACAGCATGGCAGTCCATCCGGCCTATCTGAAGGACTTTCTGGATCACCCGTTCACGGTAAACCGCGAGACGCAGGATTACAAAGACCTGTTTGAGTCCATCAAGAATTACGGCATCCGTGAGCCGGTCCTCTGCCGTCCCGGACGCAACGGTGGACTGGAGATCATCTCCGGCCATCGCCGACATGACATTGGCGCACAGCTGAACTACCCCATTCCCGTTCTCATTGAGCGTGTGGACGAGGATGACGCACAGATCCAGTGCGTAGACGGCAACCTCCACCGCAAGGATATTCCGCTTTCGGAACTGGCCCGCGCCGCACAGATGAAGATGGACGCTTTGAAGCGTAAGGCAGGGCGGCGCTCCAAGGCAGACATTCTGGCCGGAAAAGAGCCGATGAAGCGGAGCGATGAGCAGGTCGGTGAAGATCTGGGTATGAGCCGTGCCAGCGTACAGCGATTGATGCGTGTCAATCAGCTGGAGGAACCGCTGAAAAAGATGGTGGACAAGAAGGAATTGCCGCTGGACACCGCCGAGCAGATTTCTCACATGAAGCCCGCCGAACAGAAAACGCTGGCTGACGCCATCGAAAAAGAGGGCGGCAAAGTCCCCTCCAAGACGGAAGCGGTCAAGCTCAAGGAAGAGAGCCGCGCCGGTACGCTGACCCCGCAGAAGATCGAGAAGTCGGTAGCGCCTACCAAGCGGGAGATTGACCCTCCGCTGAAGGTCACTTTTCAGGACGATGAACTGCGCCCCTACTTCCCAGAGAAGGGAACGACAGTTGCTACCGTCAAACGCACGATGTTTGAGGCGATGGATCTCCGCAAAAGGGCGCTTGAACGGCAAAAAGCAAAAACGCAAGCAGAAAATGACGGCAAAAAACGGTCTGAACCGGCGAGGTGATGGAGTATGACTGTCGTAATCGTTAAGCCGGGATATGCCCCCTATGAGGCGGACATCAACGGCTTGGATGAGATGCAGAAAGTCGTAGGGGGAATAATCCAAGCCATTTACCCCTTTGAGGATAACGCCGCAGTCGTTTGTAATGACGAGGGACTGTTCTTGGACTTGCCCTTCAACCGCAGTGTGCCTGGCGGATATGGCGGTGTGTTCGGGAACTTTTTCGTCTGCGGCTTAGGTGAGGAAGATTTCTGTTCTTTGACCCCGGAGCAGGTCAAAGCTTACAAGAAGGAGTTTCACAGTGCGGAAATTCTGATCGGAGCGAAGGGTAACACCCCCATTACGCTGAAGGTGCAGCCCAAGGCAGCAGGCGGCTCCGGCCGTGAGAAAGGCCAGGATACGCCACCCGGCCGGGAGTAAAGTACGATGCAAGAACAGCTTTCCGCAAGTGAGCGACTGAAGGCACTGACTGACCAGCTGGAGCAGGGCGTTTCGGATATTTTCCAAAGCGGCCAATATGCGGCATACCTCACGGCCATGTCGAAGTTCCATCATTACAGTTTTGGCAACGCCATGCTGATTTTCATGCAGTGTCCGAATGCTTCTCATGTTGCAGGTTATCACGATTGGAAAAGAAAATTTGGCCGACAGGTCAAGCGGGGCGAGCATGGTATCACCATACTCGCCCCCTGTCCTTACCGCAGACGGGAGGAAGTGGAGGAAACGGCCCCGGACGGCTCTACGGCTGCGACCCTCCAATGGGTGCAGCGCGTAGGTTTTCGGACAGTCACTGTGTTCGATGTGAGCCAGACCGAGGGGAAGCCGCTGCCGGAGCTTGTTCACAAGCTGACCGGAGGTGTGGTGGACTACGAACGCATAACCGAGGCGATCAGTCACCTCTCACCCTATCCCATCAGCATTGAAGCCTTTCCCGGCGCTGCCTTTGGCTGCTGCAATTTTGCAGAGCAGCGCATTCTGGTGCAGCCGGATATGAGCCAAGTGCAGACCATCAAGACCATGATCCATGAGGTTAGCCACGCAAAACTCCATGCGCCGAAAGAGGGTGCTGCTCCAGAAGAAAACCGGAGTGAGCAGCGTTCCTCCCGCGAGGTGGAGGCCGAGAGTGTAGCCTATGTGGTCTGCCAGCATTTCGGCATCGACACTTCCGACTATTCCTTTGGGTATGTAGCCGGTTGGAGCCGAGGAAAAGACTTGTCCCAACTGAAAACATCGTTGGAGCGGATACGGGACACCGCTGCGGAATTGATCGACAGCATCGACCCGCCCAAAGAGCTGTCACAGCCAGTACAGGAAAAACCAGCACAGAAACGGAGGAATGCCCGTGGGAAAAGAAATCAGCCTGATCGCCTTTCTCGATGAGGTCGTGTCCCGGAACACGCAGCACTATAAGAGCGATTTTGAACTGGACGCGCAAAAGTTGAGGGATGCGCTGGACAGCCCCAATCAGGATGAGCGCGTTTTCTACTTCATGTCCCGTCCAAACGGAACATGGTGTGTGCTGGAACGGGACGCTTTTCTTCGGGAGAGCGATGGCTACAAGATATGGACACATTATGCAAATATGCCTGCTGGTATCGAAGCCTACCGCATTGTCATTACCGGGCAGTGCGGAACAGCTCCTATGGGCTATGTGGTGAAGTTGAACTACCGGGAGCAGGTGCAGCGTGTCATCAAAGCCGCCCTCCCCATTGAGAATGTGGAATTGTCCTTCTATTCCGGTGAGAAAGTCAGGATACCGCTGGAGCAATACCGCAGACATCGGGAAGAAATCTTCTTTGAGTACGGCGCGATCCAGAATTTCCGCAACTGCCCGCAAAGCGAAGCGGAGTTGTACCGTATCATCTCGATGGAACACCGTTTGCAAAAAGGCTGGCGGCCCAAAGTAAAAAAGAGGCCGGAGACTCCGGCCAGATAGGAGGGATACCACCCATGTCTGAGAAAGATAGCCGGGATAGCTTTTACTTTTTGAATGCTTATCAGGACGGCATAACGCCGGGGCAGAAAATCACGATCCAGCACAATGTCTCCTACAATGACTGGCGTGCTGCTCCGCACCTTGCCCCGCTGGTAAAGCTGACGGATGCGGAGATCAATCAGCGGAAAGAGGCCAGTATCACGCTGGAAAAGGAACTCTATGCCAAGCTGAAGCAAATCGCGTCAGAATGGGATGAGCAGGCGGCACATACAATGCTGCTGGAGCGTGCGCTGGAATATGTGCATACCCCGGAGGTAGAGCATACCGCCAATGAGTGGAAAGAGCGCGAAAACGGCGTGTGGGAGATCAGCAACCGCACCTACAAAATGCGTTATCAAATTACTTATGCAAAGGCCACCGATATTTATCTCGTCAGCTGGGGGATCATCTATAACGCACCCAAGCAGCCAAACTCCAAGTACGCAAATTACTGGGGCGACAGCATCTATGTTGCAAGACAGGATAAGAAAAAATATCCCAGCATGGAAGCGGCACAGAATTATATCCAAGGCCGGTTTGACCTGTATTCGCACCTGTTCCGGGAATTGTCTCCCCCTATCCCCAACGAGTGCAAACGGATGTTCAGCATCAATGGCTGCCTGGCTCCCGGCTATACGCTGGCGCCGCCGGACAAGGAAGAACCCGACAAGCAGGCGGTGGACGATCTGCTGGCCTGTCTGGATGACAGCGATACCGCTGCACCGTCTGAAATACAGAAAGCCCCGGACAAGCCTGTTGAAAAAAACTCCAACGGAAAGAGTAAAGGCACTGTCAAAAAGAAGCACACCCCGACACGGTAGGGCAGCGGCGCTCTGCGTCGCTGTCCCAGCCAGCATGGAATTTTGACATCAAAATTCCGCCGGTTAGGGGCGCACCCCTAAAACCCCGCGCTATGAAAGTCGAAATGCGTCTCGAATTGAGACGCATTTCGTGAAATCAAACCTTGTGATAGGTTGTAACTTTTTTCCAGTTGTGAGGAAAGCCCATAAGGGCAAGCAGTTCCGCTTCACTGATTTGATGGTTTTCTGTTACTGCTTTGTGAATTAACTGGCTCAAATGTCGCTTGTATTCGATAAATTCTTTATTAGGGAGCAGATAGCGAAACGCCAGTAAAACCGCAAAGAAATCGCGTTTTCCATAAAGATATTGTGTTCCCTGCATCGGAATGTTCAGCTTCTTATGCAGTGGAAGGTTCGGAATTTCATGCTGGGAACAGCGGAACGAAAATAACCGCTCATTATGGGCGCATACATTTCGGAAGTCAGTCAAGACCTGAAGAATTTGCCGAAGCTGACCTTCATTGACCCCTTCAAATTCCCTGCTGATGGAGGACTGAATATCAGATGTGGAGTATTGGTACATTTTTGAAATCGTGCCAAAAGTAAGCGCATTGATTAAGACCCACAGCGGAACATTTTGATGCTGCTGTTTGTAGTGTTCGATATACAAATGCTCTGTGCGCTTGTCAAGCAAAGGTTTTAGGTAACGAGTAATGAGCTTATTGACCTGATACGCATTATTTTTCGGATGCAGGTCATAGTTGTTAGGATCAAGGTAAGTAGATTGCTGCTCTCCATGCTTCTGACAAAAAGCATAACTCAGAGCGGAGCGGATGTGCCGTTCGATATGCAGAAGGTGGCGGAGAGTTAATTCCCGTAACCGAGCATCAAATTCATAGAGTGCGACAATATCATCAAAGGTTGTCCCGTCTCGATAATCCTTAGTGGTGGGATTTTTGAACAGGCTTTTATAGCCAGTGATGAGTGCAAAATAACCGTTTAAGCGGAGTTCTTCTGCCGCATTGACTTCATTGTGAATAACCAAATGCTTGTCCTTCAATTTCTGAATTTGCTGTTTGTAAGTCAAGAACGGCTTCGGCACTCGAATCACCTCGTAGATCTCTGTATAAACAAGAAGGGAGCCCCCGCAGGGACTCCCCCGGTCACAGGCCCCGCGAGCATCTGTAACCTAATCACTGTAATTAGTATAGCCTTTTCTGCTAAAACTGTCAACCGAAAGTTTTGGCCGGAAAATACTACCTAATTTCAGCACTATCTATTGTACAGAACTAAAATTGAATTGTGCGTCGAAATGCGTCTCGAATTGAGACGCATTATTTTTTAGAAAGGAAACGACCATGCGAGAAACTGCAAAGACTATGACGCTCCGCCTGAACGCTGCTGAGTATGCCCACCTGTGCCAGCAGGCGGAGGTGACCGGCCTAAAGAAGGAGCCGCTGGTGAGGCAACTTATCATGGGCGTGAACCTCCGCCCCCGTCCCCCTGACGCCTATGCCGACCTGCTTCGGGCACTGTCCGCCATCGGGAACAATATTAACCAGTTAGCCCATCAGGCCAACACAAGGGGCACGGCCACCGGGGATGAAATTACGGAGGCCCTGCGGCTGGTGCGGCAGGCCACGCGGCTTGTGAGGGAACGGCTCTAAATGGCATATACGAAAATCATCGTCATTCACAATCGTCTGGACAGATGCCTGAATTATACGCAGGACGAGGAAAAGACTTCTCTGGAAGCGGTGCTGGACTACGCCATGAACCGGGATAAGACCGAGCAGGACTGTTTTGAAACCGCTCTGAACTGTGACCGGGAAACCGCCTACGCGGACATGATGGACACCAAGCGCCGCTGGGGCAAGACCAGCCGCAAGCGCAAGGGCTATCATGTGATTCAGTCCTTTGCCCCCGGTGAGGTCGCGCCGGAGCAGGCCCACGCCATCGGCGTCGAATTGGCACAGCGGCTTTTGGCGGATAAATACGAAGTAGTGGTGTCCACGCATTTGAACAAGGCGCACCTACATTCACATATCGTATTCAACAGCGTGTCCTTTGTGGACGGTTCCATGTACCGTGACCGTATTTCGGACTTGCTGGGCGGCTCAGGGGTGGGTATCCAGGGCACATCGGATGCGATCTGTCTGGAGCATGGCTTGTCGATTATTGAATCCAGTGAGCCATCCGTCAGCCGTGCCGAGTGGGAGGCAGAAAAGGCGGGGAAGCCCAATTTCCGGGGGCTGGCCCGTGCGGACATAGACACCGCCATCGCCAACGCCTACACCATGCGTTCTTTTTGGGGAGAGTTGGTGAAAATGGGCTATCAAGTCAAGCGGTATCCCCAAGTGACCCATGCGGCGGTCAAGCCGCCGGGGGGCCAGCGTTTTCTGCGTTTGGACAAGCTGGGAACTGGGTATAGCGAGGCGGAAATATTTTCCCGGCTGATTGCCGGACGCACCGACGTGGCACCGCAGATTAGCAACCACACGCCCATCCTGCCGCAGCGGTATTTCCCCTATGGGCGGCGATACCGTGTGAAAGGCCATTTGCCCTTAAAGGCGGGCCGTACACGGGGTATCCGGCTTCTGTATCTGGAATACCTTTATCTGCTGAGAAAGCCGACATCTCGGCACAAGGCCCCAGTCTCACGGGCGGAGGTCATCAAGTTTGACTGCTATCAGGAGCAATTCTACTACCTGCGGAAAAATCGCATCGACAGCGCAGAACAGTTGTCCATGCAGATGGATGCACTGCAAGCGGAGATAGACAATCTGACTGACCGCCGTGCCGATCTTTACCGTTTGCACCGACGGCTGCCGGAGGATGCGGCCTGCTCCGAGGAAATTGGCACGATCACCGCACGGCTGCGGATACTGCGCCGGGAGCTGAAGTTATGCGCTCGCATCGAAGGTGATATTCCAGCCGTGCAGGCACAGATCAAAATACAGGAAGAAAGGAGCCGCCATGAAAAAACTGATAAAAGCAGATCTAAGCAAAGTGTTGGAACTGACTGCGGCGTACCAACCCATCAACTGTGACAGCCTGAAAGCAGAACTGGAGATTTTAGCACAAAACGGATATAGCGATGATCTCTTTCTGGCCCGAAAAGACCGTTTTCGCTTGATGGCGCTGTCTGAGGTCTATACCGTCGGCAGTGATGCCAATAGGCTTCTCACTATGTTTGAGGTACAGACCTGCTGGCCGGTTTTAACTATGATGCTTCATGCAGAGTACATGGAGGGCGATGTCCGCCGTGGGAGTGTGATTTTAATGGACTATCCTGAACTCGTCCGAGATGTAGTGCTTTTTGACCGGCTCCCCAATACCCAGCGAGAGAGGCATATCAAGCAGATGATAAGCCGCTGTCTGCGTTACGCCCCACAATGTACCATGATGGAACTGATCGAATATTTGAAAACCGGGAGGTGTAATTAAATGGATGCAAGTGGCGAAGTGGCCGATCTGATGGTCAAAGAAAGCATCCAATTGACGGAGGAAAGCATCAAGCTGTTGGCGGCAGGCTGCAAGAACCTGACCGCCTTTTTATATGCGCTGGCGAAGGACAACAAGAAGCTTGTCGGCAAAACCAGCATGAAGCGTCTGCTCCGTGATGAGAAGGAGCTGAAAACCTTTTGTATCAAGGCAGAGGACTTAGAGGACTTCCGCAAATATGCCAAGCCGAATATCCTCTTCGCGGCGATTCGTGACACGAAGAAGGATGACGGACTGGTAGCACTTGTTACCAACACGGACTTTGTATCGCAGGTCAATCTGTTCATGCAACGCCGGGGCTATCCTGCCCCCATGCAGACGCAGGAGGACACTGCGGCAAAAAAAGCCGTCCCCCGCACTCAACAAGGGAACTCCTCACCAGAGCGCGGGAATGGCTCGACACCATCGAGGACGAGCCGGATGACGAGGACTACTGACACGGCTGAAAAAATCAGCGATATTCCCACGGTAAAAGGCCGTTTGGCCGTGTTGCAGAAAACCGCTGCGGGGATGCGGGACGGTCAGGCAAAGCAGCGTTCCCAGCCCACACAGCAGAAATCAAGATAACAGGAGGAATTTTTTGTATGGCAAATCTGGAGCAGATCGTGAGCCGTAAGGCCGAAAACGATACGAAGTGGAAAGAAGCCCAGCAGGCCGAGAGGGAAAATACTACGGCGATGCAGGACGCCGGAATCACGGAGATCACCAGCAATCCCGAAGCATACGCCCGCTATCTGGAGATGCAGGGGGACAACCCCTCTTACAGCGCCGGCAATATCGCGCTGGTGATGTTTGGGAACCCGGAGGCCACCGTGTTCGGAACCCGTGACCGCTGGAAAACGCTGAACCGTTCCGTTATGGACAGCGAGAAGAACAACGGCGTGAAAATTTTTGCCCGCTCTCCTATGGGGCGCGGTTATACGCTGGCGGATGCCTATGACATCAAGCAGACGCAGGGCCGGGATATTTCCCGGATCACCTTGCAGAATGACAGTAAGGAAATGGAGGCGGCGTTGACCACCGTTATGAACTATGCTGTTGTGCCGGTGGTCATCGACAAGGAGCTTCCCACGCCCGCCTTTTATGACGCCGCCAATCTGGAACTGGCCATCAACCCGGACTACCCCGACAACGAAGCCTTTGCGGCGATCACCGCCGAGGTGGCCCACAGCCGTTTCCATGCCAAAGGTGCCAATTCCAGCTATGACCGCAGCGAGTGCGAGTTGGACGCACAGAGCATTTCCTACATTCTCTGCCGTAGATACGGAATTGAACGGCCTATGCCAGATATGTCGAACCTCGCCGCCCTCTATGAGGGGTGGGAACCGCAGGAGTGCCGACAGGCCCTTGATAACATTCAGGATACCAGTAAGCAGTTTGGGCGCTCCATCGAAAAGAATCTGGAGATGGGCAAACAGCGCAGCCGTGCCCCGGTACATCGTCCCACCCGGTAAAGCCCCGACAACAGGGGGTGTCTCCCCTTTGGGGAGTATGAGCCACCGCCCACCCCCGTCAAGGCCGCACGATTGCTGGCGCAATCATGCGCGGAGTCAGCCAGTGCGCGCACTGGCTGAGCCTTGACGGGGCTGTTCACTGGCTCGTTGGGTAATCAAGGGGAGGACACCCCAAAAGCCGCTGACAGCGGCTTTTGCTATATTGGGAGCGCTTCACACCCAACTCAGTGCCAGCGAACCCGTCAGCTGCCCCGCCGAAAGCTATCGGCGGGGCGCTTTTCAAAATATGTCTCAATTTGAGACACATTTTCAAGGACCGCTCCCGCACAAGGAGCAGCCCTTTTTGCGTAAGAAGGAGAACCGCATGAGACAAAATCAAAATCAGAACCCGCTGCTGTGGCTGCTGCCTGTGCCGATGCTGCTTTGGCTGGCAGCTCTGCTTGCAACAGAGTATAAGGCCGGAATGACCGTGTTTACGCTGATGGGGCGGTTTTCGTGGCTGATGGAGCATCCCTTTTCTGTGCGGTGGACGCCGTACACGCCGAAATTTATGCTGTGGGCGCTGGCGGCCTATGGCTTTGCCGTGGCGCTTTATCTCTCCACCCGCGAGAACCGCAGACCGGGCGAGGAGCACGGCTCCGCAAAATGGGGCAGCACCAAGCAGCTGAACGCCAAGTACCGGGACAAAGACCCACGCAATAACACCATCCTGACGCAGAATGTCCGCATGAGCCTGAACGGCAAAATGCACCGGCGAAATTTACTTCAAATCGTAATCGGTGGTAGCGGTGCAGGCAAAACGAGGTTCTTTGTTAAACCGAATCTGATGGAGGCAAATTGCAGCTTTCTTGTGACTGACCCCAAGGGGGAAACGCTCCGGGCTGTGGCACCGCTTCTTCTCCAAAAGGGCTATGTTATCAAGGTGTTTGACCTGATCGAACCATCCCGCTCGGACAGCTTCAATGCCTTTGCCTACATCAAGGATGATAAGGATGTGATGAAGCTGGTGAATAACTTTATCAAGAATACTACACCAAAGGGCGCACAACAGAACGATCCGTTTTGGGAGCGCTCGGAAATCGCACTGGATACAGCTCTCATCCTGTACCTAATCCATGAAGCGCCCCCGGAGGAGCAGAACTTTGAAATGCTCATTTACATGATTGAAAACGGCGGGGCCAGAGAGGATGACGATGACTACCAATCTCCCTTAGACCTTCTGTTTGAGGCACTGGAGGAGGAATTCCCGAATCACATCGCCGTGCGGGAATATAAGATTTACAAACAGGCGGCGGGCAAAACAGCCAAAAGCATCCTAATTTCCGCAGCAGTGCGGCTGTCTGCCTTTATCCTGCCGGAGATCCAGAATATCACCGCCAAGGACGACATGGAACTTGAAAAAATGGGAGAGCGCAAGCAGGCTGTGTTCGCCATCATCCCGGATAATGACGGCACCTTTAATTACATCGTGGGTATGCTCTACACCTGCGCCTTTCAGAGCCTTTACTATCAGGCCGACAAGGTACACCAAGGGGCGCTGCCTGTTCCCGTGCGAATGATGATGGACGAGTTTTGTAATGTCTCTCTCCCGGATGATTTCGGCAAGCTGCAAGCTACCATGCGCAGCCGCAACATCATGTCCACCATTGTTTTGCAGAACATCTCCGCTCTCAAAGCACTGTTCAAGGACGACTGGGAGGGCTTGATCGGCAATGCGGATACGCTGTTGTACTTGGGCGGCAACGAGGTCAGCACCTTTAAGTACATTTCCGAACTGCTGGGAAAGGAAACGCTGGATACCCGGACGCGCAGTGTATCCAAGGGGCGCAGCGGTTCCAGCAGCGTGAACTATCAGCAGACCGGGAGAGAGTTGATGACGCCTGATGAAGTCAGGGCGCTGGATAATGACCGCTGCATCCTGTTTATCCGCGGCGAGCTGCCGGTGCTGGACAGAAAATATGACATCCTGAAGCACCCTGCTTTGAAGCTGACTGAGGACGGCGGCGCTGCGCCATACATCCATCATCCCGGTCTGACTTATGCGCTGGAGGACTTCCCTTTGTCTGCGGACAGTTGGGAGTCCATCGAAATTATTGAATGAACAAGGAGAAAGACACTATGAAAAAGAATCGTATTCAGCCTGACAACGACCACAAAATTGCCTGGGCCGGCCGCCGTTATGGAGCGCTCGTTCTGATCGTGCTGGCCTGTGCCGCCATGACCTGCCCTGCGCTGGCTGCTGACGATCCTCTTACCATCGTCGGAAACCTGTCCGACTTTGTGTTTTCCATCATCAAGGCACTGGGCGTTATCATCCTCGGCTGGGGCATCGTGCAGGTGGGTATGTCCATCCAGTCCCACGATGCCAGCCAGCGAACGCAGGGATTTCTGTGCCTGTTCGGCGGCCTGATGATTGCCTTTGCCAAGGAAATCTTGACCGCCATTGGCGCGGTGTAACGGAAAAGGGGCAGGCCATGGAGCCTGCCCCTCTTACTTCTCTGGAGAAACGGGGTGATATAAATTGAATAACTGGATTATCGGCAATCTGCAATCAGCCTTCGATACATGGAACGAAAAGCTGACAGAGATATGGAGCCTTGTCACCGCCACGCCGCAGGCCTTCCGCGGCGGCGAGCTTTGGAATACCATCGTCACCATCAATGACGGTCTGAAAGCCTTTGGCTATGGCTTGCTGGTACTGTTTTTTGCTATGAGTGTGTTTCACTCCGCTGCCAGCTTCCGCGATCTTCAGCGCCCGGAGTTTGCCCTTCGGCACTTTATCCGCTTTGTTTTGGCTAAGGTGGCAGTTGGTGGCGCTATGGAGATTATGACCGCCATGTTTTCTATATGCGGCGGTATAGTACAGTCTATCATGGGCAGTATCGGCGGCATGAGCGCCGCCAGCGTGACACTGCCGCAGGAGATAGCTGACGCTATCGAAGAAGTGGGCTTCTTTCAGTCCGTCCCCCTCTGGATGGTCACATTCTTGGGGAGCCTGTTCATCACAGTATTGTCATTTATTTTGATTATGACCGTCTACGGGCGTTTTTTTCGGCTGTATATGTTTACGGCTCTGGCCCCGCTGCCGCTGGCCTCTTTTGCGGGGGAGGATACCTCTTTTATGGGGAAAGCCTTCCTGAAAAGCTATCTCGGTGTCTGCATGGAGGGTGCTGTCGTGGTGCTGGCCTGCCTAATCTTCTCCGCCTTTGCCGCCAGCGGCGCGCCGATTGCGGATACCTCGCTGCCCGTTGTTACGATGAGCTGGCAGTATGTAGCGCAGACCATTTTCAATATGCTGATATTGGTGGCCCTTATCAAAGGTGCGGAACGCATCGCAAAGGAGATGTTCGGGCTATAAGACAAGAAAACGGCGGGCTTCAGCCCGCCGTTTTCAGTCCTCATATTCCGGGATGGGTACGCCGTTGCACAGCTGAAAGCCGGTGATGGTACGGCCCTCCGCATTGGCACGGTGCAGGTCATTTTTGATCTGTCGCTCGGCCAGCCGCAGCATTTGCCGTTCCTGTCCCCACTCCACCACCGGGCGGAGCCAGCAGGACAGCGCCAACAGTCCGAAAAATGCCAGAACTCCGTAGAACACAAAGGGATGTGCCGCCGCCCATTGGGGGTAAAGGCGGCCTACGCCCAGCCAGACCAGAATAGGCAGAAGTTGCAGGCGCAGGAGCAGAGCGAACACCAACCGGATGGCAAAGATAAACAGAACAAATGTGGCGAAAGCAAGAAGTACCTGTTGCAGGATCGTCATAGTAAAAACCTCCTATATTTGGTACTTCTATTATCTCATACCTCAAAAATCGTGTCAAAAAATCGAAAAACAAATCAATTCAGAAGAAATGCGGCTCAATTTGAGACACATTTCGACAGGAGACAGATATATGGAAATTAAGATACCCAAAGAAGTCCGGCAGCACAGCGAGACGATTTTCTTCGGCTTGTCCACTCGCCAATTTATTTGTGCGGTGCTGGCCGTAAGCGTTGCTATCGGCACCTACTTTTTAACGAAAGGTGCTATCGGCAAAGAAACCGCCAGCTGGGTGTGCATCGTGGCCGCCGCGCCGCTGGCGGTGGCCGGGTTCTTCCGGTACAACGGCCTGACCTTTGAGCGGTTTGCGTGGGCTGTTATCAAATCACAGATTTTATGTGCAGGGCCGCGCGTGTTCCGTTCCGAAAATCTGTACTGCAAAATTCTGAACGAGAAGGAGAAAAACATCTATGATTAAAACGCTGATTGCCGCAGACAGAAGTGAGCGCGAGCGGTTCCGAATCCCTCGCAGCGTCCAGCAATCCATCCCCATCCAAAAGATCTATCGGGACGGCATCTGGCAAACCGGCGGCAAGTTCAGCCGCACATGGCGCTTCGCAGACATCAACTATGCACTGGCCTCCCATGAGGATCAGAGAGATATGTTTACGGCCTATTGCGGCGCACTGAATAGCCTGCCAACGGATGCCACTACCAAAATCACCATCAACAACCGGCGTCTCAACGGCGCGGACTTCCAGCGCAGTGTCCTGATGCGGGAGCGAGGGGACAGTCTGGACAGTTACCGCAGGGAGTACAACCGCGTCCTGACCGACAAGGCCGCAGAGAGCAACGATCTGATTCAAGACAAGTACATCACGGTTTCGGTGGCTCGGAAGAACATGGATGAGGCCCGCACCTTTTTTCACCGGGTAGACGCCGATCTCAGCAAAAACTTCGGACGGCTGGAGAGCGGCGCAAAGGCGCTGGACAACCAGGATCGGCTGCGTATCTTCCATGATTTCTTCCGCCCCGGTGAGGAAGAGCATTTCCGCTTTGATCTCAGCGATGCCATGAAGAAAGGCCATGACTTCCGGGACTATATTTGCCCGGATGGTCTATGCTTCAAGGCGGATCACTTTGAGATGGGCGGCAAGGTGGGGCGCGTCCTGTTTCTGCGGGATTACGCCAGCTACATCAAGGATGAAATGATCTCCAAGCTGTCTGATTTCCCGCGGAATCTGATGCTGTCCATCGACATCCTCCCCATTCCCACCGATGAGGCCATCCGGGAGGTACAGAGCCGTATCCTCGGCATCGAAGCCGATATTGCCCGCTGGCAGCAGCGCCAGAACAGCCGCAATAATTTCACGGCAAGTATCCCGTATGAGCTGGAGCAGCTGAGGGCGGAGACGAAGGAGTTTCTGGATGACCTGAGTACCCGCGACCAGCGGATGATTTTTGCCAATGTCACCATCGTACACATGGCGGACACGCTGGAGCAGCTGAACACCGACACGGAGACGCTGCAAGCGATTGGGCTGGAGCAGGCGTGTCAGTTCTCCGTTCTGCGATACCAGCAGGAGGACGGGTTGAATACGGCTCTGCCCTATGGCCTGCGCCGCATCAAGACCACCCGCACACTGACAACTGAATCTACCGCCGTTTTAATGCCGTTCCGCGTTCAGGAGATCCAAGACGCGGGCGGTATTTATTATGGTGTCAATGCCGTAAGCAAAAACCTTTTGATCTGCAACCGAAAGAAGCTGCTGAACCCACACGGCTTTGTGCTGGGTGTATCGGGCAGCGGCAAGTCCTTCAGCATGAAGGAGGCTATCACCTTTATTGCCCTCTCTACCAATGACGATATTATTATGATCGACGCCGAGCGCGAGTATGGCGAGCTGACGCGGGCACTGCAAGGGGCGGTGCTGGAGATCTCTCCATCCAGCCCGCACCACATCAATCCGCTGGATATTAACCGGGGCTATGGAGCCGGGGAGAACCCGGTGGCAATGAAGTCCGAATTGATGATGAGCATTTGCGAGCAGCAGATGGGTGTCGGTCAGCTGGGGGCGTTCCATAAGTCTATCATTGACCGCTGCACCGCCAATATCTATCACGATTTCATCAAGAGCGGCGGCGAAGGCAGGATTCCGACTCTCCCGGATTGGCGCAACGAGGTCAAGCGGCAGCCGGAGCGTGAAGCACAGGAATTGGCCCTTGCGTCGGAGCTGTTCGTAGAGGGCAGCTTGAATATGTTCGCCCACGAAACCAATTTTGATATTGATAACCGCATTGTCTGTTTTGACCTCTACGAGATGGGTGAACAGCTCAAGCCCACGGCGCTGAATGTGGTGCTGGAGACGATCCAGAACCGCGTGGCGGCAAATCGGCTGGCCGGAAGGTACACATGGGTATTCGTGGACGAGGTGTATTTGTTCTTCAAGTATTACTACTCCGCACAATTTCTCTACAAGTGCTGGAAACGCTTTCGCAAGTACGCTGCTGCCATGACCGCCGCCACGCAGAATATTGAGGAATGTCTGCGCTCGGAAACGGCCCGCCTGATGCTGGCCAACAGCGAGTTTTTGATCCTGCTCAATCAGGCGGCAACTGACCGGGCGGAGCTGGCGAAGCTGCTGCATATCTCGGAAACGCAGATGAGCCATGTGACGAATGTGGAGGCCGGTCACGGCCTTATGCGGATCGGCAGTTCCATCATCCCCTTCGTCAACGAGTTTCCCCGTGACGGCACCCTTTATCGCCTGATGACCACGACACCGGGGGACAAATGAGCATTGTCGAAATTCGTCTCAAATTGAGACCCATTAAGGGGGTGTGCCGGATTGCCGGAATTTAAGGAGAAGCCTAAAATGGACCAGCCCAAGAGCAAGCGTACCGCTATGCTTGATCCCCGCCATCGGGCCAAACTGCTAAAGGAGAAGTACCGCCAGCAGTTGGCGGAGCGTCGGGAGCTGGAATCAGACAGCGCAGAAACGCAGGCTGTCGATGAAGTAGAGAACACGGCCAACTGGGCGGTGGACACGGTGCAGGATCGTGCGGCGCAGGTGCCGAGGGCAAGGCAAAAACCGCCGATAAAGGAAAAATCGGCTGCGAGTATTCCGCGTGAGCGTAAAGCAAATGAGCAAACCGCCGCTTCGCGGGAACCCCCTGCAAGATACACAGTGCCTAAAAATAAAAACTTCTTGGAGACTCCTTCCGCTGAAGAAGCAAGGCCACTGGATGAAAAGCAGCAGTTTGAAACCCGTCGGCAGTTCGTAGTGAACAAGCAGAAAAACAAGCTGCTTTCGGAACGGCGGGCCGTTCGTTCTGTGGAGAAGCCGCCTACTTTCTATGACGCAGAATGGGAGCCGGTTTCACCATCAAAGACGGATATGCCGAAGCACAGCGCTTTCAAAAAGCAGAAGCGTTTTGCCGTGAACGATCATAGTAGGAGTAAGCCAGAAAAGCCGCTGCCTGCTCCAAAGGTTAAGCGTACATCCTTCAAAACTGCGGCAAAGCCTATATCAGCAGCGCAGAAAACCGCTTCGCAGCAACAGATCCACCAGACTGCGGCACAGGCAAAAAAGGCCGCCAAGACAGCGGTAGAGCTGTTCAAGCGGGCAGCTGGGATGCTCCGCCGTGCCGCCGCTGCCTTGATCTCCGCACTGGCCGGTTTGGTAGGCGGGAGCGTTGTCCTGGTGGCACTGGTAGTCATTATCATCATCGCGGCTGTGGCAAGTTCCCCCTTTGGGCTGTATTTTGCGGCAGAGCGTAACGCACCGGATACTGTGTCGGTAGCCGAGGCCGTGGCGCAGGTGAATATCGCCTACAACGCAAAGCTGGAGGAGTTGCAAGCCGGGGACTATGACAGCATCGACATTCAAGGGCAGGCCCCGGACTGGCCGGAGGTGCTGGCTGTCTTTGCAGCTAAAACCGCAGGCACGGATGATGGCGTGGATGTGGCCACACTGGATGCTGACCGGGTAGCCCGTCTGACCGCTGTGTTCTGGGATATGACGGAGATCACCTCTTGGGTGGAGACAATAAACCATCCCGGAAGTGGAGACGATGATGGTTGGACGGAGTACATTTTGCATATCACCATCACGCCGAAAACAGCGGATGAAATGCGGACAATCTATGTATTTACGAAGTACCAGAATGAAGCCTTGGACGAGCTGTTAGCAGACCGGACCACGCTGGCTTCGCTGGCCTCCAGCCTGACCATCACCAATGCGGATGCAGAAGAAGTCCTTCAGAACCTCCCGGCAGACCTTTCCCCGGAGCGCCGGGCGGTCATCCAAAATGCTCTGATGCTTTACGGAAAAGTTTCGTATTTTTGGGGCGGGAAATCACTGGTGCTTGGCTGGGACAGCCGCTGGGGGCAGCTTCGCCAGGTCACAGCCGCAGGCAGCTCCACCACCGGCACCTATCGGCCCTACGGGTTAGATTGCAGTGGATTCGTGGATTGGGCCTTTTACAACGCCACGGGCGGCAGCTACATCATCGGACATGGCGGCGGCGCCACCATGCAGCACTCGTATTGCACTGATATTTCATGGTCGGATGCCCAGCCCGGTGACTTGGTGTTTTACCCGGACAATTCCCATGTTGGCATTATCTGCGGCCGGGACGAGGATGGCAGTCTGTTGGTGATCCACTGCGCCAGCGGTGCGAATAATGTGGTTATTACCGGCACAAAAGGCTTTGCTTCCGTTGCGCGGCCAGACTATTACGGAGAATAACCGCTGTCGAAATCCGTCTCAAATTGAGACATATTATCTCAGGCTCACACTGCCTTTTCAGCAGTGTGAGCCTGATTTTATGCCGAAATCTTATACTGTTTTAACTATGGAGCAAATGGGAAAACACCTCTTTACTTGTTGAAAAATCACAAGAGTAGGATTGCTGTTGCAACCTGTTTATGATATAATATCTTTGAGTTTTATTTGGACACCCATTGGCAGAGACGTTCACGCTATTAAGATGAAGGATTACAGCCAAAACCATCATAAAACACAAAGGATAGGGCGACTACATGATTAGAATTTTTGAAACAGGCGATAACCATATTGGTTTGAAGTATGCCAGTCATGAGCAATCGGCCATTCTCGCATCAAGCCGAGTAGCTGCGTTTGAAAATATGGTTCAAACAGCAAACCAAGAAAACTGCAATCTTTTTGTGATTACCGGTGATTTGTTTGAAAATACATACAGCATATCAAAGAAGGACATTAAGTCTATTTTGGATATGCTGTCATGTTTTATGGGCACCGTTGTAGTACTTCCCGGCAATCATGACTACTATGATACAGAGGTGAAAGTTTGGCAGTACTTCAAAGATGTTGTAGCTTCCTATGACAATATCTTGCTGTTGACTGATTACCGTCCATATCCATTAGAAATCAGCGGTGAGAAAGTTATTCTTTATCCGGCGCTTTGCACCTCGGTTCATTCCGCTCCCGGAGAAAACAATCTTAGTTGGATTAAAGCTACTGATATTCCAAACGATGACACCTACCATATCGGTATCGCACACGGAGCCGTAGAGGGAGAAACGATCGATAAAGAAGGTCAATACTTCTTGATGACCCGCTCTGAATTGGAAAGTATACCAGTAGATGTGTGGCTGATCGGCCATACTCATGTTCCGTTTCCTCGGAATTTGGCAGAGCAATTTGCTCCTGCTGGGAAAATATTCAATGCTGGTACTCATGTTCAGACAGATGTGAATTGCAATACCGAGGGTCAGTGCTTCATTGTAGAAATTGAAGCAGATAAGACGGTTCGAGCGAAGAAAGTCACATCTGGAAACCTGCGTTTTTATCGTAAAAGCATTATTCTTTTGCCAGAAAAGATGCGCGAAACCTTAAAACGAGAACTGGTTCAGATTGCAGATAACAGCGTTGTTGAATTGATTCTGTCCGGTGCTGTGACGAAAAATGAGTATGAAAAACGGCATACCATCATTAACGATGAACTGTCCCGCTTTATCGAGGGAAATTATAATGATTACGCACTTAGTCAGTTGATTTCAAAGGATTTAATTAACTCTGAATTTCCAGAGACTTCGTTTTCTGCCAATCTACTGACAGCTTTGTTGGATGAGCCGAAAGAGGCTCAGCTCACATATGAATTACTGGCGACCTTGAAGGAGCGCAGATAAAATGAAGATAAAAAATCTTTCTTGCACACAATTTGCTGGTGTTCGTGATCGGACAATTTCCTTTGCAGACGGAATCAATGTAGTTTACGGCAAGAACGAGAGTGGTAAAAGCACCATGGCCAATTTGATTGTACGCACACTATTTCAAAAGGCCAAACTGGATCGACGGAGCAATCGAGAATTCTGTGATCTCTATTTTCCCAGCACTCGCAAAGGCAGTAATTTGAGCGGTGATTTTGCTGATGGGAAAATTGCCCTTGCGTCCAAGGACGGGGATTACGTTCTTTCAAAAGAGTGGGGCGTAGATGCTCGATGCACACTTTCCACACCGGAAGGCATTGTGCGAGATCAAGCGAAAATCGATGAAATTTTGAAATCCGTCCTGAACTATGGCGAGGGCGTTTATTCTGATCTTCTACTCACTTCTCAACGCAATACCGATGCAGCGTTGCAAACCCTTCTGGATGCATCAAAGAATACGGAGGCAAAGGCCGAGATTACTGATGCCGTTTCGTTGGCCTTTGCAGAGAGTGATGGAGTTTCGATAGATGCTATCGAGCAAGCTATGCAGTCCAAAATTTCTGAAATTTCCGGGAAACACTGGGACATCGACCGTGGGGTTCCTGCCCGTAAAGCTGGACGATGGAGTACCGGACTTGGCGAAATATTAAAAGCATATTACGCCATGGAGGATGCAAAAGCAGTCCTTGAGGAGATTTCTCATTTAGAAACAGACGCTGATCGAGCCGCACATGATTATACTGACAAGGATAATGAAGCGCGCTCTGCCGAAGAAGCCTATCGTGAATTCAATCAATTCGCAAACAGCCTCATTCTACAAAGAGAGCGTAGAAAAACTATCAGCCGCACAGAGGAAGAACTCAAAAAAATCCGCAAGGTACTTGCCGATTGGCCCGAATTGGAAAAGGTACTTGCTCAGGCGCAAACGCTTCAAAATGAAAAAACAACCCGAGAACTTCTGGACAAATATGATGCAGCGACAGAAATCGTAAATGAAATCAATACCCTTTCCCTTGTTGCAGCAAATACCCCCTGCCCAACAGCGAGCGAAATAGCTCAGGTCAAAACCGCCCAGCGTAATATTGCTTCTCTTGAAAACAAACTCTGCGGAATGAACTTGACCGCAGCTGTGCATATGTTCGGTGGCAATACACTGGAAGTCATCTCCGTGCGGACTGGTCAGAAAATTGATGTTTCTGATGGAATCGCAAATATTAGCGAAGCGGTTAGACTTACTATTCCCGGTGTTATGGAGATGCAGCTTTCGCCTGCGGATGTGGATGTTGCCTCCGTTGAAGCTCAAATCAAGACAAATAAGCAACTGATAACAGATATTTTCAAAAACTATCAGGTAGAAAACTTGGAAGCGCTTGAAGCACTCGCTCAGACGATAGCAGAAAATACTCGGCAGCTAGATTTGGCCAATAATCGTTTGAAGCAGTTGTTAGGTGCGACCACTTTCGAGGAATTGGAAAGAACGATAAAATCATCGCCTCAAGAAAGCCGCTCTAAAGCTGAAATTGAAAATGACACCGCAGCTCTTTGTGGCAATAGTGATCTCTCACGGTTCATCACAGCAAAAGAAACCGTTATTAGCAGTTACAAGGCTGAATATACCAGCGCCAATGATTTGAAAGCAAAAGCCTTTGATTTAGACGCAGAACTAAATCGGGCAATGTCCGCAACGGAGAATGAAAATATTCCTGCTGAATATAGGGAGATTGCTGATCCTGAAGCGCATTTGTTATCGTTACAAAATGTGTGTAAGCAGAAGCAAAAGCTTCGTGAAACAGCATTAACACTTAAAACTGCTGCTGAGAGCAAACTGGAAAGTTATAAAGAGAATATTGCGGATGATCCATCAGAGGAAGCGGAAAAAGCAACGCGAAACTTTGAAGAGCAAAAGTCCCTGCTATCTCATTGGCTGCATATCTTTGAGGTATTTAAGTCGCAGAAGGAAAATATTCATGACAATCCCATGCAGGATATTGCCGACAGTTTCTCGCATTATCTGAGGGTGATTTCCGATGGCAGGGTATCGTCCGAGTTTCCAGAAACAGACAGACTTGCAATGCAGGTCTACAGTAACGACTTTCCACTTGATTATGGAAAGCTTTCAGAGGGAACGAAGGAAACTGTTTCGCTGGCATTCCGCCTTGCTGTACTTGACCACTTGTTTCCTAATGGTGGAGGCGTTATTGTCTTGGATGATCCTTTTACTGATATGGATTCCGAGCGTACAAACCAAGCCTGCAAACTGGTCAAAGAATGCGCCAAACAGCATCAGGTAATATTTATGACATGTCGGGAAGAGTACATTCAGATGCTAGGCGGCAATACCATTAAGTTGTGACAGTCAAGGTAAAATAATGGGAGTAAAGAAACTATGTCTTATGAGCCATGGATGTTGGCGGCTATCGACCAAGCTGGATACAACGGAATACGCAATGAACATATCAGCGCTGTGGCAGCAGAATTGCTGTGCACCGATTTGACGGAAATTGACCGCAGTGCATTTGAAGTTGCTTGTCGACGCTGTGGAGTTGCCCCTGATAGCTTTACACAGGAGGATTTGAACAAGCTGGAATGCTTTATGAATGCAGAGTAAATTTTAGTGGAGGTATTTTCATGGAATTTTGTGTTACTAATAATGTTTGTACGATAACCGCAACAACAGAGATCAACAATTTTACCCTGCGCTCTTGCGCGAATGGAACTCTTATTGCAGAACACAAGTTTCCAGGAATGCTTACGGGTATGGCATTAGACGGTGAGACCTTGCTCTGTGCTGTTGAATATGATGCTCAGGCAGAATATAAATACGACACCAAAGTACTGCACAGCTTCACCACCCGTGTTGTGCAGGTGTACACTTTCAACATGAAGTTGGAGGAACTTTCGTGCGATTTTGAGACCAATAGTGTTTGCCAGCACCTTTTGTCCTGTATGGATAAGTCCGCTGTTTATACCGTACAGTGGGATGTCGGAAGCACGGGAATAGAAGATGATAATGGAATTTTCAGACCGTTTGATGAAATTGGCACATTGATTTTTTCTCGGCATGATCTTAAGACCTGCAAGCTTACCACATGGAAATTGGATGATTTTGAGAATGATAGCGAGTGCAGCGAAGCAGTGGAAAAGGTAATATCCGGGTATGCTACTGGAATCAATAGAATATCCGTGTCCGATGGCAAGTTAATGCTTGAGTGTAGTGTTTTTGAGCCGGATAGCGTGATAGAGCCAGATGCCCCCAAATTAGATAATGACGATTATGTGGAGTATCATTCTTTTCCGAGTACGGTTTGCGTAGATTTGGACACAAAAGAGTTGTCGTGTGTGGTAGACGACCACTAACCTGGTCATTTCTATTTGCGGCATCACCAAGAGAAGTTGGGAGGCCAACCTATATGAAAATACCCAAAGATATACAACGAATTAAAGACCTTGTTGAACATGAGAAAATCACCCAGGCATCTATGGCCGAAAGCAGTAATCTATTCGTTTACGAAACTATATGCCCCGAATGCGGAAAACAAAAACTTATGCGTACACATTTCGCTAGTTGGACATACTTCCCGGTGAGTTGTGGTGTTGATCTTGCGACAAGAAACCAAAAAGCACAGGAACTTCTAAATAAATATGACATACCTGTAACAATTGATCAGAATATGCTGTCCAATTTCGCCTTACAGCACAATACCTGCTTGTGCCATCTCGACCAACCGGTTCGGTTGGCTTTTGGTGACAACGCTTATGTCGATAAATTATCCATTTCAGAAAATGGACAGATGGCATTCGTTTTTGAAGCGCAGGGGACAGCGTATGAAGGGCGGACAGACCGTATAGAACAGCACAATGCGGGAGATGTTCTAATTTATTCTAGAAATCCACGCAACAAATTTGATAAGCAGTGCATTGAAATTCTTGATGATAAGAAATCAAATTTAGGCAATGTTCCAGCACAATTGAGTAAATATATTTCACCGTTGATTGATGCAGGAAAAGTAAAAATATCTGGTTCAATTTCCAGTATCGAAACACGGACCCAACGCGGCTCCAAGGCTCAGAAAGCAAAATTGTATTGCTTCATCAGCATTTTGCCAACTAATCAAAAAAGTCCTATGAAATGGCTACTAGACAGCCGAATCAAATATTTGAAGGACGAAAAAATCAGTGTCGAAGTTATGGGGCACTGCGAACTTCGTTATTCAAATAAAAAACAAGTTTCATTATCGGATTTTGCAGCAGTGCACTACACAGTTGAAATTTTCCTCGAATGCAGCGAGATGGGAGATCCCATGTACGCTATTAAAGCATTGAAACCGGGTGAACCAGTTCAAGTAAAACCTACTGGTTCCTTAACTGATGGAGATTTTTCTTTTTCGATTACCGATCAAGTTGGAAATCGCATAGGCCGCTTTTCAATGGCATTTGTGTCTGCTATTGCGCCGTTGGTCGAGTTCGGCGGACTGACAATTGAAAATCCGATTTATATCGGAAAGGTATATGATAGTGAAGTTTTTCATAGAGAAGTTCCGCGCTTGAGCTTCGCTATGGTTATTCCGCTTTCCTATAGTAGTTCCTCAAAACAGGCCTCGTGCGAAGCTGATCGAATTCAGAAAATTCTTGCCTCCATTGTCGGCAACCCTTCCGATAAATTGAAAAGACTTATCCTCTATATTAAATCCCACGGGCTTGAGTGGAGATACTTTCTGGCATTAAATACCGATGGTATTTTATATGTGGTTGATCCAGATCATGCTCCTGGAGATGACTACATTATACGAGAAGACTTTGGCTTTGAGTGTAGTGACGACGGCGGCTTTTTTTACCTCTTCAAACAAGTGCCAGATGATGATCCGGTAAGAATATTAGAACAAAATGGAATCATGATTAGCAAATTAGAAACTCTTGCGGATACCTTGGAAGAAGAATTTGATGACGAGGATGACGAAGAAGATGAAGACGACGAAGATGTGCTCGGTGCTGAAAAAACTGATCTATTGAGTGGTAAACGGTTTGTTGTCACCGGCAAGCTCAAGACATTTGCCAGCCGAGCAGAACTGAAGGATTGTCTGATGGCTTGCGGCGGGGTACTGACAGAAACACTTTCGCCCGCTGTTGACTATTTGATTACCAACACGCCGGATTCCGGTACGGCGAAAAATAAAAAGGCTATCGAATTGGGAATTAAACGCATCACTGAGGTACAGTTCAATGAAATGATTGGGCGGAGCACTTGAAAAAACAAAGGATAATTTTGTGAACATCAAGTGCAGACAAGAGGTGGATGGTTGCAGTACTGATGTTGGAAGCAACGGCACAAAAGAATTCTGTATCTGGGAGTATAGTAATAATTAAGGTGCAGGGCGCTTACCATCCTGCCCTTTTCACTTTGTATCAATAAATGTGTCTCAAATTGAGACACATTTATAATTAAGACACCACACAAAGTTCCTTATAAGTACCAAACCATCAGACGCATAGACGATTGAGTAACGGAATGTTGCGAAATGTTCCATCAGATGCCGTCAAGCTTTGGAGCTGTGCGGCACTCACTATTTTGAAGTGTCCTTTTAGGACAAGTGAAGCACTATTTATTAAATCCCCGACAATTACTCTTTTATTTGAGTAATTGTCGGGGATTTGTCATCTAGGATGTTTTCACACGGCAGTATCAATATTGAAGGAGGATGTTGAATCATCGTTTAGGAGTTCCTATACTATTCAATTCCCCAAAAGGTACGTTTCTTCGTGGAATGCTGCTCAAGAAAACTGCCAACTTTCGCTGAACACATCACGATGGGGTTCCAATAGAGCCGTTCAAAATGTGTATGCCTACAGGCGTAAATTGGGATGGAGCATCGATATGGCACCGTGTCGTTTTCAAAATCAAGATATAGTCTTGCGCCCCAAGAACATTTGGCCCATGCATCATATGCGGCTTCAAAAGATTCGTAGCCGATTCGACGGGCTAACAGATGAGGTTGGACAGAGAACGATAAGGTGGTTGCTTCATCGTTAAACAGATGCGTGTATTCGGGATTTGGAATGGCGTTCCCATCTCGATCAAAGCGAATGTGTGCTACTTTTTCCATAAAAAGTCTGTTGGCGGGATAATTTAATTCCTTAATAATTGGACACAGTGTGTAATTGATTGTGGCAATTGCAATGTATATTTCAGGGCAAAGCATTGATTCCGCACTGATTGGGTTAGGCAAAACGAGGGTATTTTGCTCATCTGATCTTCTATAAATGAGTAAAAAAGTGCTGAAAGAATTGACCAACGAAATTTGAAGAGAAAGTAGCGTCGGGTTTTGCCGAGTCATTGTGCAATAAGTATTCAAAGCTGCAAACAGATCGTTAAACTTGATGGTATGTATGCCATCCGTTATCACATATTCTACTGCTGCTTTACTTTCGCATGTTATACCTAAAGCATCTAAAGTGGAAGTGGTGTCCAAATCGCATGTCGAAGATGCATCTACAACAGCTGCCTCGTATTTTTTTTGAATTACATCCACCAAAAGATCATGCAGTTGCTTAGGGGCAACTATTTCTGGTGCGCCTTTTTCTGCCAGACTGCATCTTAATTGTTCCCACTGCTGTGCTGTAGGTAAACATTCTTTAATCCAATCCAGGAAATCATTCGAATTCGCCTTGTAATGTAAATCATGCAAGTCTTGAAAGGAACGCAAAGGAATGCTCTTTTTCCCCAAAAGCATAGCACTATTGTAATCTACAGTGTTTTCGCCAAAAACAGTACAATCGTTTTTCCTGCCTAATTCTCCGCTCCACGCACGTGCAAATTCGATCAAGAATTCTGATCTGCGACGTGCAACACCTTTACTATGATCTCCGCAATTTATTGTGTTAAAGAGTATAAGCAGAATTTCGTAAAGCTCTAACATAGACTCACCTCCTTTCACTATTTGATGTGATTGATTATACACCAAAAAGTTGAGAATTGTTTGGAATTCCATGGAATTCTCAAAAATTCTTGCCACTTCTCGATGAATTTTAAGTTGAGAATTCTATAGAAAAAATGAGAAACGGTTGGAATTCTATTCTATTTGGCGCTACGGATGCTATTCTTGTTCCATCCTCAGATGGGTCAATTCATTTGGCACACTGGCGTGTACCTTGACAAGTAAATGACCGTCCAAATCGGATATGTTTTTCGGTGAAGTAGTGCATTTGCGTGCCAAGAAAATCAAAACGCCGCTGAAAGTTGTGCAGGGGTAGGAACGGATTTGGGGAAAACGGCCTCCTTATCAAGACCATATCTGCATGAGGGTATGGTCTTGCAATTTTTACAATACGGAGGAATGGATCGTGAATCAGAAGCAGTGTTCAGAATGCGTATCGACGCACGAAACGGCGCAAACGCAGACGATCTATGTAGATGGCTGCAAGGTTACAGTCCGGTATTCCGGTCATAAAAACCCCGATGCCATCCGCGGAATCAAGGAAATCCTTCTCACAAATATTGCGAAAAAGGCGTAAAATTTTGCACTATTTGATGAAATATGAGATAATAATGGTGTAGAGATGCACCTTGAAAATTGAAACAAGGCCATATACACCGTTCCAAAGACCGTTAAGAACAACAGGAGTGATGTATATGTTAGAGAACTTGATAGCCGATTTGCGGCGCGTGTATTGCCTGTACCGTGTTTCGACGCTGGGACAGGTTGAGAAAGACGATATTCCTATGCAGAAGCAGTATTGCAGGGAGTTCGTCGGGCAGCATCCCGGTTGGGAAATCATCAAGGAATTTTCGGAAAAAGGCGTTTCCGGGTTTAAGGTCTCAGCGAAAGACCGGGACGCCATTCAGGAAATTCAGCGTGATGCCTTGCAGAACAAATTCGATATTCTGCTGGTATTTATGTTTGACCGACTGGGGCGCAGAGAGGATGAAACGCCTTTTGTTGTGGAGTGGTTTGTCAAAAACGGCATTGAGGTGTGGAGCGCCAAGGAAGGACAGCAGCGGTTTGATACCCATGTGGACAAGCTGCTGAATTACATCCGTTACTGGCAGGCGTCCGGTGAAAGCATCAAAACCTCTGTCCGCACCAAGACCCGAATGGAGCAACTGACGCAGGAGGGACATTTTACTGGCGGCGGTGTTCCGTTTGGTTATCGTCTGGAGCATAAAGGACGCACCAATAAGCGAAATCAGGATGTGGGCGACCTTGTGATAGACCCGGACGAAGCGGAGATCGTGAAACTGATTTTTCAGAAATATCTCTGCGAAGGGTATGGAGCGCAGCGCCTTTGCCGGTATCTTGCCGAACAGGGGATTACAAACCGAAAAGGGCGCAACATACCAACTACTTCAATCAACCGCATCATTAAGAACCCCATTTACACTGGGGTCATCCGAAATGGAGACAGCCAATCAGAGGTGCTGCCAGAGCTTCAAATTATCGACGCAGAAACTTATGAACGGGCACAGCAAATGATGGAGAAGCGTGTGACCCATCACGGCGATGTACCGCTTAACACCAAGGGACGGTCTTTGCTGGTAGGCAATGTCTACTGCGGACACTGCGGAGGCCGCCTGACGCTGACCACCAGCGGACGAAAGCGTGTCCGAAAAGACGGGACTATCGTGCGGGAAACGAGAGCAAGGTATCAATGCCACTACAATGTCAGGCATCCCGGCGAATGCGACGGCCAATCTGGATATGGCGTAGATAAGCTGGATAAATTGGTAGACCAAATCATTCGTATCCAGCTTGGGCGCATTCAAAACGCACCCTCACAGGAACTAATTGCAAAACAACAAGCGCAAGAAGTCGAATTGGTCAAGTCCAGGCTAAATCTCTTGAATGAGCAGTATCGGCAGAAGCAGCGGGAATATCAAGACCTGCGCGCCGAGACGATTAAAGTTATCCAAGGCACCAGCCGCTTGAATGCAGACCTGCTGAACAGCCTTGTCAGCGAGACTGCGGAGCAAATCAAACAGCTGGCGGCACAAATCCAATCGACCACAGCCGAATTGGAAGAAACCGTACAGACGGCCAGCCAAGTGCTGCGGGAATATGACCAGCTGATAAGCTGGGGCGAGATGTATGACCACTGCACCTTTGAGGCCAAGAAAATGATCGTGGCCAAGTTTGTCAAGGCCATCCGTGTGCGGCGCGATTATGAGATCGACATAGAGTTCAATGTGTCGTTTGAGGAATTTCAAGCATTGTATCTGGAGGGGGAGCCGGAAGAGGCAAAAAGGCCCGGAACAGATACAGTTTTGGCAATAGAAACAAAAAAGTAAGGCAAGCTTTATGCTTGCCTTACTGCTGGTGGAGCATAACACTCAATATCCGAACTCGTGAGAGTAGCGGTATTATTGCCCGAAAGATTGAATGTTAGCACAATCCGCTTCCCACCATCTTCATCGTCATACACATATACAGAGTTTACCAATGTATCAATCACGCGCCGTGGGTAATTCTCATCATCAACATTCCCGCTCTTGAACGAAGTAAGCCAATACCTAATGCGGCTCTCGTTCAAGAGCGGTTTTTTCATTTCCTCACGGGCGATACGCCCCTCAATATCAGACTTCTCCTGTTCCAGTTCGTCAAGGCGGTCTTTGGTAGCAGAAGTAATGATACCTTGCTCTATTGCAGAGACAAGGTTCTTTATTTTTTTCTGAACATCTTTCAGTTCAGCGTTGAGACCGTCTAAGTAGGTGGTATTTGCTGATTCTTTTTTGATGATTTCCATAGCCCGTTTTGCAATAAGGGCGATATTTTCATCAGTCAACACATTCTGAACTGTGTAGCGGACTACCAGTTTCTCTATCCAGTCTTTTCGTTCGGATTTCTTTTTGCAAGCGTGTTCCCGCTTGGCTTTTGTGCATTTGTAGTAATAATGCACCTGCCCTGTTTTCGATGTACCGCTCTCACCGACCATCGGAGACCCGCAGTGACCGCAGAACAGCTTGGTAGTCAGCAGGTAGTTTTCGTGAGCTTTTGCTTTCGCCCGTGCTTTCCCGTTGTGTTTGAGCATAGCTTGTACTTTCTCAAACAGTGTCTTGTCTATGATAGCGGGCATACCGTTGGGAATAACAATGTCCATGAGCTTGTATGTGCCAATGTATTTCTCATTTCGGAGAATCGTTCGGAGACTGTTTTTATTAAAAGCATTACCCCTCGCGGTTTTATACCCGCGCTCGTTGCAGTAGGCAATGATTTGGGTTGCGGACATTCCATCGGCGTATAGCTGAAAAATCTCTTGTACAATTTTCGCTCCCGCTGGGTCAATCGCATACTTTCTGTCTTCCCCCACGGTATAGCCAAGTAAGAGATTTGCTCCACCTGTGGCAAGACCTTGGAGGGCGTTTTCTCTGATACCGCGCTTGATATTACGAGCGAGATTTTCAGAGTAGTATTCGGCGTACCCCTCAAGGACGGACTCAAGGATAATCCCCTCCGGCGTGTCCGGCATGGGTTGCTTTGCATAGTAGACTCTCACACCGTTCTTTTTGAGCTTTGCCTTGTAGATAGCGGAGTCATAGCGGTTACGAGCGAAACGGTCAAGGGTATACATTATCACCGCTTCAAACTGTCCCTTTTCGCTGTCTTTAATGAGACGCTGAAAGCTCGGACGGTTATCTGTTTTGCCGGAAATCGCCCGGTCAATGTATTCATTTATGATGGTGAACCCATTTTTAAGGGCAAACTCGTGACATTCTCTGAGCTGACCCTCTATAGATTCCTCTCTTTGACTATGGCTCGAATATCGAGCGTAAATTACCGCTTTCGTAGTCTCACCTCCAATTCACGCTTTCGGTAAAGTAACTCAATAGGAATGACGCGCTCAACCGATAGCGTTTGCTTTATCCCCCTCATATTCTTTTCGGTCTCCGAAATCATAAACCATTGCCATGAACTCATGCTTGGCGCGGCGAGGTAACGCACGATAGACCTTTAGAATGTCCTCCTCGTCCTCATTTTCGGGTACAGCTTTTTCACAGCAGAGGTCTTCTTCATCGGCAAAGAAATCCATTACAGAGCATTGCAGAATTTTGGCGAGAGCAAGCAATTCCTCTTGGTTTGGTATAGAACCTCGTTTATTGATGGCAGTCGTGTATGAAGACTGTCCATTTTTTATTTGTTTGATAACGGCGGTTAAGTTCGTGCCGCGCTCGGCACAGATACGGTTGATGTTCTCAGCAAAAGTCATAGAGTTCCCTCCTTGGAAAATAATTCGGATTTTTTGAATTTACCTCTTGACAATTCAGATAACAAGAAGTTCGGAATATCCGAATTGGCAATAAGAAACCGACCTCTCGAAAACGGCAATTTTCGGGAAGTTGAAGCGGATTAGTCCTATAACAATAATAACAATAATTCGCCTTTTTGTCAATAGCAATTTCGATTTCAAGAACCATGAAAGGAGGAAAACTCGATGAGTCAGATTCAGAAGCGAATGGAAGCACTTGGTGTAAAGCAGGTGGACATGATTCTTGAACTGCGTAAGCGAGGTATCACAGTTCAGCCGCCCGAAATGTCGAGTATCATTCGCGGGGTCTATACCTATCCAAAGGCGAAGCGAGTCCTCGATGAATGTGACAGAATCCTCACTGAACTTGAAGCTCACTGATTTACAGGTGAGCGACCTCGCAAGACCACTTATGGGGATTTTGGAGCAGTTCTACCAAGACCCTAAAAACGAGGAGGACTACCAAAAATGGCTACTGAGTGTAGAAGAACTAAACGAGTCAACAAACAGAGACTCGTAAGATTATTAACCGTTATCACTGTGTTGATTGCTACTGCCTTTACGATTGGCAGACTGACCGCCCCTACGAAAACCGATACGGTGACGGTCACGAAAACAGTTGAAGTCACTGTTTATAGCACAGATAAACTCCCGGAGACATCGGATTTTTTCTATTTTGATGTACCTCTCTCACATAGCTTGCAGAGATATATCTATGAAATCTGTGCCGATGAGAATGTACCTGTAGCACTCGTGTACGCAATGATTGAGCATGAGAGTCAATTTAATCCCGAAATTGTAAGTAAAACGGACGATTACGGACTCATGCAAATCAATGAGGTCAACCACACATGGCTCAACGAGGAGTATCGGTGTGCGGATATGCTTGACCCGTATCAGAATGTGTTTTGTGGCGTGAAAATCATCGGGGAGTATGTCAATCGCTATGACGGAGACCTCACAAAAGCTCTGATGGCTTACAACATGGGTGACTACGGTGCGCGAAAAGCATGGGAGAACGGAGTTAAGGAAATTACCTATTCCAACACGATTCTTGGTCTCATGCAAAACTACGAGGAGGTGCTTCAAAATGCAAAGAGTAATTGAACTGTTGGATAAAAAAGTTGAAACCTTGTTCAATCGACAGGATTTTGAATATCTGCTCGAACAGTACATGGGTTATGAAGCAGTTCAATATTTCCGCGATATGATTGAGGAAATTGAAGACTCCTACAACGGACAGATTGATGAGCTTACCGTACAGGTCGAAAACCTCCGTGAAAAGTTGGAGAACATTCGGGAGGTGTGCTGTGAGTAATAAGAAAATGGGTAATGGCTTTGAAGCGGAGTTCTGCGAAAAGCTGTTCCAAAACGGTTATTGGGTTCACAATCTTGCACAGAACGCGGCAGGGCAACCCGCAGATGTTGTTGCAGTGAAAAACGGTGTTCCGTACCTTATTGACTGCAAGGTCTGTTCCGGCAAGGTATTCAGTGTGTCTCGCATTGAGGACAATCAGCGAATGGCTATGACACTGTGGCGGGAATGTCTTAACGGCGAGGGTTGGTTTGCGGTGAAGTTCGGAGAAAACATTTACATGATTACTCTGAGCAGACTTGACAGCATGGTTTCAAAAAACTTGCCGGAGGAGCTGTTCCAACGCTTTGCGCTGACATTTGAGGAATGGTTGGTGGCAGACAAATGAATGTAACTGTATCAAATGTCCTCACCATCGAGAACCCTACGCAGGACGCATTGGTATGGTGCAAGAGAAACCTTGTGATTACGAACCCCGAATATGCCAAGAAAGCCCGTATGCACTTTTGGCTCGGAAATACACCCCCAACGCTGACCCTGTATGAACGGCGCGGAGATACATTGATTCTCCCATTCGGAACACTCCGAAATCTGCCGGACTGTATTGCACAGGAAAGTACCTTTCAGAGCGCGTTCTCCGACCCTGTGAGCGTTTCTTACGGTGGGGTGGATATTCCGCTCTACGATTACCAAAAGACCGCTGTGGACGCACTGTACGCCGCGAAATACGGTATCTTGCAAAGCGCGGCGGGTAGCGGAAAAACGCAGATGGGGATTGCTCTTGTGAAGCGTTTCGGAAAACGCGCCTTATGGCTCACCCACACACTTGACCTGTTACGGCAGAGTAAGACCCGTGCAGAACTGTATATGGACTCTGACCTTATCGGGACTATCACAGAGGGAAAGGTCAATATCGGTAAGGGTATCACATTCGCTACTATCCAAACGATGTGCAAGCTCGACCTCGCACAATACAAGGACTTTTTCGATGTGATTATCGTAGACGAGTGCCACCGCGTAGCGGGTACACCCACCGCTATGACGCAGTTCTATAAGGTTCTGAATAACCTGTCAGCCCGACATAAAATCGGTCTCTCGGCTACGGTACACCGCTCTGATGGAATGATTGAAGCCACCTATGCCCTACTCGGTCATGTGGTCTACACCGTTCCCGATGAAGCTGTAGGAGACAAAATCATGCAGGTCGGTATTAAACCTGTCGGAACAGGGGTGGAACTCAGTCGTCAATGTCTGAACTCAGACGGTACGCTGAATTACACCAAGCTCATTTCCTATCTGTGCAACGATAATCACCGTGTCGCGTTCATAGCGTCATGGATTGTGGCAGAGTCCGAACATTCCTGTCTTATCCTGTCTGACAGACTGGAACACCTTGAGCGGCTTATGAACGCTCTCCCTCGGAGTATGAGGGAAAATGCCGTAATGGTGAGCGGCAATATGACAACAAAAAAAGGAAAGGCTGAACGAGAGCTTGCAATTGAGGATATGCGAAGCGGCAGAAAGAAGTACCTGTTCGCTACTTACTCCCTCGCAAAAGAGGGGTTGGATATTCCTCGGTTGGAGCGGTTGTTCTTGGCAACACCCAAGAACGATTACGCAGTTATCACACAGAGTATCGGCAGAATCGCCCGTACCTTTGCAGGTAAAGAGGACGCTATCGCCTATGACTTTGTAGACAACATTCCATATCTCGTGAAGTCCTATAAAAAGAGGTGTACGACCTACCGAAAGAACGGTTGTTACTTTGTGACGGAAGGAGGGTGAAACATGGTTGAATTTGTTTCCTATGACGGTGCATACCCGAACTTATGCTCAGGGCAGTTGGTTTTGAAAATCAATGGACAGGCGCGAGAGTTTCCTCGTTACTGTTTACAATCTGGCGGTGAAGTTTGGTTTGACAATGACTGGAACGCACACATTGAGAACGGAAGATGGTCTATCGACCTCCCGGAAGATTTAGAACCGCTCCGAAAGGAAATCGAGGAATGTATCAATGAGAATATTCCTTACGGTTGTTGTGGAGGGTGCGTATGAGACTGATTGTATATGATGTTGAGGTTTTCGCCTTTGACTGGATTGTAGTGTTCAAAGATGTAGAGACGGGAACGCATACGGTCATTCACAACGATAGCGAAGCTCTCCGGGAGTGCCTGTTCGATGATGGTATCTATGTTGGATTTAACTCCAAGCATTACGACCAGTTCATCATTAAAGCCGCCGCGAATGACTTTACCCCGCAAGAGATTAAACAGCTCAATGATTTTCTCATCGGCGGCGGTCGCGGTTGGGAGTACGCTCCCCTCAAGGCATTTTATTTCCGTTTCAACAATGTGGATATTCGAGACGATGTTCAGTTGGGTCTGTCCCTCAAGGCTATCGAGGGTCACATGGGAATGGATATTCAAGAGACGGAGGTATCGTTTGACCTCGACAGACCGCTTACGGAGGACGAGCTACAACAGACCGTTCATTATTGTAAGCACGATGTAGACGCTACCCATGAACTGATGAAGCTCCGTGCTGACTACCTCAAGACCAAGAAAAACCTCGGAAAACGAGCGGGGATTGATGAGGTTCGGTCTCTCGCCGCGACCAACGCCAAGTTGACTGCAATGATGTTACGCGCAGAGCGTAAGGAATGGGACGATGGGCGAGAGTATGTCTACCCCGAAAACCTTGATATTGCCGTTATCCCGAAACCCGTCTTGGATTTCTTTGAAACAATCCATGATATGTCAATTCCCGATGAGGTTCTGTTCAAGACCTCGTTTGAGATTGAGATTGGCGGTATGCCTTGCAAATACGCTTGGGGCGGCGTTCACGGTAGTTTGACAGGTTATTACGAGGAAGCAACAGAGGACAGGGTTATCCAAAACCGTGATGTTTCAAGTCTGTACCCCTCGCTGATTGAGATTTACAAGTATCTCTCCCGCAATGTCCCCGACCCGGAACTGTTCTACGCTATCAAGCGTGACCGCATACAGGCGAAGCACAACGGCGATAAGCAGACTGCAAAGGACTTGAAGCTACCACTTAACACGGTATCGGGCGCACAGGAGAATCGTTACAACGACCTGTATGACCCTCTCCCGACCCGCTCTCTGCGTATATCGGGACAGCTTTTCCTCACGGTTCTTACCATGCGCCTGTTGAACGCCTGTAAGACCATCAAGCTACTTAACCTCAACACCGATGGTCTGATGTACTCTATCGACAAATCGGAACTCGCGCTTGTAGACGAAATCGCTCATGCGTGGGAAGCCGAAACCAAGTTCGAGCTTGAGGTCGATGATGTGCAAAAGGTTTGGATTAAAGATGTGAACAACCTCTTGATGATTAAGACCGATGGCGAGGTCAAGACCGTTGGTGGGTATCTGAACTACGGTGTGTCCGTAAAGGGCGCGTGGGCGATAAACAACAATATGGTTATCGTCAAGAAAGCTCTCATCGAGTATTTCGTCCACGGTACACCCGTTGAGGAAACAATTAACGGCAGTACGGATATTTTCGACTTCCAGTTGATAGCCAAAGCGGGTGCAAAATACCGCGAAGCCTATCACATTGTCGATGGTGAGCAAGTCCCGGTACAGAAAGTAAACCGTGTATATGCCACGGCTGATGAGCGATACGGGAAGCTGTTCAAGGTCAAAGCTGAGACGGACGCTACTGCGAAAATCGAAATGCTCCCCGACCACTGTATTATCGACAACGACAATCATCTAACCATAGACGATGTAGACAGAACATTCTATATCGAAATGGCAAAAAAGAGAATCAATGATTTCTTGGGTATCAAACCCGAAAAGAAAAAAGGAGGAAAACGAAAAATGGCAACTACCGCAAAAAAGGAGACCGTTACACTGAATGTCTATCAGAAATTGCTCAAGGCAAGGGAAATGTTCCTGCAAGCTGATGTGCAGAAGACGGGTAAGAATATGCACCTGTCATTCAAGTATTTCGAGCTTGACGATATTGTTCCTACCGCCACCCGCATTTTCAGTGAGGTCGGTCTTATCCCTATCGTGAACTTCACTTCCGATGTGGCAACGATGAAGATTGTCAACATCGACAATCCCGATGAGGAGTATATCCCGTTCGTTGCTCCGTTCAATCAGATTGCCCCGATTATCAGCAACGCGGGAAAACAGGCTACCAATGAAATGCAAGCTCTTGGTTCTTCTATCACCTATATGCGCCGCTATCTGTATATGATTGCGCTCGACATTTGCGAGAGCGACAGCATTGACAGCGACATCGATAAGCCTACCCCCGCTCCCGTATCTGCTCTGAAAGCCCCTCCTGCTACTCCCGAACAGCGACAGGAAGTAAAGCAGGAACTCACCGCCCCGCAGGACAACGCTACGCCGTTGCAGATTAAGGGTCTCAAGGCAGTGCTGAAAAAGCTCAAGGACGCTGACCCGACTAAGGAAGAAATGATTGCTCAGATTGCGGTGCAGACAGAGGGCTTTACCTCTATCAGCAAATCCGATTGCGAGACGCTGATTCAGAAAATCACCGCTATGCTTGAGGGAGGTAACGAATAATGGAATGGCTTGAAAGCAGACAGCTCAAGATTGCGCCACCGAAGTGCACGAAGAAAATTACAGGTACGCGCTTTGCTACAATCCTCGGTCTGAACCCGTGGTCTACGCCGTTTGAAATGTGGCTTGCGATTACCAAGACATACGAAATCCCGTTTGAGGACACTATCTACACAAAGGCAGGTAAGGCAATCGAACCCAAACAGGCAGAGTACATGAAGAAGTCCTACGGTATGGACATCATTACTCCGACCGACCGTTACGGTGAGGATTATTTCAAATCCACTTGGGGCGATTTCTTCCCCGAAAGCAAACATCTTGGCGGTATGTGGGACTACCTCGGCGTTGATGAGAACGGCGTTGTAGACACGGTTCTTGAAATGAAGACCACCAAGCGTATCGAGGACTGGCAGAATGACGCTCCCGAATATTACGCTCTGCAAGCCGCCCTCTACGCTTACCTGCTCGGTGTGGACAATGTGATTATGGTCGCGTCTTTCCTTGAAGAAAAGGACTACGCTGACCCCACGAAGTACACGCCGAACATCAAGAACACCATTACCGTGGAGTTCAAGGTGAGTGAGCGTTATCCCGATTTCGCAGAGAAAATCAAGTTCGTTGAGAACTGGTGGGCTGAGTATGTGGACAGTGGCATTTCCCCGGTCTATGACGAGAAGAAAGACGCTGAACTGCTTGCGGCTCTGCGTACTCACAACCTCACCCCCGATACCGACATTAACGCTCTTATTGCCGAAGCGGAGGGGCTGAAAGGCGAAATCGACAAAACGAACGCCACTATTGCAGACAAGGAAAAGCGGCTCGGAGAAATCAACAATATCATCAAGGAACACGCTATGGGGCAGTTCCGTGACGGTGATAAAAAGGTTGAAATCAAGGGTTCTATCTACACTTGGTCTGTGTCCCGCTCGGAGACCGCGACCATCGACAAGAAAGCTCTCGAAGCTGACGGTCTGCTCGACAAATATCAGAAGAAATATGAACAGTACCGCATGACGGTGAAATAAGGAGGATAAAGACAATGAAATTTAAGAAATTCGTAAAATCTCTCGGAGCTGATGGTATTCTCTATGTTCGTGAAAATGGAGACCGTTGGTTGTCCTCCGGCTCTATCTTTATGAAAGTCCCGGAAGACATTCGCACTGTAACCGCCTGTGATAGCGCGAGTATGCTCTCTCTCATTGAAAACATTATCAATTACGACACCTTTTCTCAGCCTTGCGAACTGGTCGAAGCGGTCATGCCTGTTGCCGATGGTGTAATCAAGGACTGTGTGCGTATTTTCGCCACCGAAAACAGCATTGATAAGACCGCTATCTGCAATGATGGTTATGCTCTTATCGAGCGTGGTGACATTGTGGAAATGTTCGTTGACGAGAAGATTTCCGCATTGGTTATCAAGAGACCTGTAGACCTTGTGGACGAGGAAATTGTCGGAGTCATTCTCCGTACCGAATATTAAGGAGGGTAAATAACATGGCAAGAATCCCTATGACGAGTGGTTTCACTCTTATCCCGGAGGGAACTTATGTGTTCCGCATTTACAATGTGTCCTACGATGAGGAGTTTGGCAAGATTGAGATTAAGCTCGTGAACGCGGCGGGTATGACTCAGACCGAACGCTTCACCATCAAGGACAAGAACGATGAACCGAATGAAAAAGCTCTGAACGCTTTTTCCTATTTTGCCAAGACCGCTATGGGTGACTACACCCTTGAGGACATTGACCCGATGGAGCTTATCGACCACTTCATTGAAGCGGAGGTTGTTCACACCAAGCTCCCGTCCAATAAAGACCCGAACAAGACGGTCACTTTTGCAAATCTCGGTGATAAAGCTCCTGCTGAGTATTTTGATACCGAACCTGTGTCCCGTGCGCTGACGCTCGGAAAGGACAAGAACGCCGCTCCTGCTCCTCAGAAACAGGCTACTACCCCCGCTCCTGCCGCACCGAAAAAGGGTCTCGACCTTGACGCACTGCTCGGAGGTTGATGGGTATGGGGAGCGAAAGCTCCCCTCCCTCTAAAGGAGGTATCGTAAATGGAATTACAGGATAGCGGCAACCGCAGAGAATTTGACTCCGGCGCGGTACGAGACATCAACGAGGGCAAAGGCAGGTGTGACCTGCTCCCGCTCGGTGTGATAGCCGATATGATTGATGATGAAATTCTCTGCCGTATCGACCAGTATGTTCGTTCCGGCAATAGAAGCTCTCTTGTAGCCGCAATCAAGTCTTTTGCGGAGTATAGATATGGAGGTCTTTATACGGCTCTGTTAGAGGTCTCCAAGCACTATGAGGATGGTTGCAACAAATACGGTGAGCGTAATTGGGAAAAAGGTATTCCCCTCCACTGCTATATCGACAGCGGGGTGCGCCACTACATCAAGTTTATTCGCAGTGACGAGGACGAACCCCACGATAGAGCGTTTCTGTGGAATATGCTTGGCGCACTGTGGACACAGCAATATCACCCCGAATGTTGCGACCTGCCGTTTACAGAGGAGGTACAAAATGACTGATAAAGAACGCCTTGACCTTATGATGAGTACCAATCTTGCCGGGATTGTCAAAGACGATTTTCTCAAATGGCTTGGCGAAAACGGATTTTTCAACGCCCCGGCAAGCACAAAGTACCACGGTAATTATGCGGGAGGTCTGTTCGACCATTCCTTTATGGTGATGAACCTGCTTGTGGAGCTTTCGGCGGCGAACGTTCTCAAGTGGAAACGCCCCGCGAGTCCGTTCATCGTGGGTATGTTTCACGACCTTTGCAAAATCGACCAATATCGAGGGACTTATTGTAAGGACGGAGCATTGCACGACCACATTGTTGATTGGGAGTACAACCCCGATACGCTTTTCAAGGGTCACGGTGATAAATCCATCATTCTTCTCTCTCAATTCCTCACACTGACTGATGAAGAAATTGCGTGTATTCGCTACCACATGGGAGCGTTTACCGAAAAAGAAGAATGGCGGGATTACACCCGGGCCGTACACGCTTTCCCGAATGTCCTGTGGACGCACCAAGCGGATATGCTTGCGTCTCATGTGGTAGGGATTTGACGATGGCGGTATTCAAGAGAGCAAACGGTCACATTTTCGGCGTTCAATTCTCTGCCAAGGAGCAGAAAGCGATTGACGCTGAAATCCTCCGACAGTGCGCGGAGTACGATAAGAAAAACGCTGACGAGGTAGACGCGGTTATCCTGTGGCTACTTCACGAGAAGTTTGGGTTCGGTAAAAAGCGTCTGAGGGCGTTTTACGATTCCTTTTCCACTGAGCTTGACGCACTTGTTAAGCGGTACGAAATGGGTGACGAGGACAAAGCGTGGCTCTGTTCTCGGAAACTAAAAGATTACGGTATTGATATTTCCACATGGAATAAGGAGGAAACAAAATGAGTTACAAGCTCAAAACGGCAAACGGCAAGGTTGCTTTCCTGCTCAAGACGGGCAAGGATTTTGTGAAAAATCAGATGGCTGTTGCTTCCGCACAGCACATTATCGACACAGGTACTATGCAGAAGTCCGATATTGAGGGCTACCCCATCAATGTGGACGATAAGTGGTACTTTGCCGGAGAGGTGTTTAAGAAGTCCGCTCCCCGTAAGACGGAGGGCGTTGCGGAATGAGAACATTTTACTCCGAATATGTCCAACACTGTATGCGTTTCTACGCCCGTCACGCCAACCCGAAGTTCCGCAGTGACGCGGATAAAAAGAACTGGTTCGCCTGTGACAGCGCACTGAAAGGCTTTACGGATAAGGAGCGGGAAATGCTTCTCACTATCTACCGTGAGGGAGATACGATTCCCGATAACATCTACAACCTGTCCGTTGCGTTGAAAATCAAACAGGATATTCTTTGGAAGCTCGTAAATGAGCTTGAACGCAAAGTTGCAAAAAGGAGGGGACTTGTGTGAACTGCTACGAGAACATACCTGCGGAACTGAAAAAACTTAATCAGTGGGTTTGTACTCGTGGCAATAGCAAAGTCCCGATGAAAGCATGGGAGAACGAAGCCGCGTCCTCTACCAATCCGCAGACATGGGCTGATTTCGACACCGCACACAAATCGGTGTCGGACGGTCATTACGACTACTGTGGGTTTGTGTTTAACGACAACGGATTTGTCGGAGTGGACATCGACATGGGTTACGATGAGGACGGACTTCTTTCTCCTCTTGCGGCAGATATTATCGGCAAATGCCGAAGCTACACGGAGAAATCCAAGAGTGGTCGCGGATTTCATATCCTGCTCAAAGGGGACTTGCCGTTCAAGGGTAAGAACAACCTTGCAGGTGTTGAGATTTACAAGTCCTCCCGGTACTTCATTATGACGGGTGACACACTTCTGTTCCGCACCATCGAGGACAATCAGAGCGCGATTGAGTATATTGTCGAAAAGTATTTTCCCGAAACTCAGCGAGAAAAAGATACTGCCGCTTATGGTGGTCGTATCTACTGCCCGATATGGGAAATGCCCAAAAACAATCGTATCAAGCTCCGTCCCGTCTATCCCCGAATACCGAACGGTAGCCGCAATATCTGTCTGACCTCACTTGCGGGTATGCTCCACAATCAAGGCTACAGTAAGCAACAGATATATGACGAACTGCTCTACTGTAACACGGTTGCCTGTGACCCTCCTCTTGACAGGGGCGAGATACAAACAATCTGTAACAGTGTGACACGGTACAAACGATGAAATATGAACCCTATCACGCGCTTATAAACGCAATCATTTTGCAAGCGGTCAAGGATTACCGTACTGCGTTGGACGATGAAAACACCTCCGGCATTGCGGAGTGTGAGCGGTTCTTCCGCTCGGATTGGTTCACTTTCCTCACCGATGTGGACGGAGAAATCATCATTCGGCAGGTGAAAAGAGAAATAACACGAAAAAGATAAGAAATATTAAAATAAGTGTTGACAGCTAATCTTTTTCGTGTTATTATCTAATCACAAAGAGACAAGAAACAATCTCTTGAAGATTAAAGGAGGTCTTATCGGTGACAGAAATCTATCGAGGTGACATTTACTACATAATGCCGTTTTATACGGTCACGGGTTCTGAACAGAGAGCAGGTAGACCCGGCGTAGTCGTGTCCAACGACATAAACAATCGACACTCTCCCAATGTGGAAATCGTATTCTTGACCTCGCAGGAAAAGAAACCGCTTCCCACCCATGTCCCTGTGATGTGCCGCGTTCCGTCCACTGCCCTCTGTGAGAACATTCAGACGGTATCAAAGGAACGGCTTTCCACATTCATTAAATCCTGCACCACGAAAGAGCTGAAAAACATTGACAACGCTCTGCTCGTGTCTCTCGGTATCAACTCCCCGTTTCCTGTCGGGGGGGGGGGATTGATGAAAACGCGCCGCAGAAAAGCACACCCACAGAGGTGGAGCGCGACCTCTACAAAACGCTGTATGAACAAATTCTTGATAAACTGGTAGGAGGAAACACCAATGATTAAGGTAGAAAACATTGAAGTTTGGGGATTTGAACACGCTATCCGTGGTATGAGAAATCCTTTGAACAGTTGGGACAGGTCGGACAGTTACCCCGCCGTTGACTGCGGCAAATGCGGTCGTATCGAGCGCGAGGGTATCTGCCACCCGAAAGAGCATGACTGCACACCGTATTACTGCTATGAAATCGGTGAGAATGACCTTACTCTTATGCGAAAGCTGTTTGCGGCGGGACACCCGCACAGAAAGTATCTGCGGCAGATTTTTGTCGCTATGGACATCACTGCTCCGCTGTACTGGTGGAAAGAGTTTGACACCTACAAGGTAGGCACGACCGCTAATTCCTGCTCCACCATGCACAAAATCGCCGCAAAGGAGTTTGAACTCTCTGATTTCAGCACGGAACATCTTGTCGGACTGTCTATCGCCGCACTACAGGGTGTTCTCGATGTAATGAATTTGGAGCGAAAGCATTTTCTTGTCACCCACGATAAGGACTGTTGGTGGCAAATGATTCAGCTTCTCCCGTCCAGTTACAATCAGCGGCGCACGGTCACTATGACCTACGAGAATGTGATGAATATGCTCGACTACCGTGAGGGTCATAAACTGGACGAGTGGCGCAAGTTTTGCGAAATCTTGAGGGCGTTGCCCCATGTGGAGGTAATCAGAAATGGCAGGTGACAGAGAGCTTTTTGAGCTGAGTAACGGCAGGTGCATTATGGACGAAGACCTGTCCGATAAAATGTATATCATTAAGTCCTACCACCCCGAACGCGCTGATGAGACTTCCTCCGGCTTTGAGTGGTCGGAAATGGGTATGGCAAACCTGTTCGGTATGCTCTACAACCGCGAAGCGCGGTACTGCACAGAGCATAAGAGTTGGTACACCTATTTTGAGGGTGCGTGGCGGCGTGACGAGGGTGCAATCCTTGTCTCGGAGAAAATCAAGGACTTTGTGCGCTTGATGATTCTCTACTGTGGCGAAATCACAGACGATGATACCCGAAAGGCGTACACCTCATTCGTGAACAAGATGGGTGACAGGCGTATGAGAGACAGAATCCTCAAGGACGCAACAGGCGAACTCCGTATTTCTGCTACGGATTTCGACTCCAACCCCTACCTCATCAACTGTCTCAACGGGACATATTCCTTGGAGGACTATTCTTTCAGAGAACCACGGTGGGACGATTTTCTCACCATGCAGACCCGTTTCCGGCACACGGTACGCCGTGATGTGAAGTGTACGCGGTGGGAACAGTTCATTGATGAGGTTACACAGGGCGATAAAGATAAGGCTGACTTCCTGCAACGCGCTCTTGGGTATTCCATGCTCGGTATGAGTAATGAGGAATGTATGTTTATCCTCCACGGCAAAACGACCCGTAACGGCAAGAGTACCCTCCTTAACACGATTGAGTATATGCTTGGGGATTACGCGAAAGTTGCCCCGGTCGGTATGATTTGTCGTGGTGACAGGCAGAAAGACGCGGAAGCCGCGTCTCCTACCCTTGCCGGACTCAAGGGCAAGCGGTTTGTCACGATGAGCGAAAGCAATGAGTACGGAAAACTGGACGAGGAAAAAATCAAACAGCTTACAGGCGGTGAGGAAATTTCCGCTCGTGCGCTCTATCAGACAGCTATCACATATCGCCCTCAGTTCACCCTGTGGCTCTCCTGTAACGACCTGCCGATGGTGACGGACAAATCCCTGTTCGCGTCTCAGCGTATCAAGGTGATTGAGTTCAACCGCCACTTCTCCCCGTCTGAGCAGGACACCCACCTCAAGGACGAGTTGACCTCTCTCGAAGCTATGAGTGGCATTTTTATGTGGCTTGTGCGCGGTTACATCAAGTACAAGGAAAACGGTCTTACAATGTCCAAGAGCTTGTCAGAGGTTGTTGAGCGATACGAGCGGGATAACGACCTTGTATTGCAGTTCCTCGAAAACCGCTGTGTGCGTGTCCCCGAAGAAGAAAATAATCCCTACGGTGAGAAAAACAAGCGTACTCTCATCAAGGCGAAAGACCTCTATACCGCGTTCAAACTGTGGGCGAAGTCTGAGGGCGCGTATGTGCTGTCGGCGCGGAAGTTCAATTCTGAAATGGAGCGTCACCCCGAATGGTTTGACCGCAAATCAACTTCCAGTGGATTTATGATTTATTGGGGCTTGAAGCTCAAGGAGGTAGTATAAATGAACGCTTCTTGCTTGGACGAGAAAGGACGCTTTAAGTCCTGTCCATACAGAGTATATACCGATGAGCATAAGGCGATTTTGAGAGGACAAGGTGATTTCACCTCGCAGTGTTTTTACCCGTGTATCGGTGAGGGGTGCATTGCATACCATGTGGGAGTTTGCCTACGCCTTGCCGCCGCGCTAAAGGAGGAATTGAAATGACAAACGAAGAACGCCGCCCTACCGGGCTACTCCATTCCGCTGACGAGCTGCGTCAGCTTATCCATGAAAATCCTACCCTCCCGCTCCTCATCTTTGCGGGTGAGGACGCAAATACCGGGGACTACTCTTACATGAGTTGTAGTTACATCAAAGCGTATAAGGGCGAGTTTCTTGATTGCGCTCAGACGGTCAACGACTGTATGTGCTACACCGACAGGGACGAGTTTGAGGAAGCTATTGAGGACTCTCTTGCTGACGGTGATTACACCGATGAGGAATTTGACGCTCTCGTGAAGAAAACGGTTGCCGAATACGACCCTTACTGGAAGCCGTGTATCATTCTGAATGTGGATAACTGAGGAGGTATAACAATGTTCATTTGGCTCACGAGTCCGACTATCGGGCAGGTGCTTGTAAATCTCAACCTCGTCACCGCTGTCACCTGCGTACAGGGTAGAAATACCGTCTGTTTTACTGGCGGCGAGGAGGATTATATCGTGGTTACGGAGTCCCTTGAGGACATCTACGAGCGGATTCAGTCCGCAGAAAAGAGGTACAGAAAATGACGATACCCGAAAAACTGAAAATCGGTGCAAAGGTCTATGGTGTAGAAATCACGAACAAGCTCGACTTGGGTAATGTGAATTACTCCGGCGAAATCTCTTACACCGACTTGGTTATCCGTATCTGTCCGAACGCACAGGCGAAAATGGAAGCCGACTTTCTTCACGAAATGATTCATGGTATGCTCGACCATCTTGGCTATACCGAACACGATGAGAAAAAGGTGGACGAGCTGGCAAATGTGCTTCACATGGTGATACTGGATAACCCCGCCGTGTTCGCACCTGTTAGGGAGGGACAACACGAAAATGTTTGCAATGAGGAGGGTTACGCATGGAAATGAGAAAATGCGGCGTTCTCGCTCTCTGTTTGGTGGTATTGCTTAGTACGACCGCCTGTTCCGCAGGACGAGACATCAGCCCAAGCTACCCACGAATGGAGTACCGCAACAGCTCCTACAACCTTGACCCGTACAACCGTGAAGTTCCTATTGAGAGTAGTTATGTACTGGACGAAGCACACTCGTATGATGTGGTGGAGACAGAGAACGGGTATGACATTGTTTTTCATTTTGTGAAAGGCGGTGAGACCGATGGAAATGAAAATTCTGAATGAACTTGCAGGTATGCTTGAGGACATAAATCCGAACGAAATCGTTTCTCACATACTGGACGGAACGCTCCTGTCGTGGCTTGCGAGTTGGAAAATGAAGTCTCAAATGCTCGTGGCTTTTCTGCTCGAAAATGAAAAAGCTCGATTATACGAAAAGGATTGAAAAATAATCCTAAACGACATTAGGAGACTAATCCGAATAAGATTGGAAAATAATCTTTTCGACTTTTCGTTTTGCAGACGAGATTGAAAGAGTCTCCGAAAAACTAATCCTAATCGGATAACGACCTTTTTAGGGGTTTGTCTTAATCGGATTGAAAAACAGTCTGTATCGGATTAAAACGGTTAAGTTGAAGTAGTAAAAGTAGTTGTTTTTTAGCTTTTGCGTGTAACTTCCTCTATATAGGAAAATCCCTACTATAAGAAGTTACACGCAAAACCCGATTTTTAACTACTTTAACTACTTACTTGCAAGAAGAATAAGAAGAAAAGAGGACTCTCTGACTTGGAAAGAGGACTCTCGTGCGACTATACGACTTTACGGAGGTGCATTGAAAAATGGCAGAGAAAAAGACGGAGAAAGATGTGCAGGTGATTAAGAAAAAGCCCCGTGGTGGAAACTCCCCTGTCATTGGTGATAACGGGCTTATGCTCGAAGCGGGAGATAATACGAAGATTATGAGTATCAATATAGCATTGTTTAATATGCAGGATATTGATATGGAAGATGTGAACGCGGTCACTCAGAGATTGGGTGAATATTTTGCGTTGTATGAGAAAGCTGACTTGAAGCCGACTGTTGCAGGAATGGCTATTGCACTGAACGGAATGAGCAGACAGACATTGACGGCTATTGCACATGATAGACCGACTGGAAGTGCCGGGTATAAGACAGCATTGCCGCGAGAGGTAGCCGACTCCATTAAAAAGGCGTATAAAATGTTGGAAAATATGTGGGAAACCTACATGAACAGTGGCAAAATTAACCCTGTTTCGGGTATCTTCCTCGGCAAGAACAACTATGGGTATCAAGACAAGACCGAATATGTGTTGACCCCCAATCAGCAGAACGACTCCGACTATGACGCAGAGGACATTCGACAGCGTTATCTCATCGACTCTGACAGCGACTCTCAGAGCGACTAACGACTCTCGACTCTCAAACGACTTTCGACTATCGACTATCACGCAGACCGCCCAAGCGGGAGCGCGGCTCACCTGCCGCCACCGTTGGGCGGTCTTTTTGCGCGGATTTTTCACGGATTTGTGGGGATTTTGCCCCGCTCCTATTAACGCTTTACTGCAATAAAGTGAAATGCCCCATTGCCGGACGGCGGCGCGGGGTGAATTTCGCTATATAATAAGCAAGGTTTGAAATAATCCGAAAAAGATAAAAAATATTGAAAAAAGGGTTGACAATTCGGAAAAGCTGAATTATACTATAATCACAACAGGACAACAAACAACACAAAACAGATTATAGGAGGTTTACAAAATGCGAATTTACGAATTGACGCCGGGCGGCTATGACCGCGTAAAATCCTTTTACGGGAAAGCGAAAGTTATTGAAATGAACGGGGAAACGCTTTTACAGTCCTATGATACTACCGTTTGCAAGATTGATAAAAGCGGCGAATTTGTCCGAATGTGGGAGGGGTACAGCGCAACGACAATGCGCCATATTAACGCATTTATTGAAATGTTCGGTATTCCGGGCGGCGGGAAAAAGTGGTGGGACGCGCTCCCGGTGGAGGAAAAGCCCCGCGGCGGCGCGGATATGACCCCCGCCGAAAGTCTAAAAACAATGTACGCAAGACGCACCGCGAATTATTGAGGAGGTAAAACAAAATGAAATTCAAGACAACACAAAAGACAATCAAGGCGAATTACAATACAATTATTTGCGTTCCCTATTGCGGTTTACAAAACCTTTTGAATTATGAAAGCCCGGTTGCATACACCGAACGCCGGGAAGGGTGGGCGGCTGATATTTATGATATAGGCGGCGGGGTTGCTATTGTAACAGGTTATGCCCCGTTCGGGAATGTTCGCCCGTCCTATGAATTGCGGGAACGGTACGAAACGGACGCGGAAAAAATCCGCTATAATTATTCGCTTGCATGGGAGGAACAGCGGGAACAGCTTAAACAGCTTGCAAGGGCATTTATTGAGGAGGTAACACGCCATGAATAAACGGGAGTATTGCGAAAGCCGGGAAAGCGTTGCATATTACAGCGGTTTGAATGGGCTTGAAATAAAGGGCATTGAATACGGTATAGACGATTTTGTTTATTGCGTTTCGGGTTGTTGGTATGGTGGGAAAGCGGCGCGGCGTTTCCACCGTTGCAAAATCTACTACCCCGCAAATGGGAAAGATAGCGCATTTTTTAGGGTTGACGGGTACAAAATCCCGCTTGATGAATGTATTAGAATGGGGGTTTAATTATGAAATATTGGCAATTTGTGAATTGGGAACCCGCGCCGATTGAAAGCGCGTTAAAATCCCGCGTTGCTGTCGCTATTGCGGCATACGAAAGCGGCGATAAAAACGCCATAAAAGAATATTATAGGCAATCCGCGACAATAGAAACATTACGAAACCCCGTTGTTAAAATTGGCGGGTGGGCGTTTTCCTTGCGTGAGTTTTGCCGGGCGTATTGGGTAAAATCCCGCTATTATGGCATTATGGAGCTATACGCGCCGAATAAGTCCGCTATTTATGCCGTATTGGGGCGGTATCATGTTCTAAAAATTGTGGAGGTGTAAACAATGAACATTGACAACACTATGAAAGAATTAGCGGAATATATACGCATGGGTGAAGAAATAGCCGCGAACATTGACGCATTGAAAGACGCGCTAAAACAGTACATGAGGGAAACAGGCGTTGACAGCTTGACGGGAACGGAACATAAAGCAAGTTATAAAGCGGTTGTTTCCTCCCGGATTGATACGACAGCACTAAAAAAGGACGCGCCCGAAATAGCCGCGAAATATACCCGTACAACGGAAAGCCGCCGCTTTACATTCGCATAATATAGGAGGTTGAGAAAATGGCGCTTATTTGTATCTTGCTTTTTCCGTTGGTGGTATTGGCTGAATTGCTAAAAATCAATAAATAACAGGCAAGCCCCGCTATTATTGGCGGGGCTTTTCCTATGCCCCACTATAGCCGCTGTAATGCGCTGTATGGGGCTTTATTGTGTTAGGGGTATAGGAATATACCCCGCTTATATTTATGCCTTTTATGCGGCGTTCTGTTGCGTTGTGGGCGGTATGCCTTGCAAGCTGTACCCATGCGCGGCGCGTTCGGGAGTCCGTCAAGCCGTCCGGCGTTGCTGTCGTTTGGGTGTAGTTTATTGACAGGGGCGCGGGGCGCGTTCAATAGGGTTGTTTTTCGCGTTTTGGCGGTACTGTCAAGGGCGCGAAATGCTATTGACAGTGGACGCGGGACGGCTTGACGCTGTACCCCCGGAGGGGGAACGCGCCCCGCCGCCGTGCCGGGAGGGAGTACGGCGAGTAGCCGAAAATTTCAAAAAGAATAAAAAGGATTATAAATTATCTCTTTTGTATTGACATTCATCTTCTCTTGTGCTACACTTATCTCACAAACTAAAGGAGGACGCACTATGGTACGCAATAATATTGAACTCGATGTAAAGGTCAAATGTGTTGAACAGGGTGTGACACAACAGACCATTGCAGAAAAGATTGGGACTACGGGACAGTATGTCAACAGAATCGTCAAGAAGAAAGACGGGATTATGAACAAGACTTTCGTTGAAATCATGGAAGCTCTTGGGTACGACATCGAAATCACCTATATCCCAAAGGAAAAGTAAATCGGAGGTGAGTACATGAGGGTCGGTTATGTACGAGTCAGCACCGCAGAGCAAAATCCGGCGAGACAGGTGGAGCTTATGAAGTCCCTCGGTGTGGAGAAAGTCTTTCTCGACAAAATCAGTGGGAAGAATACGGACAGACCGCAGTTTAATGAAATGCTGTCGTTTCTCCGTGATGGCGATACTCTGTATGTGGAGTCATTCTCAAGGCTCTCCCGTAGCACCAAAGACCTGCTGAACACGGTGGGTGTCCTGTCTGCCCGTGGCGTTCAGCTTGTGTCGGACAAAGAGAAAGTGGACACCAACACCCCGCAAGGGCGGTTCATGCTGACGGTGTTTGCGGCGTTGTCGGAGTTGGAGCGGGAGAATATCCTTGAGCGTCAGCGTGAGGGCATTGAGATTGCCAAAGCGGAGGGAAAATACAAAGGGCGTAAGCCGATTGCAGTGACGGACAGATTTCTCGGCGCGGCTCGGAGTTGGCAGGAGGGTTCTCTCCCGCTGAAAGACGCTATTGAGCAGTCGGGGCTGTCGGAGTCCACATTCTTTCGTAAGTGCAAACAGCAAGGGATAAGGAGGGTCGGTGTGTGAGAAAGCTGATTTTAGCATTGTGTATGGTCGTGATGGTATTCGCGTTAGTCGGTTGCGGTCAGAAAGAACCTATCGCGGAAAAGACGGACGCTGAGAAGTTCGCAGAGGAAAACAGTATCTCGGTGGAACTGGCAGAGAACATTGAAAACGCCCTGTCGCAGACAGATGTTCCCTCCTCTCTGAATAAGCTCAATGATTGGGAACAGATTGAGGATTATGCGGACGGTCAACGGTACACGGGTTGGGTCTACTCCACCGCTCAAGATAAGTATTATTACATGGTGTTCTATGTAAGCGGTGATACCGTTGAGGGTATTCGAGACCAAAAGAACGGGCTTGAATATCTCTATCAAAATAAAAATTGACGATTACAAGAATTGGCGCATGATTGCGATTGAGGGTTTATCCTCGACCAGTCATGCGCTTTTCTTTTTGCAGGAGGTAAAAATGGAACAGCTACTTTCAAAAATTCTCGAAAAAATAAAAAAGGACGCTTACCTGTTTCGGACATGGGAAGACCTGCTCTATATGTGCAAGGAAGCAATGAAAACTGACATTTCGCTCGGCGTGAGGTATCTCAAGCTCCTCTCGGCTGAATGTGAGAGAGGTATCAGTGACCCGCTCACCTCGGAACAGGAGGTCAAGGAGCTATACGGGTTGCACAAGCGGGTTCTCCTCGCCGCCGCGCCGTATGATTTTGACAGCTACCTGCTCTATGTGGAGTGGAACAGAGAACCGAAAAAGAAGTTTTATCCGCCGCGCCGCAAGGTACTGAAACAGGTGGTGGACGCGCTACAGGAACTTGCAGACGATAAACTTGACCTGCTTGCGGTCTCTCTCCCGCCCGGTAGCGGCAAGACCACTCTCGCTATCTTCTACCTCACGTGGCTCGGCGGGAAGATTCCCAACGAACCTATGTTGACAGGTTCTCACTCCAACTCGTTCGTGCGCGGTGTGTACGATGAGTGCTTGCGTATCTTTGACGCAAATGGTGATTACCTGTGGCACGATGTATTCCCCGATATACAGGTTTCTAACACGAACGCGAAAGATTGTCGTATCGACCTTGATAAGCGACAGCGTTTTGAAACATTGGAGTTTACCTCCATCGGCACGGGCAACGCGGGTCTATATCGTGCCGCCACCCTCCTCTACTGTGACGATTTGGTGTCGGGTATCGAGGTCGCGCTATCTAAGGAGCGGCTTGACAAGCTGTGGGAGACCTACACAACGGACTTGAGACAGCGTAAAATCGGAGACCACTGCAAGGAGCTTCATATTGCTACCCGATGGTCGGTACACGATGTTATTGGTCGATTGGAGCGGGAGTATGTAGACAGCGACAAGGCGAAATTCATTGTCGTACCTGCTATGGACGAAAACGATGAGTCCAATTTCGATTATGCTTATGGGGTCGGGTTCTCCACCCACTTCTACCGGGAACAGCGCAATATTATGGACGATGTTTCGTGGAGGGCATTGTATATGAACGAACCCATTGAGCGTGAGGGATTGGTCTACTCGCAGGACGAGCTACGCCGCTATTTCGAGCTTCCCAAAGAAGACCCGGACGCGATTATCGGTATCTGTGACACCAAAGACAAGGGTGCGGACTACGCATTTCTCCCTGTGGCGTATGTGTACGGGCAGGATTACTATATTGACGATTGCGTGTGTGACAACGGCTTGCCGAATGTTGTGGACGCTCGGCTGACGGAAATCCTTGTGCGCGATAAGGTCAAGTCCTGTCGCTTTGAGTCCAATTCCGCAGGTCGGCGCGTAGCTGAGAAGATACAGGAGGAAGTCCGAAAGAAAAACGGTATCACCCATATCACGACCAAGTTCACAACAGCGAACAAGGAAACGAAAATCATCGTCAACAGCGCATGGGTCAAGGAGCATTGTTTGTTCAAAGACGCTTCTCTCTATCAGCGGAAGTCTGACTATGGGAAAATGATGGATATGCTCTGCGCCTACACTGTCGCGGGTAAGAACAAGCACGATGATGTACCCGATGGAATGGCTATGCTTGCCGAATATGCACAGTCGTTGAGCGGTCAAAAAGTCGAGGTGTTCAAACGACCTTGGTAATTCACATTTTCCACATAGTTTTCCACATTTAATTCGCAAAAGAAGAACATGAACATTGACTTTTACGAATTGATATGCTATAATTGTAAGTGTAGAAATAGATTGTTTTGAGTGGCGCATGATTGCGCGGGAACGAAAGTTCTCGGCGGTCGTGCGCCATTTTACATTTTCAGAGAGGAGGGACAAATGTGGGAAATGTAATCGACACTTCCAAGCCTGTTGCGGAAACTCGACAGATGTTTGGGCGCAGAGTTATCAAGAGTAGCGTTACGGAAATCACCGATGAAAATGTCGTGGAAGTGTTACTCAAAGCATTGTCCATTCACGCTCTGAACCGCTCGGAGATTGATTATCTTTGGGAGTATTACAAGGGAAAGCAACCGATTCTGAACCGCACCAAGGAGGTTCGCCCGGAAATTTGCAATCGTATTGTGGAAAACCGTGCGAATGAAATCGTGTCCTTTAAGGTCGGGTATCTGTGTGGAGAACCGATTCAGTATGTCGGCAAGAGCGGCGAGGAGTCCGTTACGGCGGCGATTACCCGCTTGAATGAGCTGATGTTCGCGGAGGATAAAGCGTCTCAAGACCAAGAGATTGTAGAATGGCAGATGATTTGCGGAACGGCGTTCCGACTGGTTCTGCCGGACGCACGGGGCGAGGAAGATGAGTCCCCGTTCGAGCTGTATACGCTCGACCCGCGAGATACCTTTGTGGTGTACTCCAACGAAATCGGCAATAAGCCGCTTATGGCGGTGAAATACAGCAAGGACGATAACGAGATTACCCGCTACTCCATTTATACGGAGAACCGCTACTATCTCGTGGAGGACGGTATTCTGAAAGAGTCCACCCCTCATGCGCTGAACATGATTCCCATTTTCGAGTACCCGGCGAATAATGCTCGGCTTGGCTCGTTCGAGATTGTTCTCCCCCTCCTCGATACGATGAACAACATCACCTCCAACCGTATGGACGGTGTTGAGCAGGTGGTACAGGCGTTTATCAAGTTTATCAACTGTGACATCACCAAAGAGGAGTACGAGGAGTTTCTTACCCTCGGTGCAATTAAGGTGAAATCTGTGGACGGCGCGAACGCCGATGTGGGGGTTGTCACGACTGACCTCAATCAGACACAGACACAGACTTTGAAAGAGGATTGCTACAATTCCATTCTCACAATCTGCGGTATGCCGAACCGCAACGGCGGTAGCTCCACGAGCGACACTGGCGCGGCGGTACTTCTGCGAGACGGTTGGTCTCTCGCAGAAGCGAGAGCGAAAGACAGCGAAAATATGTTCAAAAAGGCTGAGAAGAAAATGCTCAAGCTCGTGTTGCGTATCTGCCGTGAGCTGAGTGATTTTGATATTGCCCTTAAGGACATCGAATTGCAGTTCACCCGCCGTAATTACGAGAACATTCAGAGTAAGTCACAGGTGCTTACCACCATGCTCGATAACCCGAAGATTCACCCGCTCCTCGCTTTCCAACATTCCGGCTTGTTTATCGACCCGGAACGCGCTTACGCAATGAGCGTGAAGTATTACGAGCAGGAACAGGCGAAAGTGATTGAGCGGAAACCTGTGGAAAATCCGAACCCCGATGAGGACGATAAATGATTTTAGGCGGCATTGACCGTTTGAGATAGTCAGAGAAGACTTTAATCGCAAATAGGTAGAGAAACCTTAAATCGCACCATAACGGGAGAGAACCCGTAAAAACGCAAGGAGGAATATTTTATGGCAAAGATTGATGTAAGTAAAATTGAGGGTTACGCCGAAATGTCCGCAGAGGATAAGCTCAAGGCTTTAGAAGCATTTGACATTCCCGACCCCGATTATTCCGGCTATGTGGATAAGAAGCTGTTTGATAAGACCGCTTCCGAACTGGCTGAGAAGAAAAAGGAACTGAGGGACAAGCTCTCTGAGGACGAAGCCGCCAAGCTGAAAGAAAAGGAGGAGCGTGATGAGCTTGAGGAAAAGTACAACAAGCTCCTGCGTGAGAGCGCGGTCTCCAAGAACAAGGCGAAATTGGTCGCGTTGGGCTATGAGGAAAGTTTGGCTGATGAGACAGCGGAAGCTATGGCAGACGGCAATTTGGAAAAGGTCTTTGCCAATCAGAAGAAGCACCTCACTTCCTTTGAAAAGAGGATTCGTGCGGAAGCTCTGAAAGATACTCCGAAGCCTACTCCCGATGGGGACAGCAAGACCATGACACTCAAGAAACTCCGGGAAATGAATCCTGCCGACAGGCTCAAGTTCTCGCAGGAACACCCGGAAGAATATAAGGAACTTTATACAGGAGGTAATGAGTAATGGCTCATAAGATTTACGATAATTTCTATCTGTCGAACGAGATTGAAGACCAGTTCAATTCTCACCTCGACCTACAGCAGTTCTGCACCGTGGATAACTCCCTCGTGGGTACTGCGGGTATGACGCGCAAAATCAACCGTTACAGTGCAAGCAACGCCACTCAGAAGTTGGCTATGGGCGCGGGTAACACCGAAAGCATTGAGGTCACTTATGCTCCGTTCGAGTATAAGATTCTGATGGCTCAGAACCGTTTCGAGTATTACGATGAGCAGGAAATGACCGACCCCATGCTCGTTCCCGTTGGTGTGCGTCACATGGGCACGGATATGTTCAACACCGTCAACGCTGACATTTTCGCAGAGTTCAACAAGGCAACGCAGGTCATTGTTGTTTCCGCACTCAACTTTGACGCTTTCGCGGACGCACAGGCTATGTATAACCTTGAGAACATCGAGGGCGTGAACTTCTTTGCGTTCGTCTCTCCGGCTGATGTGGCGGCTCTGCGTAAGGCTCTTGGTCTGAGCTTGCAGTATGTTGAGTCCTTTGCCCGTAGCGGTTATGTCGGTACGGTGGCGGGTGTCAACATCTATACCAAGAAAGACGCGGTTTCCGGCACTATCTGTACCGCTACCAAACAGGCGGTCACTCTGTTCAACAAAAAGGGTGTTGAGGTCGAGACTCCTCCTCGCGATTCCAGTGACGCGAACACTCGTAAGAACACTATTTTCAGCCGCAAGTATTATCTCCCCGCGCTGACGGACGAGCGTTACGCGGTCAAGATTGTTAAGGGTACTGCGGCGGTAAGCACCGATACCACGGTTACGGCGGGTAAGACCTACTACACCAAGAGCGGTCTTGGCTATGTGGCGGTTGTTCCCGCAGAGGGTGATAGCCCGAAAACCAAGGGTTGGTACGAAATCACTGCGGCGTAAGTTAGGAGGTGGACAACATGACTGATACTGAAAAACTGGCGGCTCTGAAAGCTATGGTCGGTGATTCTGACACGGACGAAGTGTTGTCCACCTACCTTAGATTGTCCGGCAGTAAAATTCTCGCAAAGGCGTACCCGTATGACGATACTGTGACCGAAGTTCCCGCCAAGTACGAGTACCTGCAAATCGAAATCGCCGCCTATATGCTCAACAAGCGTGGTGCGGAGGGGCAGACCTCTCACACCGAAAACGGCATTACGCGACAGTATGAGAACGCGGATATTCCCGCGTCCATGCTCAAGGCGGTCACTCCACATTGCGGGGTGATTCGATGAGGTGCATGAACCGAAATAAGGTGAAGTTCTACTACGCTCTCTACGAGGGCAGAGAACCTATCCTTAACGAACAAGGCAGGAAAACAGGTCAGTACAAGGTCATTCACGGTAATCCAATCGAGGAACACGCCAATATTTCAGCGGCAAAGGGCGAAACACAGACACGGCAGTTTGGTGAGAATGAGTCCTATGACAAGGTAATTGTAATGGATTTCATTACGCCGCCCATTGACGAGTATTCCGTCTTGTGGGTCGATACCTTACCGATACTCAATGCGGACGGTTCACTCAAGGTCAATGACGCAGGTGAGGTAATCACCCCTCACGATTATGTAGTGAAAAAGGTCGCAAAGAGTTTGAACAGCGTATCAATAGCCATAAGCAAGGTGACGGTCAGTGGGTAAAAAGATTATTCGATTTGGGCTGTCTGTGCGTGACATCGACAGGGCAATGCGAGAACTGGAACAGTATAAGCAGGATATTATCCGCAAAACCGACCTCTTGCGGGAGAAAGTTGCGGAGCGGCTTGCGGAACTGTCGAGAGACGGATTTGCGGGAGCTGTTGTGGACGATTTGCTGAAAGGCGGTCAACGCACCGCGCAGGTCGATGTAAGTATCGACCAACGGAGCAATATCACGCTTGTCATTGCGCGAGGTGAAGACGCGGTTTGGGTCGAGTTCGGCGCAGGTGTTCATTACAACGGCTCGGCGGGTACTTCTCCTCACCCGAAAGGGTCAGAGTTGGGGTTCACCATCGGCGGCTACGGCAAGGGTATGGGTAAGAAAGATGTGTGGGGGTTCTATGAGGACGGTAAATTACGCTTGACTCACGGCGCACCAGCTACCATGCCAATGTATAACGCCGTAAAAACCGTTTGTGATGAAATCGCAGAAATAGCGAGGGAGGTGTTTCAATGATTGACATGGAAGACGATATTTTTGACGAAGTATCGGAAAAGGTTTATGCGGCGTTCGAGAAGAAATGCCCCGACCTGCTCATTATGAGCGAATATGTCAAGTCACCCTCCTACAATAATAATTACGGTTTAAGGCGCGGCAGCCAGCCGCGTCTTTTTCCA
>ERZ827452.244-NODE-244-length-81227-cov-6.890467_pt1 | contig 81227 bp, 62 predicted proteins | sample MGYA00519866_ERZ827452 | MGnify/ENA primary metagenome ERZ827452 (study PRJEB31778, sample SAMEA3449307) | human gut metagenome | biome: human gut; feature: human-associated habitat; material: faeces | place: United Kingdom | collected 2010/2012 ... | reverse complement strand
TAATGATAATCCTAACACTTTTAGTAACAATCTCATCACTTCTATATATAGTAAAGAAAACAAACGTAAAAGAAAGTTAATGAAAAAAATTAACTTTCTTTCTTTTTTTGTAAAATATGTTATAATTATTCTTGTATTAGTAGGTGTTTGTATGAAAAAAAGAGAAGTAAAAAGAAATATAGAAAATAAGATTCTAAAGTTAGAATTAATAAATGAAAATATAGATGATATATATGAATCATTACCTAAAATAATAAAGGTATGTAATAAAAAATATATGATAGATCTTATTTATAATAATGAAAAAATAGATATAGATTATATAACTAAAAATAATATAACAAATAAAAAATTAATAGATATAATAGAAACTGTTCATGCGATTAATTTAAAAGATGTAAAAGAAAAATTTAACTATATATATGATACTGTATGTGCTAAATTAGATGAAAGAATAAAAACAAATTATTGTGAATTTAAAGATGATATATGTGTTAAATATAGAAGAAAAGGTAGTAATCATAAAAATGGTTGCTGCGAATGTAAAGGTAGAGGAAAGTGTAAGTATCTAATTGATAGCGTTTGTACAATGAAATCATGTATGGCTTGTAAGTTATTTACTTGTCATACTTTAAAAACTATGGGAATAACTCAAAGTATAAATGACTTTGTACTTACTAAATATTTCTTTACAAGTAAACAAAAGGATATACTACAATTTAGTTATTGGACACCAAAAGAAATTGTCATGGAAAAATTAATGAAGACTGTAAAGTAAGAATATAATTAAATAGAAAAAAGGTGATACTATGGAAAATATAAAGTTAGTAGCAAGTAAATTAAATTTAAATGAAGAAGATTTATTTTGTTATGGAAATTATAAAGCAAAAATAGAAAACATAAATACTAATAGAAATGGTAAATTAATTTTAGTTACAAGTACAAATCCAACACCATATGGAGAAGGTAAAACAACCCTTAGTATTGGAATTTGTGATTCACTTAATAAACTTGGATATTTATCAGTAGCGGACTTAAGAGAACCATCACTTGGACCAGTTTTTGGAAGAAAAGGTGGCGCAGTAGGTGGTGGTAAAGCCATTATAGAACCAAGCATGGATATTAATTTACACTTTAACGGTGATTTTCACGCTATAACAAGCACTAATAATTTAATTTGTGCTGCAGTAGATAACCATATTTTTCAAGGTAATGAACTTAAAATAGATAAAGTATTAATTAAAAGATGCATAGATATGAATGATAGAAGTTTAAGAGATAACTTTGTTATAACTCCAGCATCAGAAATAATGGCTATACTATGTTTATCAAAAGATATTGATGATTTAAGAGAAAGAATAGGTAATATTATAGTTGGAATAACAAAAGATGACAAAGAAATATATGCAAAAGATTTACATGTAGAAAATGCATGTACACTTCTTTTAAAAGATGCTATAAAACCAAATTTAGTACAGACTTTATATAATAATCCAGTAATAGTTCATGGTGGACCATTTGCTAATATTGCACATGGATGTTCTAGTTTAATAGGAACAAAATCTTCACTTAAACTATCAGATTATACTATTACAGAAGCAGGTTTTGGATCTGATATGGGAGGAATTAAATTCTTTGATATAAAATCAAGAGTAGGAGATATATACCCAGATATAGTAGTAATAAATGTTACAATAAAAGCACTTAAATATAATGGTAATGATTCATTAGAATGTGGTATAAAAAACTTAGAATACCATATAAAAAACATGCAAAAGTTCTGTGATAATGTAATAGTTGCTTTAAATAAATTTGATGATGATTTAAATGAAGAAATAGAATTTGTAAATAATTTTTGTAAAGATTTTGGTATAGAATTTAGTGTATGTGAAATGTACCAAAAAGGAATAGATGGATGCATTACTTTAGCAGAAAAAATAGTATCAATGAATGAAAATAAAAAGAAATATTTCGTATACGATTTAGAAGATACTTTAGAAGAAAAAATATTTAAAATGTGTAAAATGTTTGGTGCGAGCAAAGTAGAATACACCAGTGGAGCAAAAGAAAAATTAAATAAATTAAATAATACTAAAATGATGATATGTATTTGTAAAACACCAATGTCTATAACAGATGATAAATTAAATTTAGGTTATCCAAAGGATTTTAAAATGACAGTAACAGATATAAAAGTATATAATGGTGCAGGGTTCATTGTTGTATATATGGGAAATGTCCTTTTAATGCCAGGTATGCCTAAAAATCCTAATTATTTAAATATGAATATAAGTGAATAAAAAATCTATTAGTAGATTTTTTATTTTGAATTTTTTAATCTTTGTGATAGAATATATGAACTAAAGAAGGGATATATATGGAAAAAATAGATTTACACATGCATTCATTATATTCTGATGGAGTATATGATGTAAGTACATTATTAAAAATGGCAGAAGAAAGAGGCTTATCAATTATATCTATTACAGACCATGATAACTGCAAGGCACACATAGAATTAATGGATGAAAATGTTAGAAATAATTTTAGTGGTGATATAAAAGTAGGTATGGAAATAACTACATCTTTTCATGACCAAAAAATAGAGTTACTTGCTTATGATTTTGATAATGTAGAAAAGGTTAATGAATTTTTCGTAAATAAAAGAGAAAGTGTAGATTGGAATCAAGTAGCAATAGAATCTGCTGCGCATACTTTAAAAATATTTGATAAATTAAATATAAAATATCCTGATAAATATAAAGAAGATTTAACTATACCAAAATTTGAATCAAAATTATATGATGATATATTGTTACTTAATGATAAAGAAGAATTAATGAAAAAATTAGGTGATTCATATTCTTTAAATGGTAAAGAATTTTTTAGAAAATGTGTATGCATTCCAAATAATGTATTTTCATTTAATTTTTCAAAATATAGACCAAGTTTAGATGAAGTTATTACATTTATTCATGAGAATGGAGGTATATTATTTTTGGCTCATCCATATGCTTATAAAATGAAAAATACAGAGGAGTTTTTAGATAATTTATATGATGAATATAAAGATATAGATGGAATTGAATGTTATTACTATGATTTCACTAAAGAACAAATTGATTATATAAAAAATTTTTCAGAAAAAAGAAATTTAATGATATCTGGTGGTAGTGATTTTCATGGTAATCCAGGAAGAAAAAATCAAATGGGAATATGTATAAATCATGATGGATATATACCAAAAGAATTATTAGATACATGGAAAAAAGATAAAATAAAAACAAAACAATTACTAAAGTAGGGGGAAATATGAAGAAAGAAGATTATAAAAGATTAAATGATTATTTAAATGATGCTTTTATTTATTTAAGTAAATACGATAGTTTTTTTATTCAGAATATGCATATGATTTTTCCTCTTAATTCAATACTTTATGAAAATTTAAAAGATATAGACTTAAGACATAATTCTTATAAAAATAATTTAACATATGAAGATGTATTTAATTTAGCAAGAAATGAAATAGAAAAAATTAATCCAAATTATTTAGAAGATTTTGATAAATTAATAGACTCTGGACGACTTGAATTTTTCTTACACGAACAAAATATGGTTATAAAAGAAAGTACTTATTATGAAAATCTTTCAGAGATAGAAAATAATGAAGAAGAAATAAGAAATGATAGTAGATGTTGTTATACTGAAGATGATTATTTTATAGATATATCAAGAACATACAATTATGATGATGTATTAACTCTAATTCATGAATTCATACATTCAACAAATTCATCAAAGGATATGGGAGTATATAGATATATATTGACTGAATTCTTTTCAATATATTTTGAGATGCTTTCACAAAATGAATTATTAGAAAAAGGTATTAATCCTAGTGAACTTGATATATTTGATAGAATAAAAAATACAGGTAGGATATCTCAAACAATTAACAAATATGATACTGTATTTATGGCATATAATTTGTTTGGAAATATAAAAGAAGATTCTTGTGAAGATTTAAAGAAATATCATATAGTTTTATCTACAAAGGAAGATTTTGAAGAATCATGTATTTTTTTATTAAAATACTTTGATTACCAGAAAATTGAATATAATAATAAAAACGAAGAATTTAATTTGAATGATTATAGAAAGTGTATTAGTAAATTGTTTAGTAGTGGTTATAGATATTTATATGGAACACTATTTGCGTGTTATTTATTAGAAAATGGAAATAAAGATAAAATTGTATGGTTAAATGATCACATTAATGATGAAGAAATTAAAAATATGGATTTTACTAGTGTACTTAAGATTATTGGTATTGATTTAACAGAGAAAAATATAAATGGAAAATTAATTGATAGCGCACAAAAATATTATGAAAATTTAAATAAATATTCTGTTAAAGATGAAAAGAAAAGTCTTTGACATATAATGTATAATATGATATTATATTTTTGAAATCAATTAAGAAAGACATAGTCATTAAATTAAATATTTAAAGAGAGTTAGTGTTTGGTGAAAACTAATATATTATTTATTGATTCCTACTTTCTTAGAGAAATGTAAACATTTCCGGGTAATACCGTTATTTAAATTAAGTAAATAAAAGGATGGTACCGTGCATATGCACTCCTTAAAAGAGTACTATCCTTTTTTATTTTTGAAAGGGTGAATATTATGGGAAACAAAGCAATAACAGAAAGAAATAAAGATTTTGCAAAATGGTATACAGATGTTGTAAGAGCAGCAAAACTATGTAATTATTCATGCGTAAAAGGATGCATGGTAATAGAACCAAATGGATATGCTATTTGGGAAAAAATGAAGGAAATATTAGATAAAAAATTCAAAGAACTTGGACATGTAAATGTACAAATGCCACTTCTAATACCAGAGAGTATGCTTGAAAAAGAAGGAGAACTTGTAAATGGATTTGCTCCAGAAGTTGCTTGGGTAACAATGGGTGGTAGTAAACAATTAGATGAAAGATTAGCAATAAGACCAACAAGTGAAACAATGTTTTCAGATTATTATGCAACACATGTAAAAAGTTATAAAGATTTACCAATGCTATATAATCAGTGGTGTAGTGTACTTAGATGGGAAAAAGAAACAAGACCATTTTTAAGAAGTAGAGAATTCTTATGGCAAGAAGGTCATACAATTCATTCAAATGAAGAAGAAGCAAAAAAAGAAGCAAATCAAATGATAGAAGTATATAATTGGTTTCATAATGAAATACTAGCAATTCCATCAATAATGGGAAGAAAAACAGAAAAAGAAAAATTCTCAGGTGCAGAATATACACTTACAAATGAAGCATTAATGTATAATGGAGTTGCACTTCAATCAGGAACATCACACTATTTTGGTCAAAAATTTTCTGAAGCATATGGTATTAAATTTACTAATAAAGAAAATAAAGAAGAATATGCATATCAAACATCATGGGGAACAACAACAAGAATGATTGGTGGACTTATTATGGTTCATTCAGATGATTATGGCCTTGTATTACCTCCAAAAATCGCACCAAAACAAGTCGCAATAATTCCAATTGGAAATGATGAAGAAGTATTAAATTTATGTAATGAATATAAAGAAAAATTAAATAAAGAAGGAATAGAAGCTTATGTAGATTTAACAGATAAATCACCAGGATTTAAATTTGCAGAAGCAGAAGTAAACGGTATTCCTGTTAGAATAGAACTTGGTAAAAGAGATTTAGAAAATAATAAAATTACATTTGCAAGAAGAGATACAAGAGAAAAGATAGAAGAAAATATTAATATTGATATAGTAAGTTATACAAAAAATTTACTAGAAACTATTCAAAAAGATATGTATGAAAGAGCAAAGAAAAGAAGAGATGAATTAACATTCGAAGCACATAATAAGGAAGAAATAGAAAAAATACTTAATACACAACCAGGATTTATTCATGCAATGTGGTGTGGAGATATTAAATGTGAAGAAGAAATAAAACAAATAAAAGGTTGTAAATCAAGATGCATTGTAAATGAAAAAGCAATTGATGAAAAATGTGTATGTTGTGGTAAAGATGCTAAATACCATGTAATATGGGGAATACAATATTAAGGAATGATTAAATTCCTTTTTTAATAGAAAAAAATTGAAAATTATAGTACAATTAAAAAGAAGGAGGGTAAAAAATGATTTTAATAATTGCGGAGAAACCATCACTTGCTAGAAACATAGTTTCTGGTATTGGAAAAATGAATAGAAAAGATGGATATTTTGAAAATGAAAATTATTTAGTTACATGGGCTTTTGGTCATTTATTTACCCTATATGACATAGAAGATTATGATAATCTAGAAGATAGAAAATGGAAAATGGACAATCTTCCTTTTTATCCAAAAGAGTTTAAATTTAATTTAAAAAAAGATCAAAGAAAGCATATTGATGATGGAGTATTAAAACAATTTAACATAATAAAAGCACTTGTAAATAGAGAAGATGTTGACACTATAGTAAATGCAGGAGACTCGGATAGAGAAGGAGAAATAATTGTAAGATTATGTATAAACAATGCGCTTAATAGTGAAAAAAAACTAGTAAGATTATGGCTTCCAGATCAAACAGAAGAAACTGTAAAAAAAGCATTAACTGAAATGAAGGATGAAAAAGAATATGATAATCTAGCTAATGAAGGATTTGCTAGAACTTATGTTGACTGGCTTTATGGAGTTAATTTAACAAGATATGCAACACTTAAAACAGGAACACTTTTAAGAGTAGGAAGAGTAATTGTTCCAATAGTAAAAGCAATATATGATAGAGATAAACAAATAGAAGAATTTATTCCAGATATATATTATGGAATAGCATCTAATGAGGAAACAAATGGTGAAGTAGTAGAACTTAATTCAAAAGAAAAATTTGATAAAGAAAAGTTAGAAGACGCTAAGAAATTATGTGAGTTATATAATAAAGAAAAAGCAGTAGTAACTAAAAAAACAGTAAAAAAAGATACACTTGCTCCAGGTAAATTATATTCACTTACAAAACTTCAAAACTACTTAGGTAAAAAATATAAAATGCCTATGGATCAATCATTAAAAATAGTACAAAAACTATATGAAGAAGGTTATTTAACTTATCCTAGAACAAATTCAGAGTATTTAGCAACCAATGAAAAAGATAAAATAAAAAGTATATTAGAAGTAGTATCAAAACTAGGTTATAAAGTAAAATTTAAAGATAAAAAAACTATATTTGATGATAGTAAAATAGAATCCCATTCAGCACTTACTCCAACTTATAAAATACCTAATAAACAAAATATGAGTGAAGATGAAATAAAAGTATATACTGCTGTTATGAGAAGATTTGTCTCTGTATTTGCAGCAGAAGAATGTAAAATAGAAAAAACAGAAATAGTAATAAAACTAGGTGATAAGGAAGAATTTACTTTAAAAGGTAATGTAATAATAGAAAAAGGCTGGACTAAATATGATGATTATAATAAAAATGATAAAGTACTTCCTTCATTAAATATTGGTGATGAAGTAAATATAAATTTTAAACCAAAAGAAAAAAAGAAGTCCGCTCCTAAACACTATACAATTGAGACACTTAATAATTATTTAAAAAATCCATTTAAAGAAGATAAAAATAAAGTAGATGAAGAAATGGATGAAAATAAAGATGATACAGAAGATTATAAAGCAATATTTGAAGGATTAGAACTTGGAACAGAAGCAACAAGAACAGGTATTATAAATAATGCAATTAATAGTAAATATATTGCTCTTAAAAAAGATGTTTATACTATACTTCCTGATGGTAAATATTTAATTGAAGAACTTAAAAAAATGAATATAAGTATGGATAAATATAAAACTAGTGAACTTGGTAAAGGATTAAAACAAGTTTATAAAGGTAATATAAGTATTAACGATGTTGTACTTTTAACAGAAAAGGAAATAAGTGAAGTATTTGATAGTAAAAATACTGAAAATGATACAGGTTTTTATAGAGAAGTAATAGGAAAATGTCCATTATGTGGTAAAGATGTAATAAAAGGAAAATATAACTATGGATGTATTGGTTATAAAGATGGATGTAATTTTAAAATAAGTACTATGATATGCAAAAAAATAATTAATAAAAATGTTGCGAGTGAAATACTAAAAAATAAAATATCTCCTGTCATAGAAGGTTTTATTTCTAAAAATAATAAAGAGTTTAAGGCAAGACTAAAATTAGAAGATGATGGAAGGTTATCATTCGTTTTTGATTAAAATAACTAATTTTTTTAAGATTAGTTATTTTTTTTAGGGGAATTTGCCTTATAAAGAGAGAATATAACTATTGAAGGAGGTTTTTTTATGAATAAAAAATATTTAATAATATTCTTGTTATTTTTTATTACTTTACTTTTAACAGGTTATATTTATTGTGACTATAAAGAAAAACAAATAACAAAAAATAATGATAATGTTACTAAAGAAGAAACAAAAAAAGAAAATGATATTAGTGAAGAAAAGGATGAGGATTTTGCAGCAGAAAAAGTAGTTTTGAAGGGAGAAGAAAATGTTAAAAGGGTTGTAAAAAAAGTAACAGAAGAAATAAAAGAAGAAAAGAAAGAAGAACAAGTAGAAAAAGTAGAAACTAAAGAAAGTTATATAGTTACTTTTGATTCAGATGGTGGTGAAATAAAAGAAAAGAGTAAACTAGTAACATACAATGAATATTATGGTAACCTTAATGATGCTAAAAAAGAAGGTTATACATTTATAGGTTGGTATAATAAAAAAGGTAAAAAAATAAATGAAAATAGTGTTGTTACAGAAAGAGGTAATCATACATTATATGCGAAATATAAAATAAATAGTTATATAATAAAATTTGATTATAATTATTTAGAAAATAATTTGTATAAAAACTTATTAGACAAAAAGTCATATAATTTAGATTATGAAATTATAAATGATGATGAAATATTTAATAATGAAAATGTATTTAAATTTAATTTAAGTGAAAATGTTATAAAGTATAAAGAAAATATAAAATTAGAAAAAGATAAAATATATACTTTTAGTGTATATTTAAAGTCTGATATTGAAAAAGAATTTATGATAGGATTTAATGGTGAAGAAGAAAAGATAAAAGTAAATGAAAACTTTAATAGATTTACAAAAACTTTTAAAGCAGAAGATAAAAATTATGATGAATTTTTATTTAAAATAGAAGGAGACATTTCAAAAGATAGTTATCTAGAAATATATGATTTAAGTATTTCAGAAGGAGAAGAAAATACAAAAGAAGAAGAGATAAATTATAATGAAAAAGTAGAAACTAAAGAGGCACCTCTAAGAGAAGGTTATACATTTGATGGATGGTATAAAGATTTATCATTAAAAGAAAAAGTAAATGATTCTGTAAAAGAAGATGCTACATATTATGCTAAATGGATTCCCAATACATATACATTAAAATTAGAAGTAAATGGAAAAGTAACAGAAGTAAAAGGGAGTTTTAACTCATTAAAAAAATTAGAAATACCAAAATCAAATTATAAGATAACATATGATGAAAGAGAAGTATTTATAAAAAGAACATTTAAAGGTTGGGTAAATGAAAATAATGAAACTGCAATAGAAAATTATATATTTAAAAAAGATGAAAAGTTAAAAGCAGTGTTTGAAGATACAGTAAATGTTCAGTTAGAAGATATAAATAAAGAAAATAATATATGTTCTTGGAATACTAAAAAAAGTGGTAATGGTGAAAGTTATGATGCTAAAACTACTATTAATATAAATAGTGATATTAAGCTATATAGTGTGTGTAAACAAATTATAAAACCAGAAAGACCAATAAATTCTGGTACAATAACAAGTTATTATGGTAATAGAATTCATCCAGTATCAAATGAAAATAAATTTCATTCAGGTATTGATATGTCTAGTAGTGATAAAAATATTTATCCAGTACTTCCAGGTGTTGTTGCAAAAACAGGAAGTAATTCATCAATGGGTAATTATATAATTATTCATCACACATATAATAATCAAAATTATACATCTGCATATTACCATTTAGAAGAAAAATATGTTAGAAAAAATCAAAAAGTAGATCAAAATACAGTTATAGGAAAAATGGGACAAACAGGTATTGCAACTGGAGTACATTTACACTTAACAATGTATAAAGGTCATTTAGATAGTGAAAACTCAGAAATGATTGATCCAAAAAGTGTTATTGATCTTCCAAGTAACTGGAATAGTAGGGTTTATTAGTAAAGATATCTTGTACAATAATTATAATTTTTGTATAATAAATAAAGAAAAAGGAATGTGGTAAAATGATATATTTAGACTATGCGGCAAATTGTCCAGTAGATAAAAAAGTATTAGAAGATTTTAATTTGAATAGTATTTTATACTATGCTAATCCAAATTCTACTCATAGATTAGGTCTTGAAGCAAAAGAAAAAATAGATGAAGCAACAAGTTATATTGCAAATGTATTTAAATGTAAAAATGAAAATGTAATTTATACTAGTGGTTCATCAGAAAGTAATAATCTTGTAATAAAGGGTTTTGCAGCCAAATATAAAAATGCTCATATAATAACAACTTCTATAGAACATTCATCTATAATTGCACCGGTTAATTATTTACTTAACAAAGGTGTTAGTGTTGATATACTAGAAGTTAATGATGAAGGAAAAATAGATATAGAAGAACTAGAAAATTTAATAGATGATAGAACTACTCTTGTGAGTATAACAAGTGTTGAAAGTGAAACAGGAATAATAATGGATATAGAAAAAATTGGAGAAATATTAAAAAAATATGATAACTGTTTCTTTCATACAGATGCAACTCAAAGTATTGGTAAATTAGACACTAATTTTGAAAATGTAGATTTAATAACTTTTTCACCACATAAATTTTATGGAATTAATGGTGTTGGAGTACTAATTAAAAAAGATAATGTTAAGTTAGAACCACTTATTTTAGGTGGTAAAAGTACAACAATTTATAGAAGTGGAACACCAGCTCTGCCTTTAATTTTATCAATTAAAAAAGCACTAGAAATATCACTTTCAAATATGGAAAATAATAATAAATATTTAAAAGAATTAAATGAATATATAAAAGAAAATTTACAAAAATATGATAATGTAGTAATAAATAGTAAAGGAAAATGTATATATAATACAATTAATTTTAGTGTAAGAGGAGTTAGCTCAGATATTTTTTCTAAAAAATTAGAAGAAAAAGAAATATATATAAGTACAAAGTCCGCATGTTCATCAAAGAATAATGTATCAAAAGTTGTATATGCACTTACAAAAGATGAAGAATTATCAAAAAGTACTTTAAGAGTAAGTATTTCACATTTAACAACTAAACAAGAATTAGTTAAATTTTTTGAAGTATTTGATGAAATATATAATGAATTAGTAAAGTAGGAAAAATTTATGGAATTTTATAAAGAAGTAGAAAGAAATATAATAAAAAAATATAGAAAAGAGTTATATAGACCATTTGTAAAAGCACTTGATAAATATGAACTTATAAAGGAAAATGATAAAATAGCAGTATGTATATCAGGTGGTAAAGATTCATTTTTAATGGCTAAACTTTTTCAAGAAATTATGAATCATGGTAATGTTAAATTTGAATGTAGATTTATTTGTATGGATCCTGGATATAAAGAAGAAAATAGAAAACTAATAGAAGAAAATGCTAAAAAATTAAATATACCAATAGAAATATTTAATTCGGATATATTTGAAGCATCAGAAAGAGCATCAAGAATTGGACAAGGACCATGTTATTTATGTGCTAGAATGAGAAGAGGTGCACTTTATACAAAGGCAAAAGAATTAGGATGCAACAAAATAGCACTTGGTCATCATTTTGATGATGTAATAGAAACAATTCTTTTAAATATGTTTTATGGTTCAACAGTTAAATCAATGATGCCAAAATTGCATAGTGAAAATTTTGAAGGACTAGAACTTATAAGACCACTTTATTTAGTTAGAGAAAAAGATATAATTACATGGAGAGATTTTCATAATCTAACATTCTTAAATTGTGCATGTAAATTAACAGAAGAATATAGCTTAGGACAAAGAGATTCAAAAAGATATGAAGTAAAAAATATAATAAAAGAATTAAAAAAACAAAATAAATATATAGATATAAATATTTTTACAGCATTTGAAAATGTTAATTTAGATAAAATTGTAAGATATGTAAAAGATGGAGAAGAACATACATTCTTAGAAGAATATGACAAAGATATTTAGAATTATAGATATCTTTTTTTCATATATTTTTATAGGTGAAAAAAATGTATGAAATGATTAAATTAAAATATAATTATAAAGACTTAGAACCTTACTATAGTAGTGATATGTTTAATTATCACTATAATACACTATATAAGGGATACACTAATAACTTAAATAAATTAATGAGTGACTTTAATGATAATAGAGTAAAAGATGATTTTACTAATATACAAAAATTATCAAAATCATTATCTTTTAATGCAAATGCTTATATATTACATAGTTTATTTTTTGAAAATTTAACGCCTATGCCAAATAAAACTTTATTAAGTAAAGATTTAAAAGCGCATATTATAAAAGATTTTACTTCATATGATGCTTTTATTGATGAACTTAATGCATCTATTTTAAATATAGAAGGTCCAGGTTGGGTAGTATTTGGATATGATAGATACTTAAATAAACTTTTAATAATTCAAATAGAAAAACATCAAGAATTAACTCTAATTGATTTTATTCCACTTTTAGTAATAGATGTTTGGGAACATTCTTATTACCTTCAATATAAAACAGATAAAAAAGAATATGTTAGAAATTTATTTTATATATTAGATTTTGATGTAGTAAGTAAAAGGTACGATAAAATATATTTAGTTTAGTACCTTTTTTTGATATAATTAATTTAATGACTTGACTCTCTAGTTAAATGTAGTGTTATAGTTATGTCGAAGGAGGGAAAATGTTATATAAAATAGGAGATTTTTCTAAAGAAACAGGTGTACCTATTAAAACTCTTAGATATTATAATGAAATTGACTTATTTAATCCAGTAGAAGTAGACTTATTTACAGGATATAGATATTATTCCAGTGATCAAATAGAAGATTTAAATTTAATACTAAAACTTAAAAAGGTAGGTTTTTCTTTAGAAGAAATAAAAAAGTATTGGAATAATTTTAACAATGATATAATGTTAAAGAAAAGAGATGAGTTAATAAAAAATATAGACGAATTAAAAGAAAATATTAGTGAGATAGAAAATTTAAGAAGTCATATTATTAACGGAAAAATAATTTTAAAAGAAAATAATAAAAAAAATAGTGTTAAAGAAAAGAGGAGATTATTATGAAAAATACAAACATTTTAGTAGGAATAACTAATTCAGGAAAAACAAAAATGATATTTGATTATTTAAAAGAAATAATAAATTCAGGAGAAAATTTTATTGTAAATGATACAAAGGAAGAATACTATAAAACATTTATGCCAACTTTAAAAGAAAATGGTTATAAGACATATTTAATAAATTATAAAGATGCATTAAATTCAAATGGTTTTAATCCATTAATAGTTCCATATAAATTATATAAAAGTGGAAATAAAGATCTAGCAATAGATGAAATAAATAATATTGCAAATGAATTATTTAAAAATGATGAAGCAATGGATCCATTTTGGCAAAATTCAGCATCTGATTATTTCAAAGGATTAACTTTATTGCTTTTTGAAATAGGAAAAGAAGAAGAAATTAATTTAGGTAGTGTAGGTATGATGCTTTTACAAGCAGAAAATAATAAAGAAACATTTGATAAATTTAAAGAATATATAAAATCATTAGAATTTACAAATCCTATATATATATTCTTATCTGGTACTGTATTCGCACCTGTTGAAACAAGAGGTGGAATTGTATCTGTATTAAAAATAGAATTAAATAAATATATATCAAAAGAAAATCTATTGAACTTATTATGTCAAAATGAATTAGACTTAAATAATTTAAAAGAGAAAACAGCAATATTTATTATTGGTAATGAAAATACAAATAGACTTACAAATATATTAATAGATCAATTATATAATTCAAATAACAATTTTAATTACATAATAGATAATATCGATTCACTTATAAGTATTAATTCTTTAAATGGTCTACTTGAAACATCAAAAATTAATAATAATAGAATAATAATAGGTACAAGAAATATTAAAGAATTATCAAATAAAAATAAATTTAATATAGAAGAAAAAATTGAAAATATTATTAATACAAAAGAATATTTATCAAAATTAACAATAGGTTCTTATAATGAATATCCAATATTAAATAAAGCAAAATCATCTTATTTTAATATAACAGAATTTTTAAATAGGTAATTATGAGAAAAGAAATAATAAAATATTTGTATATGTATAAAAGAGAACTTCTTCTTATGAAAAAAGAAAATGTAGAATCTAAAAAAGAAGTAAGAGTATTAAGGCTAGTACTAGAACCTTAATACTTTTTTTGATATAATAATGATTGGAAGTGATACTTATGGATAATCAAAAAATAATGATTAAATTAATAAATGAAATAGACAATATAATAAGCGATATATATGATTTAGATGATTTATTATTGCCAGAATCAGTAGGAACTTTAAATGAATTTAGTAGAAAAATAGATGAATTACTTATAAATGGTTTAAATGATGAGTTATTACAAATGATTAATAAAATAGAATATAAAGGCATATTTTTAGTACATAATGGTGAATTTAAGAACAATAAAAATAGAAAAATAATAGAAGAATATATATTAAATAATGATAAGTTATATTTGGATTATGATTTAATAAAAGAAAATATAAAAGATAACTATAAACTTGTTAAATATGTAAAAGATAAATCAAAATTATCTGAATTGGTAAATTTAAATGAAATGGTTTTGATATTATTAGATGGTAAATATTTGACGGAAGAGTTAATCGAAAATGAAATTAATAAAAGTGATTTTATATCAAAAGTATTTCTAGGAATATATGGAAGTGACAATGATTTATTTAAGTATTCAAGTTATTATAAAAATATAAAAAATATAGATGAAATATTATTTGAACAATTAAAAGATATATTAAAAAGTGATCCATATAAATTTATTAAATCATCAGATATAATAAAACAAAATAAAAAAATTATAGAGTTAATTACATCTATAGATTCTAGATTAAATGCTTATGCTAAGTAAGATATAATTTTTTTAATGCAAATGTAATCGTAATAAATTAGTAAAAATATAAAAAAATTACTCTGTAGCGTAATAAATTGATAAAAAATGATTCATTAATAGATTTTAAATTAAATTCTTATGTTAAATATAAGAATTTTTTTTGAGGTAAATTATTTAAAGTTTGATATAATTATATATGGAAAAGGAGTTTAGTACATGCCTGAATTTGAGTTAATATTTAATAAATTTAGAAATAATAAAATGGTTTTTAATAAAATAAAAGAAGAAACTAAATACTATAATTATTATGTACTTTCGAAAGAAGAATTAGAAAAAGAAGGCTATAATCAATTATCGTATTCTGACATAATAAATATTATACAATCTTCTAATTTATCTAAATATTATTGCAATCATATAAAACAAATAAATGAAAAATTAATAATAGATAGTGATGTTCATGGAGTTTCACATATAGTTAGAGCGTCAATATATGTGCTTATATTATCTGTTTTAGAAAATATGCCTTTAGAAGACTTTAAATTAGCACTTGATTCTATAATATATCATGATATTGGTAGAGTTAATGATATAGATGATGAAATGCATGGATATAATGCTATTAAAAAATTAGGTTTTTTAGAAAATAATTACAATATTGAAGATTTTAATACAATAAAATTTGTAATAGAAAGTCACTCCTTAGATGATAATAAAGACTATGAAATATTAAAAAAATATGATATCATTAAAGAGAATAGAGCACTTCGAATATTAAAAATTATAAAAGATGCTGATGCACTTGATAGAGTAAGGGAATATCCTTATTTAAATATAAAATATTTGAGAACAGATAGTTCTAAAAAATTAGTATCTTTTTCGTGTGAATTGTTTAACAGTTATAATGTAAATAGTAGGTGAAAAAATGATTGATGAAGTTTTTGATATAAGTAATTTTAATATATTTAGCGATGATGAAAATTATTATTTCTTTAGAACACTTGAAGATGTTGATATTGAGTCTATAAAAAATAAAACAATAACAGATGAAAATGGTAATATAAATAGACTAATTACTGATAGAGAATTCTACGGTGAAACTATATTTAAAAAAGAAGATGATTTATCTCTTGAACAAATGGTTGAACATATAAAAATGCATTATAATCAGCACACAAATTGTATATCTTTTTCAAGTAATACAAATGTAATATTAGATTATGGCAGAAATGTTTTTAATGATAGATATATAATGTTAAAAATTCCAAAAAGTGAATTTGGAAAAAATATTGTCAATGCTGGCGAATATATGCTAGAAGAAATAAATAAAAGGCTTGATGAATATTATAATAATTTAGATTCAAATAATAATGATGCACTCACTAAATATTATTTTGATTATATTAATAATTCTGAGACTGAAGAACAACTTGAAGATATTAGAAAAATGATAACAAAAGATTATGTTGATGAAACAAATAATATATTTATAAATGGCCTTGAAAAAATAACTGATTCAATAAATTATGGAGCACTTAATAAAAAACAAAATTTACTTAAAAATAAGATATATCTAAAAATGGATATAATGAGTAAACACAGTCAAATTCTAAAAAAAATTAGTAATAAATTCTTGGTTAATACTGTAGGTAATGCTTTTTCATCTCTTGAAGTAATTCATTATAATGATGTGGAAGGTAATATTACGGAAATCAGTCCTGAAATTATGGATGCTTTATCTTTAATACAACAAATGGAAGAAACTCCTATTGTAAAAGAATTAAAAAATGATATTATAAAAAAAATAAATTCTGGTATTGAGTTTACACGTGATTTTAATTTGAAAAAATACGATATTAATACATTTAAAAATAGTTTAAATTTAGAAAAAATCTATGAACTTACAAAGGGCAATATTAAATATGGTGATGCAATAAATATATATACAAAAGCATATGCTCTTGCTAAATCTAGACTAAGAAAAGAAAGAAGCTTGGAATTATTAAAAGAAATTTTAAATAATGATAAGTACGATTCTGTAATTGAATCTATGAAAACTAATACTTATGGTATTGAAAATGAAATTATCAATAGGCTTTCAAATAAAAATTCAATAAAAATTAGTGAATCAGTAAATTTATTAGTTTCACCACAAGAAAGGTATTTGCTAGATTATATAAATCAAGTTGATAAAAATAAATTGGAAGATATATTAAAAAATCCTACAAAAGAACTTCAAAATTTAATTGAAGATAATTATACAGATGAATATATAACAGAGAATTGGTTTGCTAATAGTGTTATAGATTTGATTGATTGGAGTTATTATAATGTAAAAGAAAATTTAAGTGAAGGCCAAAGAGAATTATTAATTAATAGTCTTAAAGAAAATAATTTTATGGATATATATAATAACTTAAAAGAAAAAAATCTTAGCGATAAAGATATTGCTAATATAATTTTATTGCAGATGGTAAGAAAAGATGAAAATGTAGATATAAAAGATAGAGTTTCACTAGATGAACTTGAGGATTTTCTTGGATGTAATCAGATTAAAAATACTGAAATTAAATTAAAAACATATCAAAGAGAAGCAATTGAAAATATAAATGAAGCATACAAAAATCATAAATTTACATCAGTTATTTTACCAACAGGAACAGGAAAAAGTTATGTTGCATTATCAGAAATGCATTATATAGAAAAAGAAATAAGCAAATTAGAAGAAAAAAAACATGCAAAAATTCTTTATTTAGCACCTAATGATTATGTATTAAATCAATTAAAGCGTATAATAGTAAAAAATTATAGAGAAAGTTATCCATTTTCATATAGTGATGAAGATGTTGTAAAAAATGCATTTCCAAATCTATCTTTATATACTTATCAATATTTAACAAATGGGACTAATTCAGATGAAATAATAAATAATGAATATGACTTAATAGTGTTTGATGAGTTACATCGTACAGGAGCATCAGAATGGCAAAAAAATATTGAAAAATTACTAGAAAATCAGCCAGCTAAAGTATTAGGTATAACAGCAACTCCAGAAAGAGATATGGATAAAAGAGATATGTCAGAAATATTTGCTAAAAAATATGGTTATACTGATGATGAAATATTAGATGAAAAGCATTTATCATATAATATGGATTTACTTGAAGCAATAGAAAGAGGGATTATTCATAGCCCTAATGTTGTAAATTGTGAATATTCACTTATTAAAGATGGTAGTTTAGATGAACTTAAACTAAAAATAGACGATATTATAGATGAAAATTTGAAAAAAGAAAAAAGAAGAGAATATGAGAAGGTAAGACGAGAAATATCTGAAGCAGATGGAATAGATAAAATACTTAAAGATAATTTGAAGCAAGATGGTAAATATATTGTGTTTATTCCTATCACAAAAAATAAAAATGGTGAATATGTCAATGCTGAATCAGGCGAAGAAATGACAAAAACACAAACACAAAGTATGATTAGATCATATCAAAACTTAATGAATCAATTATTATTCTCTGGTGAATACTTAGAACAAAATAAGGAAAAGTTAAGTAGTATTTATAATAAAATTAATGAAAATAAAGAGTTATCTAGTGATGAAATAATGTATTTAAATGAAGAAAAAGAAAGTATTTTATTATTAACAAAATTACATGTTAATAATATGCCCAATGCACTTCAAACACTTTCAAATGACATATCTAGTAAAATAATTGAATATATGAACTGGGAAGTTCTTGATGACTCTAAAATAGCATCAACATTACATAAAAAATTAAAAAATGATGTTGAAACATATAATATGCTTTCAGATAATTCAAAGAAACAAAATACAAGAGCATTATCAGATTTTAATTCATCAAAATCTCCTAAAAAGAAATTTATGTTTGTAATGGATATGTTAAATGAAGGTGTCCATGTTGAACAAATAGATGGAATTATTTGGTTTAGAACATTAAATGAAGATTCAAGAATATTGTTTTTGCAGCAATTAGGAAGATGTATAAGTGTTATTGGAGAAGATAATAAAGAAAGAATACCGTTAGTAATAGATCTTGTTAATAATACTTTAAAAGTTAACTTTCTAAAAAGTTTAGAAACAGAAGAAAGTGACTTAAAGAAAATTAAATATATTTCAAATTGGATTAAACATACAAATAGAATTCCAGATATAAATTCATCAAATAAGGAAGAGTTAGAACTTGCTATAAGTTTAAGAGAAATACAATTTAAATATTCTAAATTCACTGATGATGAAAAATTAGAATCACAAACTGTAAAAAGAAAAAGAATTATAAACCAAATTATTCAAGTAGGAAGTGAATTTGATTTATGGAATTATGAATTTTCAATAGATTCAAATTCATCTGAAATTACCAATGAAAAAAGTCATAAAGATTTATTATCAAAATTAGGTGTAAATGGCATATTAAGAAATTTTTATGATTTGTATAAAAATGTTAATAAAATTAATAATATAGATATAAATTCTATATTAAAAGAAATAAATGGATATTTACGAAGTCAAACAACCAAAATAACAAATTATAAAAAAATAACAGATAGATTAAAAACAACAGGAGGACAAATAGGAAATTATTTGCATAGTCATAAAAAAGAAATAATAGAATTATCAGAAAAAAATAATGATGCAAAAAAAATATGCAATTATTTTGGTTGGTTAAAAACAATAGAAGATGCATTAAAAGAGATAAATGAATACTTGCAAAATCAGAAAGAAAAAATAAAGAATTATAGAACAATAAAAGATGAATTAAAAACAACGGGAAGTCAAATAGGAAATTATCTGATTGTTCATAAAAAAGAAATAATAGAATTATCAGATAAAAATGCCTATGCACAAGCAATATGCAATTATTTTGGTTGGTTAAATAAAAAAATAACAATAGAAGATGTATTAAAAGAGATAAATGAATATTTGCAAAACCAGAAAGAAAAAATAACAAGTTATGCAACAATAGCAGATAGATTAAAAACAACAGGAGGACAAATAGGAATTTATTTGTATGGTCATAAAAAAGAAATAATAGAATTAGCGATAATTGGTAATTCTGATGCATTATACATATGTAATTATTTTAAATCATTTCAAAAAATGCTATATAAAAAGATAGATGAAATAGCTAATGCTGATAGTCATTTTCAAAATGTTGTTGATAATTTAGAAAAGGGTAAGGAGAATATTGATGGAAGAAAATTACATTAATTTAATTAGAGCATTTAAAAAATTAGATATTGAAGATAAAAAAGAAGAAATAATAAAAAAATTATATGAACTTATAAATTTATTGTATTTAGAAAATAAAAAAATAGATAGTTTTAATGTTCCTCTAGGGATTTTAAATGATTATATGGATGAAGATTCATATTATGACTTACTTTTTTCTTGTATTATGACTATAAGAGAAGAAAATGCGAAGTTAATAGATAAAATTGAGAATATATAAAAAATATATTTTCTTTTTTCTTATAAAGAAAAGGTGATTATTATTTATACAGTAGAGAAAATAGTAGAAAAAGTATTATATTCAAATAGTACTAATTTTGTTGAAATTAAGTACTTAAATAGGGTAAAGAAAGAACTAAAAAATGTTAAATATAATATATATGAACCATTTGTTGGTGCGACAAAAGTAATTTTATATAATAAAATGCCAAATATTAAAATATATGAAATTATATCAAGTAATGATTTAAGACATCAGGATATACTTGGAACTCTTTATTCACTTAATATATCTGATGAAATGTTTGGTGATGTTGTTATTTGGAATAACAGATATTTTATTATAATTTTATCTAGTATTGATAATTATATAAAATCTAATTTAACGAGTATTAAAAATTCAAAAGTAGATTTAATAGAAAGGGATCCATATTATTTAAAAGATTATAAACAAGAGTACGAAGAATGCATTATAATTGTTCCAAGTATAAGAGTAGATGTTATTGTTTCTAAAATAATTAATTCAAGTAGAAGTAATGCACTTGAAAAGATAAAAAATGGTGATATATATTTAAATTATGAATTATTAACTAAACCAACTTATATGCTAAAAGAAAATGATATATTTAGTATAAGAAAATATGGTAAATATAAATTTTTAGGAGAAATAAATAGAACTAAAAAGGGAAGTTTAGTTATAAAGTATTTAAAATATGTATAATTTTAGTGTAAATAAAATATAAATTTATTGATAAATAAAATTAATTATAATATAATTTGATTTAGAAGGAGTGTAAATATGGAAGAAAAAGATGTAAATAATAATGAAGAAAAAAACATTAATTCAGATGATAATTCTAAAGAAGAAGTAATAAGAAATGATAATACTTTAAATGAAGAAAACACTGAAGTTAATGAAACAACTAGTGAAAAAACAGAAAAAGAAAATGAGTCTAATGAGACTTTAAAGTCTTCAGATGAAGTAAAGGAAAAAAATGAAGAAGTAGTTACAGAAGAAAAAACAAAGATAAGTGAAAAATTCTCTTTTATAACAAAGAATAGTTCATTAAAAAAGATATTAATAATTGTTTTAGCAGTTATTGTTCTATTAATAGGTGTGAGAGCGGTATTTAATAAATTTGCTAAAAATGATAATATTTCAGGAGTAAAGAAAGTTTTAAGTGCAAAATATACAAGTGTATCATGCATAAACTCATCTTGTGATGGATTTATTGTTATTGATGGAGATAAATTAAGTAAATATAAAGTTTATTTATATAATTCAGATGGTAAAAAAATAGCAAATTATAAAGTTAATTATAATAAAGATGATAAAACAACTGAAGTTCCAGTTTCTATTGGAAGTGACTATTATATATCAACAACAGTTAATGCGACTAACTTAAAAGTTTCAAAATATTCTATTAAAAATAAAAGAGGAAAAGCAGTATTTGAAACAAGTAATCAACTTTCAATAATTAATGATAATTTAATTGCTATGAAAGAAAAAAATAGTTATAGTATATTAAATAAAAAAGGTAAAACAATTTACAATAATATATCTGATATTGATGAATATCTAGATGGTAAATATATTGCTGTAAAAATAAATGATACATATTCTATTCTTGATTCAAAAGGAGAAAAAGTATTAACAAACTATAGTATAAGTAAAGTTGTGACTGATGAAGATGATAAAGAATTATATGCAATAGTAAAAAATACAGTAGATGATGTATATAATTATTATAGTTTTTCAAAAGGTGAAATAATTGGTGATAGTTTTATTAGTTATAGAACTGGTGAAAATGATTATGAATTAATAATAACTAAAAAAGAAAATGATAATAATGTTAAGTATACACTTTCAAAAAATGGAAAACAAACAAAGGCAAAAGATACAGATCAAATTGCTAAAAAAATAAAAGAACAAATTGATACTAATAAATATACATTATATTCAGATAGTGTTTATGATGAAAATCAAAAGAATGTATTAGTTACTAATACAGAAGAAAAATCAGTTGGTGTATTAAATATAAAAAGTAAAGAATATAAAGCAATATATGCTTATAAACAAAATAAATCATACTATTATTCAACAGTATCAGATATAGATAGTAATGATAAAGATAATGCAATTTTAAAAATATCTTGTTCAGAATCATATTGTGATACAAAACAAACTGTTATATATGATATGAAAAATAATAAGTCATTATATAAATCAGAAGGTATTAATGTTTCTGATTATAAAGAATACGATGGCGGATACAAAGTAATTGATTTTAGTTCTGATAAAAGTAACAAATATGGAAGCAAAAATGTAGTATTTGATAAAAATAATAAAGAGTTAGAAGTATCAGAAAATGATATAACAATAATAGATAAAAAACTTATTGTTGGAAAAGAATCAAGTTATTCAATGTCATTATATTCTGTAAAAAATAACAAAATGATTAGTGATAAAAAAGTTAAAAGAGTAGAAATTAATGACAAAGTAGTTTATAAGTATACTGATTCAAGTGATAACACAATAATATTAGATTCTAATGGTAAAGAAGTTATAAAAGTATCTGATAGTGATTACATAACATTAAATAAAGATCATTACGTTTATGTAAAAGATAATGTATTATATACATATAACATAACAAAAGAAAAAACATATAAATATAAATTAAAAGATAATGAAAAATTAAATGATGCATCAGGAAGTGTTATTAGTCCATATAGAAATGCAATATTTGTAAATAATAGTTCTGATAAATATATAAAGATAATTAATTTTAAAGGTAATCAAATAAAGAAAATTAAGAATCTTGAAATATCATCAGTTGAATTAAATAAAGATAATGATAAGGCATTTATAATTGTTAAGAAAAATACAAATGAAGGAAGTTTATACGGACTTTATGTTGCTGAATAGGAACCAAAAAAAGGTTCCTTTTTTTTTGACAAATTACAAATAATCTGGTAATATACTTCCTGCACTAAAAGGAGTTGATAATGATGGAATCATTTATTGATACAGATACAATTACAGATGATGAAGAATTATTAAAAGCATTAAAACATAATAATAAAGTTTCATCTTCTATGAAACAAGAAATAAAAGAAATGGAAAAGTTAGATGAAGCAAATAAAAAGATGAGTTTTAAAATAGAAAAACAAAATTTTGAAGAAGATGATGAATATGAAGAAGAACAAGATGAAGATTCAGATTATTTATATTATTATGAGCCAATTAAAGATGTTAGTGAAGATATAAGTATAACTGAATTAGAAAAGATTATAAAAGAAAACTTACCAAGTAAAAACAATCCAAATTATTTTAAAATAATATCACGTATGATGGCTGAAATTCTTAAAGAAATAATGGAATATGAAGAGATTAAATCAGATTCCATTGGAGAAAAAGAAATAATAGAAGAAACTCAAAAATTAATAGATTTAAATAAAAGAAAAATTAATTTTATAAGAAGTACAAAAGAAAAAGAAACAAATGAAGAAGAAGTAAAAGAAAATAATTTATACTTTTTAAAAACAACAAGTGGGAATATTTATTGTTTAAATGATTTAGATAAGATAAAAAATGAGTATTATGAATCATTTGAAGAATTATTTAAATCTATTAAAGACGGAACATTTAAAAGAGCAAAAAGATTAAATTCAAATAATCTTAAAACATCATCATTATCAGAAGTAAGAGGATTTAAAACTAGAGTATTATTTGATAAGTTAGATGAAAATAATTATATTATAATAATGTGTGTTGTAAAAAAATGTAATTATGACAATGGTTATAAAAAATCTCTTGAAACTAGAGGTTTAACATATAGAGCAATGAAACCAAAGATATTAAGTCAAAAAAATTCAGAGGAAAGTAAAACTGAAAATAAAGATATTGAGAAAAAACTTTTCTTAAAACTTGAAAATAGAAGGGGATAATAATGTTGAAGAAAGAATTAATTTTTAAAATAAAAAGAAAAATTATGGAATATGAATCAAAAATGAATTCTTATAAAAAATCAGAACTTGAATATCTAAATAGAGTACCATCAATATATGATTATACAATTAGTTTTAATGATTTTAAAAATTTTGATTTAATATATACAGGAATTATTTTAGGTAATAATTATGATGATTTTGAATCAATTAAGTATTTACCAGAAGATTTAATAGAGGCTTTTAATGATGATAATTTTGAGTTTATAAAAAGAATTTATAGTGCTGAAGAAGGAGATTTTAACGATTTTATAGCATATGAAGTAAATAAATATAAGATGGATGATGATTTGATAGAATCTACAAGATATTTTGAAAAATTTCGTAAAATACTTAAGTTGATAAATGAAAAAGATTTTGAGACAATATCAGATTTTTTTAGGTGTATATATTTTGAAAAAGACTCAAAAGCAAAGTATTTGGAAGATGATTATCCAGATATAGATGTAATTTCAAAAGAGGAAAGAAATTTTATATTAGAAACAGATAATGTTGAAGAATTTTTTGACAGAATTGAGGCAACTAAGAAAGAAATAAAACTAGAAAATAAAAGATTGAATAAATTATATAGTGATAAAATAACAAAATTAAATAGACTTATAAATAATCTAGAAAAAAATACAAATGGGGAAGAAATAACAAATATTGATGAATTATTAGATTATGCTGGTGAAGAATTTAGACATGATATTTTAATTTATATAAAAGAAAATAATAAAACATGTAATGAGAAATTAGAAAGAAAATATTTAAATCTAAAGAAAAATTCAATATCTAAATTTATAAATATTTTTGGAAAGAATAATATTGATTTTATGTTATTTAATGATGCAGAAAAGAAAATTATTATGTCACGTGGTTATGATTTTGTAGAGAGAATAATTAATTTTTTAAATAAAATTGGTTATGAGTTTAAAAATGAAATTTTATTAATTATCGCTGGAACAAACAATGATATATTATCTGGCATAGAAGAATTTATAAAAAAAGATTATATTAATAGTGAGTTTGTAAGAAATAATATTAATGTATTATTGCCATCAAATGATTTAGATGAAGTATCTTATAATCTATTAACTAGAAATATGAATTTACTATTAGATAAAGGTATAAATATTAAAGGTCTTGATTCTGACGGAATGGATTTTTATGTATCAAGTACAGAATTAATAGAAGACAATTTATCTGTTATAGAAGAATCAAAGGTAAATATTAAAACAAGAAATTTAAAAAATTATAACTTCTTAGGTGAAGAAGATTTAAAGGGTAAAATTAATAATCTAAAAGAACTTGGAATAAGTATAAATAGTAGTATTGAAGTACTAAATAGTGATATAAATATTATTAAAAGAATAAAATTATGTAATAGTTTAGGTATATCTATTTATGATGAAAATAACAAAATAAAAAAAGATATATTAAATAAAGATTTATTCTTTGTTCCAGATTCAAAAATTGATGAATATGTTAATGAAAAGACTTTAGTTTTAAATTAAAGTCTTTTTTAGTTAAACGAATTAAACTTTTCCTTGCTTTTATTTGTATTATAAAGTAAAATAGAGGTGTTGTAAAAAAATAAGTGTGGTGAAAAATATGTTACAAGTAAATAATTTAAGTTTAAAATTTAATACAAGAGTATTATTTGAAAATGTTAATTTAAAATTTGAAAAAGGAAACTGTTATGGTGTAATAGGCGCAAATGGTGCGGGAAAATCTACATTCTTAAAAGTACTTAGTGGAGAAATAGAATCAACAACAGGTTCTATTGTTATGTCTAAAGGTGAAAGAATGTCAGTATTAAAACAAGATCATAATGCTTATGATGAATATAAAGTACTTGATACAGTAATAATGGGTAATACAAAACTTTATAGCATAATGAAAGAAAAAGATGCATTATATTCAAAAGAAGATTTTACAGAATCTGATGGTATAAAAGCAGGTGAGTTAGAAGCAGAATTTGCTGATCTTAACGGATGGAATGCTGAAAGTGATGCTGCTATACTTTTAAGTGGACTTGGAATAGATGTTAGTTATCATGAAAAACTAATGAAAGATTTAAGTGGTGCAGAAAAAGTAAAGGTATTACTAGCATCTGCTCTTTTTGGTGATCCTGATATCCTAATACTTGATGAACCAACAAACTATCTTGATATAGAAGCAAAAGTATGGCTTGAAGAATTTTTACTTAACTTTGATAATACAGTAATAGTAGTATCACATGATAGACACTTCTTAAATAAAGTATGTACACATATGCTTGATATAGATTATGGTAAGATTACATTATTTATTGGTAACTATGACTTTTGGTATGAATCAAGTCAGTTAATATTAAAACAAATGAAAGATTCAAATAAAAAGAAAGAAGAAAAAATAAAGGAATTAAAAGACTTTATCGCAAGATTCTCTGCAAATGCATCAAAAAGTAAACAAGCAACAAGTAGAAAAAAATCATTAGAAAAAATTGAACTTGAAGAAATGAAAGCATCTTCTAGAAGATATCCATATATAAATTTTGAAGTAGAAAGACCTCTTGGAAAGGATGTACTTGAACTAAAAGGAATAAGCAAAACTATTGATGGAGAGGTTGTACTTAAAAATATGAACTTAACTATTAATACAAATGATAAAGTAGGTTTTGTTGGAACTAATGAACTTGCAATAACAACACTTTTTAAAATAATAACAGGTGAATTAGAACCAGATTCTGGTGAAGTAAAATGGGGAACAACAGTAAAATATGATTATTTTCCTAAAAATCATGATAAGTTTTTCGATAATAATTATGATTTAATTGATTGGTTAAGACAATATTCAAAAGAACAAGAAGAACCATTTATTAGAGGATTTTTAGGTAGAATGTTATTTTCTGGTGATGAAGCACTAAAGAAAGTAAAAGTATTATCAGGTGGAGAAAAGGTAAGATGTATGATGAGTAAACTTATGCTTAGTGGAGCAAATGTTCTTGTTATGGATGATCCAACTAACCATTTAGATATTGAGTCAATAACATCACTTAATAAAGGTATGGAAAACTTTAAGGGAGCACTTTTATTCTCATCACATGACCATGAACTTTTATCGACAGTTGCAAATAGAATTATAGAATTTAAAGAAGATGGAAAATATGTTGATAAAATGATGAATTATGATGAATATTTAGAATCTGTTAAGTAGGTGAATTATGGAAAGAGAAAACTTATTTAATCTTTATGTAGAAGCATATTTTGGAGTAAGAGAAATGGATGAATATGATTTAAAAGAATATGTCCTTAAAGATATTGAAAACTATATAAAAGATTTTGTATATACAAATGATATAGATATAAATTATGCCAAAGAAAATGCTGAAAGAATAAAAGATGAAGTAAATATAAAAACTAAATTACAATCTAGTTTAATACTCTTAAATAAAATGAATGCACCAGAAGAACTTATATTACTTGTTAGAAAAAAGATAAAAGAATTAAATGATTAAAAAAGAAAATTAAAATTTTCTTTTTTTGTATATTGACTAAAAGATTTCAATAATATATCATATAAAGTCAAGAGGTGGAAATATATGAAAATAGAAATGATGGAGTTTTTATCGGATAAAATAACAGATATAAATTTATTAAAAAAGTTAATATTAGCTTTAGATAAAATGTCTTCAAACAATTTAAAGAGATTTCTTGATGAATTAAAAAGGTCTGATTATAACGAATATATGTGCAAAATGATGATTGATTTAAATGAAGGAAAAGAAATAACAAAAGAACAAAAGAATATAATAGAAAAATTAAAAAATTATGATTATAATGAAAATGTATACAATATAGCTATAAATAATGATGTACTAAAGTCGAAAACGATAGAAGAAAAAATAAAATTAATAGAAGAATTAAAAAAATGCAATTATAGTTATACTGCATATGACATAGCAGTTGATGAAGATGTATTAGAAACAAGAACAACAGAAGAACAAATAAGGTTAATGGAAGAATTAGAAAAATGTGATTATAATTCTGCTACATACCGCATCGCAATGTATAGTGATGTATTAGAAACAAGAACAACAGATGAACAAATAAAACTAATGGAAGAATTAAAGAATCGTGATTATAATGAAGATGCGTGTGATATAGCTACAGATGAAAATGTATTAAGCACAAGAACAGTAGAAGAACAAATAAAACTAATGGAAGAACTAGAGAATTGTGATCCTTTTGAAGATGTACTTGATATAGCTTTAGATAATAATATATTAAGAAAAAGAACAAATGAAGAACAAATAAGATTAATGGAAGAGTATAAAAAATGTGATTATGATAAAAAAGCATATATAATAGTTAGAGATACATATGTATTGAACGAAAGAACAACAGATGAACAAATAAGATTGATTGAAGCAATAAAAAAATATGATTATAATTTGTGCGCATTTAAAATAGCTACAGATGAAAATGTATTAAGTACAAGAACATTAGAAGAACAAATAAAATTAATGGAAGAACTAAAGAATTGTGATTATAATAAAAATGTACTTGATACAGCTATAGACAGAGATGTGTTGAGAAAAAAATCATTAGAAAAACAAATAAAGTTAATGAAAAAGATTTATCTAGAAGAATTAGAAAAGCAAAAGACAACAATACATAGTAAAAATATGAGAAAAATTTCAAATGTAACAGAATTTAAAATGTATTTAAATGAATTAAAGCAAGAATTAGGAAAAGATACGGATGTAAAGTCAGATACTGTTGTACTTAAATTTACTCCAGATAAAAAGAAGAAAAGAAAAGAAAATTAAATTTTTCTTTCTTTTTTTCTTTATAGAAACTAAAAAAATTGATATAATGAATATGGAAGTAAGGGTGGTAATAATGGATAGTAAATTAGAATTATTTTTAAGTAAAATAAATTTACCAAAAGAAGATTATAATTATTTTAATGAAGGTAAAATTTTAAAAATAAAATCAACAAAAGATAAATTAAACTGGGATTTTATAATTGAAACTAAAGAATTATTACCAATAAAAATCTTAGAATATTTAGATGAAAACATAAAAAAAGGTTTTCCTAATCTAAATACAGTAACATATGAAATAGTACCTAAAACAGTTAATAAGTCATTAATAAATAGTTATTTTAATTATATAATTAATAAACTATCTTTAGGTAAAGCAGTTTCAATGATTTTTTATGGAAAAGAAATAAAGGCTACTACTAATGGAATGGTTATAACAGCATCAAATAAAGCAGAAGAAAATATGATAAATAGTAGATTAAATGAAATAATTAATACATATCATAAAATTGGTTTTGGAAGTCTAAATTTAAAAATAGAATTATTAGATGGCGGAAATGAATTAAAAGAAGAAATAAAAAAAGAATTAGAAGAAGAAGTAAAAGAAGCAAGCAAAGAAGCTACTGAATTTTTAAACAAACCAAAAGAAAGACCAAGAGAAAGAATGCAAATGGTATCTACTAAAAAGGATCCAGAAAGTAGTGCGATTATAGGATTTGAAAATATGAGTGATCCAGTTTCTGTACAAACTATAACTGGTGAAATGAATGATGTAACAATTGAAGGATATATATTTGGTAAAGAATTATTTGAGTCAACAAAAAGTGTATTTAAGATTATAACTTTAAAAGTATCAGATTTATCAGATAGTATTCTAGTAAAAATATTCTTTAGAAATGAAGAAGATTTTAACAGAGTAAATGGTGAACTAAATGAAAATTCTTGGTATAAAATAAATGGTAGAGTATCATTTGATACATTCGCAAATGATTATGTATTAAGTGCTAGAAATATTGTTCCAATTGAAAGTAAATTTAAAGAAGAAAAAGATACATCTGAAGAAAAAAGAGTAGAACTACATGCTCATACTATTATGAGTCAAATGGATGGAGTAGTTTCAGTAGAAGACTTAATAAAACAAGCAAAAAAATGGGGACATAGAGGAATAGCTGTTACAGACCATGATGGAGTACAAGCATTCCCAAATGCATTTAACTTAGTAAGAGGAATGAATAAAGATTTAAAAGAAGGAGAAGAACCTTTTAAAGTAATATATGGGTGCGAACTTGTTATGGTTGATGACAATATTGATATTGTAATAAGACCAACAGATGAAGGAATATTAGATGCAACATATGTAGTATTCGACCTTGAAACAACAGGTTTTAATGCCGGTGGTGCAGACTCAATTATTGAAATAGGTGCGACTAAAATAAGAAATGGTGAAATACTAGATTCATTTGATGAACTTATTGATCCAAAAAGAAAATTACCACAAAAGATAATTGATGTAACACATATTACTGATGATATGCTTGTTGGTAAGATGAATGAAGAAGAAGGTGTAAAGAAATTTATTGAATGGATAGGCGGAGAAAATGTTCCTATGGTTGCCCACAATGCAAAATTCGACGTATCATTCATTGAAATGGCATATAAAAAATATGATTTAGGTGAATTTAAAAATCCAGTAATAGATACACTTGAACTTTCTCGTGCACTTGACAATACAGAAGCAAGACATAGTTTATCAGCAATTACAAAAAGATATGGAGTTGTATTTGATGAAGATGCACACCATAGAGCAAATTATGATGCTGAAGGAACAGCTTTAGTACTTCATAAAATGCTTAAAAAAATGTATGATCAAAACTTTAGAAAAATAAGTGAATTAAATAACTTAGTACCAAAGGATGAAATACATAAATATGGTAAAACACATGATATAAATATACTTACATTAACAAGAGAAGGATTAAAAAATCTATTTACAATCGTTTCTTATGCAAATACTAAATATTTATATAAAACACCTAGAATACTTAGAAGTGAAATAGAAAAATATAGAAAAGGTTTATTAATAGGTAGTGGATGCTATCAGAGTGAAGTATTTACTAGTGCTAGTACAAAAAGTGATGAAGAACTTGCTAATATAATTAAATTTTATGATTATGTTGAAGTACAACCAGTAGATGAATACTGTCATTTAGTACCATCTGTATTTGAAAATGAAGCACAACTTATTCAAAATATAGAAAAAATAGTTAGAGTTACAGAAGAAGCAGGTAAGATAATTGTTGCAACGGGAGATGTACACCACTTAAAGAAAGAAGATAAGATTTATAGAGAAATAATCATAAATCAAAATGTACCAGGTAGAGGAAGACATCCACTTATTAGAAATAGTAAAGGTGGACAAATACCATCACAACATTTTAGAACAACAAATGAAATGCTTGAAAACTTTGAATTCTTAGGTAAAGAAAAAGCAAAAGAATTAGTAATAACAAATCCAAATAAAATACTTGATATGACAGAAGTATTTGATGTAATAATTCAAACAGGAGGAGTACCTTTTTCACCAAGAGTAAAAGCAGATGATGGTAAAACTTATCTTGATTGTCCTAGAGTAGTTACAGACCTTGTATATGAAAAAGCAAATGATTGGTATGGTGATCCACTTCCATACAATATTGAATCAAGACTAGGTACAGAACTTTATGGCGATATAGTTTTAACAAGTGTAAAATATTATCTTGATAAAAGTTTAAGTGAAGAAGAAAAAGAAATTGAATCATTTAAACAATTACATGATGTTATAGTAAAAGGTTCGGATGCTGTTAAAGATTTAGTTAGAAAGTATTTAGTAGATACTAGTGAAGAAGAATTAACAGGTGATGAACTAGAAAAGAAACTAAAGAAAAGTCTAGGTGGAGTAATAGGTGCTGGATTTGATCCTATTTACTTGATTGCGCAAAGACTAGTTAAAAAATCAAATAATGATGGCTTCTTAGTTGGTTCAAGAGGATCTGTTGGATCTAGTTTCGTCGCAACAATGATGGGAATAACAGAAGTAAATCCACTTGCGGCTCACTATAGATGTCCAAAATGTAAACATAGTATATTTGAAGAAGATGGAAAAGCATTAGGTGCGACTTATTCAAGTGGTTTTGATTTACCTAATAAGAATTGTCCGAAATGTGGTACTTTGATGCTTAAAGATGGACAAGATATTCCATTTGCTACATTCCTTGGATTTAATGCAGATAAAGTTCCAGATATAGATCTTAACTTTTCAGATTTAAACCAAGCAGCAATCCATGAATATACAAAGGTATTATTTGGTGTTGATAATGTTTATAGAGCAGGAACAATAGGTACTGTCGCTGAAAAAACTGCATATGGTTATACAAAAGGATTCTTTGAAGATAAAGGTATAGAAAAAAGATCAATAGAAATAGAAAGACTTTCAAAAGGATGTACAGGTGTTAAAAGAACTACAGGACAACATCCAGGTGGAATAGTAGTTATACCAGATTACATGGATGTATTTGATTTTACACCATTCCAGTTTCCAGCAGATGATCCAAATTCTGCATGGAGAACAACACACTTTGATTATCATAAAATTGAAGATGATGTATTAAAACTAGACATATTAGGTCACTCAGATCCAACACAACTTCGTATGATACAAGATATGACAGGAACAGATGTTACAGAAGTTCCACTAGATGATAAAGAAACAATGGGAATATTCTTGTCACCTGCGCCACTTGGTGTAACTGCAGATCAAATAATGTGTAATACAGGTACTCTTGGTATACCAGAATTTGGTACAAAATTTACAGTACAAATGGTTGAAGATACTAAACCAAAAACATTTGCCGAATTAATTAAAATATCTGGTTTATCACATGGTACTGATGTTTGGTTAGGTAATGCACAAGATTTAATAAAAAATAATATTGTACCATTCTCTGAAGTAATAGGATGTCGTGATGATATAATGGTATATCTAATGTATAATGGTCTTAAACCTATTACAGCATTTAAAATAATGGAGTTTGTAAGAAAAGGTAGAGCAAGTAAACCAAAAGATCATGACCAATGGGTTGAATATGAACAAATATTAAAAGATGCTGGAATAAAAGATTGGTTTATTGAATCATGTCATAAAATAAAATACATGTTCCCAAAAGCCCATGCCGCAGCATATGTAACAAGTGCATTTAGAGTTGCTTGGTATAAAGTTCATATGCCAGTATATTACTATGCATCTTGGCTTTCATGTAAAGCAACTGATGTTGATATTATTTCTATGATAAAAGGTTATGACGCTATTAAAGATAAACTTACAGAAATAACTAATAAAGGAAGAGATGCATCTAATAAAGAATTAGGTACATATGAATCACTTCATTTATGTTTAGAAGCAGCAGCTAGAGGTATAAAATTCTTAAATGTTGATTTATATAAAAGTGCTGCAACTACTTTTGGAGCAGCTAGTGAAACAGAAGTAATTCCTCCATTTAATGCAATTGAAGGACTTGGTGATACAGTTGCTAATAACATAGTTGAAGAAAGAGAAAAAGGTCCATTTATATCGATTGAGGAATTCCAGATAAGATGTAAAGTATCAGGCACTTTAATAGATAAAATGAGATTAATGGGTATATTTGGCGATATGCCTGAAACAAGTCAGCTTAGTTTATTTTAGAAAAAATTGGATGATTAAGTCCAATTTTTTTGTGTTTATATGAAACATAAATCAAAATAATAAATTATTTATTATTGACATTTGTATATTTTATGATAATATATTTGGTAATAAAAAAAGGAGGGAAAATAGTATGATTGGAATTAATGATATTCTAGAAAAAGTCATTTGCGGAGAGCCATTAACTGAAGAAGATAGATTTAAAATATTGCGTTCAAAAAGAATTGAGCCTAAAGTAGTAGAATATTTAATGGAAAAATTAAATAATTTATATATTGAAGTTTTAGGAGATTATAAGGGTTCTTTATTTGAGTTAATGCCTGTTGGAAAACTTGAAGGATGGTGTTGGCAGACTACAGAATCCGCAATAGTATTTTTAAATGATGATGATTATATCGAAAGAGGAGATTTAAAATTCGATGAAACAACTCCAAAATATTATCATTCATGGATGTGTTTTAAATATGATGATGTAGAATATGTTTTAGATCCTTGTTTAAATTTATTATGTAAAAAAGATGATTATTCTAAAATATTTGAAGTTGATGTTAAAGGAAGAGTGTCTGCTAAAGATGTAAAGGAAGAATTAATAAAACAAATAACTACTCCAAAAAAGGAGGATAATTCTAGAGCACATAAAAGTTTTGAAAGATTTTTAAAACAGCAACTTGGTGATTCTTATGAAAAATATAAAGAAAAGAAGCAAAATGAGGTAACTGTTCATGGCCCTGAGAATGTAAATACACCATTATATAGAAATGGTGCTGGATACAATGCAGAATTTACAGATGGAAAAATAAAAAAATTAACAGTTCATTATTACAATATAGAAGGTTAATAATATCTATGAATATAAACATCATAGATATTTTTATTTACAAATAATTATTCTTACATTATAACAAACTCATGTTATGTCCTAATATTAAGTATATAAGAAAACATGAGTAAAAATTTTATATGAGATAATTAAAAGAATGGCAATAAAATTGACATATTACTAAGATGGTGTTAATATATCTTAAAATTTTAAGGGGGGATTTATTATGTCAAAGGTTAGTGTTATTGTTCCTGTATATAATGGAAAAAAATATATTAATAAATGTGTAAATAGTATTTTAAGACAAACGTTTAAAGATATAGAAATAATCTTAGTAGATGATGGTTCAACTGATAACACATTGGATATATTAAGAGAGTATGAAAAGAAATTCCCAAATGTTAAAGTAATACCAAGCATAAATCTTGGTGCAGGTGGTGCAAGAAATATAGGACTAGATGCATCACAGAGTGAATATATATTGTTTGTTGATGCAGATGATTTTTTAAGAGAAGATATGATAGAAGTTTTATATAAAAATGCTGTTTCAAATGATGCGGATATTGCAAGATGTGGAAGATGCACATATTTTGAAAATATAAAGTTAGATTCATATAATTCAAACTATTATAATGAAGATAAAAAAATAATAAATCCCAAAAAAGAAAAAGATTATGTGTTTAATGAAATGCCAACTGTTTGGAATAAACTTATTAGAAAAGATTTATTTGATGACATTAGATTTAGAGAACATTTAAAATGGGAAGATGGTCCAGTTATTAGAGCAATAACAGCAAAAGCAAATAAGATTGTATTTTTATATGATAGAATGTATATGTATAGGATAAATTTAAATAATACAACAATTAGAGATTTTTTTTACCCAACAGAAAAAATATTAGATGTATTTACTGGACTTGATGATTTAAAGTACAATTTTAAAAAGATAGGTTTATATAGTGAATTTGAACAAATAATCCATGATGATGCAGTAATTGCTTCATTATTAAGAGTGAAAAATGCAGGATTGTGGTTTAAATTACCAAAAGAAGATAGAATAAAACTTACAAATGCTCTTGTTAATATAATAGAAGTTAAATATGGTGATTGGAAAAATAATCCTCCATATTTAGATTATAAAAATAGAGATAAGTTTTTTAATGCAACTATGACTTATATAGAAGATAAAGTTTTGGATTCTTCACTAAGAAAAGAAAATAATTTAGAAAAAATATATAGTAATGTTAATCATATATTTGGAAAATAGTAAAATATAATATTTTGTAAAATTATGTTGTTTGCAAAAATAAAATATTGTGTTATAATATTTTTAGTTTAAAAGTTGTGATGAGGAAGTAGTAATATAATTAATATTTTTTAAGAGAGTTAGCGTATGGTGAGAAGCTAATAAAATATATTATATGAATTCACCCTCTGAATGTATAATGAAAAGTTATAACGTTTATCTAGCGTTAATAGATTAAAGAGCATAGAAATATCTATGAAGTAAGGTGGTACCGCGAAAAATCGTCCTTACATCATAGATATTTTTTTTGGAGGTAAATATGAAAAAGAGGTTTATATTTGATCTTGATGGAACACTTCTTCATGGTGATTATATCTCAGAGAGGGATTATTTTAGAAGTGTACTAAATAAAGAAGACGCAGAAAAATTTCTTTTGTTGTACTTTGAAAAATTATGTGAATATGAAAGTCTTCATCAAAAGTATGATTATAGTAGTTTAAGCAAATTTTTAAGTGAAAAAACAGGTGTAAATATTACGAGTGAAATTGTAGAAGGTTGGATTAAAGTTAATTCAAAAATGGATGATAAATTACTTGAAGAAACCAAAAGCATGCTTGAATATTTAAAAAGTAAGGACAAAAGTTTAGCAGTACTTACAAACTGGTTTAAAGATGAACAAGAATCTAGACTTAAAAATGCTGGAATATTTGAATTCTTTGATGATGTTTATACGGGTGATACTTTTCTTAAACCAAATAAAGAAAGTTATATAACCGCATGTGGTGACTTTTGTATAGATGAATGTATAATGATAGGAGATTCAATAGAAAAAGATGTAATTGGTCCAAATAAATTTGGAATAGATTCAATTTATTATAATCCTGAAAATAAGGAATATGATAAGAGTAAGATATTAAGTATAAATAGTTTTGATAAGATAAAGGAGATGTTTTAAAATGAATAAAGAAGAAAGAGTAAAAAATTTAAAAGAAGAAATTGAAGAAAAATTAAAAGAAGTTACAACTTTAAAAGAATTAAATGATTTAAAGGTAGAATATTTAAGTAAAAAAGGACCTATATCAGAACTTTCATCATTAATGAAAGAAATACCAAATGAAGAAAAGAAAGAATTTGGATCACTTTTAAATGATTTAAAAACATTTGTTAATAACTCATTTGATGAATTAAAAGAAAAATTAGAAGAAGAAGCATTAAATAAAAAATTAGAAGAAGAAAAAATAGATATAACTTTAAGTGGAACTTTTATTCCATCAGGAAGTCCATCAATAATAGAAAAAATAGTTGAAGAAACAGAAGAATTCTTTATAGGAATGGGATATGATGTTTTAGAAGGACCAGAGATAGAACTTGATAAATATAACTTTGAAATGCTTAACCTACCAAAGGATCATCCTGCTAGAGATGCACAAGATACATATTATTTAGAAGGAGAAAACATATTACTTAGAAGCCAAACATCACCAGTTCAAGTAAGAACAATGTTAAAAGGAGAAGGTAAAACTCCAATTAGAATGATATGCCCTGGTAAAACATATAGAAGAGAAGATATAAATGCGACTCATGAACAAGAATTTACTCAAATTGAAGGACTTGTAATTGATAAAAATATATCACTTAGTGATTTAAAAGGAACATTTGATGCATTTATAAAAAATATGTTTGGAGAAGGAGTAGAAGCAAGATTTAGACCAAGTTATTATCCATTTACAGAACCATCAGTAGAGATGGATATGAGCTGTATATATTGTGATGGAAGTGGTTGCTCAATGTGTAAACCAAAAGGATGGATAACTATTTGTGGTGGAGGAATGGTTCATCCTAATGTATTAAAAGCATGTGGTTATGATCCAAATGAATGGCAAGGATTTGCATTTGGTATGGCTGCTGAAAGAATATCAATGCTTAAATATGGTATTACTGATATGAGAGTATGTCATGAAAATGATTTAAGAGAAACAAGAAATTTTGATAGAAAGGAGATTAGATAACTATGATAAGTATGAACTGGGTAAAAGATTATATTGATATAGAAAATGAGAATCTTGATGAACTAGCAGATAAAGTAACAAAAGCAGGTATAAATGTTGAACATGTAATATCTAATCATATTGATAATTTAGTTGTAGGAAAAGTATTATCATGCGTTCCTCATCCTGATTCAGATCATATGCATGTATGTATGGTAGATGTTGGAAAAGAAACTATTCAAATAGTATGTGGTGCGCCAAATGTAAAAGAAGGAATAAAAGTAATAGTGGCTCTTCCAGGAGCTACACTTCCAGGTAATTTTACTATTTCAAAAAGTAAAAAAAGAGGTGTTGACTCAAATGGTATGATATGTGCTTTATCAGAAATAGGATTAGAAGAAGACACGGAAGAAAACTATAAAAAAGGTATATATGTATTAGATGATGATGCGCGCGTTGGAGTAGATGCTTTAGAATATATGGGTGCATGTGATACTTTATACGATTTAGACATACATAAACACAAAAATAATGATTGCTTTTATCATATAGGATTTGCTTATGAAGTAGGAGCAATCTTAGGAAAAAAAGTAAACTTACCAGATGATAGTTATGAAGAAATAAGTGATTCAGTTAAAAATCATTTTAACCTAAAAGTAGATACACAAAATTGTACATATTATAAAGCAAAAATGGTAACAGATTTAAAAATAGGTGAATCTCCTAAATTTATTCAAAATAGATTAATATCCGCAGGTATGAGACCAATAAATAATATAGTTGATATTTCAAACTATGTAATGCTTGAATATGGTCAACCACTTCATTTCTTTGACAAAAATAAACTAGGTAATGAAATACTTGTTAGAATGGCAAATGATAATGAAGAAGTAGTAACTTTAGATAAAAAAGAAAGAACATTAAGTTCTGATGATATTGTAATAACAGATGGAAAAAGAGTAGTCGCAGTTGCGGGAGTAATGGGCGCACTTAATACTGATGTTGATGAAAATACAAAAGAAGTATTAATAGAAAGTGCTATATTTAATCCTACTAATATAAGAAAAACAGAAAAAAGATTAAATCTAAGAAGTGAAGCATCTATGAGATATGAAAAAGGATTAAATTATGAATATACTATAAAAGCACTAGATAGAGCGTGTCATTTACTTGAAAAGTATGCAGGTGGTAAAGTATTAAGTGATTATGTACTTTATGATAATGAAGATAAAAAAGAGAAAAAAATAACATTTAAAACAGAAAAGGTAAATTCATTACTTGGTATTACACTTACTGATAAAGATATTGAAGATCAATTAGATAAATTAGATTTCAAATATACTTTAGATGGTGATACTTTTGAAGTAACTATTCCAAGAAGAAGATTAGATATAGAAAATAATGTTAATGATATAGTTGAAGAAATTGGTAGATTATATGGATACCATAATTTAAAAAATACACTTCCAGTATTACCTACAAAAGAAGGAAAATATGAAGAAGTAATAGCATTTAGAAAAAATATCAGCAAAAGAATGAGAAGTTTAGGATTAAATGAAGTTAGAACTTATACATTAGTTGATAAAAAAACATCTGATTTGTTCTCTAAAGATAAAAAGGTAATAGAAGTACCAAATCCAATGAGTCAAGATAGATCAGTACTTAGAAAATCAATGATACCATCTTTAATAGATGTAATTAAATATAATAAATCTAGAGGACTTAAAGATATTAATATTTATGAAACAAGTAAAGTATTCTTTGATGATTTTAAAGAAGAAAATTATTTAGGTGTTGCATTATATGGGAATTATATAAGTGCATCTTGGAATAATTCAAAAATAAAAACTGATTTCTATGTAATAAAAGGTATTGTTGAAAATTTACTTGATTATTTAGGTCTTAAAAATAGATATTCATTTGTAATTAGTACTGAAGAAAATTTACATCCTGGAATAAGTGCAGATATTATTTTAGATAGACAAAAAGTTGGTTTTATTGGAAGAGTTCATCCAAAACTAGAAAAAGATGAAATATATGTACTTGAATTATCAATAGATAAATTAAATGTAAAAACTAAACCAATTAAATTTAAACCAGCATCAAAATTACCAAGTATAACAAAAGATTTAGCATTTATAGTTGATAAAAATGTAACAAGTGAAGAAGTAGAAAAATTAATTAAAAAGTCAGGCTCAAGAATGCTTACAAATATTGAAGTGTTTGATGTTTATACAGGTGAAAATGTTGATAAAGATAAAAAATCAATCGCATATAAATTAACATTTACTGATATGGATAAGACATTAACTGATGAAGAAGTTATGAATGTATTTAATAAAATAATAGATGATGTAACTAGTAAAATGGATGCTAAACTTAGAAATATGTAGTATAAATTTGACTTTTTTTAGTATTTGAGTATAATACGGTTAAATTTCAAGGAGGAAAATTATAATGAATGTAAAAGCTAAAAAAAATAATCATTTTTTGAATCTTTTAGAGGATAGAAAACTCGCAGAGCAATATTTCTCTGGTAAAAATATGACTGAATTTAATTCTCTACAACTAATAAAATTACAAAAAAATTGTAAAATGATAAAGACAAAATATAGTCAAAAATTATGGCTACTATCTATTTATTCATTTTTAGGTTTAGAAAATTATGATTTAGCTTTAAAAACAGAGCATGAACATAAAAAAATGATGAGTAGTATTCGTGACTTAGATGTTTTTGAATCAAATTTGTCATATTTACTTATATCTGGTATTATTAGTTATGAACAATGTAAACAATTAGGATTTGATAGCGATTATATTGAGAATTTGTTAGAAAAATATAAAAAAATAGCAGATAATTCTTATATAGAATACGATTATGATGAACAAAGAGGAACAACATCAGAGATAAACGAGTATGGTAAAGCACTTATTTTACCATATACACCAATTGAAGTAAGACGTAAAATTCAAAAATAATATAGTGGTTTTACATTATATAAAAATTAAAAATGTCAGTAAAAGATAAAATAATTAGAAAGTGCAAAATAAATTTGTACTTTTTTTAGTTGTTATAATTATTCAATTTTTTATTTTTTTCGTATTATATAATCGAAAGGAGCGAAATTATGGATAATTGTGAAGAGCAAAGAATATTAGATATGATTAATAAAAATAAGAAATGTTGTAGACCATGTTTTGGTCCAACAGGCCCAACAGGAGCAACAGGTCCCGCAGGAGGCCCAACGGGCCCAACAGGTCCAACAGGTCCACAAGGAATACAAGGAGTACAAGGACCAACAGGACCAACAGGCCCACAGGGAATACAAGGACTACAAGGTACACAAGGACTTCAAGGAGCACAAGGCCCAACAGGACCAACAGGTCCCGCAGGAGCAACAGTTTCACCAACTAATACTTATGGAAGAAAATATGATACTACAGAAAATCCAATCACTTTAACACAAAATGTTGCGGCAGATGTACCACTTGGAAGTAATGGACCAGCAAATGGAATAACTTTAGATACACAAAATAAATTAACGATACCAGAAAATGGCGTTTATCAAGTTGATTATTATTTTTATGGTAGTCCAAGTACTAATACAGATGTTACAGTAAGACTTAATCAAAATACAACACCTATTAGTAATACATCAATTACAAAAAGTTTAACAGCAAATGTAGATACAGAATTTTCTGGAAGTACTATAAATTCATTTAATGCTAATGATCAAATAGGTTTATCAATAGAAGCAACAGATGCAGCAACTATATCACCAGGATCAGATACTAGTGCTTATATTAATATTGTAAGAATAGCTTAAATATAAAGACTCCTCAATTTTGGGGAGTTTTTACATACAAAAATTTACATCTTTCATAAAATATATTAAAGGAGTGAAAAAATGAATAATTGTGAAGAACAAAGAATATTAGACATGATTAATAAAAATAAAAAATGTTGTAGAACATGTTTTGGTCCAACAGGCCCAAAAGGTGAACAAGGAGAAATTGGCCCTACAGGACCAACAGGTCCAATAGGATTATCAGAAACAATAGAAGTTGGAGAAACAAAAACTGGTGATCCAGGAAGTAAAGCAAGTGTTGTAGATAGGGGAGGACCTAATCACATTTTAGATTTTACAATACCAAGTGGTCTTTCAGGATTAAGTAAAATACAAAATGCATATATAATAAAATATAATGATGGAACAGTTGCAACTGGTATAAAAATAGAACCAGATGAAAGAATTCCATTAGATAGAATTGAACTTGATGTTGATAATTTAGTTAATCTAAATAGTGAAGATAATTTAATTAAATTTAATAAAATAGGATATTATAAAATTACTATTATGATAAATGCATCTATAAAAACAACTCCAAATACTTTTAATCCAGATACAGATTTTGTATCATATGGATTTAGACAAACTAATACAGATAATATTTATGTTGGAGCTAGTAAATGGATTTATAATAATGAATATTCTAATGTAATATCTCAGGGAATAGTTGCAATAGATAGTACAGATAATGATTATGAAATTGTTAATATTGGTTCAAAAGAAATATATTTATTATCACCAGATTTAAATAATATAAAATCAAATTCTTATTTTACAAATACACTTGTAAATATAGTAATTGAATATTTAGGAAAATAGGTAAATATATGAAGAAATATAAGGTTTGTGTATATGCAATATGTAAAAATGAAGAAAAATTTGTTGATAGATGGTTTAATTCTATGAAAGAAGCAGATGAAATATATGTACTTGATACAGGATCTATTGATAATTCTATAAAATTATTAAAAGAAAAAGGAGTACATGTAAAACAAAAGAAAATAAATCCATGGAGATTTGATGTAGCAAGAAATATTTCTTTAGATATGGTTCCAAATGATGCTGATATATGTGTTTGTACTGATTTAGATGAAGTATTTTTAAAAGGATGGAGAGAAAAATTAGAAAGTGTTTGGAGAAAGGATGCAAATAGATGTAGATATACATATAACTGGAGTTTAGATGAAAATGATAATCCTAAAGTATCATTTATATATGAAAAGATTCATAGCAGAAATAATTATAAATGGATTCATCCAGTTCATGAAGTATTAGAGTATGAAAAAGAAAATGAAAATGTTGTAATTAATGAAGATATTATTTTAAATCATTATCCAGATAATACTAAATCAAGAAGTTCATATCTTCCACTTTTAGAGTTATCAGTAAAAGAAAATCCAGAAAATGATAGAAATATGCATTATTTAGGTAGAGAATATATGTATTATGGAAAATGGAATGAAGCAATAGATACACTTATTAAACACTTAAATTTAAAGAGTGCAACATGGAAAGATGAAAGATGCGCATCTATGAGATTTATTGCTAGATGCTACGAAAATTTAAATAGATATGATGAAGCAAAAATGTGGCTTGAAAAGGCAATAAATGAAGCACCATACTTAAGAGATCCATATGTTGAAATGGCACTTTTAGAATATTCTTTAGGTAATTATGATGAAGTAATAAGTAACTGCCAAAAGGCACTAACAATTAGTGGTCATGAGAAAACATATATAAATGAAGTATTTAGTTATGATCATACTATAAATGATTTATTATCAGTTTCATATTATTATAAAGGTGATTTATCTTTAGCTCTTGAAAATATAAATAAAGCAATTAGTTTGTCACCTAATAATGAAAGATTAAAAGAAAATAAAAAAATAATAGAGGACAAAATAAAAAATACTAATTTAGATTAGATTTAATCTTTTCTAGAATAGTATTTTTTTCTTCTTTATTTGAATTTTCCCAAACAAGCATAAAGAATATTCCAAGACCTGGAAGAGTATCTTCATTATATTCATTTACACTGTCATCAATAGCTTTTTCTATAGTTTCTAAATTATCATCTTTAAAGTTTTGAATAATATAATCTTTTATGTTCATAAAATCATTCCTTTCAAAACTATTATGAACAAAAAAAGTAATTATATTCATACTTTAAATATAATTACATTCTTTTTGTATGTATATCATCAATTAAATATCTTTTTTGATAAGAATCATTTAATGAATTCATTTCTCTTATTATACTTCTATTTACTTTTGTATTAAGATATTTTGGAAGTTCATTACTAATTAAATAATTAACAACATATGGTGGATATATTCTTTCTAAAAGTTCAATTGTAAATAAATTTAATGTATAACTATCAATATTTTCTTGGCTTTTGCATTTCCTATTAAATCTATCTATATTTTTACTTTTTTTATCAAAATCCATACCATCAATTTTACATTTATCTAGATTAAATAATAAAATATCATCTTTACTATAATTAATTAAAATATCATTTTTATCAAAATCTCCAATAAATACACCATTTTCATTTAATTTTTCAACTTTTTCTCTTAATTTCTTTAAAGCAACAATTTTATCTTTTCTTCTGTCATATTCACTAATAGTTCTTACATATTCCATATCAATTGGCATAAAATAACCTACAATTTTACCATCAAAAATAGCATTACCGATATTTCCCATTTCATCATTAATTGCTTTATTTTCACTCATTATTTCTATTTTTTTTCTTTTATTTTCTAATTTTTCTTCATTATCAGTAGTAAATAGTTTTAATAAAACCTCTTTACCATTTAAATTATATATATACATATTAGATTCTTCTTCGATTCTAAATGTTCTTAATATGTTCTTAGGTTCAATTTTAAAATTTTTCATTTGTATTCCTCCTTCAGTGCGTATAATATTATACTCAAAAATGAAAAAAAATCAAATTTTTATGTTATACTTTTATATGTAGGTGATAAAAGTGAAAAAAGTAATATTAGTAGATGGAAATAACTTACTTTTTAGAAGTTATTTTGCAACTGCATATACAGGAAATACTATGAGAAATAGTAAAGGTTTTCCAACAAATGGACTTTATGGTCTCGTTAATATGTTAAATAAAATAATAAGAGAAGAAAAGCCAGAATATATGCTTGTTGCATTTGATAAGGGAAAAACATTTAGACATGAAAAATATTTAGATTATAAAGGTGGAAGAAATGAAACACCAGATGATTTAAAAAAACAATTTTCAGTTGCAAAAAAACTTGTTCCATTAATGGGAATAAAATGTTTTGAAATAGATAATTATGAAGCAGATGACATAATTGGTACATATTCTAAAATGGCTCTTATAGATCCAGAATTTGAAACAACAATAGTAAGTAGTGATAAAGACTTATTACAACTTATTAATGAAGAAACAGAAGTAAAATTATTAAAACAAAAAGATTATATAAGAATGAATGAAGAAACATTTATAGATACTTATGGGATAAAACCAATTAGAATGATAGATTTAAAAGGACTTATGGGTGATGCATCTGATAATATACCTGGAGTTAAGGGAATAGGAGAAAAAACTGCTTTAAAATTACTTCAAGAATACGATAGTTTAGAAAATGTATATGATAATATTGATAATATAAAAGGCGCAACTAAACAAAAATTAATAGATGGAAAAGAATCAGCATTTATGAGTAAAGATATTGCGACAATTTATAACGAAGTACCTGTTACATATTCCTTAGAAGAATTAAAATATGATGGACCAGATGTTAATGGTTTAAGAGAAATGTATAGTGACTTAGAGTTTTATAGTTTCTTAAAAGATTTTAAAGAGGAAGAAAAAAAAGAAGAAAAATTAGAATATAAAATAATAGAAAATATTGATGATTTAAAATTAAAAGAAAAGGTTTCAGCATATTTAGAAATAAGTGAAACAAATTACCATAATGCAGATATTTATGGAATGAGTTTATATGATGGTGAAAACGCATATTATGTACCATTTGAAGTATTAAAAGAAAATAAAAACATATTAGACGAAAAAGAAATTTATACATATGATTTAAAAAAGATGATTGTTTCACTTAATAAATATGGTATAGATATAAAAAATTGTACATTTGATGCGATGATCGCAGGATATATATTAAATTATAATGTTAAAGATGATATTGCATATCTAGCAAATACATTTAATTATGATATTACTCTTTTTGATAACTTTAAAAAAGAAAAAAATATGAGTACCGAAGCACTTGCTGATTTAACAGTAAAAAAAGCAAAATTTATTTATGATATTAAAGATGAATTTATAAATAAAATGAAAGAAGAAGAACAACTAGAGCTTTTTAGTAATATTGAAATGAAACTATCTTCTGTACTTGCTTCTATGGAAATAGAAGGCGTTAGAGTAGACACTAAAGTACTTGATGAAATGGGAGAAAATATCAATAAAAAGTTAGATGAATTAACAAGTGAAATATATAATTATGCAGGAGAAGGATTTAATATTCAATCTCCAAAACAATTAGGTGAAGTATTATTTGAAAAACTTGAAATACCATATCCAAAAAAGAAAAAAACATCATATTCAACTGCTAGAGAAATATTAGATAAAATAGTAGATTATCATCCAATAGTAGAAAAAATAATAGAACATAGAACGTTGAATAAAATATATACAACATATATTGTTGGAATAAAAAATTGTGTAAAAGAAGATGGTAAACTTCATACTATATATACACAAACTTTAACAAGGACAGGAAGATTATCATCAATCGAACCAAATCTTCAAAATATTCCAATTAGATATAAAGAAGGAAAAGAAATAAGAAAAGCATTTATTCCTGAAGAAAATTCTGTATTTTTATCAAGTGACTATTCACAAATAGAACTTAGAATGTTCGCACATATGTCAGGAGAACAAAATTTAATAGATGCATTTAAACATCATTTAGATATACATACAAAAACTGCAATGGATATATACCACGTTAGTAAAGATGAAGTAACAAAAAATATGAGAAGAGATGCTAAAGCAGTTAACTTTGGAATTATATATGGTATAAGTAGTTTTGGACTTGCGGAAGATCTTGGTGTTGATATTAAAACAGCAAAAAAATTCTTAGATAATTATTTAGAAACATTCCCTGGAATAAAAAATTATATGGATAAAGTAATAAAAGATGCATATGAAACAGGATATGTAAAAACAATAATGAATAGAAAAAGAAAAATAGATGAATTATATAATACAAATCATATGATTAAAGTTCAAGGTGAAAGAATGGCACTTAATACACCAGTTCAAGGATCAAGTGCTGACATTTTAAAAAAAGCAATGATTGATATATATAACGAATTTAATAGATTAAATTTAAAAAGTAAAATGATACTTCAGGTACACGATGAACTTATTTTTAATGTAAAAAATGATGAACTTGAAAAAGTTAAAGAAATAGTTATAAATTTTATGGAAAATGCATATAAATTAAATGTACCACTAGAAGTAGACGTTGAAATTGGTAAAAATTGGTACGATGCAAAATAGTGTAAAATATAAGTAAAAAATATAATTTTGGTCTTTTTACTTATATTTTTTAATGATATAATAAAATCATAAGAAGAATAATATGAAAAACCTTAGGCTTTATTTGACAAATGTTTACAATTATGATATAATTGCGCATGCAAATCAAGGTAAAGTCATCCGTGATTAGGGGGTATAATATGAAAGGAAATTATATATTTGAATATTTTGATGAAATTAAATTTAAGAAGTGTGAACGTTCTTTAAAGAAGTACAATATGTTTGCGTTTAAAAAATTAATTTTTGAATTTTATCCTAAAATGAAAGAGGGAGAATTTTTAGGTGATATTGTATCTACTGATGAAGAAAAAAATACAGTTTCATATGAACTTACACTTCCTGCGGATGAATTATTTACAAAGGTTCATGGTGAAATAGTACTTCATTATGATATATATACAAATAAAAATATTATTTTGTTAAAATCAATTTCACCAGAAGAATTATTCTTAGAGGGACATGCTACAGAGTTAAATGCATATAAAGGTGTTATGATTAGTAAAGAAAATGCTGATAAAGATATGTTTAAAATTAATTTATTAGATTTATTAAATAAATAAATGGTATAAAAGCCATTTTTTTTGTTGATTTTTATAGATTTTTAGTAATATAATATTTGTAAAGGAGGTAAGTGTTATGATATGGTTTATTTTGATATTTGCCTTTTTGATAATTGAAGCCTTATCATTTAATTTAATTACTATTTGGTTTGCTTTTGGTAGTTTGTGTGCATTTATTAGTACATATTTTACAGATAATTTAATTATTCAAATTGTAGTATTTACATTTTTTACTATTATTTCATTAATATTTACAAAACCATTACTTGATAAATTTATAAATAAAAATGTTACAAAAACAAATATTGATATGATAATTGGTAAAATAGGTATAGTTACAAAAGAGATAAATGAGTTATCACCAGGTAGGGTAAAAGTTTCTGGTAAAGACTGGATGGCTGTATCAAATAGTCATATAGATGAAGGCAAAAAAGTAAGGGTACTTAAAATTGAAGGTGCTAAAATAATTGTTAGAGAAGAGGAGAGGTAAGTTATGCAATTTATTATTTTAATTATAGTTTTAATATTGATTATTATTACAAATATTAAAATTGTACCACAATCAAAAACATTCGTTATCGAAAGATTAGGTAGTTATAAATCTACTTGGCAAACAGGATTACATTTTAAAATTCCATTTATAGAAAGAATAGCAAATAATGTTTCATTAAAAGAAAAGGTAAGAGATTTCGCACCACAACCAGTTATTACAAAAGATAATGTAACAATGCAAATAGATACAGTTGTTTATTTTCAAATAACTGATCCAAAATTATATACATATGGTGTTGAAAATCCAATAAATGCAATTGAAACATTAACAGCAACAACACTTCGTAATATTATTGGTGAACTTGAACTTGATGAAACATTAACATCAAGAGATTTAATCAATAATAAAATGTGTTTAATACTAGATGAAGCAACTGATCCATGGGGAATAAAAATAAACAGAGTTGAAGTTAAAAATATTATTCCACCAAGAGATATACAAGAAGCAATGGAAAAACAAATGCGTGCTGAAAGAGAAAGAAGAGAAAAAATTCTTCAAGCAGAAGGTGAAAAGAAATCAAGTATATTAATTGCTGAAGGTGAAAAAGAAAGTGCTATCTTAAGAGCAGAAGCTCAAAAAGAATCACAAATAAAACTTGCTGAAGGTGAAGCAGAAGCAATATTAAAAGTACAAGAAGCAACAGCTGCTGGTATTAAACTTTTAAAAGAGGCAGGAGCAGACAAATCAGTACTTGCATTAAAACAATTTGAAACATTAGAAAAAGTTGCAGAAGGTCAAGCAACTAAAATAATAATTCCATCAGATATGCAAAATATGGCTAGTTTAGTTACAACTGCGAGTGAACTATTAAAAAAATAGAAATGTAAAAAGTTTCTATTTTTTTGTAAAGATGTTTACACTAGAAAAATAATGTTTGTTAAGTTTAATTTATTATGCTATAATTAGTTTAAAGGTAGGGATTATTATGAATTTTATTAGAGAAAATATATTAAAGATAGTTACATTTATTGTAATACTTGTAGTTATTATCATTGTTTTTTCATTTGTTTTTAAAGGTACTGGATCATCAAAAGCAAATACATATGCACAAATGGAAGAAAATTTAAAGAATGCTGCTCAAAGATATGCAACAAAAAATACTAAAGTATTACCAAAAAGTGAAAAAGAACAATCAAAGATAAATACAGATACTTTGGTTAATGCAGAATATATTAAAGAATTATATTCTATTGATGATGAAAATGTAAAATGTAGTGGTTATGTATTAATAAGCAAAAATGGAGATAGTTATACATATATTCCACATATTAAATGCGGTAAATATTATGAAACTAAGACTATAGCTGATTATATTGAAACAAATGAACAACTTGCTACAGCTGATGATGGATTATATAAATATGGAGAAAAATATGTTTATAGAGGAGAAAATCCAAAAAACTTTCTAAAAATGGGTGAAAAGTTATATAGAATTATTGAAATAACTGAAGATAATGAATTAAAATTAATTTCAACTACAAAATATCAAGATTCATTTGTATGGGATGATAGATACAATATTGAAAAAGACAGAAATTATGGTATAAATGATTATGCAAAAAGTAGACTAAAAGAAGGATTAGAAGAAGTTTATAAGTCTGATTATTTTACAGAAGGCGAAAAAAGTATAATAATACCACATTCTATATGTATTGGTAAAAGATATTTAGATGATCAAAGTATTGATGGTAAAACTGAATGTGCAACAGTTTACCCAGATCAAAAAGTAAGTTTAATTAATGTTAGTGAATATATGAGAGCTAGTTTAGATTCTAATTGTACAAATGCTACAAGCGAATCATGCTCAAACTATAATTATTTTGAAAATATATCTTCATATTTAAAGACAATAACTGCAGTTGCAGATAATACTTATCAAATATACAAAATAAATTATGGAATAGCGGATGCATCAAATGCATCAACTACAGTTGCTGTTTATCCAGTAGTATATATTGATAAAAATACATTATACGCTGCTGGAGATGGAACAGAAGAAAATCCATATACAGTAAGATAGGAAAAAATATGCAGAGGGTTTTAAAAAAGAATTATACATTATATGCAGATTATTCTGGTAAAAGAGTTAAGTTGTATAGTGGTACACTAGAAGAAATTGATGATTTTACAACATATTTTGTAGATAAAAATGCAATAAGAAAAAGGTTAATAAAGAATGAATTTGGTGAATTCTTAGTTTATATTGAATCATCAAGAGGAAAATATTATAGTGCAATGTATTATAATAATAGAGCTATTCTTGATAAAGAAAATTTTAATAGAATTTATGAAAAAATAGAAAAAATAGATAGAGAAAAGATAGAAGAGTTTTTATATAACAAAACAAAGGTAAATGAATATTTACATGATAAAAATTCAAAGAATATTCCAATTGTAAATTTATATTTAAATGTAAAAAATAACAAAGATTATAAAGGAATGCTATATCATTATTTAAAAACAGATTATAAATTATATAGAGAATTTATTATATACTTCTTTGAAAATGAAAACTTGAATACTAATAAAAAAAGTTTATCATATGAAAAAATGAAAGAAATATCTAGTTTGTTAGATATTGTTTCTAAAGAATACGAAAGTGTTCGAGAAAATCATGAAGAAAAAGAATCTACTTATGATGATTTAGAAGATCGTATATATACAATAATGACAAACAGAGAATTAACAACTGATCAAAAAATGAGTGAATTAGATATGTTAGTTGATTCACCAGAAATGGCAAAGAAATATATTTTAAAATATGAGGATAAATTAACAGAAGAGGTTTAAATTTTAAACTTTTTTTAATTAGTGGTGATATTATGGAAAAAGAAATAAATAATTTTATAGAATATTTAAAATATCAAAGAAATTATTCGGATTTTACATGTAATAATTATAAAAAAGATTTAAATGAGTATAATTCGTTTATTTTAAATAATAAAATAAATTATAAAAATATGGATTATAATGATGCAAAAGAATATGTAATATATTTAAATAAAAAAAATGATGCAAAATCTACTATATCAAGAAAATTAAGTTCACTTAGAACATTTTATAAATATTTAGTATTAAATAATAAAGTAAAGTCAAATCCATTTTTACTTGTATCAAGCCCTAAAAAAGAAAAAAGAATACCAAAATTTATAAATTATAATAATATGGAAGAAATATTAAATGTTCCTAATATAAAAACAAAAGAAGGACAAAGAGAAAGAGTAATTTTAGAAGTATTATATGCATCAGGAGTCAGAGTATCAGAACTAGTTAATATAAAATTAAAAGATATTGATTTTAGTAATAAAAATATATTAATATTTGGTAAAGGTAGTAAAGAAAGATTAGTATCATTTGGGGATTATGCTCTTGAATATATTAATTTATATTTAAAAGAAGGAAGAAACTTATTACTTGATGGTGTTAAAAGTGATTATTTAATTGTTGGTAAAAAAAGTGAAAAACTTACAACAAGAAGAGTAGAACAGATAATAGATGACATTATAAAAAGAACAAGTATTAAACTAAATATTACTCCTCATATGTTTAGACATACATTCGCAACACATTTACTAGATAATGGTTGCGATTTACTTGTTGTTCAAGAGTTACTTGGTCATGCATCATTATCATCAACAGAAATATATACACATGTAAGTAATGAACATTTAAGAGAAGTATATTTAAAGTGTCATCCTAGAAATAAAAGATAAGTTAAAAAGTGTAAAGTAAATGTGTTTACAAATGTAAATACATTTTTATTTTGGTATAATAAAGTAGGGTGAATAAAATGTCAAAATTATATTTTAGATATGGCGCAATGAATTGTGGAAAAAGTTCTGCATTAATGCAAGTTGCTTATAATTATGAACAAAATAATAAAAAGGTAATTGTAATAAAATCAGAAATAGATACAAAAGGAAATAACTATTTAGAATCAAGAATTGGTCTTAAAAGAAAGGTAGATATCCTTTTAAAAGAAAATGAATCTATTGAAAAATATTATGATAAGTTAGATGAAATATCATGTATTTTAGTTGATGAAGCACAGTTCTTGAGTGAAAAACAAGTTGATGAATTATACTATATAACAAAATATTATAATATTCCTGTTATATGTTATGGATTAAAAACAGATTTTCAAAGTAAATTATTTGATGGAAGTAGAAGACTTTTAGAATTAGCTGATGAGTTAGATGAATTAATAACTATATGTAGATGCGGTAAAAGGGCAAAATTTAACGCAAGATTTATAAATGATAAATTTACATTAAAAGGAGATACTAATTTAATAGATGGTTCAGTTAGTAATGTAAAATATATACCTTTATGTGGTAAATGTTATTTAGAAGAAAAAAGAAAGTATGAGGAGGAATAAATTATGAAATATGTATATTCTTTTAAAGAAGGAAATAAAGATATGAGAAATATCCTTGGAGGAAAAGGCGCAAATCTTTGTGAAATGGCTAAAATTGGTCTTCCTGTTCCAAATGGATTTATAGTAAGTACTGATGCATGTAATAATTATTATGAAAATAATAAAGAGTTAAATGATGAGATAGTAAAAGAAATAAATGAAAAACTTGAAGAACTTGAAAAAAGTTCTGGTAAAAAATTAGGTGATAAAGAAAATCCTCTTTTAGTATCTGTTAGAAGTGGTGCTAGAGCATCTATGCCTGGAATGATGGATACAATATTAAACTTAGGTTTAAATGATGAAATAGTAGAAAGTTTTAGTGAAGAAAATAAAAGATTTATATATGATTCATATAGAAGATTTATACAAATGTTTTCTGATGTTGTTAAAGGATACGATAAAAGTAAATTTGAAAGAGTTTTAGATGAAATAAAAAAAGAAAAAGGTATTAAATTAGATATAGAATTTACAAAAGAAGATATGAAAGAAATAGTACTTAAATTTAAAGATATCTATAAAGAAATATCAGGAGAAGAATTCCCACAAGATCCTAAGTATCAATTAATAGAAGCAATAAAAGCCGTATTTAATTCTTGGAATAATGAAAGAGCAAATATATATAGACAAATGAATAATATTCCATATTCTTGGGGAACAGCCGTTAATGTTCAGCAAATGGTATATGGTAATTTAAATGAAAAATCAGGTAGTGGTGTAGCATTTTCAAGAAATCCAGCAACTGGTGAAAATGAATTATTTGGGGAATACCTAATTAATGCACAAGGAGAAGATATAGTTGCGGGAATTAGAACTCCAAATCCAATTAAAACTTTAGAAAATTATAATAAAGACTTATATGATGAATTTTATGGATATGCAAAAAAATTAGAAGAGCATTATAAAGATATGCAAGATATGGAATTTACAATAGAAGATGGTAAATTATATATACTTCAAACTAGAAATGGAAAAAGAACAGCAAAAGCAGCAGTTAAAATAGCAGTTGATCTTGTAAAAGAAGGATTAATAACAAAAGAAGAAGCTCTTTTATCGGTAGATGCTAGTACACTTTCACAATTACTTCATAAATCATTTGATGAAGAAGATTTAAAAACAAAAACACCTATTGGAAAAGGCCTTGCAGCATCCCCTGGTGCAGGAGTAGGTAAAATATACTTTAATTCTAAAGATTTAAAAGATGAAGACTCTATTTTAGTTAGACTTGAAACATCACCAGAAGATATTGAAGGAATGAAAAAAGCAAATGGTATATTAACAATTAGAGGTGGTATGACATCACATGCCGCAGTAGTCGCAAGACAAATGGGTGAATGTTGTGTAAGTGGTTTAAATGATGCATATGCATCGGAAAAAGAAAAAGTATTAAAAATTGGTGATATCATTTTAACTGAAGGAGACTATATTTCAATTGATGGAAATACTGGTAATGTATATAAAGGTCAAATAAAAACAAAAGATGCTGTAATAGAAGGCGAATTTGAAGAATTTATGTCTTGGACAAATGAATATTCAAGAATAATCGTAAGAGCAAATGCTGATTCAGAAAAAGATGCGTTAAATGCTAAAAGATTAGGAGCTAAAGGTATCGGACTATGTAGGACAGAGCATATGTTCTTTGAAAAAGAAAGAATATTTAACTTTAGAAGAATGATTTTATCAGAGACAAAAGAAGAAAGAGAAGAAGCATTAAGTAAAATTCTTCCATATCAACAATCAGACTTTGAAAAATTATTTACAGTAATGAATAATGAAAAAGTTGTTATTAGATATCTTGATCCACCTTTACATGAATTCTTACCAAAAGAAGAAAGTGAAATAAAAGATCTTGCTAAAAGCCTTAATATATCACTAGAAGAAATTCATGATAGAATTAGTGAATTAAAAGAATTTAATCCAATGATGGGTCATAGAGGAGTAAGATTAGATATCACATATCCTGAAATTGCAATTATGCAAACAAAAGCAGTTATAAATGCTGCTGTTAATGTTAAGAAAAATGGTACTAATCCAATAGTTGATATTATGATACCTTTAATAGGTGATGATGTTGAACTTAAATATGTAAAAAGTATAATAAAAACAGAAGCAGATAAAATATTAAAAGAAAATAATATTGATATTGAATATAAAATAGGAACAATGATTGAGATTCCTCGTGCAATTATAATATCTGATTTACTTGGTAAAGAATGTGACTTCTTTAGTTATGGAACAAATGATTTAACACAGTTAACATTTGGTTTCTCAAGAGACGATTCTGGTAAATTCTTAAAAGATTATTATGATAAAAAAATATTTGAAAGTGATCCATTTAAATCAGTAGATGAAAAAGGTGTATTAAGACTTGTAAATATTTCAAAAGAAAAGGCAAGAAACGCAAATCCTAATATTGAACTTGGTGTATGTGGTGAACATGCTGGTGATCCAAAATCAATAGAAAACTTTGATAAAATTGGTCTTGATTATGTTTCTTGTTCAGCATTTAGAGTGCCAGGAGCACGACTAGCATCTGCGCAATCAAATATAAAAAATAGTAAATAGATTAAAAACTAAGATAGGAATATCTTAGTTTTATATTGAATAAATGGGTAAAATGTATGATTATATATATAAGAAAAAATAAAATTAATTCTATGATTCATTATTGGTAATTGAAGATGAAATAGTAAATTAACAATCCAGAAATTAAACGTATTATAAAGTATAAATTAGTATTATTTTTATTAAAAATATGATACAATTTATCTAAGGTAGGGATTATATGAAAGATTATATAGATATTATTGATGAAAATAATAATAATGTTAAAGCAGAAATTATTATACAGGCAAAAGCAAATGGTAAAAATTATATTGTTTATAAAATTAATTCGGAAATATATGCTTCAAAGTACTTAGAAGATAAGAATGATGAATATTTGGATTTAGATAATAATTTATCTGAGGATGAATATGAAATGCTTGAAAAATTAATGGAGATTCAAAATGAAAATAAATAGAAATAATTTAAATAAGAAAGTAAAAAAATCTAGTATATTAAAAAGTAAAGTTGGCAAAAATTTAATAGAAATTGCTATTGGAGGAACAGTTGTCTTAACTTTATTTTCTCAATTAACAAATATTAAACCTAATGAAATTACTCCAAGAGAAGAATATACAATTTCTCAAATTAATCCAGATAAAATAGAAATAAATGATGATACATATTCTATTACTTATTCAAATCTTGAGGTACTTGATGGGGTAGTTCTTCCAAATGATATAACAGATTTAGATTTGAGATCAAATCTATTACATGATATAAGTGGTATCAAAAATACTGATAAAATAGAATGGTTAGATATTGAAAATAATTCTATTGACTCTATTGATTTATCAAAATACCCTAGTTTAGAAAATTTACGTATAGAAGGAAATTACAATTTATATACAGAAGATTTAGTAAAATATTGTGAATCAAAAAATATATTTTTAGATATTTCAATGAATGACGTTAATAATGTTGAAGTAATAAAAGGGTATTTAAATCAATTAGATATTGCTGATAAGAGTGATTTAGAAAAAGAAAGAATAATATACAAATTTGTATTAGATCATATGGAATATGATAAAAAGGCTTTGAAGGATGATAACTTAGCTTATAAATATAATGATGAAGTACTTGAAAGTGCAATATCAGGAAAAGGGGTATGTGTTAATTATTGTGCATTATTTAATGTAATGTGTGAATTATCCGGAATAAATTCTTTTGAAGTTGATGGATATCTTAAATCAACATTTGGTGCTGGTGGACAACATGCTTGGAATATGGTAGAAATCGACGGACAATATTTATTTTGTGATTCAACAAATAGTGATAATTATTCAGGGCACTTTTTTTATAATATTGATGAATTATTTGGAAAAAACTTTGATTCTAAATTTAATAAAAAAGATTTAAATTCTATTGGTGTTAAATATCAGGAATATTCAGTTGATAATTACGATTATAAAAATCATAAATTGAGTAAGGACGATAAAAAATATGAAAAAGAAATAGTGGCAAAAAATAGTACAGTTCTTCATCGTGAAGAATCAAAATACAATGATATGCTTAATAATTATAAAAAATCTGATAAATTTGATAAGATGATTGATAAAATAATAGAAAAAAAGAATCAAGTAGTAAATTCAATAGATTTAACGAGTGAAAATGCAATTAATGTATATAAATATTTAATGCTTAGTTTAGGTGTTGGTTCAGCAATTTTACTAGGTAAAAAAAGTAAAGATAAAATAGAAAAAAATATAAAGGAAAATAAAATCAAAAAAGAAAAAGTAAAACCTGTTAGAGTAAAAAAGGATTTTTTAGATAAAATAAAAGTTGCAAAAAAACAAAAAGAACTAAAAAAAGAACAATCTGAAATTAAAGAAAAAGAAAACGTTGTTTTCAATAATCCTAAGATTGATTCTAAAAATGAACCTACATTTGAAAATAATGTTGATTATTACAATGAACTTAAACAGAGTATTGATTATATGTTACAGGTAGAAAAAAGTATGACAAATAATAGTTTTGTTATTAATAAAACACTTGATGAAGAATTAGAATATTATTTATCTACAATGAATATGTCACCACAAGAAAGAGCTTTAACTTCGTTAGTTAGAGATTCAATATTGCCATATGAAATTCCTATTGAGAAGATGACACAAGTTCAAAGAGATTCATTAAAAGCACAAATTCGATTAGAACAAAATATATCATTATGTATAAAAGAGTTACAAGAACAAGGTTATGAAATTAATACTTCAATAAAAAGAGCATAAGCTCTTTTTTATTTGGTTATACTAAAAATGGTGAAGAATATGAATAATATAATAGTAATTGGTGATTTAAATTATAATTTAAATATTTTTTTAAATACATTTTTAAAAGAAAATAATGAGTATACAATAAATAATATAACCAAAAGTATAGGAAATATATTAAATGTACCAATAGTTTTAAGTAAATATGATTTAAATGTATATTATTTTTCATGTGTAGGAAATGATATTGAAGGAAAAGAAATAATTAATTTTCTTCATTCAAATAAAATAAAGTCTGATTATGTAAATATATTAAATAAAAAAACAAATAATAAATATGTAATTAGAAATACAAAGAATAATTCAAAAACAATTCTTTCTTTAAAAAATAATGATAAATATGAATTAATAAGAAGTATTAATTTTATTCCAAATGTAGTTTACAGTACAATTTATAATTCAGAGTTTATATTAAATATAAAAAGCAAATTTAGAAGTACAAAGATAATAACTGATTTAAAAGAAATAAGTGAAGATGCAATAAAGGTATGTAAACTATCAGATTATGTAATAATTCCACTTAAATATGCACAAGTACTTACAGGAATAAATTTAAATATTGCAAACAAAAATAGTATAATTGAATTATATAGCAGGACAAAAAGACTATTTTCTGGTAAAATAATAATATATATTGAAGAAGTAGGATGTTTGTTTCAAAATAATAATTTAATTAGTATAATCCCTAAGATGGGAGATAAAAATAAAGTATCAAAAAGTAGTTATGATATGTTTATTTCTACATTTATATATTGTATTAATAAAGATTATACATTAGATAAAACAGTAAAAATATCAACGATATCCAAATTTTTATCAGATAATGGAAAACAAACATTCAATATAAAAGAGGTACTTGATATTTATGAAAAAAATAATTGATCCATTTATAGATTTTTTACCTAGTATAGATTTACATGGTATGGATAGAGTATGTGCTAGAATAAAAACAGAAGAATTTATAAATGATAGTATAAAATTAAAAAATAAAAGAGTAGTTATTATTCATGGAATTGGACAAGGGATAGTAAAAGATGAAGTATATAAATGTTTAAAAAGAAATAAAAATGTTATTAATTTTAAACTTAATGTTCCAAATATTGGAAGTACCACAGTTGATCTAAAAATAGATTAACTTTTTTTAATATCTATGTTATAATTTTCTTGTAATGCTGAAATAGCTCAAGTTGGTAGAGCAACTGAATCGTAATCAGTAGGTTGCGGGTTCAATTCCTGCTTTCAGCACCATTGACGAATCTGTTCGAACTATTCGAACTTTAAATATATGAATCAATCAGAAATGATTGATTTTTTCGTTTTTTGAAAAAATCATAGAAAGGATTTGTCTATGGTAAATATTATTAAAGAAGAAATTGAAATTGAAGAATCTTTAGAATCGAGGTTAAGAGTAATATGTGATTCTTGTAATACTACACCCATTATAGAAAATGGCAGTATTAGGTATATTGAACATACTAATTTAACTTATATTGAGCCACATAGAATATATATTAAAAACAATTTATATCTAGCATTTAATTATTCAAGTGATATATATGTTAATAACCTAGGTAAGAAGATTAAATTATCAGAACTTGAAGATTATATAAAACAAGCATAGGTCTTGACTTTTGAAATAAAAACTATTATTATAAGTAACCAATAAATGACAAGCAGTATCCGTCTTTTATTAGAAAGCGAGGTACATCTATGGTCAAATATACAATTCATTTAAATAAAATAAATAATAGAAATATTAGAGGAGTCAAGAGTATTACTTGTTAGTGCTTTTGTCTCCTCTTTTTTCGTATTAAAAGGAGAAATATGTTATGAATGAAGAAAAGAAAATAGCAGGTCTTATATACGTGTATCAACAGAAGATCAAGCAAGAGAAGGATTTAGTTTACCAGAGCAAGAAAAACGCTTAAGGACTATGTGTGAGTTTAAAGGATACGAAGTATATAATGTATACGAAGAACGTGGAATAAGTGCTAAAACTGGTAATTATAGACCTAAATTTGAAGAATTATTACAAGATATAAGAGATAAAAAAGTTAACACTATTGTAGTATTAAAATTAGATAGGTTAACTCGTTCAGTTGCTGACTGGGAAAAGATTCTTACCTTTTTAGAAGAAAATGATGCTTATTTAGATTGTGCTAATGATGATATAAATACCACTAATGCAAATGGAAAAATGATTTCAAGAATACTTACTTCAGTTTCACAACAAGAAATTGAAAGAACAAGTGAAAGAACTAAAATAGGACTTGCTGGGGCAATTAAAGTTGGTCATATTCCTCATCAAGCACCTTTAGGATATAAACATGAAGATAAGAAATTAGTAATTGATTATGCTACTAAGGATGTAGCTATAAGAATTTTTAATATGTATCATGAGGGAATGTCTTATCAAACTATTAGTAATGTTTTAAATGAAGAAAGAGTGTTAAATAAAACTAATTGGAGAGATTCAACTATATTTAATATTTTAACAAATGAAATATATAAAGGAGATTTTGTTCATGGTAAAAAGACAAAGAAACCTACTTATTATTTTGATGTAGTTGAACCACTTGTTACAAAAGAATTTTGGGAAGAATGCCAAGTTCAAAAGAAAAAGAATCAAAGAAATTATCAAAGAAAATTAACTTATCTATTTATGCAAAAATTAAAGTGTCCTAAATGTAAAAGAATATTAGGTGGTAAAGCAACTACTAAAAAGAATAATAACTCTTATTATTACTACTATTGCAATGATTGTGAGATAACTTATAAAGAAAATGAAATAGAAAAAATAATAGATCAATATATGGATTCTATTGTTGAATATGATTCTGTGGTAAATCAATATTTCTTACCTATGATAAAACAAAAAATTGAAAATCCGATTGGAGAATTACAAAAAGAATTAAAGAATCAAAAATCTAAATTTGAAAGGATTAAAGAAGCATATATAAATGAAGTATTTACTTTAAAAGAATATAATGAAGAACGAAAAAAAGTTGAAAAAGTAATTGAAGACATAGAAGATAAATTAAATACTAGTGAGGTATGTGAAAAGTTAAAATTTACTCCTAATGATATTTTAGTTAAAAGAGATATAGACTTTATCAATTCTATCAAATATCCAGAAAAGTACAAAAGCAAAACTAAATTTTGGAATGAATATACTCGAGAAGAAAAAGCAGAATTATTAACTAAATATGTAGAAGAAATAGAACTGACTGATAAGTATGGTTTTCTAAATGTAGATTATATAAAATTTAGAGAAAGTGTTGCTAATGTATCAAATGAATTATATTTTAATGGTTATTATGATAGATATGTTCCATCTATATTTGAAAATATTTATGGCCAAATTAGATTTAGTGAATATCTACCTGAAAAAGAAGTTGGAGAACAAATAATGAGATTAAGACAATTCTATGATGTTGGTTATTATGAAGCAACTTATAATGTTAAGAATCAAGTATTTTACTTTAACTTTGTAAAAGATAATAAAACATTAGTAAGAGTATTTCCACTAGAAGATTATAGAAAGATAGATCCCGATATGAAAATGGAAACATATAATCTGGGGGTATTATATGTTGAAGAAGATAATGGAACATTACTGCAAAATGAGGATGATGTATTTAAATACATACCAGCTGAATGTGATTGTAATGTTGTATATAGTAAGGAACCTATAACAGTTGATGCGAAGCCTGTTCCTTACTATGAAATAAAAGAAGAAAATTCGGAAGACGAAATTTCTTCTTCATAAACAAACGAACACATTTTGTTGAAATTATATTTCAATGAAAGTGGGAAAAGTTTGTTTCATAAATATAAAAAATAAATAGTATTTAATTTTTATATTTAATAATTATCGTGGTACGTTATGAAATTACATTTGTAATTTTGTAAGTAGCGATAGATAATTATGGATTCTAAGGATTTTATCCTTAGCCCCCGAATTTTGGCTTAGCCGAAATACCTAGGGGGTTAAACATTTTGGATGAATCCCAAATCGTTTAAAAAGGAGGCACATTTAATGGATAAAGGTATGCCATATTCACTACATCTTGGTAGTGATAAGAATAAAAAAAATTCAGTAAGAGCAAGTGCTAAAAATAATGTAAGTGGAACTACTTCTAAAAGTAACAATGCTATTCAAAATGCTAAACAATTATCAAGAGTTGATAAACATAATTATAGAAAATATGATTATAATCAAGAAGATATTTATATAGTAAAAGGATCTAATTCTCTTTATGAAGATGTAAAAAAATTATATTTAGATTTATTTGAAGAAGCAAGAACCAAGTATAATGAAAAGCAAAGGGAAACAAGAAAGATTAATGATTATTTTTCTCATATATCAGATAATTCTAAAAATGATTTAGCCTGTGAATTTATTATAGAACTTGGAAATAAAAAATATTGGAATACAAAAGATATGAACTTTAAAAAGAAAATGACTAATGTTTACAAACAACAAGTAGATGATTTAGAAATGTTAGTTCCTAATTTTAAAATAGCAAGTGCAATTATTCACTTTGATGAATCATCACCACATATGCATATTGTAGGAGTTCCAATTAAAGAAAAAAATAAATATGGTATGGAATTACAAGTTGGTAAATCAGATGTATTTACAAAAGATTCTTTAAAAGTATTACAAGATAAAATGAGAATACTTTGTATTGAAGAATTTAATAAAGAATATGGATTAGATAATATTCTTAAAAGAAAACGAAAAGGAAGAAATTATGATTATCTTGTTAGTGATATGGATAACTATGTTGAAATGCAAGAAGCAATAGAAAGACATCAAATGAATATTGATAAAGTAAATGAAAGTTCAAAAGAACTAGAAAAAAATACAAATAATATAAAAGATATAGTTAATGATTTAAAGAACGTTCCTTTATCAAAAAATAATTATATTCTAAAACAAGAAGATAAAGATAAATTAGAAGATTATTTAGATAGAGTAGATAAAACAAATAATGATTATAAAACTATACATGATTTATCAGTGTCATTAAAAGATATATCTACTGAATTATCAGAAAGTAAAGAAACAATAAAAATATTACAAGAATCAAATAATGCTTTAGAATTAAGAAATACTAATTTAAAAAATGAAAATGCTAAATTAAAAGAGAAAAATAAAATACTCCAAAAAGAATTAGATAATATTAAGGAATTATTTGAAAAGATAAAAAATAAACTTAATGATTTATATCATTTCTTTGTTAATAAAATGTGGGGAGATAACGAAAAAAGAGATAAGTATTATCCCGTTGCTTATGAATTATATAAAAAGAATATTTTAGATGAAGAACAAATGAAAGATATATTAGAAACAAAAAAAAGATCTACTGAAATAGATAGAGGTTCTAAATCAAAAAATGATGATTTTGAATTATAATGTAAAATAATTGTATAAAATCATCGTATAAGGTTATGATTTTTACATTAAATATGTTATACTAAATAAAAGGGTAGTTGATGTGTTCGTGAAAGTAATTAATGAAGATTTTAACGTGATTGAAACGCCAGCAAATGTAGAACAAATTATTAATTACATAAAAGATAGTTTAGGAAAAATGAATCTTGATAATAGCATTTTGAATGAGTTATTGTTAAATATGGATAATATAAACATTCAAATTATTGATGGTGAAACCTATTCTATTAAATTACCTAATGGTTCTTTAAGGCAAAATAAAATTTCAAATGAAGTTGGTGCGCTTAAAACAAATATGGTAATAAATGCAAATGATGAAGAATTAAACATAATACCCGGTATAGTAATGAGAAAAAACTTCAATAATCATCAATTAATTCATGAAATTTTACATGGAATATCATCTAGACAACATAATTTATATAATGAAGATGGTATTACATATACAAAAACAGGGACAAAAATTGATTATTATGATAACTCATTAAATGATTATCCAAATGTAACAAATCTTTCTTCAGAAGGGTTGAATGAAGGTATAACTGAATATCTTACATCATTGTTAACAAATGAGTATAACGGAAATTATGCATCTCAGGTTGTTATTTCGAGTTTATTTATGACAAGCAATAATAATTTGTTGAATGCATATTTTATGAATGATTGCTCTGGTCTTGAAAAATTTTATGATGATGTCGAGGAAAAACAAACATTGATTACTAGACAAGATTTTATTAATTTAACATCTAAAGGTTATGATTTTGATTTAATTTCAAAAATTATCGCAGCTGGAATTGAATATAATAGAGTACATGGAAAAGAAATGACTGAGGAAAAATTAGGCAGTTTAACACAATATTTAGATAATAATATGATTCTAGACTCAGGTTCATGGAAAGATTTGATAGCTAATTATCAAACTAATAAAACTTTGTGAACTAAGGAAAAATTGAATACTGATTTTGACTATGCAAAAGTAATTGAAGATTAAATTGAAAAATGAGGTATTATATATGAATGATAATTTAAAAGATGAAATGTTTGATTATATCAAAAAATGTCAGATGGTGAAAGTGATAGTATTAAAAATATTTATGATAAATTTTGCAAAAATAAAATTGAAAAAATAGATTTGTTTAAATTACAAGAGGAAATTGAAAATGAATGTGAAAAGTATGGAATAATATTAGATTATTCTAAATATGATAGTGCAATTGTCGGATTGCCTTATGATATTAGTTTTGTAAAAATAAGTAATATAAACAATATAGATAAGGATGTGAATAAAATGGAAGAATTTAAAATTAATAATAATGTATCTTTTGAAGATGAAGAAACAAAGATAGAATATCAAAAATATTTAGACAAAATAAATGAGTATAATAAAAAAATAGCAAATGGAGAAACTCCAGAAAAGGATTTATCTTCAATAATGGATGAATTCAAAGGGAAATTTATTGTTAGACCTCAAAATGGAGAACCACAAGTAAAATCAACAAATGATTTAGATGATTTGATTAAAAAAATAGATGATAAGTTGAATATACATTCTGAAAATAAATCTATAGACGAGCAAATTAAAGATATTGATGATAGGATAGCAGATCTTGAAAAAATAGAAAATGATTCTACAAATTTTATTCCTGATTCTTTAAAAGATTTCATTTCATTTGATAGTGAAGGATATGTTTTTCCTAATCAGAAATTACCGGTTGAACTAGAAATTGAATATGATAATTTTACTCATAATTATTATAATAGTGAAGAAAATAAAATTGTTAATAGCATTGTGAATAAAATTGTTGAACTACCATATAATGTAGAAACAACAATTGCTCAATTAATAAACTATAATCCAAAAGAAGGATTTGTTGATCCTTTGACACAGGGTGTAATTAGTAATGCTGTTGAAAAAAAATGCAAAAACAATAATATTAATATAATTGAAATTAGAGATGGTTTTGGCGGATTAGCATATAATTATAAAATTAAAAAAGTTATAAATGAATCAAAAGATGATGGAACACCATATGCAAAAGAATATGATAAAATTTATGAAAACACCACTCAAGAAGAGAAATAAGGATATAATAAAATATTATTGGATTTAGAAGAAAAGATAGGTATAGATGAAAAATAAAAATAAAAAATAAAAATGGTATTTCCATTTCATTTTCTTTTTGTTATAATTTATATAGGTTGATTCATATGAATCGTTATTGCCGAGAAAAAGTTGTAGACCTCTACGTCGTCGGCACCAGATTGATAGGAAACTCGAACTATAAAAGATTCGAGTTTTAAAATACTTAATTTTATGCTTAGGTATTTATAAAATTAAAATAATTATGTCAATTTAGAAAACACACTTGCAAATTGACATACCAATTAGCGTGTGTATACATAATTTGAGTAAGAATAATTTATAAATATAAGCATTAAAACTGCAATAAATATGATAAAATATATAACAAAGTTTTGGTGGTGTTATTATGCAAGAAAGCAAATATTTCTATAATGGCATACCTTTATCTAAATATTGTAAAGATAATAATATTAATATAAGCACTATACGAGCAAGAATATGGAAAAAGAAACAAAGTAAAAAATATGAAAACTATACAGAACAAGAAATTGTAGATATGGTTATAGAGGCTTATGGTAGTGCTATTAAATATATATATAAAGGGATATCTTTAAGACAATATTGCTTAGATAATGGTATTAATATAGGAACTATTAATTCTAGAATAAATAATCTACGAAAGAAAAATGAAAATCTGTCAAATGATGAATTAGTAATTTTAGCAATGGAAGAGTTTGATAATCAAAATTTTAGATTTTTTTATAAAGGTGTACCTTTAAAGGAATATTGTGAAAGTCATCCAGAAATAAATTACAATACTATTAGAACATACATTAACAGAGAAAAAGAAAAGAATCCAGAATTATCTGATGAGGAACTAATTAAACAATATTTAGATAAAGAGCATAAAGGAATTTATAAATATTACTATTTGGGAATTCCACTAAAACAATATTGTGATGAAAATAATTTGAATTATAGAAACGTAATTACATATATGAGTAGATATAGAAATACTGATAACTTTAAAGGCTTAAGTGATGATGAGTTTGTTGAGGCAATTATGGACCAATATCAACCCTTTGAGTCCAAATATCTATATAATGGACTAACTTTAAGAGAATATTGTGTTCAAAATGATTTGTCATATTATAGTGTAGTATCTTTTGTAAAAAGAAGATTAGCAAAAGACAGTACGAAGAGTATTGACTATTTAATCGATGAAGGTATAAAAACAATAAATAGGTATGGAATAATTTACTATTATAAAGGCATACCTTTAAAAGATTATGCCGAGCAAAATGATTTGAATGCAAGTTCAATTCGTTGTGCTATTTTAAGAAAACAATTAAGAGGTAATAAAACATTACAAGAAATTATTGATGAGTGTGTTGAATCTTATCAAAAATTTTCTATCAAATATTATTATAATGGGATACCATTCTTAACATTTTGTAACGACATAGGCTTGAATTATAATACAATAATTCAAAAATATTTATATGAATATGCAGATAAAACTGACATCGGTATAGATGAAGCAATAAAACAAATTGTAGATTATTATATAGAACACCCACCAATAAAAACTAAATATTACTTCAATGATCAATCATTAACAAAATTTTGTGATGTAAACGGTTATCCTTATCTAGCAATTTGGAGAAGAATTAAGACACTACAGTCTAAAGATGATTCATTAGATAATGAACAAATTATAGCTTTAGCAATAAAAAAATATGAAGATAGATTACAAATAGGTAAAATAAACGAAATTTTTGATAAACTAAAAAATTCCAAGATATGTGATGTTAATGAAATAAAAAGTATATGTGAATTTTTAAAAGTTGATTTTGAAAATGTAACAGATTTAGTTAATATGGATTTTTCATATAACCAAGCAATTAATATGATATGGTATTTTTCAGATAAAAAAACTAGTAATAATTATAAAATGATTACTGATAAGAAAATAAAAGATATTTTTATTTTAGTTGATAATTTAAGAAGTTCCAATAAGGACATTGAGCAGTTTGAATTATATGATTTAATAGGAATATATAAAAGTGAGTTATATGATTCAAGAAGTGAAATATTATTAAGACAAAAAAGATATATTTATAAAACAATATATTCATTATGTAGTAGCTATGAAATTAAAGTTAATAATAGTAATTATGAAGATTTTGAAAGCGAGATTAAGTATTATTTATTAATGGTAATAAATAGAATTAATTTAAACGAAAATGGGCAAATAATTAAATATATGGATTTGACCGTTAAAGGTTATTTTAGAACTTATCTAAAAAAATATAAGAAGCAAAATAATAGTTTATCATTAGATGATGCTAAATACTCTAGTGATAAAGGCACAAGAAGAGAAAAATCAAAAATTGACTATATTTCTGATCCTAAGAATCCGTATGATAAAACTGAAAATACCTCATTTAGTTCAGATATGATGAAAGTATTACAATCATTATCTCCAGAGGATTTATCCCTTATTATGTTAAAATATCAAGAAAATTATAGTGATGATGAATTGGTAAGCCATTTCGATTTAACACTTGATGAAATAAAACAAAAAGAAATTGAAATATTATCATTATTAAAAAATAATGATAATATAAAAGTCTTAAAAAAAACTAAAAATGATAATAAAAAATGAATTTTAAATATTGTAATTCTATGTTAATTGATATATAGCTATATTGAAATGTGCCTAAGAAACTTTTGACCTTAGGTCTTTTTATTTCGTTTTATAAATTTTTATGATATACTTATATCGATTAACGTTATTACTTACTATTATTTGTTGTCTAAAAAGTTGTCGTACTTCTTCCTTTAGGGCACCAGTGACGAATCTGTTCGAACTATTCGAACTTTTATATATGAATCAATCATTTTTGATTGATTTTTTTTTATCATCGTATAAAGAGTATGTAATTTTTTTATGACTATATTTATTAAAAATATGTCCATATTTTATAAATAAAAAATATTTTAATTGATGATAGACAACTAATATACATAATAATATTTCATATTTTTCTGATATTAAATACAATTATAGATATTTTTAAATTTAATGATATAATAAATTAGAAAGAAGATGATGTTATGGTACCTACAATAAAATTTAGAGAAATGACTTTACAGGAAAATATAGATATAATTAAATGGGCGTTTTATGAACAAAATGGTTCACTTTCTGTTCATGATTTTACAGTTGGTTATTTTACAGAATTATCTGTTTTCGATAATAATACTCCACAAGAGGAAGTATATAAAAAAATAGAAGAAGTTGTTACTAAAGAATATAATAAATATTTAGATAAAATTAAAAGTGAAACAAAAAGATATAATGATATTTGGAAAAAATATAATAACAAATATTTTTCAATGTTATCAACTTATTTTGAAATTGAATGGCCTAACATTGATGTGATAGAAGGAACTGTAGGTTTGATTCCAGTTTTCCCTAGATATTTAGATAAATTTTCTTTTTCGATTAGTACAGATGTTGAAGAATGGAAATTAATTGAAACTTCTGCTCACGAAACATTACATTTTATATGGTTTGAAAAATGGAAACAAATTCATCCTGAAACTCCAAAAAGAGAATATGATTCACCATATATAACATGGGAATATAGTGAAATGGTAACTGATCCTATTTTGAACAATAAACCTTTTTCAGAAATTTTTGATAATATATTTATTGAACGTGGGTATGATAGTTTTTATGAACTTACAGATAATGGTAATTTAGTAATGGATAATTTAAGAAATATTTATAGTGAAAATATTTCTGTTGAGGACAAGATGAATAAAGGATTTGAATATGTAAAAAATATTTTGGAATCAACCAATAATAATATAAAATAAGTTGGCAATTATATGAATATTTATTTAAATAGAATTGGAAATTAGTTTAAAAAATCAAAATAAAATTTCTATTGAACATATAATATAATTTTAAAAAAATAGGTTAAATACCTATTTTTTAATTTATAATGTTTTTTATATAGTTTAATTCATATTAAACATTATTACTAAAAAGTTATTTGGGAAAAATTTTTACTTTAATTTTCTTTGATATAGTAGAAAAGGTATAATCAAATTTTTCATAGAAATTGACAAAAAAATACTTGTGTGTTAGTATAACGATCATCTTTTTTTTAGATGAAAATTTTATTATGGGATTTTTAGTTTTACGGTTAAGTACATACCAACTTTAATAAATAGAATGGTGGCATATTTTATAAATTATTGTTATTTTTTTTATTTGATAAAATTCATTTAATATTAATCTTTTTTTGTAAAGTGTTATAAATATCTATGATGCTCCAACTATGTAGTAATTATATTGCTAAATAAGCATTAATTTAATAAAAAAGAAAACATTATTATGAAGATGAGAAAGAAATATAAAAAAATAATAGCGATATGAAGATATAATTTTGTATGACATAATGATTGAATAGGTGGGATATTAATGAAAGATAGAATTATGAAATTAGATAAAAATATTCAAGAATACATAGGCTTAGGTTTAAGAGCGGGATTATTTAATAAAAATAATCTTGAGAGGATAGTATCAAGATTAGAACGTGTTAATTTTTCTGTAGATAATAACAATCCTGGAGATGCACAAACGGAATCTATAAGGGATAGAAATAATCCAAGAATATCATATGGATTAAATGTAAAAATGAATGAAAGAAGAACATTAAATTCAGGAAGATATTATTTTAAAGACGAGGTATTATTTCATGAATTAACACATTGCATTAACGGTATTTATGAAAATTTTATGGAAAATTTATCTTTATGGTTTGATTTAGATAAAATGTTTGAAAATAATTTTAGTGTTAAGAGTGATGCAATAGAGTCTATGGCAAATGATCCAAATTATAGACAAAAGTCTTATTCATGGTTAGTTTTAGATGAATTTGTTGCGCAGTATGTTGCACAATTATTGGTTGAAACAAAATATAATAAAAAAATATATGTTAATGAAAGCAAACTAATAAGACAATCAAACCCTTCAATAAATGTAAACAATAATTTTGCAGATTATCATGAATTTTATGATATTGTAATTAATTTTATAAAGCCAATATATGGTAATGATTTAAATAAATTTATTGCTGACTCGTTAGATTCAACAGTTATAAATAAAATATTTAGTTATTATAAAAATGAGCCAAGTGGTTTTGTAAAATTATATAGTTTACTGGGTGAAATGGGAAATATAGGATTTGCAGTTGCATCTCCTAATTTTACTGAAGTTCAGCGAGCAACTGATTATGATATGATTGCTAGAGATTCTCATAATTTTTATTTACATTATAATGAGGTACTAAAAATAATAAATATTATTCTTGATAGAAAATCATATATTCCTGGTATTGAAGGTAATTTTGGAGGATTAAAACAATAGTCAAATATTATAAAAATATTTTATAATAAGAATTAATTTATAGGTGATAACATGACAAATTTAGATATTAAAAATATTACTTGAAAACTTGTTTTTTTATATATAGAATCAATCAGAAACGATTGATTTTTTTTGTTATAATTAAAAAAAGTAAAAGAATTTATGGAAAATAAAATTGATATCATGATTGAAGATTCTTCAACTAAAATTAATGAATTAGTAAAAATAGTTAAAGTGTTATATTATGATACAAGATATAATAGAAATATTGAAAACGAAAATATTATTAGAGTATATAGTTGGTATGATATTTACATGAAAATAAATGAAATAAAAAAATTATGAGTAACTCAAATTTTTTTAGGGCAATATGAAAACTACTTTCATTAAATTGAAAGTAGTTTTATTAATTTAAAAATACATTTGTATAATCATTATTGCAAGTGTAAAAAATTTTAATCATTATTTTTATTAAATATTTTTCTGATTAGTTTTTTTGCCCCATTTTCTTGTTTGGATCCAGCAGGATATTCAACACCTTCAGGTAAATTCATTTTTAAATCGTCATGTTTAAACCAATAAACATCTCTTAAAGAATCAAATTTAAATTCAAGTAATTCAAGTTGGGATATCATATTAATATTTTTTTTCTTTTGTTTTGGCGACATAGAATTAAATTTCTCAGCAATTGCGTTCATTTCGTCTGCAATACTTTGAGCTAGTGCAATATGTTCTTCATCAGATAAATCTTTAACTTCATTATAATCTATCATCCAATCAATATTTTTAAAGAATTCAATATCTTCTGGTTTATTAAATTCTTTAAAGTCATATCTATTACTATCATCAACCACAAAAATACCAAAACCAAAACTCTTCATAAAAACAGATGCAGGTATTGGTAAATCACAATGATTTAAGAAAGTAATATCATTCATTTGAACATAAGCCGCATTATCAGTAATTATTTTCATGCATTAAAACCTCCTTCAATTAGGTTATATAATAGCATAATTTTATTTACGTTTCAATACTTATATTTATTGACCTTTAAAAAATTTGATTAAAAATTCTTTTTATGATAGTATATATGACAATTTAAAAAAGGTGGGGTTTAAATGGCTACAAAAATACAAAAACTCTTCAAAGATTAAATAAAAACTAATAAATCAAAAAAACTACTTTTAAGGTAGTTTTTATTAAAATGATTAAGAAATCTTTTTTTGTTCTCTTTTAGTCAATAATCTTGAAAGTCTTTTTACTTTTTTGTCGCTTTTAATTTCTGTTTTTTCATTATCATCATATTCTATAGGGTATTCAATATTATCTGGTAATTCAAATTTTAAATATTTTTGTTTAAACCAAAGTGCATCCCTTAATGAATATATTTTGTATTCTTGTTTTAAGATATTATTTTTATTACTTTTTTCAGAATCAGTATTTTCCATTTTTATTTTTTCTAAATTTGCTTTTTGTATTAATTTAATTACGTCATCTTCATCTATATTCTTTATATCATCATAATTAACTATAAAATCTAAATTACTAAAAAACTCTATATCTTTTGGATTACTAAAAAATTCAAATTCATATATATTTTCATCATTGATATTTATAAGTTTTAGATGATCAATATTTTCAGTATTATTTGTTACAAAAGCAATATCAATCTTTTGTACATATATACCATTATCGCATATAATCTTCAAATTTTTACCTTCTTTCAAACTATTATATAATACCACAAATTTAAAAATAAATGTAGTAAATAAAATCTAAAAAATATGTAAAATTTTGTTTGCTTAAATTATTTGACAATTCTTATTACTTGTGCTATTATAATGGTCGTTATTTTCGAAGAGGGGGAGTCTTTTATGGAAGAAACTAGAAAATCAACTGTAATTAGGGATTTAATAATAAAAATATTTCTAATACTTTTATTCGTATTTTTAATAACAATATTATTTCCTATGCCTAACTTAACTGCATTTTATGATTCTGTATTTAATAATAACGTACAAAGCATGAAAGATGCTGCAGACAGCTATTTTACTAAAGATAGAATGCCTGAAAAAGTAGGAGATTCAGTAAAATTAACACTTCAAGATATGCTTGATAAAAAATTAATTTTACCATTCTTAGATAAAGATGGTAACGAATGTGATACTAAAAAATCATATGTTAAAGTAACAAAAGAAGAAAAAGAATACAAGCTAGAGGTTCATTTATCATGTCCTAATAAGGAAGATTATATTATTGAACCAATTGGATGTTATAATTTTTGTCCAGAACAAACAGTAAATTGTAATTGTTCATGTAGTGGTGCACAAGAAGAACAACCAACAACATCAGATGATGGTAAAGTTACAGTAAATAAACCAAGTACAACACCAAGTGATAATAATGATGGTGGTAAATACAAATTACAATATTTATATACAAGAACATTAACTGATATAAATTGGAATACTGGTAATTATCAATCAAATAAAGAAGACGAAAATGATAATGTAAGATTAGTAGATACTAAAACACAATATACAGGTCAAAAGAAAGTATCTGCTGGATCAACACAATATAAACATATAAAATATGCTTATAAAGATAATTGGTCAGTAGTAACAGATTGGACTGATGAGGTTAAACCTATAACAGATAAATTTAAATTATATGCAACAAGAACATTATATACAGGTTATAAAAAAGTAACTAAAGATGTAATGAACTATAAACATATAAAATATGGTTATAGAGATAACTGGGTAATTGATACAGATTGGACTTATGATGAAATTCCTGAAACAACAAAAGTTAAATTATATGCAACAAGAACATTATATACAGGTTATAAACCATATGTTGAAGAAACAACACAATATAAACATGTTAAATATGCAAATAAAGATACATGGACTGAAACAGGATGGTCAACAACTAAAAGAACTGAAAATAGTAATACTAAGTTAGTTGATACTAGATATACAGTTAGAAAAACAGTTAAAACAACTAAAGGTTCTTGGTCAGATTGGATAAAAGAAGGTGTTTGGAGAGATTCAAAACCTGCTGATTCAAGCACTAAACAATGGTATGGGCCATATAATGAAAAAACAACAAGTACTTGGAAAACACTATATGATTCATGGAGTACAACAGAATTACAACAACCTATTTCAGGTAATAGAAGATATGAACTTTTAGCTCAACATCCAGATGAATGTACAGATGCATGTAATGGTAATTCTGTTATAATGAGATATTATTACAGAGTATATGAACTTCAAGAATCTAAACAATATATGTATTACTATAGAACATATTCTGAAACATCATCTACATCAACAGATGAAAAGGTTGTATCAAATCCAAAATCATATACAGATAATGGATATACAATTGTAAAAACAGAATATAAATATAAAGTAAAATCAAGTGATAATGAGATTGTTGATACAAAGTGGACAAATTCGAAAACATCACCATCAGGTTATGTATATGCTAATGAAAAGAAAGTAACTAAAACAACTAAATATAAAGCATTGGATAAATGGGTTACAAGTAAAGAAAAATTAGGTGAATATACATCTTACGTAAAAACAAAAAAACAATATAAATATAAGAGAAATAATCCAGAGAAATATGTTATTGGTACAATATGGACTACATCAAAAACATCGCCAGAAGGTTATGAATATACTGGTGAATATATAAAGACAACAAAAACAACTTATGAACCATATAATAAATGGGTTACTAATAAAGATAAATTAGGTGAATATACATACTATATAACAACAAAAACTCAATATAAATATAAACAAAATAATCCAGAAAAATATATTGAATCAACAATATGGACAGATTCAATAAATCCACCAAAAGGATATACATATACTGGAGAATATAAAACTAATAGTTCAACATCATATGTAGATTTAGGTTATTGGGTTGATGATATAAAAGACTTAGGTGAATATACACATAATGTTAAAACTAGAAAATTATATAGATATAAATATAGAACAGTAATAACAAAAACTGAAAGCAGATGGTTTGACAAAAATCCTGGTGGAGACTGGGTATATGCAAATCAAACAAGAAAAGTGAGAGTAAACTAATTACTTTCCTTTTTTTTGTGGTAAAATAGTTTTACGGAGGCATAATATGGTAATAAGTGTACTTGTAGAAATATCATTTAATAATAAAGAAAAGACTTTTGATTATTTAGTCCCTAAAGATTTAGAAGATAAAATAGAGATAGGAAAAAGAGTATTAGTACCATTTGGTAAACAAAATCTAGAAGGATTTATAATTGATATAAAGAAAAATAGTGAATATGATTTAAAGGAAATAACTAGTATTATAGATGAAGAACCAATACTTAATGAAGAACTGTTAAATCTTGGAAAAGAACTAAAAAAAGACTTAGTATGTAATTTAATATCAATATATCAAGCAATGCTTCCATCAGGTTATAAAGCAAGTGCTAAAACTAATATTAATGTAAAAAAAGAAAAATATGTAAAATTAGCAAGTATAAAAGAAGCTAAAGAATTTATAACTACATCAAAAGCACAAAAACAAATTGAAATAGTAGAAGATTTATTAAAAAATAAAATATCATTAAAATCAAAATATCAATCAAATATAATAAAAGTATTAAAAGATAAAGGCATTGTAATAGAAGACGAAAAAGAAAAATATAGGTTAGATAATAGTTATAAAATAGAGCCACTTTTAAAATTAAATGAATATCAAGAAGAAGCAATAAATCAAATAGAAAATAGTAAGAAAGATGTAATTCTTTTAAATGGTGTTACTGGATCTGGTAAAACAGAAATATATATGCATCTAATAAATAAAAAAATTTCTTTAGGAAAAACAGCAATAATGCTTGTTCCTGAAATAAGTTTAACACCTCAAATTATTAATAGATTTAAAGTACATTTTGGAAATAAAATAGCCGTCTTTCACAGTGCACTTTCTGAAAGTGAAAAATATGATGAATACAGAAAAATAAGAAGAGGAGAAGTATCTATTGTAATAGGTGCTAGAAGTGCAATATTTACACCACTTAAAAATATTGGAATAATAATAATTGATGAAGAACATTCTAGTACATATAAACAAGAACATAATCCTAGATATAACGCAATAGATGTTGCAACTATTAGAGGTAAATATCATAATGCAAAGGTGGTACTAGGAAGTGCAACACCTCAAATAGAAAGTTATGCAAGAGGTAAAAAAGGTTATTATGAACTTGTATCATTAACAAAAAGAGCAAATAATGCAAGTTTACCAAATGTAACAATAGTTGATATGAAAAATGAGGTAAAAAAAGGTAATAGTTTATTTTCAGAAATATTAATAAAAAAAATGAGGGAAAAACTAGAAAATAATGAACAAGTAATATTATTTTTAAATAGAAGAGGCTTTTCAAGTTATCAATTATGCAGTTCATGTGGTGAAGTTATTAAATGTCCTAATTGTGATATAACACTTACATATCATAAGACTAGTGGTATGAATAGATGTCATTATTGTGGATATGCAGAAAAGAAAAAAGATATATGTCCAAAATGTAAAAATGAATCATTAAAAGATTTTGGTCAAGGTACAGAAAAAGTAGAAGAAGAAATAAAAAAGATATTTCAGAGTTACAGAACAGTTAGAATGGATATAGATACAACTACAAAAAAAGGTGCCCATGAGAAAATAATAAATTCATTTTTAAATCATGAATATGATATTTTAGTTGGTACACAAATGATAGCGAAAGGTCTTGATTTTCCTCTTGTTTCGTTAGTTGGAGTAATAAATGCTGATACAATACTTAATTTTCCAGATTTTAGAAGTAGTGAAAGAACATATCAAATGCTTAGTCAAGTATCTGGAAGAGCAGGTAGAGGAAACATAAAAGGCGATGTAATAATTCAGACATTTAATCCTGATAATTATAGTATTGAACTATCTAAAACACATAATTATGTAGATTTCTTTAATAAAGAAATAAAAATAAGAAAGGATTTAAAATATCCACCATATTATTTTATTAGTCTAATAAAGATTGGTAGTAAAGATTATAATTTATCACTTAGTGAATCAAAAAAAATCGCAAATTATATAAAAGAAAATATAAGTGAAGATATGATTGTATTAGGTCCATCAGTATCTGGTGTATCAAGAGTAAATAAAATATATTATTTTCAAATAATTATAAAATTTAGGAATAAAGAAAAAATGAGAGAAATATTAAATAATGTATCGGATTTAGAAAATAATAATAAAGTTAGCATTAGTATTGATATAAATCCATGTTAATAAAGGGAAAAATCATAAAAATAATATTTACACTTTATTTATGGTATGTTATAATAATTTTGGCTTTGAAAAAACACAGATATTGATTTACAAACCATGTGCTCATATGGGTGGAGAGTAAAAAAGATATATCTGGAAGAAAAAACAAAAGGAGGAATGAATTTATGGCAGTAGTTTCAATGGGATACTTATTAGAAGCTGGTGTTCATTTTGGTCATCAAACAAAAAGATGGAATCCAAAAATGAAAGAATATATCTTCACTGCAAGAGAAGGTATATATATTATCGATTTACAAAAAACAGTTAAAAAAATCGAAGAAGCATATGTTGCTTTAAGAGAAATCGCACAAAATGGTGGAAAGGTTATCTTTGTTGGTACAAAGAAACAAGCTCAAGAAGCATCTATGGAAGAAGCAATTAGATCAGATAGTTACTATGTAACAGAAAGATGGCTTGGAGGAACTTTAACAAACTTCAGAACTATCAAAAGAAGAATAGGATATCTAGATCAAGTTGAAAAAATGGAAGCAAATGGAACTTTAGATGTTCTACCTAAAAAAGAAGTTATTAAAATTAAGAAAGAATATGACAAGTTAAATTCTTATTTCTGTGGAATTAGAAATATGAAAAAATTACCTGATGCTATGATCATTACTGATCCAAAGAAAGAATATATAGCAATCAAAGAAGCAAGAAAACTTGGAATACCTGTATTTGGTATTGTTGATACTAACTGTGATCCAGATTTAGTTGATTATGTAATACCTGCAAATGATGATGCTGTAAGAGCTGTTAAAATCATTTTAGGAGTACTTGCTAATGCAATTAATGAAGGTACAGATAGAGAAATGGTAGACTTTTTAACTGATGACGATAAAAACAAAAATGCTAATAAAGAATCAAAAAAAGAATCTAAAAAAAGCGAAACTAAAGAAGTAAAAGCTGAAGCTAAAAAAGAAGAAGTTAAAGAAACTGTTGAAGAAATCAAAGCCGAAGATAAAGAAGATTTATCTAAAAAAACAGTTGCTGAACTAAAAGAAATGGCTAAAGCTGAAGGTATCGAAGGATACAGTAAACTTAAGAAAAGTGAACTTTTAGAAATTTTAAATAAATAGTAATCTAAAAGGAGGATATATAAATGAATACAAGTTTAATTAAAGAATTAAGAGATTTATCAGGTGCTGGATTAATGGATTGTAAAAAAGCACTTGAAGCTAGTAATAATGATATCGATGAAGCAATCGATTATCTAAGAAAAAAAGGTATTAGTAAAGCTGCTAAAAAAGCAGATAGAGTAGCAGCAGAAGGATTAAGTACAGTTGTTATTGATGGAAATAATGCATCAATAGTTGAAGTTAACTGTGAAACAGACTTCGTTGCTAAGAATGAAAAATTTGTAAATTTAGTAAACAAAATTGCTGAATTAATTGTTAAAAATGATGTTAAAACAATGGAAGAAGCAATGAGTTTAAGTACTGAAGAAGGTACTTTAAACGATACTATAGTTAATTTTACAGCAACTATAGGAGAAAAAATTAGTTTTAGAAGATTTGCAAGACTTTCAAAAACTGATTCACAAAACTTTGGAAGTTATATCCATATGGGTGGTAGAATCGCTGTATTAACTTTATTAGAAGGTGCAGATGAAGAAACTGCTAAAGATGTATCAATGCATGCTGCAGCTATGAGACCATCATATGTAAAAAGAGAAGATGTTCCAGCTGAAGAAGTTGAAAGAGAAACATCAGTATTAAAAGAACAAGCTATGAATGAAGGAAAACCTGCTGAAATAGCTGAGAAAATGGTTAATGGTCGTATAAATAAATTCTATAAAGAAATTTGTTTAGAAGAACAAGACTTTGTTAAAGATTCTGATATGACTGTTGGTGCCTTTGTTAAATCTAAAAACGGTTCTATAGTTAATATGGTACGTTTTGAAGTTGGTGAAGGAATCGAAAAGAAAGAAGAAAATTTTGCTGAAGAAGTAATGAACCAAATAAAAGGATAATAATATAGGAGAAATAAGAAATTATTTCTCTTTTTCTTTTTCTATGATATAATCTAATATATAATAGAGGTGGGTTTATGACTAAGCAAGAAAAATTAAAAAAATCAAAATTGATAAATTTATTAAAGAATAATAACAATACAAATTTAGATGAACTTTTAAATAATAATAACATTTCAACTTTAATTTTAGAATTGTTGTCATTGGACGAATTTATTGAATATAATTTACCTTTGTATAGATATTCTGGTGATAAAATAAAAATAACTAAAAATAATATTAAGAATCTTTTTGAAAGAGGATATTTTAATGATACAGATTTTTTTGAAAAAAAATCTGATAAAGAACAAAATATAAAAATGGAAATATTATATTATTTATATAATGAACATAAAAAAACGATAGAGGAATATATTCAAAATTCCAATAATGTTTCTGAAGATATAAAAAAAATTATATATTGTTTAGATGAAATAAAAAGTAATCCGAATAATGTTAGTAAATATTTACATAATGATTCAATTGTTAATAAATATTATTTGAACTATGCATTTGAAAATGGTTTAGTACTCTCAAATTCTAATTTAAATCTTGCCTCTGATTGTCCTATATATACTGATTACAAATTCATTAAAAAAAGTATCAACTATGATTATACAAATATTATTCATGCAAATTTTGATGATAGAAAAATGAAAAGATTGCTTAAAATTGCAAAAGATAATAAATTTGATTTTTCTTATGATAATTTGTCAAAATTCAATAAGGATTGTAATGCCTTTTCATGTGAAGAATTTATGAAAGAAGCAATAAATTATGACTGCAATAACATAATTTATTCTAAAAGAGTAACAAACAGTTTAATAAAATATTCTATAGAAAAAGGATTTGATTTTTCTTATGATAATTTAGAAAAATTATTTGATAAGAGTAATAATATATTTGATAACCGTATTTTTATGGAGAAAGCAATAGAAAACGATTTGGATAATATTTGCTTATATAGTGGTGTATTTTTATCAGAAAATATAATTAATAAAATAATAGACAACTTTGATTTTTCTTATGAAAATTTATCAAAAATATATGAATTTAATTATAATAATTATCTTTTTTTATCAAAAGAAATCATGCAAAAAGCTATAGAATTTAATAATGATAATATTAAGTTTTGTATTTTACATGACTATAATTTTTATAAAAATGAAATTATTGAAAAAAAATTGAAAATTTCACCCGAAATATTGCAAGAATTAGGAAGAATATTAAAAGAATCGTATATGAATTTAGGAGAAGAAAAAGATTTAATAGAGGCAAATCCAAATAATATAATAATGATTGCTTGTAGTTATAGATATGAAGATGATTTGAAACAATATTTTGAATATGCGGTAGATAATGGTGTTGATTTGTCATATGAAAAGTTAAGATTTATTCCAGAATTTGTTTTTGATTCTATGGATGATAATAATGTAAAAAAATTAATAGAAAAGGATGTTAATAATATTTTGTTGTATAAAGGCTCTTCTGATGAAGTATTTAAATATGCAGTAGAAAAAGGATTCAAATTCACAAGAGAAAATTTATTGAAGCTTGGTGAAAATTCAAAAATATTTTCAATAGATGCATTTAAATATGCAATAGAAGAAGATGTTAATAATATTTTGTTGTATAAAGGCTCTTCTGATGAAGTATTTAAATATG
>ERZ827452.237-NODE-237-length-82282-cov-6.012295_pt1 | contig 82282 bp, 67 predicted proteins | sample MGYA00519866_ERZ827452 | MGnify/ENA primary metagenome ERZ827452 (study PRJEB31778, sample SAMEA3449307) | human gut metagenome | biome: human gut; feature: human-associated habitat; material: faeces | place: United Kingdom | collected 2010/2012 ... | reverse complement strand
AAAGTATCCTACTACTTGAATTACCACATATCAAGAAGCAAAGGGAACACTACGGTGGAAGGTACTCTTTATTTTTTTCTTTTCAATTAAAGTCGTACCCAATATCAGACAGAAAGAGGAGGTATAAAAATAAGAAATCATTTTCCATGTTTTTATATCATTTTACCTGTATCTTTACGCCTAGAAAGCTCCTATTCTCTTATGTATGAAGAAAGAATACTCATATAAGAGCGTTACATTGAACAAAAATACGTATATTTGCAAAGGCTGACCGGAGAAATGGTCAGAGATATAGAAAGCGTTTTTTGCTTTATCCTAAGATCAAAGTCTGGACAATTTTGGTACTTAGAAGGATGAGGACAATGTAACGCTCATTCTGTTTTGTATATGTACCTGATACAGCCAATGTTGTATCTATACATAACATCATGGCGTGAGTATTGTTTCTTCATATTCATTTCTAAGTAGGTATTCCAGACACCAGATCTTGATGAATAGCAGAACAAGTCCTCACGCTTTTCTTGTATAGTCAAATTAAGGCTGACTTCGAAGGACTTATAGGCGTATAGGAGAACAAAGCCTCATGAAAGACCCCAAAGAATCAAATATCCCTGTCGATAGTCATATTATAGATCCTGTCGGAGCTGTCAAAATTACGCAGAATATAGAATTTGATACCCAGCTCATGAAAGCTCATACAAAAGGAGGGTTGGGATTCATGGCTGAGGATGCCAATTCACTTCACGATCGTTGGCGGCATAAACAGGTAGAAGACATAGGACGGAACAACGAAAAGAATGGTGCGGACCGAATCGTGGATGGAGTGTATATCCAAACTAAATATTATGATACGGCAGCTAAAACCATAAATTCTGCATTTGATGTGGAGACCGGAATGTACCGCTATTATCAAAAGACAGACGGTAAACCGATGCTCCTGGAAGTTCCCAAAGATCAGTATGAGCAAGCGGTAAACCTGATGAGAGAGAAAATAAAAGAAGGGAAAGTTGCCGGAGTCACCGATCCCAAGGAAGCCCAAACATTAGTAAAAGCCGGATGTGTAACATTTAAACAGGCAAGAAATATAGCCAAGGCAGGCAATATAGACTCATTACTGTTTGATGCCAAACAATCAGTGGTATCTACCGCATCATCATTAGGCATTTCTTTCATTATCAACTTTGCAATACTTAAATACAAGAAGATAGATACAGGGGACGCTTTGAAGATTTCTTTTGTAGAAAGCATTAAAACCGGAGGTTCTGTTTTTATTAGTAGTGTGTTAGTACGTCAGTTCTTTAAAACAGCTATGGGGAGAGGATTATTAACCACGTCCACCCAAGCGTCAAAATCAGCTGTTAATTCGGTATACAACTATGCTTTGGGGAAGGACACGATCCATAAGTTTGCAGCGGTAATTTGTGAAAAACATGTAACAGGAGCTGCCGCCAAGAATGTAGTAATCAAATTTTTCAGAACAAATGTCATAGTGAATACCACACTTATATTGATCAATACTGTGCCTGATTTCATTAAATTCATGGATAATAGAATGTCATGGAAAGAGCTGACTGCTTCTATAACTAAATCCATTGTCGGATTTGCCGCATTTACAGCAGGATTCAGCGTGGCATCCAGATTTCCGCTGCCTGTACCCATGAAAATAATTATTCCCACTCTCTCTGGAATCTTGTCTTCCCTTGCTGCCAGTGATATTGTTTTCCGATTACTTAAAACCGATAAGGAAAGGAAAGAATACAATATCATACAAGAAGCCATACAGGACTTATGTAATGACTACATGATAATTGACGAAGGAGAATTTGACATTTGTATGGAAGAAATTCAAAAACGTGATATTATTAATGAGGACTTTATCACACATATCAAAGCTAGAGAAACAGATAAAGCACAGAAATCTTATGTGTATACACGATTAAAAGGTTGCTTCCTCTATGTCATCAATAAAAGAGAACAGATTATCATTCCAACCGAAAAGCAACTTATAAACGAACTTGATCGGATAGATATGTCAGAAGAGGATATGAATCAAATATTTATTAACATCATAAAATAATTCAATTATGTTTGAAAAGAAATTTTTGAAGGACAAAGATTTGGAATTCTTGGAAGAATGCTCCAATGAAGATTTAAAAGTACTGGCTGATTTACTGGTATATGACAAGGACAATAATCCGAGATATTCGGAAACATTATCCAGAACACGCCTGTATAAAGAGTCATACCCTAACCAATTACAGAAAGCATGGGCAGAGATTGCACATGAATTTCAACTCTATGGCGGGGATAGTTTTGCCAACTTCTTTCGGGGATACGGAGTGCCGTATCGTGAAATCCTGATGGATGTCTGCGATAAGAAGAAAGTCAATTATAACAAAAATTCATCTACGGAACGGATTGAGATGTATCTGATTCAAAAGTTAATGGATGATGTACTGGAAGAAATGGATGATGAGCAATTGCAGGAATTGGTTAAGGATTTGCAACTGGATGCCAATACATATCAAAGCAAGGATGCTATGAAAAACGCTGTCCTGATGGCTTGCATGTCCCCGGCATTCGTTTCACAGATTCTGACATTGTTAACAAGCGTGCTGGTGCCCAGAGTGGCACTAGATATAGCGGTGGGATTGGGACTGGTAAGCAGAATCGGAGGGATACTTGTTCCTGCCATAAATATCATTATGGGAGCATGGCTGTTAAAAGACCTAACGGGAGCGGCATATAGGGTAACGATTCCAGGGGTTGTATTAATCATCTATATGCGACGTAAGATGCAGACTGAAAAACAAAATATATAGACCGGAAAAGTTCTCACCCCATGAAAAAGGAGAGAAATAATACGATAATTACAGAGTATTGTTATGAAAAGACAAATTACAATCAATATCAATCATGTTCAGAGGAAAAACATTTTTTATGTGGTCGAATTTTCGTAGCAACAGATATTGAATATGATGCTACTATCTATTCTTTCCCTCAGCCTCGTAAACGTTGTGGTGGTATAAGAACTTTACCGGTTTTGCATAGCATATTCACTTCTGTTTATAAAAAGAAACGGAAAAATATGGAAAAAATGATTAGATACACATTATTGAGATATTCATAATGCCATACTATTAAAAACTAACAAAAAGGAAACAATGGTCAGAAAAAAAATGATTTATAAGATAATTAAATATGGTATAATTCTTATCGTATGGATTGTTGTGCTTAAACTGGCATTTCATGATTTTAAACCGGAATATCTTATATCCTGGAATGCTTTCAGCAATTGGTGGATAGACACATATGCCGGTCTTTTTAAAATGATACTCTCTATTATTTTAGGTATAACTCTCATTTGGGGTATTGGATGGCTTTTATGGAAATGGTTACGTGCATTTTTCATTTTTATTTTCAGACATAATCCAGAATCATAGATACTCTCATGAACTATGGAGGAGCGGGAATACAATTACTCTATCGGAAGAAGTGTGAATTGAAGAATATCGTTAAGAATGTACTGGAAACATGATTGGTAAAAAACTGGATTATTATAACCGGAATTTTAATAAAAACAATTATGAATATAGACAAGGATGATCTTTATATATATGGTCTTATAAGTGGTTTGATAATATGCAGTCCATTTTTGGGTGTTTATTATGGTGCCAAATGGATTTATAATCATACTCCTCAAAAAGCTAAAGAAAAGAAAGAACGAGATCTAAAAATTCATGAACTGGAAGAAAAATTAGGTCTTACAGGAAGAGACAATAAGGCTCTTTATTATGATCCTCATTATTATAGAAATCGGAACAAGAATAGAAATGATTATTTGATAGATTTAAAGAGGAAAGTGGATTGTAATTATAATAGTCCTGATATAATAACTGTTATAGTAGAGAGTACATTTGACTCTTCTATTTTTGATGAGGATTCTGAATGTAGCACCTTAATCATGGTACATAAAGATTATTATAATGTATCCCAAAAGAAAAATTGGAGAGCCGACATTTATTTTAGCTTTAATGTTTTGAGTAGCACATTCAATATATTAAGTACATTATCCGAATGTGGTAAATACAGTAGCTACTATGTTATTTCTATTCCTGGTAAATATCAACGTAAAGAAGTTATATGCGGGACTGGTAAATTTGCAAAAGTCATAAATGATTTCAAAAAGGTCTATAAAAAATAGAACAAAGAATCAAATCAAAATACCATTTCATGTCTGATATATGAATTGCGTTATTCATCAGTATAATATTATAATAACGTACTAAGAGATAAAAAATCTTGGTGCGTTTTTCTTTTTTTCTTCTCACTCAAAAAATGACAAAACACTCTTAGTATCCCGCCAATTCCTAACTAATGATGAAAAACAGCATATCTGCTATGTGGAGTATTATGAATTTATTCTTTGGTGGTCCTCCAGAGGAATCACTGAAGCGTCAGGTTGGAAAGAAGGCTTCCGGTCCTGATGTTAGCGAAAAAACGGGAAGCAAGCATAATGAGAAGTACGAACAGGATATTACAGCACTCAAGGAGAAATTCGGAAACTCTTTTATAACCGGACTCTGTATCAAGATTACACTGAAGGAAGCACTGGGGATGATGCCACGTAACCGAAAAAGGGTTGACGCATATGACAAGCTGACCAGGTATCTGCAAGAAGAATACGGAATTACACTAACCATTTATTCACAAAAAACTAAACCAAACGACCATGAAGAAGATAATTTATAAAGGTACAATAGAAGAGAATGACTATAACCGTGTGAAAGACATAGACAGCGAGAACTATATAACTCCGGACGGGAAAACGGTCCTGCCTAAATTAACGCAGATGCCGTTACGAGATCTAGCTATCCTAAGTTTCACCGATGAGAACGAACTGAAGAAATACTATACGGGCAATGAGGAGTACTTTCCGTATTCCGTTGTAGAACTGATGCTCGATACAAGGATACAAGCCAGAAACTTGAGCAGACACAAAGTCAGCAGTTTTGAGGATGCATTGTATCTGCTTTACACCTATTCAGAGGAGATACCGCAAGCGGACGATCCCAAATATCTGTCCATTCTTATTGCAGCTGACATATTGAATGTAGAGGAGGAGGATATCATAGAAGAGGCAAGAAGGGATAATAAGTTGTATTCGGATGAAGACAAGAACCTTTTTGTACCGGTCCGGTGGATTGGAGACTGGTATAATGATGCTCTGGCTACTTTGGGGATATCGAGTGTCATCTATATACAGACTAGGGGAACGGGGAAAGTTAAAATATTAATTGAAAGAAAACTAGAATAACATGAAAAAGAAAGTATTTGTAATGGGCAAGGTGTATGATTTGGGTACACTGGGAGTCAATGAAGTTGAAAAACTAGTTCAGTCGGATCTGGATAAGGTCTTTAATGCCGGTGGAGTCAGATTCCGGTTAAAGGAAGTATCGGGGAAAACATTGGAACTGACATTTTTCCGTAAGTACAAGGTTGGTGAAATAGATTGGCTAAATTATGATCCAAAGTTGATCTATAACATCGACGCCAACATAATCACAGGGCATAGTTTTAATGGTTTCAGGATACCGGATTACTGGGGAGGCGTTCCTTTCGGGTACACGTTTTTCATGCCGAAGAGAGAATTCACGAGGTGTTATAAGAATTCGGCTGTACTACTTGGGGCGGATCAGATAGAGAGAGCTAAGATCACAGCACAACCGGAGAAGATAGTGATGAGATTGATATTTTAAAGCAAGAGAGAAGATAGTTAGAGATAGCTGTCTTCTTTGCTTTTTTGTTTTTAAGAACTATTGAGTAGAGTGGCATTACAATTTTTCAAATTCCTCTCTGGATAAGTTGGTAAATTGCATAATGGACTCGATGGGGATATTGGCGGATTTCATGTTACAAGCGATTTCAAGTGCTTTTGTTTTTCACCTTCCACTTTAACTTCAGAACGCCCTTCTGCTCTACCTTCGGCTTTACCTTTTTTAGGACCATTTCTTTCCGCACTGCTTATGAGTGTTTTCTCTATTCTCCTTGCAGTACATGTCCACAATGTTGTTTTTTCGCAGGGGATTCTCCGGTACCATTTCAGAAAGAAGGTACTCTATCCAGTTATACTCTCTTCAAGTTACAGGGGAGGCAAGGGTGATTGTGCTTTATAAAACAATATAAACAGGAATGTTCGCACATTACGCTTTTTATAAAAAAAACGATGGAGGAATTTATTCGATTCCGCAGGGATAAAGGAAGAAAACTTCTTTTGAATATAGTTCTCTTCCTTTCTTGGTATAGTAAAAAATATGATATGTTAATAAGAAATGTGTGATAGTGGTAATTTGTTTACAATCGGGCACTTCTATCCACTATTTTAATAAGATTATACAGTTCGGCTACCTCGCTTAAATGTACTTTATAGTCCCGAAACATATCATTAAGGGAATGACAGGTGATTATTCCACGTTCTACATCATGGTCAACAATTTTTTTTATTGCTATTCCTTCCGTGCGATGTACAATAATAAAATACCAATCTCTAATATGAAGTTTGTATCTCCATAAATCTCTGTTAACTTCTCTTGCCAATACAATATCTCCATCGCAAATAGAATCTTTGGAACCATCGTCCATACTATCTCCTTCAGCTTCGAATAACATGTATTTCCCATGATAAGTGCGGTCGACGATAACGGGTAGACTTGGCAGACTCTCTAAATATCCTTCGTCCCCATAACCGTTCAGATATCCACATTGGGCACGGATATGTACTAAGGGAACATTCATGAAACCGGTAGTTTCTAATCGGTTGGCATTAGATATGAATGGAATGTTAGTATTATTTTCTGTTTCTACTCTCTCTTCTCCTGATTTAATACTAACTATTTGTCCTTCATTCAATATGTTCCCTATTCCAGAAAATAACCAGTCGAAACTATATTGTGGAAAACGATCTATGATTTTCTGACACGTAGCTCGTGACGGATTTCTCTTTTCGTTAATTATTCTAGTGATAGTCACATTATTACTAATTCCAATTGCAACACTGAAAGAGTTTTTATTATACCCTTCCGCTTCCATAATGTATTGTACTCTTTCCCAACCTTCCATACTTATTTTAGTGCTAACGGTTATATACTTAGTTAGTTAAACGATCTTAATATACTAACAATAATACGCTACACTAATTGCTTTTCACAAACAAGTTAGTATATTTGCATCGTCATACAGTTAACTAGTACAAAGAAACAAAGATTATTTGACTTAGACAAGCACGCGTGTATTTTTTTAGAGATTTAAACTACTAACTATTAATTAAAAGGAGACTAAAGTTATGAAAGGAAAAGTATGGGACACAATTTTGAAAGTGATTATCGCGGTTGCTTCCGCAGTGTTGGGAGCGTTGGGCGGTAGTTCGATGAACTTGTAGAACGCCCCCCCTGTAGAAGATAGTTATATCTCCAAGGGGGGGATAAGTTAATTGGAAATTTATTCGTAGCAAAAAGGGTTTTCTTAATATCATTGATTATGAACAGTTTATACACACATAGCAAAAGAAAAGAAATTAGAATTTTATTATTTATTCTATTATTAATTTGTTTTCCACTATTGGATATACATGGACAGCAAGCGCACGAAATCAGTTTGGATGTACCGCGCATTGTGCCTATTTCTCCGGAAGCATCTTCTATGGAGAGAAATCAGTCATATCCTGTAGATTATTGTACGGGAGTTCCCAGCATTACCATTCCGTTGTATGAAATCGTAGCGGGAGAAGTTACCATTCCTATTACTTTGTCTTATCACGCTTCGGGACTAAAGCCAAAAGAACGAAGCGGATTTGCGGGAACGGGATGGACACTAAATCTTGAACCCTCTATCATGCGTGAAATAAAAGGTACAGCCGATGATGATGAATATGGATGGTTCAAGAACCGCCATCAATCTCCTCCGAATGATGAACGGGAACGCCTGCAATACTATGCCGACCGGGTAGATAACAAGCACGATACGCAGCCCGACAAATTTGTCTACAAACTTCCACATAGCGCTGGAAGCGGGTATTTTTTGGAACCGACCGTTTCGCTGACTACTATTCCGAGAACCAATGACAGGGTTCATTTTAACTACGGCAGTATGAATGCCACAGATGCTAACGGCATTCAATACTTATTTGACGGTGTACATGAGAAAGCCGGAAAATTTATTACACGCTGGCTGTGTACATCCATCCGTTCGCCACGGCAAACAAATCCGCTAGTCACTTTCGAGTACACTACTACTCGTAGCCGGATGCATCCGGGTGACTATTTCAATCTTGATGGCAGGGTAATCATCAACGATATTGAAAGTTCGAGTCCCTACGTCATCATGACCAGGCAACAAAACTCCCATTGTGATCATTTTCGGGTAGAGCCGGATGTGTTTAATTCGGATACATGGTCTACTAAGCTGACAAGCGTATCAGAAGGGGTGGCGGGAGTTCACTATCCTCCCGCAAGCAGTTATGTCAATGAGATTGCCAGTGAGGCGCGTCTGGAGAAAGTTCACTTCTTTAATAATACCTTGTCCGTCACATACAGAGAGACCGGAACAAATGTTACTCATTCGGATGTGTATAAAAAGATGGAAGTGACTGATTTGAAAGGGAATATAATTCGCACTATCGAGTTCTTCATCAATCCCTATAATAATAAAACATCGCTGACCAAGCTGGACTCCGTCCGTATTGCTGCACCGGATGTTGAGACGAAAGTGTATGCTTTCCATTATAAGGACACTTATCAGGTTCCTTCCATTTATACTACTGCCGTAGATCATTGGGGATTTTGTAATGGTTCTGATCATTGGGTAGGTAATGAAGTTACAGTTCCCAGTTTCAGACAGATACTATACATGCCTTTGGGTAATCTCAATAAAGGAAAGGCTCTTATTGAGTATGAAGGTGTAAACCGTGAACCCAATGCCGAATGGACGCAGGCGGGAATACTAACCCGCATTACCGATCCGCAAGGGGTACAAACCAATTTCGTGTACGAAGGAAATTGTGGAGCATTTCGTGACAATAATCGTCCGAAAGGCAATGATGACTATCTTCATCCCGTAGGAGGAGTACGTGTAAAAAGCATCGAAACCTATGATCCTCATGCGAATGAGCGGACTATAAAGACCTATAGATACGGATTGACGAAACTGTTTGATCCCGATTATGAACCGATATGGGGTGGTGGAGCCATTAAACATATTGTGAGTCAGCGTGATTATTGCTCATCCATGTCGGCATACAACGTGAATGCTTACGGAACATCATCATGGTTTGAATATATGACTACCTATGCCTCAATGCCTCAATCGAACATTACTTTCAGTAACGGCAGTGCTGTTATGTATAATATTGTAAGCGAAGAAGTCTGCGGAAAAGAAATGGACTGCATAAAAACGGATTATTACTACTACGTTAATGCACATTCCTTTGAAGGAGTGTTGCGGTGGAATAGCTATGACAATATCGTTAAAAATTTCCTTTATACACAACCGGAGGAGAAGATTTGGAAAATATTCCGGCACTCTCCTTATCATCCTCAGGAACCTTCGGACGATTTATTAAGGCATTTTACCAATAGCGGTCAATATAATGGTCTTCTTGCACGTAAGAATTGTTTTAAAGGGAGCGAACTTGCATCACGCACGGACTACTCTTACAAAAGAATCGGTACCAGCTCGGATGTACTTGTTTATCTCCCTGTTCGGAAGTTGCAGGTTGATATTAACGAATATATGAAACATCCCAGCGATTTATCAAGTAAAGAAGTGTATGCTCCCAGCAATTATTATGAACCGACCAGTGGTAACAGCCAGTTGCAGACGACCTTCTTTCTGGATAATAACCTCTTTTACGTCTTGGACCAGGAAACAAACACGGAGTATATGAAGATAGGTAACCGAAAAGACAGTCTGGTGACAACCAGACGATATACTTATGATACCTATTCATACGGTTACAGTTATACGATGGAGCCCAAGAAGATAGAAATACTGAACAGTGACGGAAATTCCGTATCTGACGAATACGATTATCTGTATGAATTTCCCGCTGTCATGTCTTGTCATAAGCGTTGCGAAGGGGGGGAGTTCGGAAGAGAGACGTATTCTGTTTAAAGAAGGCACTTGTTTCCCGCAACGGATACAGAGTAAAACAGACCGTTTGAGCGATTATTGCGATGAAGTGGTGTATACCGCTTACGACGGTCACAATAATGTAGCCGAAATAAGAGGAAAAGACGGCACACCGATTACTTTCCTGTGGGGATATCAGAACCGTTTTCCCATTGCAAAGATCGAGAATGCAACTCGTGAGCAGGTCTTGCTGAAAATGGGATTCCCCGCTACAGCCACTAATGTGCTTGATTCATGGTCGGGAGGGGTGGAACCAACGGACGAGATGAAAAATAAAATAAGCTCTCTGCGAGTAAGTCTTCCCAATGCACGGGTGACTACCTATGAGTATGAACCGATGAAGGGAGTGACTGCCATTACCGATCAGAACAATGTAGTGACCCGTTTCGAGTACGACGGTTACAGTCGTCTTACCGACAGTTATTATATGGATCCGGACTTGAAGAAAGTCATGCTACAGAGAAATATTTACCATTTGGGGAAATGAGAGATAGAAACACGATTCAAAAAACGAACTAAAGACTAAAGAAGATATGAAAAAATATATATGCTTTATATTGTTCAGCCTGTTCTCCATTGTCAGTTTCGGGCAGAAAGGTCATGAGCATCGGGTGACTGGCATGGGCGGAACCTCTCCATCTAATCAGGATGATACTTCAGGAATAGCGATTGATCCTGTTATGTATGCCGGCGGTGCCAATGACCAACCGTATATTATCACCCTGAGACCCATGATGAAAACCGATTCACTGGAAGCTTTACCTGAAAGTGGGCAACTGCAGGAAATACAGTATTTCAATCATTTGGGATTGCCGACAGAGAAAATCAGGAAAGGTTTCACCCCCGCTCTGAATGACCTGATTACCTTGCAGGAGTATGACGGTATGAACCGTGAGATAAGACAATGGTTGCCTACAGCCATGGAAAATCCAGGCGGATCCTATGTTGATCCTTCTCAAGTTCAGCAGTCTGCAAGAAGTAGTGAACTTTATGGGTATGATACTTACCCTTACAGCCAGACTATATACGAAGGTTCTGCAGAAGGCAGAATCAAAAAACAGTTTGGCCCGGGAAAAGATTGGCATACTGGGGAGAAAGCTGTATGCGCTGATTATCTGACCAACTCAAATACTGAAGTAGCATTGAATGCACGCTTGTACAGGTGTAGTGAAACTACGTTGACATGTTCCGGTAATTATAGAAACGGTTCTCTTCGGGTAGTAAAAACGACGGATGAAGACGGCAACGTCAGCTATGAGTTTAAGGACAAAGTAGAGAGATTGATTCTTTCCCGTCAGATGAATGGGGCAGAATGCCTGGATACTTACTATGTGTATGACAATGCCGGAAACTTGCGTTTTGTTCTTCCTCCTTTGGCTGCAGATGTACTGACGGGCAGTAGCGGCTCATGGAATGAAGACAATGTTGCTCTTAAGAAGTATGCTTATATATATAAGTACGATAGCAAGAATCGCTGTATTTATAAAAAACTACCCGGATGCGGACCGGTGTATACTGTGTATGATGCTGCCGACAGGGCCATCTTCACTCAAGACGATATGCAACGTGATAAGGGAGAATGGCTGTTCAGTATTCCGGATGCATTTGGCAGAATCGTTTTGACAGGTACTTGTAAAAACGTGCTGAATTATAGCATGAACCCTTTAGGCAGTACGATAATTGTAAAAGCTACTCTGGATAAAACGACGAATGCTACAAAAGGATATGTAGTCTCGGGGATAACATTAAATACTCCCGTTATATTGACAGCAAGATACTTCGATAGCTATGACTTCATCGGGCAGAACGATTTCCCTTCCGGAACAGCTACCGCATACGAATCGGCAGACCCCTACGGGAAACGTTATGACGGCGGCTGTAGAGGTCAACAGACCGGATCATTGACAGCACGGCTTTCTAAAACAGGATCGGTAACAGGATATCTTTACTCAGTGATGTATTATGATGACCGCTACCGAATGATCCAGCAGAAAGGTAATAACGAACTTAACGGTACCAAACAGACATATATCGCTTACAGCTTTACCGGGCAACCAACGGAAGTGAAACAAGTATATGCGATTCCCGGAGAGGAAACGATCACTGAAATCCGTAAGCATACGTATGATCATGCCGACCGCTTGCTTCGTACCACTTATCAATTGAACAATGACCCTTTAATCACTTTGGTTGATAACGTTTACGACGAAGTCGGTCGATTAAAATCAGAACGCCGAAACGGGAACCCAAAGCTGAAAACAGATTACGGCTATAATATCCGTTCTTGGACGCACAGCATCAGCGGAAGTCTTTTTAATCAGACTTTATATTATCAGGATCAATTGGAAGGTAATACACCTTGTTACAATGGGAATATCAGCAGTATGCTTTGGAAAGCGAGTCCGTCCAATAATGAAAGCGGTTACCGTTTTACATACGACGGTCTTAACCGTATGAAGAATGCTATTTATGGAGAAACGAACAGCTTGTCGGTAAATCCTAACCGATTCAATGAACAAATAACCGCCTACGATAAAATGGGGAACATACTTGGTTTGCTCCGTTATGGTCAGACTTCATCCTCGGAATACGGTTTGATTGATAACCTGAACCTTACGTATGATGGCAACCAGTTGCAAGCGGTAAAAGACAACGCCACTCATTCTGTATTCGGCAACGGTATGGAATTTAAGGACGGTGCAAATCAAACAATTGAATACGCTTATGATAAAAACGGGAATCTGACTAAAGATTTAAACAAAAATATAAGTGGTATTGAATATAATTTTTTAAATTTGCCAAGTCAGGTATCGTTTACCGGAGGTAGCGCAATTGAATATGAGTATGGTGCTGATGGAACGAAACTTCGTATGGTCCATATAACGAATGGCGTGACCTCTACTACCGATTACTGTGGCAATGCGATCTATGAGAACGGCTCTTTGAAGATGTTGCTGAATGAGGCTGGTTATATAAGTTTCCCTGATAAGAAGTTTCATTTTTATCTGAAAGATCATCAGGGAAATATCCGTGTGGTAGCAGATAAGGACGGTAATGTGGAAGAAACTAATGATTATTACCCATTCGGCGGATTGTTTACTGCTTCGACGAGTGTTCAGCCTTATAAGTATAATGGTAAGGAACTGGATAGAAAGAACGGGATTGATTGGTATGATTATGGAGCAAGACATTATGATCCGGCGATAGGGAGATTTACTACTGTGGACCCGATGATTGATAAATACTACCCTTTAACTCCTTATGGTTATTGTGGAGGAAATCCAATTTGCCATCGAGATGAGGAAGGGAAGTTTATCAATAATGTTGTTGGCTTTTTTATTGGTGGAGGTGTGGATCTTGGAATTCAAGTTGCTGCGAATCTTGTTTCAGGTAATGGCGCTTTTGATGATATAGATTGGGTTAGTGTAGGTGCTTCAGCTGTGGAAGGAGGTTTAACTTCTGGGGTAAGTGCGGGTAAAACATTAGTAGTTAAAGCAGGCGTTGCTATTGCGAAAAATACTATAAATGGCATAAAAGATGGCGATCGTGCCTCAGATATTGTGAAAAACACAGTTGGGGATGTGATCACAGATAAGATTATTGGTAAGACTAGTGATATTGTTGGTAAGGGTGTGAAAAATATGGTTCCAGGACTTGGGAAACAGCTTAACCAGACAGGAAATAAAATGATTCTAAGTAAAAATAAGGCGACTAAAATAATGGAAAAAATGCCAGGTATTTCTGAAACGAAGATAGCGCGAAAGATTGCAACATCTAAAAATGGTCTGGTCGATGCTAGTAAAACTATTAACCGTGCGATACAAAAGACACCAGAGAATGTGACTGGCATTAGTATGAAAACATATAAAAAGAAGTATGAACAAGAACAAAAACAGTAAAAACATGAATCATGGAAAACATATAAATAAGCGAATTATAAGAGAAAAGATAGAGAAAAAGAAAGGCTGTATCGGCATTCTGATCATGTTACTCATATTTTCATCACCTCTTTGGTTTTATAGAGGAATTATGCATGAAATCGTATTACCAATTTGGGGAGAAAAGAGCAAAGCTGTTTTATCTGGCACAATGCGTCCTCGTCCATGGAGTGGAAGATATGGGATTCCTCATTATTCTTATTCTTTTTATAAAAACGGGAAATTATATAGAAAAGATTCAACCATTTCAGTTGAAGATACTCTGTATCACTTAGGAGATAGTGTCGATATTATCTACTTAGAATCGATACCTTCTATAAATGCTTGTGTTTCTCTAAAAAGTGAAAGATGATATATATTATAACTTAATCGATCTTATCTTTACATAAATTGATTAATAAAGTATTTACCCTAATATGAGTTGACTAGAATACGACTTGTATTAGGGTATTCCTTTTTGTTTTACGTATGATGGAGCTAACCGTATGAAAAATGCTATTTATGGAGAAAGAAGTACTTTAAGAACGAATCCGAACCGCTTTAATGAACAGGTTACGGCTTATGATAAAATGGGTAATATCCTTGGCTTACTCCGTCACGGACAGACTTCTGCTACTGAATATGGTTTGATTGATAATCTTAATCTCACTTATGCTTGCAACCGGTTGCAAGCAGTAAAAGACAACGCTACCCACTCTGTATATGGTAACGGTATGGGATTTAAATATGACGTCAATCAGTTAGTGGAATATTTGTATGATAAAAACGGGAATTTGACTAAAGATTTAAACAAAAAAATAGCTGTTATTCAATATAATCTTTTAAATTTGCCAAGTCAGGTAATTTTTGTCGACGGTAACGTGATTGAATATGAGTACGGGTCGGATGGTAGAAAACTTCGTACAGCTCATGTAATAAACGGTGTTACTTCTATAACCGATTACTGTGGCAATGCGATCTATGAGAACGGCTCTTTGAAGATGTTGCTGAATGAGGCTGGTTATATAAGTTTCCCTGATAAGAAGTTTCATTTTTATCTGAAAGATCATCAGGGAAATATCCGTGTGGTAGCAGATAAGGACGGTAATGTGGAAGAAACTAATGATTATTACCCATTCGGCGGATTGTTTACTGCTTCGACGAGTGTTCAGCCTTATAAGTATAATGGTAAGGAACTGGATAGAAAGAACGGGATTGATTGGTATGATTATGGAGCGAGGATGTATAATGCTACATTGGGTAGGTTTATGAAAACAGATAGTTTTTCAGAGAAGTATAATTCTTTATCTCCTTATCAATATGGTGCAAATAATCCTGTTAATATCGTTGATATTAATGGAGATAGTCTTTCTATTAGTAAATTCACTAATGCGGAGGATGTTATGTTGGCTATTTTTAATGGATTACAAGATGGAACCGATGTTACAATGAAGTGGAATAATGGTATACTTGATCCAACTTCAATAGAGCAACAGGTTAGAAATACATCTGACTTTTTTTTGCAGGATTTATATGAGATTGCTTCGAATAGGAAAATGGTTGAATTGTTTATAGCCAATAAAAACACTTATAAAATGAATGATAAAATCATAAATGAGAATTGGGATGCGCCATATGATTTTAATACAAGTGAATATGGAGCAAAATGTGAGAGCTTAATGTTATTAGGGGGAAATATGGTTGGTAAGCTAATTGAAGGTAATCTTGGGCAAACCTTAGTACCTGACAGAGATTTAGCATCTGGAAAGAAGTCCGTTGGTAAGAATGTAGAAGTGATTATCAATGGAAAGGGTACTTTAAATCATAGGACAGTAGGAATAGCGCATGAGTTTGGACATGTAATATTATATTTAAGAAATAAGCCATTCAGTCATACGCAAAAAGGAGTTGATTCATTTGTATATGGTAGAAATGATAAAATGTTAAAAAGATTAGGCTATGGGAAATAAGTTAATGTTGAGTTTAATAGGAATATTAATGCCATGTCTTTTATGTGGTCAAGAAAAAATAAAAGATTCTATATTCTATGATGCCATCAATCATTTGCCTGTATTTAGACTTTATAAAATAGATGAGAAAATTAAAGTTGATTATTATTACAATACATTGGATACAATAAATTCAATAGATGTTAATATTGGCTTTATTGGAGGTGGAGAATATTTAAGATATTATTGTGATAGCCTTTATTATGTAAATGCTGATGAATATGATTATCGGGAACTAAATATTAGAGTTCCGTATTCAATATTATTCAATAATGAGCTTAAAATACAGGAGATTCACATTATAGAAAGACCAGCACCTTACAATAATTGTGAATATAATAAAAAATACAATTATAATGATCTGATTAAAAGAATTCTATTTTCTACAGAAGGGAAATGGATTAAGAAAGATAAAGAATCTCATGATTGGTATATGTACGTTGGACTCTTTCATTTAAAATAATTGTTTAAATAAGTTATACTTATTGAGGTTGTGTCGAAATGTTGGCACAACCTTTTTCTGGCACTGTCCACAATTTTGTGTAAATAGAAAACTTCAGGATTCGGGTTTTATACTTGAATCCTGTTTTCAAATATAGTAATAAATTGGTTAAATATCAATGCCCAATTCCAAATAGGTTGGTACCATTTCTTTTCGATTTCGTTAATGGCCAGATAGACAGATTTTTTCAGTGCATCATCATTTGGAAACGATAGCTTATTTTTGGTGTACTTTCTAATTTTCCCATTCAGATTTTCAATAAGATTAGTGGTATAGATGATCTTTCTAATCTCGACGGGGAAATCAAAGAACACGGTCAGTTCTTCCCAATTATTTCTCCATGAGCGTATCGCATATGGATATTTAGCACCCCATTTTTGCTCAAAGTTATCCAACTCCATCTCAGCGGCTTCTTTAGTAGGTGCATTATAGATGTTCTTTAAATCGGCAGTGAATTCCTTTTTTTCTTTCCAGACGACATAGCGACAGGAGTTTCTAATTTGGTGTACCACACATATTTGAGTAGTAGAGGCAGGAAATACACTCTTGATGGTTTCCGTAAATCCATTCAGGTTATCAGTAACTGTAATCAGAATATCTTCTACACCACGGGCTTTGAGATCCGTTAAAATGCCCATCCAGAAAGCGGCACTCTCATTTTTACCAATCCACATACCCAATACTTCTTTCAAGCCTTCCTTATTCAGACCTACACATAAGTAAACAGTCTTGTTGATCACTTTGCCGTTTTCTCTGACTTTGAATACGAGGCCATCCATCCAGACAATCATATATAAACTGTCCAAAGGACGATTTTGCCACTCTGTTGCAGCCTGGCTAACTTTATTGGTGATAATGGAGATAGCGGAGGTAGAGAGGTTAATACCGTATATTTCCTGCATTTCCGACTCAATGTCAGCGACGCTCATACCTTTGGCATAAAGAGAGATGACAAGACGCTCGATAGATAAGCCGCGGGATTGATGCTTGGGAACGACAATAGGCTCAAATTCACCTTCCCGATCACGAGGAACCTGAATAACAGATTCACCCATCTCGGTTTGAATCTGCTTCCTATAACTACCATTGCGGGAGTTGCCACTATGATCTCCTTGATTGGAGTGTTTTTCATAACCTAAATGGTTATCCATCTCTGCTTCCAGCATTTGTTCATAAACACGAGTATGAAGCTCTTTCATGAAAGCAGTAACATCTTCGCCAGTCTTAAACTGGGACAGAAACTCTTTACTTAAAAATTCTTTAGGAATGTCCATAAAATCTGATTTTTACAAAGTTAATATATAAATAAAAAACTACGAGAGAAACCCCGTAGTTTTCTATTTACACAATCAGATGGATAGTCCCCCCCAAAAAGAAATCCCTGATAATGTTTGATTATCAGGGATTTTCTTAAATTACTCTTTTGAATTTCAGTGATCCGCCTGGTTCGTGAACTTTGCGGTATATGCTCCTAAAAATCAATGCTTTTGGAATTATAAGCTTTGTATCAGTCACGCTTTAGTCCTTAAAACAGTCCGCTTCTGTCCGGTGTCTGTCTGCTTATATCTTGGGTTCAAAAGTATACATTCTTTTCAAATTACGCAAGTCTTTGATTATTAATATTTCAACTTAGGTGCAAGCTATATATACATATATAGCTTGCACCTTGCACCTAATAGAATATGCTTATTTATTGCCCAATAAATAACTTACTATTTCAGAAATAAAATTTTTTAAAGCCTCAGGGGTTTCTTTATTGTAGATTCTATTCAATGCAGGTATAATCCATTTATTTTTTTTCTTAATACCTAATTCTATCCAGCTTTCCAATTCGCCAACAGGAACAATAAACAGACCTTTGGTATTTAATTTTAAGATTAGTCTCTCTGCTTCTTCTCTAACACTTTCAGGCATTCCAATAATGCCTTTCTCCTTTACTTCTTTCCACTTCTTGAATTCATCCTCTACTCTATTATAAGCTCCCTTAAGACCACTAAGAGAATGCTCTCTTGCCTCTATTTGAGTTATTAATATTTGTAGTTGTTCTTTGACCTTTTCAATAACTATTTCATCACTGATTTCAGACACTGCATCCGCTATTCTTTTTTGCGTGATTAAAAGTTCACTTTTATTTTCAATATTTAATGTGTCTATAATTTTAGACAAGTCATCTTTGGAGTTCAAAATATCAATATCAGCAATGAGAGCTACAGGAATATTAATTCCTATTAAAATATCCGCAACGTCTTTTAATGTCTGTTTGTTATGAGAATGGATAAATAAAACTTCTTGGTTTGAACTTAATTCCACAGAAGCTACACTTTGATAAATAGCTCTATCTGCATCTGCTTCGCAAACAACAACACCTTTATGAAAGATGGCTTCTATGACTCTTTGACTTGATAGTAACGGACTCTTATATAGCTTCTCTGTAGCTATGGCTGGTAATAGGTTATATTCAGTTATATCTTGAGACCTGTTCAATCTATAAATATCTACAGCGTTATCACTAGATAATATACCACTTAGAAAATTGGAATTGTGAGTACATATTAAAATTTGGCTATTGAATTTATCGATATTATCGCCAATCCACTTTCCTAAAAAACGAGCTTGCGCAGGATGTAAAAAAGCTTCGGGCTCATCTAATAAAATAATTCTATTTTGGGACATTAATAATCCTAATATTATGCCAGTAAAGCTTTTAAAACCATCACCTTGATTGTCTATTTTAGGAATATTCTTTGTTACAGCTAAAGCATCTCTTGCATCTTCGGGGATTAGTGGCATATTTGAAGAAACGCGTAGACAAAATCTCATCAGTTCACTATAATCCAATTTAAGATCCATATTGAAAGCCTCTTTAAATGCCTTTGATAATATGGGCTCTAACTCTGTTTTGACATATAATGATTGTAATAAATTTGATGGATATTCTTCTTGAGGAACAAATGCTTGAACTTGCTCTACAAGTTTCAGCCTTGTGGAAGAGTTCAATGACGCTACAAAGAATTTTCCAAAATGCTGGTAGAATATTTCTTCTGAATGTGATTGCGTTAATTGATAAAATTGATATTTACCTAATTCCACATTGTATTTAGATAGTAAATCGCTTTGTATTCCTTCAATTGTATAGTGCTCCACATTGTAAATACTATCTTTAAATCCGATATTTAGTTTCAACTCACTCTCATTAAGTGGAAGTTGAAAGTTGTAGTCTTTTATTATTACAGGTCTGTAATTCTGATTTCCTTCTAATTTGTATTGAATATCTTGTAGTGTTTGAGATTTTCCGGAGTTATTAGGACCCACAAATACCGTAATTTTATGATTAAGCAATACATCTTGCCCATTTTTAGTTTTAAAACTGTTTATTCTCATGTTTTATTATATTGAAATTATACTATGAATTTATTTAGCTCTTCTTCAACTTCCTCAATTGTTGGCAATTTACTTTTCAGATTAGCAGGAAGTAGCTCCTTAACATTAAATTCACTCACTCCAATCGGTGACGAAATATTTTGCAATGCATATTCTACTTCAATTCTATCTTTATCTCGGCAGAGTAACATTCCTATAGTGGGATTGTCATACTCGCCCCTTAAAGTATTGTTGATTAGGTTTTGATAGAAATTCAACTGTCCTAAGTGTTCAGGTTTGAAATTACCGTTCTTCAACTCTATAACAACATAAGCCCGTAACGGGATATGATAGAATAAGAGATCGCAGAAATATTCTTTATTATTTAAGTTCAAACAGTATTGCTCTCCCACAAAAGCAAAGCCTTTACCAAGTTCAAGAAGAAACTGGGTGATATGCGTAACAAGTTGCTTTTCAATATCTCGCTCCCTTGCTTTTTGAGATACAGACACAAAATCAAACCAATATGGGTCTTTTACTACTTCCTGCGCCATATCTGCTGTTAGGGCTGGTAAGGTCTGCGAGAAGTTTGTTTGTCCTTGTCCATAATGCTCATAAAATTTTTGCTTCAACTGATTCTCTAAAACGCTTCTGCTCCAACTGTTAGATAGGGTTTGATGCGCATAAAATAATGCTTCTTCTATGTTTTGGGCTTTGCTAATTATCACCTTTTGATGCCCCCAAGGTATGTCGAAGATAATTCTATAGTTATCAACTACTTGTATTTGTCCCTCAACTTGGGGGACAATTGTATTATTGGGTGAAATGTGTATTTTCTCTGCGTAGAACTCATAGAAGTTCTTACTGTAATATAGGTTCTGACGGGAAAACCCCTGCATATCAGGAAACTCATTGCGCAAGTCTACTGAAAGCTTATTTATTACTTTGTCACCCCAATTCTGTTCTTTCAGCTTTTGAGAAATCATTTGTCCCAACCGCCAATAAAAGTGTATCAACTCTGTATTGGCTGTTTTTATCATTCGGATTTTGGTAGAACGAATTTGCTGCTTGATGGCTTTTAGCCACTCTCTATATTCGCTATCTATTGAGTTTATTGGATAATCTTTCATGTAACAATGTTTTTTGCAAAGGTAAATAAATTTATGATAGTATATTTCTGAAATACATTCTTTTAGCACGGTTTAGATGAAAGTCATGAAATGGTCTTGAAGTATTTCTCTGAATTGAAAAGTATTACATTTGTGCCTTATACCGAAAAACTGTATCTATCAATATTGTATAATTTGTATCTGTTTCTGTTTCCCTTTTATGCTTTACTTTGCAATATTTTAATTCTCAAATAGATTTAATCATTATGAAATTGAAATTTGCAAGTAGAATGTCTTATATAAAGGCTTCGGAAATACGATAAATACTCAAAGTCACAGAACAAGAAGATGTTATTTCATTTGCTGGTGGACTACCAGCATCAAACTTAGAAATAAAATTGGCTTCCAAGTTATTCAAGGCAATATCTGATAACTGATATTCTTTCTTAATGAATTCCTCCAAGTATCGGGTAGTGGTTTCATACCGTTGAACGGTCTTACTAACAAAGTCTTTGCCGATCAACTTGCGGCTTTGTTCGTTATGTTCTCTGAATACCTGTAATAGTGTTTTGTTATCTTCGTCCACCCCATAAAACAACTTTCTCACAAGATCAACTGTGATAACCTTATCGGAAGTTTCCAATTCTCTATAGATTTGGTTTATGCGTGAACGTGTGATTTCTAAGTAGTGATTCAGTTCCACCGACATACGGTCTTTACCTTTTGAATTCTCTTTTGCCTGATTCCATAGATTTATGGGACAGCTTCTTTTGATAGAAATATCTACCATACAGCCGTTTACGGTGATTCTCGTGCACACAGGTGCTTCTCCGTTCTTTAATAATTTGCCTTTCTTGATGAAGAACAAAACCGAAAATGATTTTCTAGCCATTTTTACATCGTTTTTAGAGTTACAAAACTATGTATTCTCTTCCAAAGTACGACCATGCAAAATGCTATGAATCAGTGAGAAAGAAGCTAAATCGTGGGACTTTTTTCAGCCTGATTTATGTACCACGATTTGCACACCAACAATATGCTTGAAACGGCTATTTTCTGCTATCTGCCAGAAAAAAGAAATCCCTGCTAATGTCTGATTATCAAGGATTTGCTTGATTTTTCTTTTGTTTTCAGTGATCCGCCTGGGATTCGTATCTTCAAATCCAGATTAAATTCAGGTTAAATTCACATTAAATCCATATTAAAAGTTAGATAAATTGGTTTTAATATAGGTTTAAATTGATTTTATAGTAGCTGATATATGGAGGAACCTTAGGGAAAGCATAGCCTTCGAAAGGCTTAGCCGTTCTCTGATTAAAAATCGGGGTACGGGTGTTGCCAAATACTATAATCCGCAAAACGAATTGTGCACAATTCGTTTTGCGGATTATATGGGTACTTCGTCGTTCATATACTTGTCCTGCTTGGGAATGCGTTATTTTTAATAAAAAAGTGGGGTAAAGTGGTTTAAAGTGGGAAATATTTCCTAACTTTACATCACAAATCCACCTCTTGTTTTCGGGAGCTGTGTATGTTTGTAATAAGTTGTTATAGAATTAATTGGTAATACGATGGCTTCATTTATCGGAGATTATACCTGTAAAGCTGATAGCAAATGTCGGGTTGTGGTGCCTGCCTCTTTCCGGAGAGTGATGGTGGCTTCGCAACAGACGTTTTTTGTTTTGCGGAAAAATGTCTTCGGGAAGTGCATCGATATGTATCCTTTGCAGGAATGGGAAAATATGATTGCAGGGGTACGTGCCCGTCTGAATTTGTTCGATCCTAAACATGCGGCTTTTTTTAGGGAGTTTTGTCGGGGAACGCAGGAGGTAGAGATGGATACCAATGGCCGGATTTTACTACCCCGGAAGATGCTGGATGAGATCGGAATCGATAAGGAAATGGTGTTGGCTGCGCAGGATTCGATGATACAGGTGTGGGATGCCAGGGTGTATGAGGAGGTGGCGATTAGTGGAGAAGAGTTAGGGATGATGGCGGAAGAAATTTTTAAAAACTAATATACGATAGATATGTCCGAATATCATGTACCGGTTTTGCTGAAAGAGTCTGTCGATGGATTGGATATCCGGCAGGGAGGTGTGTATCTGGATCTGACCTTCGGGGGGGGAGGACATTCCGGGGAGATATTGAAACGATTGGATGCAGAGGGATGTTTGCTGGGGTTCGATCAGGATGAGGATGCTTTGGCTAATGTGCCGGAAGATGATCGTTTTATTTTTGTGAATCATAATTTCAGATATTTGCGTAATTTTATGCGCTATTATGGGTATGAAGAAGCGGATGGCATTCTGGCGGATTTGGGGGTATCTTCTCATGAATTCGATGAAGCCGGCCGGGGATTTTCGTTCCGGTTCGAAGCGGAATTGGATATGAGGATGAACCAACGGAGTAAGCTGACAGCCGCTACCGTGCTGAATACCTACGATGCAGAACAGTTGACCGCTATTTTCAGGAATTACGGGGAGGTGGAGAATGCCCGGAGGTTGGTGGATTTGATCGTGAAAGCCCGGGCAAATCAGGAAATAAAAACTTCCGAGGCGTTTTATCAGATTATTTTGCCTTGTATTCCGAAGTTGAAAGAAAAAAAATATCTGGCAAAAGTCTATCAGGCTTTACGGATAGAAGTGAACGGGGAGCTGGAAGCTTTGGAGGAGATGATGCAACAGGCGATGGAGGTATTGAAGCCGGGGGGCAGATTGGTGATTATTACCTATCATTCTCTGGAAGATCGGATTGTGAAGAATTTTTTGAAGGCCGGGAATGCGGAAGGTAAATTGGAAAAGGATCTGGTGTTCGGTCATGTACACCATAACTTTGAATTGGTCAACCGGAAAGTGATCGTTCCCTCGGAAGAGGAAATCGTGCGTAATCCGCGGGCCAGGAGTGCAAAGCTTCGGATTGCGAGAAAGAAGGATTAAGAGACAATAAGGAAAGAGATGGGAGTTTTTAGTAGAAAAAAGGTAACGGAAGATGTGCCGGTGGAGGAGAAGAGGCAAGAGGAGGCCAAAACGGCGTCCTCGGTGAAAAGTGTATTGGAGGGAAGTCTGCTCGCAGAAAAACTGCGGCAGAATATCCGGTTTGTGCTTTTTGCTACTTTTTTAGGGATTTGGTATATATCCAATGGATATTCTACTGAAAAGCTGCATCGGGAGAGGGTTCTTCTGGAAAAGGAAGTAACCGATCTGCGTTTCGAGTCGATTTCTGCAGCAGCGGATTTGATGTTGATGCGCAAGCAATCGGAGATTATCAAACGGATAAAAAATGAAGGATTAGCATTGGAGGAGAGTAAAGAACCTCCGGTAAAATTGTATCGGTGATCGAAATGGCAATAAAGGATGACATAACGTGGAGAACCATAATTGTTTATGTGTTTATCGTACTGTTCGGTTGTCTGATTCTGGCTAAAGCTTGTGCAGTGATGACTGTGGAAGGGGAAAAGTGGCGGAAGATGGCGTCGGCAAATGTGCCGGTGCAGCCTGTCAAAATAGAACCCAACCGGGGAGATATCTGGGCAGCCGACGGTCGGATTCTGGCGACCTCGGTTCCTTTTTATGAACTCCGTTTCGATCCTATTGCAGTGAATAAGAAAGTGTTCGATGCTGAAGTGGATAGTCTGGCTTTGTGTTTATCCCGGTTCTTTAAGGATGGAAGTAAGGCTTTTTATAAAGATAAGCTGGTGGGTGCCCGCAATCGGAAACCTCGTCCCGACCGTTATTTGCTGATCAATAAACGTAAAGTGAATCATAAGGAGTTGAAACAAATCCGTCAATTCCCGATTTTCCGTCTGGGAAAGAATAAAGGTGGTTTTCAGGCTATAGTCAATGACGAAAGATTACAGCCCCATGTGAATTTAGCCGGCCGGACGATCGGTTATCTGAACGAATCGGAGACCGGGGAAAGGGAAGGACGGGTAGGACTGGAAGCTACTTTTGAAAACCAGTTGAAGGGTGAATGCGGACAGGGGATCAAGCGGATGATGTCGGGGACCTGGATGGTCATTACCCGTAAGGAACCGGTAGATGGACACGATGTCGTGACCACGATAGATGTGGATTATCAGGATATCGTGCAGCATGCCCTGAAAAAACAGATGGAGAAAAGCGAGGCGACACACGGTACGGCTATCCTGATGGAAGTGAAAACCGGGGATATCAAAGCAATCGCCAACCTGGCCAGAAAGGACGGGGTATATATCGAAAACCAGAATTTTGCTATCAGTGGTGCCGGTGAACCGGGATCTGTAATCAAAGCAGCGACTATGATCGCCTTGCTGGAGGACGGGTGTGTCACTCCTTACGATACGATCGACCTGGGTACTTCAGGGAGATATAAATTTTATGACCGTTATCTGACCGAATCGCATGATGGTTTAGGGAAAGTGACGGTAAAACAGATAATGGAAAAATCGTCGAACGGTATTGCGAAATTGGTGTATGATCATTATAAAGACCGGCCGGAGAAATTTGTAAACCGCTGGTATGCTATGGGGTTGGATAAGAAAACCGGTATTTGTCTGCCGGGAGAGATAGAGCCTTATATCAAATATCCCAAAGATAAAAGCTGGAGCGGTATCAGTTTGCCCTGGATGAGTATCGGGTATGAATTAAAAGTTACTCCTCTGCAGATTCTGGCTTTTTATAATGCCATAGCCAATGACGGTCAGCGGATGCGTCCGCGCCTGGTAAAAGAGATCCGGAACCGGGGAGAGGTAGTGGAATCCTTCGAGCCGGAGGAAGTCGGGGGAAGGATTTGTAGCCGGAAGACGTTGAACGAGGTAAAAGATATGTTGGAAGGAGTCGTCGAAAACGGTACGGCCCGGAATATTTATACGCCTAAATACCGGATCGCCGGTAAAACGGGTACAGCCCGTTTGGCAAGCGGGTCGAGCGGATATGGAGGTGGACGTTACCGGGCGAGCTTCGTGGGATATTTCCCTGCCGAACGGCCTTTGTATTCCTGTATTGTCGTGATCGATAATCCGACGAACGGTTATTATGCCACGACTGTATCGGCTCCGGTTTTCCGGGAAATTGCCGATAAGGTTTACTCTATGGCATACGTACAATACGGTAAACCCGAATATGAAGCGGATAAGACTTTGCCGGTATGTAAAAATGGCCTGAAAGAAGATTTTAGAACTATTTTCGATGAATTGGATATGGATATAGACGGAGTGAGGGATGCGGATGGTGCCGATTGGGTGGTCACGGCCAGCAACGAAGGGGAAAATATCGTGATCAAACCCCGGCGGATTTCCTATTCATCGGTGCCGAATGTGAAGGGAATGGGTTTGAGGGATGCACTGTACGTATGGAAAATTCCGGTTTGAAAGTCGATTTTTCCGGTGCCGGAATGGTACAGCGGCAATCGCTCCAACCCGGGGCGGAAGTTCCCAAAGGGTCTTATATCCGGATTGAACTAAGATAAGAGATTAAATAACGCGGCCAGGGCTGCACAAAGAGATGAAGAAATTAAAGGAATTATTAAACGGAGTAAATGTCGGAAAAGTATATGGGGATACCGACCGGGAGATCGGACATATACATTTCGATTCACGCAAAATCGAACCGGGAGATGTATTTATCGCTCAGAGAGGAGTCAATGCGGACGGACATGCTTTTATCGACAAAGCGTTGACCCGCGGGGCTGTTGCGGTAGTGTGTGAACAATTGCCGGAAAACAGACCGGAAGAGGTAACTTATATATGGACTGCAGATACCTCCGAGGCTTTGGGAGTAATGGCCGGGAATTACTGGGATAATCCTTCCCGGGAACTGAAACTGGTCGGGGTGACGGGGACAAACGGAAAGACGACGACGGCAACCTTGTTGTACGAACTGGTTCGATTGGCCGGAGAAAAGGCCGGACTGTTGTCGACGGTATGTAACTATATCGGAGAGGAAAAGATTCCGGCGACACATACAACTCCGGATGCGCTGTCTATCCAGGAATTATTACGGCGGATGGTAGATGCCGGATGCCGGTATTGTTTTATGGAAGCCAGTTCGCATGCGATCCATCAGAAAAGGATTGCCGGTCTGGATTTCGACGGGGCTATTTTTTCCAATATTACGCACGATCATCTGGATTATCATAAAACATTCAAGGCTTATATCGAAGCGAAGAAAGCTTTTTTCGACCGTTTACCGGCCCATGCTTTTGCTTTGACCAATGCAGATGATAAAAATGGCCTGGTGATGTTGCAGAATACCAGGGCACACCGATATACCTATTCTTGCCGGACGATGGCTGATTTTACAGCTAAAGTGCTCGAGAAACATTTGGACGGAACCTTGCTCCGGCTCGACGGAGAGGAGGTATGGACCAAGTTTACCGGTGATTTCAACGCTTACAATCTGTTAGCAGTATATGCTGCTGCCCGTTTGTTGGGGTTCCCGAAAGAGAACGTGTTGGAATATGTGAGTTTGCTGGTGCCGGTGTCCGGACGTTTCGAAACTTTGATTTCGACCGAAGGAGTGATGGCGGTGGTCGATTATGCCCATACTCCGGATGCTGTAGAGAATGTATTGTCGACGATTTGCGGATTGAAGGGCAGAGATAATCAGGTGATTACCGTTGTGGGAGCCGGAGGCGACCGCGATAAGACCAAACGTCCGGAGATGGCTGATGCAGCTTGCCGTTATAGTGATCATGTCATCCTCACTTCCGATAATCCGCGGAGTGAAGATCCCGAACAGATCATCCGTGATATGCTGACCGGAGTGAAAGAAGGATTTCAGTACCGGGTAGAAGCGATTACCGACCGGAAAGAGGCTATCCGGAAAGCGATTGGTATGGCTTCAAAAGGAGACATCATATTGGTTGCCGGTAAAGGACATGAAAATTATCAGGAAGTGAAAGGAGTAAAACACCACTTCGACGATAAGGAAGTTATCCGGGAGATTTTTGATCTCTCTAATCGCTAATTCCTAACTTTTAAACGTAATGTTGTATCATTTATTTCAATATTTAGAGAGTTTTGATTTTCCGGGAGCCGGGGTGTTTCAATACATCACTTTTCGCTCGGCCTGTGCTATTATTTTGTCCTTGATCATTGCCTCCGTGGTGGGGAAAAGAGTGATCCGGATGCTGCAGAGACAGCAGATCGGGGAGGAAATCCGTGATTTGGGTTTGCAGGGCCAGATGGAGAAGAAAGGAACGCCGACGATGGGGGGGATCATTATTTTACTGGCTATCCTGATTCCGGTACTTTTGTTCGCCCGTTTGGATAATGTCTATATCCAACTGATGATTATTTCGACAATATGGTTGGGATTGATCGGTTTCGCCGATGACTATATCAAAGTATTCCGGAAGCATAAGGAAGGGTTGAAAGGCCGTTTCAAAGTGATCGGACAAGTAGGGCTCGGATTGATTGTCGGACTGACCCTCTATATGAATGATGAGGTCGTCATCCGGGAGAGGGCTGCGGTGAGTGAAATCGGTGTGGTGACCAGTACGGTGGATGAAGGATTTTCTGCCGAGGGTACCCAGCAGGTCCGTACGAAAGATATCAAATCGACAAAAACAACTATTCCTTTTTTTAAAGATAACGAGTTCGATTATGCCTGGTTTACTTCTTTTGCGGGAAAATATGCCGACGAGCTGGGGTGGCTGTTGTTTGTTTTGGTTACTATTTTTATCATTACAGCTGTGTCGAATGGGGCGAATCTGACCGATGGTCTGGATGGTCTGGCTACCGGAACGTCGGCGATTATCGGAGCGACGCTGGGAATCCTGGCCTATGTGTCGGGGAATATGGTCTATGCCGATTATCTGAATATCATGTACATTCCGCATTCCGGAGAATTGGTGGTATTCGGTTCTGCCTTTATCGGAGCGACGATCGGGTTTTTGTGGTATAACTCTTATCCGGCCCAGGTGTTTATGGGGGATACCGGAAGTCTGGCATTGGGAGGGATCATTGCCGTTTTCGCTATTATCATTCATAAAGAATTATTGATACCGGCTTTGTGCGGGATTTTCCTGATGGAGAATCTGTCTGTCGTGATGCAGGTCAGTTATTTTAAATATACGAAAAGGAAATTCGGAGAAGGAAGAAGGATTTTTTTGATGGCACCTCTACATCATCATTTCCAAAAGAAAGGTATACCCGAACCTAAGATTGTTACCCGCTTTTGGATTATAGGTATTATTCTGGCGGTGGTGACGATTGTGACGCTGAAGATAAGGTAGAAAGTAAAAGGCTGAAAGGCTAAAAGGCTAAAAGCGATAAGCTATAAGCTGAAGGCTGGAAGTTATGGGATAGAAGGAGGGGAAAGAAAGGGAGGAAAATAAATATAAAAATTGAAGTTTATGAAATTGGTGGTTTTAGGAGGGGGAGAAAGTGGGGTCGGTGCAGCCTTGTTGGGCCGTCATTTAGGATATGAAGTATTTTTGTCGGATAAGGGAAAATTGGCTGAATCTTATCGGGACGAATTGATTACACACCGGATTGCGTTTGAAGAAGGGCAGCACTCGATGGATCGGATTTTTGCTGCTGAATTGGTGGTAAAGAGTCCTGGGATTCCCGATACGGTGCCGATGGTCGTAGCTCTGCGCGAAAGGGGGATCGAGGTGATTTCGGAAATCGAATTTGCCGGCAGGCATACGGAGGCGAAAATGGTGTGTATTACCGGGAGCAATGGGAAAACGACGACTACCTTGCTGACTTGTCATATTTTGACTACAGCGGGGATCGATGCCGGATTAGCCGGAAATGTGGGGCGTAGTCTGGCTGCACAGGTGGCAGAGGATGCACATCCGCTGTATGTCGTCGAGCTTTCGAGTTTTCAGCTCGACGGGATGTTTGATTTCCGGGCGGATATTGCCGTTCTGACGAATATAACCCCGGATCATTTGGATCGGTACGACCATAAGTTCGAAAATTATATCGATTCGAAGTTCCGGATACTGAATAATATGCGTCCTCAGGATTTGTTTATTTACGGTTTGGATAGCGAGGCGGTAGGGCATAGACTCCGGCAGGTGAGAGTTGTACCCCGGATGGCCGGATTTATTTATGCTGACCGGAGTATATGGGAGAAAAATACATGTCGAAGCGGTGCCTGGATGGAAGGAGAAGAGGTGGTCGTGCAGTTGGAAAACCGGCAGTTCCGGATCGCCAAACAGGAGATCAGTATTCAGGGGAGACACAATGTCTATAATGCGATGGCTGCGATTCTGGCTTGTATGCAGGTCGGTGTTTCGGACGAAAAAATCGCTGAAGGATTGCGGACCTTCCCGCAGGTGGAACATCGGCTCGAAACCGTACGGGTTGTGGAGGGGGTGACTTATATCAACGACTCGAAAGCCACCAATGTCGATTCTGCCTGGTATGCCTTGGATAGTATGACTACTCCGGTGATTTGGATTGCCGGAGGTACGGATAAAGGAAATGATTACAGTGTCTTGTTCGATCTGGTACGTCAAAAAGTCAAAGTGTTGATTTGTATGGGCGTGGATAACCGGAAATTGATCGATAATTTTTCCGGAATTTGTCAGGTAGTCGATACACATAGTTTGAAAGATGCGCTGGCAGCTGCCCGGCAGTATGCGGTGGAAGGAGATACGGTTCTGCTTTCTCCCTGTTGTGCCAGCTTCGATCTGTTTAAAAATTACGAAAACCGCGGCGAACTTTTTAAAGCTGCCGTAAAAGAGCTGTAGGAAATTGTGAACTGAAATCTGGATTCGATTGAAATGAACGACTGGAAAGAAAAAATAGCATTTAAGGGAGATAAGATTCTCTGGTATATCGTTATCATGCTGATGATCGCTTCTGTCATGGTGGTGTATTCCTCTACAGGACGTCTGGCTTATAACGAGAAGGCGGGGAATACGTTTTTCTATCTGATCAAGCAATTATTTTTGATCGGAGGCTGTTTTGGAGTGATGTTTATCGTACAGTCGATTCATTACCGGTATTTTTATAAATATGCCGGAGTGTTGTTGTTCGTATCTATGATTTTATTGGTTTGTGCAGCCTTTGGGGGTACGAATATCAACGGAGCCGGGCGATGGATCCGTTTGCCTTTGATCGGTCTTACTTTTCAGCCTTCCGAGCTGGCGAAAATCGCTATCATGATGTTTACAGCCCGGATTTTGTCCGAGGCTCAGACCGACACGCATTGTGACGATAGTGTTTTACAGAAGTTTCTGCTTTTTGTGGGACCGGTGATTTTGTTGATTTTTATGGATAATTTCTCTACCTCGGCTTTGATCGGGGCAGTATGTTTTATCCTGTTTATGATAGCCCGGATGCGCTGGCGGTTGTTGGCGATGACCTTGGGAACCGCTTTGGCGGCGATTGCTTTGGTGTTGATTCTGGGAATTTATATACCTCAGGTGCAAAAATGGGGACGGATCGGTACGATGGTTAACCGTATTACAGATTTTGCCAAAGGCGGAGAGGATGGAGACGGTTATTCCTATCAGTCGGTACAGGCTCGTATTGCGGTGGCTAAGGGGGGATTGATGGGGAGCGGACCCGGTAACAGTACGCAGCGTAATTTTTTGCCTCACCCTTATTCCGATTTTATTTATGCTATTGTGATTGAAGAATACGGATTGGGAGGCGGTGCTTTCATCATGTTGCTGTATGCGGTGATTTTGTTCCGGGTAGGAGTGATCGGGCGAAAGAGCATGAGGAAGGAAGTGTTGAATGATCGGGGTATGCCGGATATTTTTCCGGCTTTGCTGGTTGTCGGTTTAGGGTTGACGATCGTTTTACAGGCAATGATCAATATGGGAGTCTGTGTGGGGTTATTACCGGTGACCGGACAGACCTTGCCTTTGGTGAGTATGGGAGGTACGTCGCTTTTGTTTACCAGTGCAGCTTTCGGTGTGATTCTCAGTATTGCCCATACCTTTTCACCGGAGGGTGAAAAGGAAGAGAGCGAACGGCTGAAGATGAAAAGTGAAAAACAGGGGCGGAAGAACAGACGGGAAGAATACGAACCCGAGGAAGTGCTGGTCGATGAAGTGGAAGATGGGGAATTGCCGGAGATGCAACCCCGGACCGTAACGCCTCCGACAGGAAGACGGCGGGGGAGAAAACCGGCAGAGTACGACGAAGATCGGGATTTCGATATTCTCGGTGAGGAAGGAATCGGAGAGATCAGGGACGAGCTGGAAAGTGAAGGCCGGGAAGTATTGAATGAGCTGAAGCGAAGGGGAAGATAAATTGGAAGTTTATAAATTTAAGTTATATACGGATTTTTGATTTGAAGATAGATTAATACTTTTGTGATATGAAAAGAGTGATTGTTAGCGGAGGAGGTACCGGAGGACATATCTTTCCGGCGTTGTCGATTGCGAATGCATTGAAGCGGTTGCAACCGGATATCGAGATTTTGTTTGTCGGGGCCGAGGGGAAGATGGAGATGGAAAAAGTGCCTGAAGCGGGTTATCGCATCGAAGGATTACCGGTGAGGGGACTAAAACGTAAACTGACTCTGGAAAATGTGAAAGTATTGTATAATCTTTGGAAGAGTCTGCGTAAAGCCAGAAAGATTATCCGGGAGTTTAAACCCGATGCTGTGGTGGGAGTCGGTGGATATGCCAGTGGGCCGATCGGACGGGTAGCTGCAGAAGCAGGTATTCCTTTGATTTTGCAGGAACAGAATTCCTATGCAGGGGTGACGAATAAACTACTGGCGAAAAAAGCTTGTAAGATTTGTGTGGCTTATGAAGGGATGGAGCGTTTTTTTGAAAAAAAGAAAATTATCTTTACCGGTAACCCGGTGCGGAAAGATCTGTTACAGGCCCGGGAAATCAGGGCTGAAGGAATAGAATTCTATGGACTGGATGCCTCGAAGAAGACGATATTGGTGACCGGAGGAAGCTTGGGTGCCGGCACATTGAATAAAGCGGTGATGCGTTGTTTAAAGGATATAGGGCAGTGGCAAGAGGTACAGGTATTGTGGCAGTGTGGTAGTTATTATTATGAGGATCTGAAAAAACAGCTGGACGGTAAATTACCGGAAAATGTAAAATTACTGGCTTTCCTGAAGCGGATGGATTTGGCTTATGCTGCTGCGGATATTGTCGTTGCCCGTGCCGGAGCAGGGACAATATCCGAACTTTGCTTATTGGAAAAAGCGGCGGTATTGATTCCTTCGCCTAATGTGGCAGAAGATCATCAGACAAAGAATGCTATGGCGCTGGTCGATAAAGGGGCTGCTGTCATGATCAGGGATACGGAAGCTGAAGAACGGTTGGAACAGGTGCTCACCGGTTTGCTATCGGATGAAAAACAACGGAAAGAGCTGGAAAAGCATATAGCGAAATTGGCTATCCGGGATTCGGATGAGCAGATTGCGAGAGAAATATTGAAGGTGATCGGCTAAGTGTTTGAAAATAGTATGGTTGAGTTAGAACAGACGATAAAAAACGTTTATTTCCTGGGTATCGGAGGAATAGGTATGAGTGCTTTGGCCCGTTATTTTAAGGCTAAAGGGTACAAAGTGGCCGGTTATGACCGGACTCTTTCGGCATTGACTCAAAAAATGCAGGCTGAAGAAGAAATCCGGATTAATTATATCGATGAAGAGGAAGAGATTCCGGCTGAATTCCGGGATAAAACGACGACGTTGGTGGTATATACTCCGGCGATACCCGGGGATAACCGGCAACGGGCTTATTTCGTAGGGGCGGGTTTCGATTTGCATAAACGGGCGGAGGTCCTGGGTATGATTTCCCGGAAAGGAAAGGCGATCTGTGTAGCCGGTACACATGGGAAAACGACGGTATCTACGCTGACTGCCTTTTTGTTAAAAAATTCAACCGTAGGATGTAATGCTTTTTTGGGCGGAATAGCGGCGAATTTTGGAACTAATCTATTGCTGGATCGTAATTCTTCGTATATCGTTATCGAAGCAGATGAATTCGACCGTTCGTTTTTACATCTGAGTCCGGAAATAGCGGTAATCACGGCAATGGATGAAGATCATTTGGATATCTATGAGAATAAAGCCAATCTGTTGGAGGCTTTCGAAGCATTTGCCGGACAAGTGAACCCACAGGGCGGGAGACTGTTTCTGAAAAAAGGATTGCAGTTGAAGCAGACGCTGGTAACCGGTTATTACGGCGTAGAGGTGAAAGCCGATTGTTATGCCGATGGGTTGAGGATCGAACAGGGACGTTATGTATTCGATTATCATGGGCGTGGGGTAGATATCGAAGGATTGATACTGGGAATACCGGGGCGGTTGAATGTTGAAAATGCAACGGCAGCCATCACGTTGGCTTTGGAAGCCGGAGTACAGCCTGAGGAAATCCGCAGGGCACTGCCTGACTTTAAGGGAGTAGCCCGGCGTTTTAATATACAAGTGTATACTGAAAAGACCATTTATATCGACGATTACGCTCATCATCCGCGGGAGATCGAGGCTACGCTGCGTTCTGTCCGGGAAATGTGGCCCGATCGGCCGGTGACGGTGGTTTTTCAGCCTCATTTATATACCCGGACCCGGGATTTTCAGGAGGATTTCGCCCGGAGCCTGAGTTTGGCCGACCGGGTGGTTTTACTGGAGATTTATCCGGCCAGGGAACGACCTATTCCGGGAATTACTGCGGAAGTGATCCGGAAAAGGCTTACTGTTCCGGGGAATATTGTGACAAAAGAGGAACTGTTACAACAGATTATACCTGATTTTCAGGGAGGTATACTGGTGACGATGGGAGCAGGGGATATCGATCGGTTGGTGGGAGAGATTGGGGAGAAGGTAAAAAGGTAGAAAGTAAAAAGTTAAAGGCTATATGCTATAAAGGCGGGAAGAATGAAAAAAATATTGCCTTACATATTATCTGTCAGTTTGTTTGTATACCTGATAATTGTGTTTACCTTTGCATCGGCAAAATTGAGGGAGGTAAAATGTGAGGGTTTGCAGGTTGTCGTTGACGGTACCGAAGAAAATGCGTTTATCGACGAGACGGAAGTGTTGGGGATTATTAAACGCGGATATGGTGATATCGAGGGATGCAATATAGTCAGTGTCGATAAAGACAGTTTGGAGCATATTCTGGTCAGAAATTCGGTGATTAAGTCGGCTCAGGTTTACTATACTTTGGACGGTTATTTTCATGTAGAAATCACACAACGAAAGCCTGTACTGAGAATTATGTCAGGTGAAGGTTATTATGTGGATGAAGATGGTAAAATCATGCCGTTGTCCCGGAAATATACGTCGCGCGTAGTCGTGGCTACCGGAAATATATCCAGAAAGTTTGCTTGTAATGGTTTATACCCTTTTATAATGACTTTACGGAATGATGAGTTCTGGGATGCTTTGGTGGAACAGATCGTTGTCGAAAAAGGAAATGAAGTTGTACTGATCCCGAAAGTCGGGAATTTCAGGATTGTATTAGGGACTTTGGACGATATGAACGAGAAATTGGAAAATTTACGTCTTTTCCTTCGGGAAGGTATAGTTTTAAAGGGATGGAACGTATATAAAGAAATAAATCTGAAGTTTAAGAATCAGATAGTATGTGTTAAAAGATAATATAGCAGATTATGGGTTGGACTGCATCTTTGGATATGGGATCTGAAAAAATGGTTATGGCGCTGGCTTCGGGAGAAGGGAGCGTTTGCCATTTGAAAGGAATAAAGATTATGGCCTCACAAGGCATCGAACATGGCGTAATCAAGGATAAGGAGAAGGTGAGAATGTGTATTCGTAGCCTGATGTCGGAGCTGATGAAAGACCGGGAAATCGAGGTGATGAATGTGGCCTTGTCGGGAGCTGTTTTGCGGATCGTCGAACGAAGAATAGTCGTACCTATACAAAAGAAAGTCGTTGAACAAAGTGATTTATTCCGGGCAGAACAACGTTGCATAGACGCTTATGGCGGAGGACAGGATGAAGTGGTGGATATCCTGCCGGTAGGTTATGCGATCGACCGCGGGGAAATGATCGCCGATCCGCTGGGTAGAAGCGGACGGAATCTGGAGGTGACCTATCAGGTGTATCTGGCCGATTATGATTATTTGGCCGATATTCAGGGGCTGTTCGAGGGAAGCGGGATTCAGGAGATAGAGTTTTATCCGGCGGTTCGTGCTTATGCTGAAGCACTGGATGTAGAACGGGCTGAACGTGACTTTGCTTTGGTGGATCTGGGAGCGATGGGAGTGAACGTCGTCCTTTTCCGTGATGGAATGTTGGAATATGAAGCGCATTTGCCGATCGGGGTACGGACGATAGATACCGATACGATGGCTGCTTTTGCCTTGAGTTTCGGACAAGCCCGTAAGTTGAAACACGAATACGGACAGGCCTTAAGGTCGATCTGTAAAAATAAAAAATTGCCGATACCGGATACCCGCTTAACGTTGGAAAGCCGGGATTTGGCTACGGTTATACAAAGTCGGTGCGAAGAATTGCTGGAGGGTGTGATTTTCCAGTTGCAGCAATGGGGATTCGATGATGTCGAAGATCCGGTATTGTTGACAGGAGGAGGCAGCCGGTTGCAGGATGTAGATGAATTGTTGCGGCGGATGTCCGGACATCCTGTAGAAAGTGCTGCGGCACGCCGGATTCAGGCCCCCCGGGAAGAAGTGTTGCGGACGCCTGAGTATCTGGTGGCTCTGGGACTGTTGCTTTGTGCCCGGCAAGAACCGAAGGAGACCCCTAATGGTATCGGAGAAAAGATTGTCAGAAGAATCGGTAAGATCTTCGGTATTTAGGCTCCGGAATGTTTAACTTTTATTTTTCAAGTTATGGAAATTGAAGACGACCTGATTTCATTGAAATTACCTGATGCAACTCAAGAAGAATCGATCATTAAGGTGATCGGTGTCGGCGGAGGTGGAAGTAATGCCGTAAACCATATGTTCCGGCAGGGAATTCATGGGGTTGAATTTGTCGTTTGTAATACGGATATACAAGCTTTGCGCCAGAGCCGGGTAAAAAACCGGATCCAGTTGGGGAAGGAGCTGACAGAAGGACGCGGGGCTGGTTGCCAGCCCGAAAGAGGACGTCTGTCCGCTATCGAGAGTATGGATTTTATCAAAACGATTCTCGAACATAATACCCGGATGGTGTTTATTACTGCCGGAATGGGGGGAGGGACGGGTACCGGAGCCGCTCCTGAAATTGCCCGGCAGGCGAAGGAATTGGGTATTCTGACCATCGGTATCGTGACCGTGCCTTTCAGCTTCGAAGGCAAACGCAAGATCGAACAGGCGATGACCGGTATCGATGAACTGGAAGAGTATGTAGATGCTTTGCTGATTATTGCCAATGAACGGTTGCGGGAGATATACGGAGACCTGAAGTTGTCCGATGCTTTTGCTATGGCCGATAACGTCCTGACGATTGCGGCCAAGAGTATTGCCGAAATCATTACCGTAAAAGGATATGTCAATGTCGATTTTGCCGATGTCGAGAGCGTGATGCGGGATAGCGGGGTGGCTTTGATGGGAGCGGCTGAAGCGGAAGGAGAAGGCCGGGCGATGGAAGCCTTGACGAATGCTTTGATATCGCCTTTGTTGAACAGTAACGATATTCGGGGAGCTTCTAATATTCTGTTGAATATGCTTTACGGCGAAAAGGAAGTCACGATGGATGAAATCAGTCTGATCACCGATTCGTTGCGGGAGAAAGTAGGAAGAAATGTGAATGTGATTTGGGGAACCGGTAAAGACGAGACCTTGGGGGATAAACTGCGGGTAGCGGTGATCGCTACCGGATTTAACAATAACCGGGGAAGAGCTACTGCTGCAACAGAGCAGAAAATAGAAACGGCAACTACGACATCGGCTAAAAAGCCCTATTTTAAGGTGGAGCCCTTGCCCGACGATCTGGAGATGAAGGTTATGAATCCGGCCGAACTGGAGGAAGAAGCCCGTTTGCGCCGTCAGAAACAGGAAGAAGAACGGGCGAGAAAACAGAAACGGGAATCTAACCGACGGGTAGACCGTTTTGAGCGGAGCCAGCGGGGAGTCAATGAAGTGCCCGATACGAACGGATGGCTCAAACGAAAGATCGGTACGCTTTTTAGTGATGAAGAATAAACAAATAAACGAATAATACCATGGTCGACGGATTTATAAATTTTAATCTGAACGAGAAAACGCCTACCATTATCAAGGTGATCGGTGTCGGTGGCGGAGGTGGAAATGCTGTGGAATATATGTACGAGAAAGGGATCTGTGATGTCGATTTTGTCATTTGTAATACAGATTATCAGGCGCTCCGCAACAGTCCGATTCCTTGTAAAATTCAGTTGGGGAAAGAGTTGACCGCAGGACATGGAGCAGGTAATAATCCTGCCATGGGAGAGAAGTCGGCTCAGGAGAGTCTGGCCGATATAGAAGCTATTCTGAAGAAGGATACCCGGATGGCCTTTATCACGGCTGCTATGGGAGGAGGTACCGGTACGGGGGCTGCCCCGGTGATTGCCAAGTTGTCTAAGGACATGGGGATTCTGACGGTTGGGATCGTTTCGGTGCCGGCGCGTTTCGAAGGTCCGAAACGTTTGGATCAGGCCCGTGACGGATTGCGTCGCTTAAAAGATCATGTGGATTGTCTGATCGTTATCGATAATGAAAAAATCAAATCGATCTATGGATCGCAAACTATATCGCAAGCTTTTGCAAAAGCCAACGATGTACTGAATATCGCTGCTAAAGGTATTGCTGAGATTATTACCCTTCCGGGATATATCAATGTCGATTTTGCCGATGTCAGGACGGTGATGACGGATAGTGGGGTGGCTATTATGGGAGCTGCCCAGGCTAGCGGTGAGGACCGGGCGATCCGGGCAATCACAGAGGCTTTGGAAAGTCCGCTGCTGAATAATAACGATATTTTAGGAGCGAAAGATATTTTACTGAATATTACTTCCGGAACAGATGAGATTACCATGGACGAAATGTCTCAGATTACTTCCCATATTATTCGTAAAGTGGGAAATAATGCCGCTGTGATCTGGGGTGTGGGTACCGATCCCGATTTGGGGGATGCCATCTCTGTGACGATCATTGCTACCGGTTTCCCTACCGGAGATATCGAGTTGTTCGGAGAAGAGAATACTTGTGCCGGATATGCTAAACAACCGGAATGCCTGAAAGAGGAAGAAGTACGGGTGAAACCCGGATTGACCGAAGAACAGGTGAGGGAATTAGAGACGGTACCTGCATTCGAACGGAGGGACTTGAGGGTGAGTTGAGGCTAAAAGCTAAAGGCTAGAAAGCTAAAGGCTAGAAAGCTAAAGGCTAAAAGCTAAAGACGGGAGAGGCACAAAAAGTAAAAGGTAAAAGGTAAAAAGTAAAAGGGGGGAAAGATAGGGGGAGGAAGAGAGAAATGGGGAAGAGGAGAAAGTGCAACAATGGAGTTGCCAAGTAACGCAGCAAGATGCTGCATTAAAAAAAAGAATGGAAAAATTTAAAGAATTAGGTTTAGAAGGAGAAATTCTAAAAGGAATTGAAGATTTAGGGTTCGAGGTTCCTAGTCCTGTACAGGAAAAAGTAATTCCCGTGATTTTAGGGGAAGAAAATGATTTGGTGGCCTTGGCTCAGACCGGTACCGGTAAAACAGCGGCTTTCGGTTTGCCCTTATTGCAGAAGCTGGACACTTCATTGAATGCAATTCAGGTGCTGATTCTGAGTCCTACCCGCGAGTTGTGTATGCAGATCGGTAAGGACTTGCAGAATTATGCGAAATACCGGAGTGATATCCGGGTGGCATGTGTATATGGGGGGGCGGATATCCGCAAACAAATCAGGGAATTGGATAGGGGTGTACACGTATTGGTGGCTACTCCGGGCCGTCTCTGTGATTTAATCAAGCGGGAAGCGGTGAAAATCGAACAGGTTCGGGCAGTCGTACTCGATGAAGCCGACGAGATGTTGAATATGGGTTTTAAGGAGGATCTGAATTTTATTTTGGATGAAACTCCTGCAGAAAGAAATACCTATCTGTTTTCAGCGACTATGCCTCGTGAGGTGGAACGTATCGCTAAGAATTATCTCCGTAATCCTCAGGAAATTTCTACCGGAAAGAAAAATCAGGGTGCAGATACAGTGACGCACGAATATTATCAGGTGCTGGCCAGGGATTGTTATGAGACTCTTCATCGGGTGATCGACTGCGCTCCGGATATGTATGCGATTATTTTCACCCGGACGAAAATGGATGCCCGGGAAATTGCCCGGAAGTTACAGAAAGACGGGATCGATTGTGATGCCCTGCACGGTGACTTGAGTCAGGCACAACGGGATGATGTGATGGACCGTTTCCGGGCTAAACGGCTGAAAGTGCTGGTGGCTACCGATGTGGCTGCCCGGGGATTGGATGTGGACAATCTGACTCATGTAATCAATTATAATTTGCCCGAAGATGTGGAAAGTTACACCCATCGTAGCGGTCGCACCGGCCGGGCCGGACGTGAAGGGGTTTCGGTGGCTATTATCAATTCGAAAGAAAAAGGAAAATTGCGCCGGATCGAGAATATCCTGAAGAAAAAATTCCAGTATAAGGAAGTGCCCGGAGGTGAAGAAGTGTGTCGGGCTCAGCTGTCGTATTATGCCGACAAGATCCTGATGACAGAACCGAAAGAAACTCTGGATAAATACCGGCACGAGTTGTTCGAGAAATTCGAGGAGTTGTCTAAAGAAGAGTTGATCCAGAAGATGATGTCCTATGAATTCGGAAAATTACTGAAAAAATATGCTTCGGTTGCCGATTTGAATCTTTCGGATGAAGAGCGGCACGATGGAGGACGGAGAGAAAAACGGCGTGGAGAACGGAAAAATGAAGAGAGTGTGACTTTTACGACTTTCTCTGTGAATGTCGGTAAAGAGGACGGGTTCACTCCACGTGATCTGATGACTATTATCAATGAGAATGCCCCGCGGAAAGGATTGGAAATCGGGAGTATCCGCATTTTCGATAATAATACGAAATTTGAAGTCGATGTGCGTGGAATCAACGGGTTTATGTCTTGTTTCCGGAATGTCAGTTTCAACGGTCTGCCCTTTACGCTTTCCGAGGTAAAGGATCGTTATAACCGTTCGGACCGGGGCGGAGAACGCCGGAGTTCTACTGCCAACAATAAATGGCGTTCGGCAAACCGCCGGAGTGACGGAAGTAGCCGTGGACGCTTCGGAGAAAAGAAAAAAGGTATCGAAAGCGGAGGTCGTTCCCGCAAGAAAAGATAAGACGATAAACAACGGATGAAATAGAACAAAAGATAAAACAGATGAAACGGTGATAACGGTTGAGTCTGTTTTATTTTTATAATGAAGCTGTTTTTCAATGGAAGTATTACTATATTTTTTGACAGGAGCCGGAATAGGTGGTTTACTGACTTATCTTTCGACCCGTATCGGGAGAAAAGGAATGGAGGTCAATCTTCGGATATTGCAGGAAAAAGCGAAAGCATGGGAAGAGAAGGAACAACGATGGCAGGAAGAAAAAATGGCCTTGATCCGCGATAATGAACGGTTGAAGGAGAATTTGCGGCAGACGGAAGAAAAATGGAGGGGGCAAAAAGAGGAGATTTTGCAAATAGCGGCTTTACAGAAAGAACAGTTTCAAAATCTGGCAAACGATATCCTGGAGGATAAATCCCGGCGTTTTACGGAAGCGAACCGGGAAAATATAGAGCGTATACTGGGCCCTTTGAACAAAGATATTCAGGAGTTCCGTAAAAAAGTGGAAGAAAGCTATTCGAAAGAAACGGTCGAGCGGACCGTACTGGAACGAAAGATCGCAGAATTGGTGCAGCTGAATAATCGGATCCGGGAGGATGCCGTCAATTTAACCAATGCTTTGAAAGGAAATACGAAAACGCAGGGGGATTGGGGGGAAATGATTCTCGAGCGAATTCTTGAAAATTCGGGATTGACGAAAGGAAGGGAGTATTTTATTCAGGAAACGTTGAAAGATGAAAGCGATAGGGTGATCCGGACGGAGAACGGGAACACGATGCGGCCGGATGTGATTGTGGTGTATCCTGATAACCGGAAGGTGATTATCGATTCTAAAGTTTCGTTGACCGCCTACGTCGATTATTGTAATGCAGAGACCGAAACGGAACGGGAAGTTGCCTTGAAGGCCCATTTGTTGTCGGTAAGGAAACATATAGACGAATTGTCTGCCAGGAATTATTGCGATTGGTGTGACGGTGCCCTGGATTTTGTGATGTTGTTTATTCCCAACGAATCTTCTTATGTGTTGGCTATGCAATCGGAACCTACCCTTTGGCATGAAGCTTATCGGAAAAGGGTATTGTTGTTGAGTCCTTCCAATCTGATCGTATCTTTGAAACTCACTGCCGATTTATGGAGCCGGGAATACCAAAACCGCCATGCTCAGGAAATCGCTGAACGGGGAGCTAAGCTCTACGATAAATGTGTGGCTTTTCTGGAAAGCCTGACCGCTATCGGCGACAACATCCAACGTACAGAAGAAAGTTACAGGCAAGCATTAAACCGCTTAAAAGAAGGTAACGGAAACCTGATCTCCCAAACTCTGAAACTAAAAGAATTGGGGGTGAAATCCCGCAGAGGAGACAAAGAAATCCCTGAAGAACTAATTAGGTGATTCTGATTTTTCTTGTTTTGTTTCCTGTTTTTCTCATTCTCCGTTTTATATTTTATCTTTGTAAAATAATCCCAAATGGAATGGAATATGGATATAGTAAAAGCAGAATTTGTCGTCAGTAATGCAACAGTGGAGAAATGTCCGAAGCCGGACCGGCATGAATATGCTTTTATCGGGCGGTCGAATGTCGGAAAATCGTCATTGATCAATATGCTGACGAACAATAAAAAATTGGCTAAGACAGCTGCACGGCCCGGGAAGACCCAATTGATCAATCACTTTCTGATCAACGATATGTGGTATATGGTGGATTTGCCCGGATATGGATATGCCCGTACTTCCGAAACCGCCCGCCGGCAATTTGAAAAAATGATTCGGGATTATATTCTCAAACGGGAGAATTTGGTCTGCCTTTTTGTCTTGATAGACAGTAGACTGGAACCGCAGAAAATCGATTTGGAATTTATGGAATGGCTGGGTGAGAATGGGGTTCCCTTTGTGATGATTTTCACGAAAGCGGATAAACTCTCTGCCACACAACGCTTGAAATGTATCGACGACTATCATAAGGTGATGCTGGAAACCTGGGAGACGACACCTATGGCTTTTATGACTTCTTCTGAAAAGCGATTGGGACGGGAAGAGGTGCTGGATTATATCGATGAATTGAACCGTACCGTAAAATTGTAGGATTGAATAGTTTATAAAGTACATAAACTTTAAGTGACAAAAGAGCAACTTTAAGAACTGATTATATTTTAGAATATGGAGACGAACGTTGTGCTTGCTGTCTTGTTTTGGGGATGTTTGCTCCTGGGGATGCCGGAGAGCCGGGGACAGGAGGCTGAGTGGCGTAAAGGGACTTATCCTGACGGGACATTACGTTATGAAGGGTATTTCAGAGCAGGAAAGCCTGCCGGAGAAATGAAACGGTATTATCCTGACGGTAAGTTGCAGGCGCGGATGGTGTATCGCGGGGATACGGTCGAGGCTGTGTTGTACAGCCGGAAAAGCGATTGTTGCATGCGGGGAAAATATGTCGGCCGGAAGAAGCAGGGGATCTGGGAATATTTTAAGAACGATTGTCTTTTGATGAAGGAGGAATATCGTGATCAGGTATTGAATGGGAAGACGGTCCGTTTTTTCAGTACGGGTAATCCCGCTGAGGAAAAAGGTTGGGTGAACGGTAAACCGGAAGGGGAGTGGAAATTGTATTATGATAACGGACAGTTGCGGATGATCGCCGGTTTGAAAGCCGGAAAATTGGATGGGGAAGTGAAGACTTATAGTTATCAGGGGATATTACGTTCGGAAGGCCGGTACCGGAATGACCGGAAAGAGGGAACCTGGGTATTTTTCGATGATTCGGGGGTAGAGGTAAAACGTAAAAACTACCGCGCCGGTATTTCGGATACGGCAGAGGAAGATGAGCTGGAAGAAAGCCGGTACTTGGATGTTTTGTTGTCGACGGTAAAAAAGATTCCCGATCCGGCTGTTTTTGCCGATGATCCGGAGGGGTATATGAAATTAACCGGGATGGAATGATGGAGGCGATCAGTCTATATGAATTGAACAACCGGATCAAGCAGACTTTGAAGGCTAGCTTTGCCGATTCGGTTTGGATTACGGCCGAGATTACAGAGGTACAGCTGAATCGTTCCGGTCATTGTTATTTGCAATTGGCGGACAAGAGGGAACAGGAAGACAGTATTGTAGCCACTGCCCGGGGGACGATCTGGGCGTTTACCTTTCGTACGTTGCGTCCTTATTTCGAGACGACAACCGGACGGCAGTTGGAGAAAGGGATGAAAGTCCTGTTGAATGTCGAGGTCGTTTTTCATGAATTATACGGTTATTCGTTGAATATCCGGGATATCGACCCGACTTATACCATCGGGGATCTGGAACGGAAAAAGAGAGAAATCCTGGCTCAGCTCGAGGCCGACGGGGTAATCGATATGAACCGGGAACTGGAATTCCCGGTATTGCCTAAAACGATCGCAGTCATTTCTTCACCTACGGCTGCAGGATTGGGAGATTTTATGAATCAGCTGCAGACCAATCCGTACGGGTATCGTTTTCAGGTCAAACTCTTTCCGGCGATTATGCAGGGGGATAAAACGACCGATTCGGTGATTGCCGCTTTGGAACGGATTTATGAATATGAATCGGTATTCGATGTGGTGGTCATTATCCGGGGAGGTGGTTCGCAGACCGATCTGGGCTGTTTCGATTCTTATGAGATGGCTGCTAATATTGCGCAGTTTCCCTTGCCTGTGATTGCCGGAATCGGTCACGAGAGAGACGAAACAATCGTCGACCGTGTTGCACATATGCGGGTGAAGACTCCTACGGCTGCTGCCGCTTTTTTGATCGGGACTTTCCGGGAGCAGGATGGGCAGTTGGAGACCTGGAAAAATGATTTTATCGTAGGAGTGCAGGAATTGCTCCACAACGAACAAAACAGACAGGTGGTAAGGATATCCGATTTTAAACGTTCGGTGCAAGTGGTGTTGACAGGGAATCGAACAAACCTGAAATTGCTGTCCCAACGTTTGGACCATGCTTCTGAAAATTATATCCGGAACCGGCAGGTATATTTCGATCGTTTGAAAATGAAAATAACCGGGCGGATAGATGTCTTGGCCGATCGTCAGCGAAATCGCCTGGAAAATTTCGGAAAGGCCTTACAACAACAAACCGGTCGGATATTTGCAGATCAACACCGTCGTCTGGAATTGGCTGCAACGACGATCAAATACGTAGATCCTAAAAATGTGCTGGAAAGAGGTTATTCGATCACCCGTTTGAATGGAAAAGCAGTCAGAAAAGCTGCGGTTTTACAAGCCGGAGAGATCGTGGAAACCGAATTAGCTCATGGTAAAATCCAATGTCAAATCCTTAACAACTCAGCAACTCAGTAACTCAGCAACTCAAAAACTTTTATAACCCTATGGAAGAAAATAAATTAACCTATAAAGAGGCTATGGCCGAAATCGAGGATATCGTGACTAAACTGGAAAATAATCAACTGGATGTCGATGAATTGAGCGGCAAGGTAAAGCGGGTATCGGAATTGATTGCTTTTTGTAAATCCAAACTGCATGAGACCGAGGAAGAGGTAGAGAAGATTTTGAAGACGATAGAAGATTGATGATGAGATATTGGGGAGTTGTATTTTGTTTTTGTCTTTGGGGGTGGGGCGTGCAAGGACAGCCGGAGGTGGCTTTAAAGCAATTACTGGAAACGCCGGGATTGAATCACGCTGCTATCGGTATATCGGTGAAAAAAGTCGGAGATGGAACGACGGTATTGGCTCATCAGGCAGGAATGGCCTTGACTCCGGCCTCCGTGACGAAATTACTGCCTACTGTATTTGCTTTACAGGAAAGAGGGAAAGATTTTCGTTTTAAAACCCGGGTCGGGTATACCGGAAAGATACAAGATGGTACTTTAACCGGAGATTTGATTCTTGTGGCAGCGGGTGATCCGACGCTCGAGTCCCGTTATTTCCCCAATCATTCTCTTTTGAGTCCGATCGTCACTGCGTTGGAAAAAGCAGGAATACAACGAATAGACGGAAGTATCCGGGTCGAGGGAGCATTACCGGGAGTGAATATTCCGGGATCCTGGACTTGGGAAGATGTTTCGAATTACTATGCAGCTTTGTATCTGCCCTTCAATTACCGGGATAATACCTGTTTTTATCATTTTCAGACAGGAGTCGCAGGCACTCCGGCTAAGTTAAAAGAGATTGTCCCTGCTTTGCCGGGAGTGAAAATAGTGAATGAGGTAACGGCTGCTGTCGGAAACCGGGATGATGCCCGGGTGTTCGGAGGACCCTATAGTGAAGTTTTATGTATTCGGGGGACTCTTCCGCAAAACCGGACGTTCTTTAAAGTGAAAGGTGCGATACATCGTCCGGCTGAAGTATTTGTAGCCGAATTGACCGATATACTGAAAGCCAGAGGAATTACCGTTGCGAAGAAAAAAATCGAAGAACAACCCCGTACGGAATGGTTGACCCTGACTTCTCCTGAATTGGGGGAAATCGTATTCCATACCAACAAAGCCAGTGTCAATTTGTTTGCCGAAGCCTTAGGGTGCCTGGTAGCTCCGGCGGATTGGCCGGAAAAGGTCGGAATGTTACTCAAAGAGGCTGGGATACCGGCGGAAGGAATGATCTTAAAAGATGCCTGTGGGTTGTCGCCGATGGATGCTGTGCCGGCTTCTGTTTTTACCGACCTGTTGGTTTATGCAGACAAAGTGGTAGGGGAGACATTGGGCCGTTCATTGCCGGTGGCAGGAAAAGACGGTGGTTTAAGTGGTTATTGTATCGGAGCGACAGCATTGAAAGGACGGATGCAGGCTAAAACCGGGTCGATGTCCGGGGTACGTTGTCTGGCAGGTTACCTGACTACTACGGGGAATGAACGAATGGCCTTTACCGTTCTCATCAACCATTATACCTGTACTGCTTCACAATTACAAAAAGCGGTCGGAAAATTCTTGCAAAGTCTGCTGAGCTATTGATATTCCGATCCCCCTCCCGTGATTTGTTTATCTTCGGAAAGAAAGGGTGAAAACACTTCCTGCACCGGTTTGTGATTTGACGGTGATATTGCCTTTATGGAGGGTCATGATTTGTTTACACAGGCTGAGACCGATACCCGAGCCTCCGGATTTGGTTGTGAAAAAAGGAACGAAGATTTTATCCAAAGCTTCAGGGACGATGCCCGGTCCGTTGTCCTCGACGTGGATGGTGATCTGAGTGGTGTCGGATTGGGTGGTGATGCGGATCAGGGGAGCCGGTATATCCCGACAGGCTTCTTCGGCATTTCGGATGAGATTGAGGAGTACCTGTTCGATCTGGGTACGGTCGGCTTGGATTTGCAGACGGGGATCGTGACAAATAAATTCACAGGGAATAACAGAGGTCGCATGGAGTTTCCGAAGACCGGTGAATAATTCTTCCAGCGAGAGCGGGACTAATTCGGGAGCCGGGATACGGGTAAGTTTCCGGTAATTTTGTACAAATTCGAGTAATCCTTTACTACGCCGGTGGATCGCTTCTAAAGCCTGGAGCATGACCGGTGAGGTCGCATCTTCGGTCGTTGTCCGGGCAACCCGTTCCGTCAGGGTTTCGGATAGAGAAATGATGGGGGCCAGGGAGTTCATGATTTCATGGGTCAGCACCCGGATCAGTTTTTGCCAGGCTTCGATTTCATTGTTTTCCAGTACCGAATGAATGTTTTTCAGGCTGATCAATAATAATTCTTTGCCCTGTATTCTGAAAATGACCGGATTCAGAGCGATTTCACGAACCCGGCCGGATTGTTCCAGACGCAGAATATGAGTTTCTCCGGGGATAAGCCGCAGCAATAGGTCGGGTAAGTCAGGGGTAATCGCTGCCAGTTCTGAAAGTTGGCGAAGGCTGGTCAGGCCGAATTCCCGAAGCACGGTTTTATTATACCATTCGATGGTTCCGTTCCGGTTGAGGACCAATATGCCCGAATCGATGGTACTCAACAAGGTATTATAATATAGGTGTTGTTCTTCGAGGGTGTACATTTTTTCCCGGAATTGCTTTAAAGCTTGTTCCATCGCCTGCGTTAACCGAGGGTCTGCCTGTTTTTTACTCCCCGGACGGAAAGATAACGAAAAATCTGAAAAACGGATAGCCGTAATGAGCCGCATGACCATTTCGGTCAACTTTTGTTGCTGCTTGTCGATATGGAGGATAAACAGGAGAATGACGAAAAAAGTAAAGAGCGAACAAAACCAAAGCGATTTCATCAATAGGATTCCCAACAAAACAGAAAGGAAGACCAACGATCCGCTTTGTAAGAGTAAGATCAGACGGGAGTTTTGGAAAGATTTCATCAGATTTCGTATTTTTCCAGTTTACGGTAAAGGGCAAAACGGGTGATGCCCAGCATTTCGGCAGCCCGGCTGATATTACCTTCACATTTTTTCATCGCTTTCTCTATCGCTTTTTGTTCCAATTCCATCAGGTTTAAGGTTTCCAGGTCACCGGTAGTACTACTATATGGGGGACGTAACATAAAATTGTCCGGTTCTAACAGCTTGCCCGGGGCCAGGATAACGGCCCGTTCGACAGCATGCTGTAATTCCCTTACATTGCCCGGCCAATTGTATTGGAGCAATTTTTGTTGGGTGTCTCGTGTAAAGCCTGTGATTTCTTTTTTGTATTTATAGCAATAGCGGTTGAGAAAATACCGGGCCAGGAGTAAAATATCCTTTCCCCGTTCCCGGAGGGGAGGAATCGGGATTTCGATGGTATTGATGCGGTAAAGAAGGTCCTGGCGGAATTTTCCTGTAGTGACCATATTGTGGATATCGGCATTGGTGGCACAGATCAAACGGATATCGATGTTTTTAGGCTGAGTAGAACCTAAACGGGTGATTTGACGTTTCTCGATCGCTGTCAATAGCCGGGCTTGCATGGGAAGCGAGAGATTTCCGATTTCGTCCAGAAACAGGGTTCCCCCCGAGGCGGTTTCCATACGTCCTGCTTTGTCTTTCCGGGCATCGGTGAAAGCTCCTTTTTCGTAACCGAAAAGCTCGCTTTCGAATAAGGTTTCTGGGATTGCCCCCAGGTCGATCGGGACAAAAGGAGCTCCGTTGCGGGGAGAGTTTTGGTAAATGGCTCTGGCTATCAGGTCTTTCCCCGTACCGTTTTCACCCAATAGAAGAATGTTGGCGTCGGTACCCGAGATCTTTTTGATGGTGTGAATTACTTCCAGTATGGCCGGCGATTCACCGATGATTTCTACTCCTTCGTCCGGAGCGGAAAGGGCTGTCAGCTGCTCTTTCAAAGCCACTACTTCGGTCCGGGTTTGGCGGAGACGGATAGCCGAGGAAATGGTGGCCAGAAGTTTTTCGGTTTCCCAGGGTTTAGGAATAAAATCGATCGCGCCGGCACGAATAGCTTTCACGGCTTTCTCGGTGTCGGCGTATGCGGTGATAAACAACACGACGGCTTGCGGGTCTTTTTGTAAAATTTTTTCCAGCCATAGAAAGCCTTCTTGTCCACTGCTGGCATCCCGGCTGAAATTCATGTCCAGTAAGATAATGTCCGGGTTGAAATTGTCCATAAAATATTCTATACGCGCAGGAGAAGTGGTGACCTTTATTTTTTCCACATAAGGCTCTAATAATAGATTCAAAGCAAAAAGCACATCTTCATTATCGTCTACAATCAGAATTTTTCCATCCATGGTTTTAGGATTGAACAGGTGTTGTTATTCATTTCAAACAAATGTAGGAATAATATTTACAGCTTGTATGTGCGGATTCGAACATTTTTTGTGCGGATATGCACATCTATTTTATCGCTTTTGTTTTGTAAGTTATTGATTATTATATTATTTTGATTGTGGCACGTTGTTTGCCTCCCTGATTTGTAAAAAGAAACCTATGAACCTGAAATTATGCTATATCACAGGATGGTCATTACTGGTAGCTACCGGGCTTTCGGCCCAGAATAGGGGCGATCTTGCGGTTAAAGTAGCCCGGGATAGCGGTCAGGTGATCGAATTGACTTTGCAGGAGGCTGTCGACATGGCCCGTACAAATTCACCCTCGGCAGTATCTGCCCGTCACACTTTCCGTTCGGCTTATTGGAGTTATCGTTCTTTTCGGGCGAATTATCTGCCTTCATTGACGCTTTCGTCTAATCCCGATCTGACACGAACGATTAGTAAAGTCACCTTGGGGGATGGTTCGGAGAAATACGTCAGTCAGAATATGTTGACGGTAGACGGTGAATTGTCGATTTCCCAAAATGTCTCCCTGACCGGAGGTAGTTTTTTTGTACAGAGTTCGTTACAACGGATGAAATTGTTCGATTCTAATTCGGTATCCTTCCGTTCTTCCCCGATTATTATCGGTTATAGCCAATCCTTGTTCGGATACAATAGCCTGAGATGGGACCGCCGGATCGAACCGGTACGTTATCGGGAGGCGAAAAAGGCCTATGTGGAATCGCTCGAGCTGGTATCGGCTGAAACGGTGAATAAATTTTTCGCTTTGGCACAGGCTCAGAGTAATTACGATATGGCCCGGTTCAATTACAATAATGCGGATACTCTGTATAAATTCGGTAAAGGTAGGTATGAGATCGGACGGATCACAGAAAACGAACTTTTACAGTTGGAGATCAATCGGTTGAACGAATCGACCAACGTGATGGATGCTTCCATTGAAATGGACAACTGCCGTCAGGCTTTGTGTGTGTATTTGGGTCTGGATAAAAATGTTATTCTGAAAGTCCGGGTAAATGTCGAAGTTCCCCGGGTCCAGGTGAATCCGGAGCAAGCCTACGAATTATTCAACCGTAATAGTCCCGATATAGATGATCTCGAACGGCAATTATTAGAAAGTAAGAGTGGTGTGGCACAGGCCAGGGCGAATGCCGGATTGAAGGCCGATCTGTATGTGCAGTGCGGATTGTCACAGACGGGGACCACTTTTAACCAGGCCTATACAAATCCCAACGATCAGCAACAGGTTCGTGTCGGGATTTCCTTACCGATCCTCGACTGGGGCCGTGGACGCGGACGGGTGAAAGTGGCGAAATCCAGGGAAGAATTGGTGAAAATACAGGTGGAACAACAACGGAACAACCTGGAAATGAATGTCCGTAAATTGGTATTACAATTCAACTTGCAGGCCGAACGGGTACAGATTGCTATGAAAACAGACCAGACAGCCCGCCGCCGCCATGAGGTGGCCCGTAAACTGTACTTATTGGGAAAATCCACTATTCTCGACTTGAATGCATCGGTCACCGAGAAAGACAGTGCCAGCCGTAATTTCCTTTATGCTTTGAGTAATTACTGGAATTTGTATTATATGCTCCGGAGTATGACGCTCTATGATTTTGCCCGCCATTCGGAGATCAGTGTAGATTATAAAAAACTTGAAAATTAAATAGTATGGACCGGATTCTTGAAAAAAAACCTTTTATCATCCGCTATCGGAACTATCTGATTACCGGTGTCGTTTTTCTCGCCTTTTTGATTTACGTGGTCGTAAATTCGATGGGAGGACGCAAGCTTCGTACAGAGGCCGATAAACTGTCGATCGAAACGGTGAGACAAGATAAATTCCTGGAGTATGTGGATGCCGAAGGGATTGTACAACCGATCCTGACGTTGAAAGTAAATACCCGTGAAGGGGGAAGTGTCGATAAGATCATCGGCGAAGAAGGGGTGATGCTGGAAAAAGGAGATACTATCCTGGTACTGACCAATCCGGAACTGATCCGTTCTATCGACGACCAAAGGGATGATTTGGATAAACAAATTACTGCATTCCGCGAGAAAGCGATCGAGATGGAACAAAAAAGCCTGAATTTGAAACAACAGGTATTACAGGCCGCTTATGAATTGGAGCGCCTCGAAAAAAGCTATGTTTTGGATCAGGAAGAATATAAGATGGGAGTGAAAAGCAAGGCGCAGCTCGAAGTTGCCCGGGATGAGTACGAATATAAAAAGAAAAGTACGGCTTTACAACTCGAGGGATTACAGCACGATTCTACCGTGACGGTGATCCGGAAAGAATTGATGCAAGGCGATCTCGAACGCGAAAAGAAAAAATTTGCCCGGGCCTGTGAACGTCTGGATAAATTGGTGGTCAGAGCTCCCGTGAAGGGACAACTGAGCTTTGTCAAAGTGACCCCGGGACAACAGGTAGGCCCGAATGAAAGCATTGCCGAGATCAAAGTGCTCGACCAGTTTAAAATCCACACTTCTCTAAGCGAATATTACATCGACCGGATTACTACCGGACTACCCGCCACCGTCAATTATCAGGATGAAAAATATCCGCTGAAAATTACCCGGGTGGTTCCTGAGGTGAAGGATCGTACCTTTGATGTCGATTTGGTATTTTGTGAAAAGATGCCCGATAATGTACGCATCGGGAAAAGCTACCGGGTACAGGTCGAACTGGGACAGCCCGAAGATGCCGTCGTTATTCCGAAAGGCAATTTCTTCCAGTATACGGGAGGACAATGGATCTACAAATTGGACGAATCCGGTAACAGAGCGGTGAAAGTACCCATTACGGTAGGCCGGCAGAATCCGCGTCAATATGAGATTATCGAAGGATTGAAAGCAGGGGATCGGGTGATCACCTCGGGTTACGATACTTTTGGAGATGCCGAAGAATTGATTCTCAAATGATAAAAGAGCAGGCAGGCATGTTGAGACAGGATTTGTAGATCGTCTGGCGGTGGCTCTGCAAATGGACAGGGCTGTCGGTAGCGATCCTGCAAGGGCCCTGAAAGAAGGAAAGTAGAAATTACAGAAAATTGAATAAAGAGATGAGTTGTCATGGACTGAAAATGGCATACCGGAATTTATTGAAGTACAAGTTACAATCGGTGATTTGTGTACTCGGGTTAGCCGGAGGATTATCCTGCTTTACGGTATGTAATTATATGTTGAGGAAAGAGTTGGCCTGGAATAAACAGTTACCCCATTACGGGGAGACTTATAAATTGGTCACTATCCGGGAAAATGGGGAGGTCGACGGGTTGGTCAGCCTGGATCTGGCTGAACAGTTGAAACAGGAGTTTCCTGAGATTGAAAAATCGGTATATTATGTCAGTATGTATGGGGTCAGCGATAAATTATGTGTCGTCGGGCAGGAAAATGGGAAACAGACAGCTGCGAAGGCTTTCTTTGTGCTGACGGATAGTTCTTTTTTCGATTTTTATGATTTTCGGCTGACGGCGGGGAATGGGGAGAAATTGAAAAAGCAACCCGATGTTTTGATACTGACATCCGAAGGGGCCGATAAAATTTTCGGTACTTCGGAAGCGGTCGGAAAGAGTTTTACAGAAGTAAATGATTTTGAGAACACTGAGCATTCCTGGACCGTGGCGGCGATGATGGAAAATTTTCCGCATCGTACGGATTTTCAGTATGGGGACGGGGTGATCCTGAATTCCGATGTATTGCGTCAGGCCCGATACAGGGATTATGTTTTCGTATACTATCGCTTGCGGGAGGGGACTTCCTATGAATTGCTGAACCGTAAAATCGGCGTTTATATGGAGAAACATCCGGAGTGGAGGGGAAATACACCTTTGACTGTGAAAGTTTATCCTTACAAAGACTATAAGAAACTGACCGGGAAGCCTCTGCTGAGTAAGGCGGGATTGATATTTTCCGGGATCGGGTTGCTGGTCTTGCTGACAGCGCTATTCAATTTCCTGTTGTTTACGGCCGGCAGGATGTTTAACCGCAGGAAAGAACTGGGTATCCGGGAACTCCACGGAGCGACATCAGGGAGGCTGCTTCAGCTGTTTATGGTCGAAATAACCCTGACTTTGCTCATCACCGGAGTGATAGCGGCGGCCATGCTGGAACTGATTTCGATGTATTTTGCCGGAGAATGGACCTATTATATGAATTTTTCCGAGGGTGGGAGTTGGGTGATTAAAATGGGAGGTGATTTATCCGAATACCTGATCGGAGTGTGGCTGTTGATGTTGGCTGTCGGATACGGAATTATCCGGCAGGTACGGCAAGCGACTATGTTACGTAATTTACAAGGAGGAGGGATTGCTTACCGTGCCCGTATGCAGACAGTGCTATTGGGAATCCAGCTGGTCATTTGTATGTTCCTGATCGGTCTCTCCTGGTTTATGCAGAATCAGCAAAAAGCCTTGGAAAGCCAGATGGCCGGGGGGATGACCCGGGCGGAGATGGAGCGTATTTATGCCTTTAATCTGAATGGTGAGAGTCTCGAGCCGATCCGGAAACAAATGCGCGATATGCTGGCGGCGAATCCCTATGCCGAAGAATGGTGCCGGAGTGGTACCGGATTACTCGCTCCCTGGATGAAATAGCCCAAAAAGAGTTGGAGGAATCGACGGAAAAATTAACAAACAGTTTTAATGAAGAGCAAAAAGAACTTTTTGACCAGTATTTATTTGCCGAATCGGGTGTGGAGGAAGAGAAAGAAGTGACGTTGAACTATAATTGTGTCGACCCGAACTATACCGATTTTATCCATGCGAAAATGGAGGAAGGGCGTTTTTTCAAGACCGGTGAACCTTATGTGATGGTCGTTAACCGGGCATTTGCCGATTGGCTGGGTGAAAATCCGATCGGAAAGTCTGTGACTATCGATGGGATGATGGGAGTGATTACTTACCGGATTATCGGTATCATGGAGAATCTTTTACCCGTAGGAAACGAACCCCGGATCATACCGGGAATTTATCTGCCTTTCCCGGAAGGTTATATCAACGAAACGCTTTATGTGAAATTCAGGCCGGGATATGTTCAGCAAGGGATACAGCCATTGAAAGATAAAGTGCAAGCTCAGTTGAGTTCGTTTACCCCTCTATATATTGAAAATCTTTGGGTAGATATGGAAGGTTATTTAAGTAAGGTGATCGAACTCGGCAGTATGATCTTTTGGCTGGCTGTTTTTTGTATACTGATCAGTGCTTTGGGTGTGTATTCGGCAATGATGCTGGCCGTGGAAAAACGAAGCCGGGAGATGGCTATCCGTAAAATCAACGGAGCTGCTTTGACGGATATTGCCGGAATCTTTTGTCTGCATTATCTGAAACTCTTGATCTTTGCCGCCTGTATCGCTTTTCCGCTGATATACGGGACGATGCACCGGTGGCTGGAAGAATATAGCCACCGGATCACGTTGAGACCGGACGTGTTTGCTGCGATTTTTATTCTGATGATGATCATTATGCTGTTGACAATCGGGTCTCAATTGCTGAAAATCATCCGGGTGAATCCGACCGAGGTATTGAAAAACGATTGAAGATATTATTTTTTGTGATTGGTATGAAATTATGATTCGACACATTTTGATTGTTGCCTGGCGCAATATCTGTAAATATAAAGTATCGGCCGGAATTGCGGTAGTCGGTTTGGCGATGGGATTACTCTGTTTTGTATTGTGTAATTTTTGTGCCCGTTTGTTCTTTTCGATAGATAAGGTCTTCCCTAACTATGACCGGATGGCGGAGATACAGATCAAGGTAGGAGAAGGCGGGGAGTTGCAGGATTATTTTGCCGGGACACCGCCGACTTTGGCCGGGGATATGGAAACGGCTTTTCCGGGACAGATCGAGTGTTGTACGGCAGTATCCTATGGGGGACAAATGAATGTAACCTTCGAACGCGGAGAGAAAAAACCTTTGGTCTGTATGCTTTATACGATCGAGGTCGACAGCAATTTCCAGAAGGTTTTCTCGGTGCAACTAACCGAAGGAAATTGGAGGCAGTTGTTCCGGCAAAAGAATGCTGTAGTATTGAGCCGGTCTGCTGCACGTCGGATTTTTGGAAAACAAAATCCGGTCGGTAAGGTATTCCATCCGAATAAATTGACAAGAAGGTCCGAAAGAAATTATACTCCGGAAGAATTGACCGCTATCGATTATGTGGTGTCGGGAGTGATGGAGGATTTGCCGGTGAATGCCAGTTATAGTCTCCTGAATCGGATTGATGCCCTGTTGATTAACGATCAGCAGGGCCGATTTGCCGGGTATGTACCGGGAGAGGGAACCGGATGTACGACGTTTGCTTTGCTATATCCCGGAGTGAAAAAAGAAACGGTGAATCAAAGGATCGATCCCGAAAAAAATAAGGTTTTTGTCTCGGGAATGGAAGGAAGACCGCAGTTATTGTCACCCGGAAAGAACAGTACGGAATATTATCATGATCTCGGCTATGGGTATTTATGCATCGGATTATTGATCCTGTTGGTGGCGGTACTGAATTTTTTTATTTTCATCAGCGGTAATTTTCTGAATCGACAAAAGGAATACAATATCCGCCGGGCTATCGGGAGTAGCTGTCGACAGGTATTGGGGTTGTTGTTTGCCGAAACGGTGATCATGCTTATGGCTGTCGGGATTATCGTGGCTTGTTTGCTCGAATTACTATACGATAGGTTGGATTTTAGTCTGACGAGGCAGGTGATCGTTTTTGAGCCGGCTATGCTGTACCGCCATTTGTTACAATATCTGGGGGGCTGTGTCGTCCTGTTTCTGGGAGTTTGCTGGGGGATTTCCCATCGGCTGAATCGTCAGAGCATACAGACCGGTATAGGAACCTCCCTGAAAATAAGAAAAAACAGATTACGGAATTGGATGTTGGGTATGCAATTGGTGATTTGTTTCCTGTTTTTTACCGGCGGACTGGCTGTTTATTTACAATCGGAAATGAATATGAAGAATATTTTTCCTTTTCTCGATAAACAGGAGAGGGAGCATATCCTCGAAGTTAATCTCACCTATCCGCAGTTGCAGGGATTGGAAACGGCTTATATCGCCCGTTTCGGAGAGATTGCCGGTGTCACCGATGTCTTGCCGATGGATAAGGATTTGTTCGGCGGATACTTTTCGACGACGACGGTTCGGCTGGGGGAAGGGCAGTACCGGGAATTCTGTGAGGTGCGGACCGGACCGAATTTTGCTTCTTTCTTTCATATTCCCGTACTTGCCGGCGAAATGTTTAAGTATCCGGGGCAAAGGGTGGCTGACCGGATTATCGACGGCATATACGGAGGAAAGGTCATCACCGATGGATTTGAAGATATCGATGGGAAAAAAATAAATATCTGTGGGGTGGTGGAAGCTATTCCTCAGATTTATGCAGAAAGTCATACGTGGGCACGTTTATGGATGTTGAGTGAACATCCCAGGTGGTGTTATCTTAAAGTACTTCCCGGCTCCAAAGCGAAGGTCATGGAGACGGTGCAACGTATGCTGGCCGAAGAAGTGCCGGAAAGTCTGGACAACCGGATTTTTACACTGGAAGAATTGGTGCAGAAAGAAAATCACTCCCAGGAACAGATGAAATCGATGTTGCTGTTTTTCACGCTGGTGTGTCTGTCGATTACTGTTCTGGGGATTTATTCGGCGATCAGTATCGATACCGAAAGGCGACGAAAGGAAATCGCTATCCGTAAAATCAACGGAGCATCGGCTTATGTGATAGTACGTCTCTTTGCCCGGTTATACCTGAGGTTATTAGTGGCGGCGATGGTGCTCACTTTCCCTTTTCTGAACTGGATCATGCATTTGTGGCTTCAGGGGTTTACCCTGCATTTCGGTCACGGTCCGGCCTTTTGGATTTTTATAGTCTTTGTGATGGTAACGGTGGTGGCTTTGACCATTGCCTGGAAAATACGCGCGATCATCCGGGTGAATCCGGTGGAGGCACTGAGGGATGAATAAGAGGTAAAAGGCCGGGAGGCTATAGGCTAAGGGCTGAAACAGAAAGGAGAAGGCTGAAGTGACTTGACAAACTCCTCTGAAAGAAGATAATATCGTCTTTCAGAGGAAAATTGAATTGATAAAATCGCTGGAACGTAATGGAGCAACCTTTATTTGGCCCGGTATTTATTTTCCCGGAGGATATTCAGGACTTTTTCTTTCACTTCTCCCTGAATGATGATCTCTCCGTCTTTTACCGATCCGCCGACTCCGCATTTGTTTTTTAGCAGTTTGGCCAGTTCTTTCAGATCGTCTTCCCTGCCTACAAAGCCCTGTACTAAGGTGACCGTTTTCCCTTTACGTTGTTTGGAGTCGAGTATTACTCTCAGATTTTGTTTTTCCGGGGGTAATGTCTCGTCTTCTGTCTCGTTATTGTATTCGTAATTATAGTTCGGATCAGTGGAATAAACTACATGGATTCGGTTCTTTTTATCTGCTTTCATAAACTAATATCTTAAATTCCTGAGATGATACATCCCTAATCTTTCATCTTCACTTCTCTCCCATCTCTTAATAGAAATACAAATATAGAACTTTTTGTTTAATTTTCTGTTAAAGGGTTGTTTGTGAGAAAATAGCCACTAATTTTGTATCACCAAAAGGTGGAATTGAAAAATATTCCATACGGCCCATATAACAAAGAACTATAAACGTATAAAAAATGAATAAGATTCTGAAAAAAACGTACTTCTCTGAGAAGGTGGTGCAAATGGTCGTCGAGGCTCCTTTAATAGCTAAATCCAGGAAACCGGGTAATTTTGTGATTGTACGGGTAGGTGAAAAAGGCGAACGGATGCCGTTAACGATTTCGGACGCTGATCCGGTGAAAGGTACGATTACGCTTGTGATCCAGAAAATGGGAGTTTCTTCTACCAAATTATGTAATCTCGAAGAAGGAGAATATATAACGGATTTGGTAGGACCATTGGGCAAAGCGACTCATATAGAGAAAGTGGGAACCGTGTTGGCTTGTGGAGGTGGTGTCGGTGTGGCTCCTCTGTTGCCGATTATACGGGCCTTTAAGGCTGCCGGTAACCGGGTAGTGAGTATTTTGGCTGCTCGTACTAAAGAACTGATTATTCTGGAAGATGAAGTGCGCAAAGCTTCCGATGAAGTGATCATCATGACCGATGACGGAAGTTATGGTAAACAAGGAGTTGTAACCGTGGGGATGGAAGAAGTGATCGGCCGTGAAAAAGTGGATCTGTGTGTAACTATCGGACCGGCTATCATGATGAAGTTTTGTGCTTTACTCACTAAAAAATATGAAATCCCGACCATTGCCAGCTTGAATGCTATCATGGTGGACGGTACCGGTATGTGTGGTGCCTGCCGGGTTACTGTCGGTGGAAAGACCAAATTTACTTGTGTTGACGGCCCTGAATTCGATGCCCATCAGATTGATTTCAATGAGATGTTGTCTCGCTTGGGAGGCTTTAAAGGGGCGGAAACCGAAAAAATGGAGGAATTCGTACATCATGGCGAATGTGCCCTGAGCGATCGGAATGCCGATTGGCGGAAAGCACTGCGCGAAACTGTGAAAGCGAAAGAGCGTACGATGATCGAAAGGGTGAAAATGCCCGAACGTACTCCTCAGGAACGGATCTCTAGCCAGCGCCTGGAAGTGAATACCGGGCTGACGAAAGAAATGGCTATGCAGGAAGCCCGGCGTTGTCAGGATTGTGCTAATCCGACCTGTATGGAAGGCTGTCCTGTTGGGATCGATATTCCAGGATTTATTAAAAATATCGAGCGTGGAGAGATTCTTGAAGCTGCTGCCGTATTGAAAAAGACCAGTGCTCTGCCGGCAGTGTGCGGACGGGTATGTCCACAGGAAAAACAATGTGAATCGAAATGTTTCTATCTGCAAAAAATGAAAAAAGCACCGGTAGCTATCGGTTATCTGGAACGTTTTGCAGCTGATTTCGAACGCGAATCCGGTCAGATGGCGATACCCGAAGTGGCTGCTCCCAACGGAATAAAAATAGCAGTGATCGGTTCAGGACCCTCGGGACTTTCATTTGCCGGAGATATGGTGAAGAGAGGCTATGAGGTTACGGTTTTCGAAGCGCTCCACGAGATTGGAGGGGTATTGAAATACGGTATTCCTGAATTCCGTCTGCCGAATCATATCGTAGATGTGGAAATCGGTAACCTGAAAAAAATGGGTGTGAAGTTTGTAACTAACTTTATCGTTGGGATGACCGAAAGTATCGAAGACCTGAAAAAGGAGGGTTTCAAAGGATTTTATGTCGCTTCCGGTGCAGGCTTACCTAATTTTATGAATATTCCGGGAGAGAATGCGAATGGGGTGCTTTCCTCTAACGAATACCTGACCCGGGTGAATTTGATGGGGGCTGATAACGAGTTTTCGGATACGCCGGTCTACCGGGGAAAAAATGTAGTCGTAGTCGGTGGTGGAAATACAGCGATGGACTCTGTTCGTACCGCTAAACGTTTGGGAGCCGAGAGAGCGATGATTGTTTACCGGCGCAGTGAAGAAGAAATGCCTGCACGTCTCGAAGAGGTGAAACATGCCAAGGAAGAAGGATGCGAATTTATCACTTTGACCAATCCGGTAGAATATATCGCTGATGAAAAGGGAAGAGTAAAACAAGTCAGGGTTCAGAAAATGGAACTTGGTGAACCCGATGCCAGCGGACGTCGTCGTCCTGTGCCGGTTGAAGGGAGCGAATACCTGATCGATGCCGATGTGGTAGTGGTAGCTGTCGGAGTTTCGCCTAATCCGATCGTTCCCCGTTCGGTGGCCGGACTGGAAGTTTCTAAGAAAGGTACGATTGTCGTGAATGATGCTACCATGCAGTCGAATCTGCCGGAGTTTTATGCCGGTGGGGATATTGTCCGGGGAGGAGCTACGGTGATCCTCGCTATGGGAGACGGACGCCGGGCAGCTGCTCATATGGATGCTCAGCTAAGATCGTAATCGGTCTTTATAGAGAAGGAGCTGGTCCAAAAGTTTTAGCTTTTGTGGTCAGCTCCTATCTGTTCTTTACCTCTTTCCTGATCCGGGTAAAAAAACGCCTCCAGCGATAGGCTTTCGTTTCGGGATCTTTGGCTGTCAGAATCAAGGTCGCTTTACCGATGATAAATTCTTCGGGGATAGGCCCCAGATAGCGCGAATCCTGAGAATTCCACATATTGTCACCGCCCATAAAATACCAGTTGGTACGGAAAGTATAACGCTCGACCAGTGAATCGCCACACCACACCTGACCTTCTCGCTCTTGCAAGTTCAGCCCACTTTCGTATTTAATCATTTTATAATAGATCCGGACAGCTGAAGTATCGATCGGTAAGGTATCCCCTTTACGGGGCAGATAAAGGGGACCGAAATTTATAAAGTTCCAGCCTAGCCGGTAGTCGAATGGATAAGTGTTGTATATTCCCTGCGGATATTCACCCCGATAATTGGAAAGCATCTCCTGATCGTTCAGATTGCCTATTCCCCGCCTACCGTTGATTTCATAAAATCCCCCTTTGATTTGCAGACTATCGCCCGGTATACCGATGCAGCGTTTGACATAGAAACGGGAAAGGTGCATACTGATCCTGTCCCATCCTCCTGAATAGGGAAAATTAAAAACCAGCACATCCCCATTATGAATTTTCGAGAAGCCTTTGATCCGGTAAGTTTCCGGTTCTGTTCGGTCTTTCAGAAAATCGAAATTTTTATACATCCGCGCACCGAAACTCAATTTATTTACCATAATAAAATCTCCCGGTTCTATCGTCGGTTGCATGGAGTCGCTGGGGATGGAATAAAAATCGACGACAAACAGTCGTAACAAGATTGCTATCACTAACGAAATAACGATGACTGCAATATATTGAAGTATATTTTTGATAATTTTTTTCATTATAATCTGATCGGAAACACCGTTTTATTGAACGGTTGAAGTTAACGATAATTTTAAGAATATATCACTTTCCACTATTTTTTTAACAATAGCCCGCTTTCTCCCTTCCCCGTGAGTTACAGCCTGAGGGGACCGCTTGCAAAAAATGTTTAAATTTGAAGAGAGTTTAAAGGAAAAATATGAAAAAGAACTGGTCGGTATGCCTGTGTATGTCAGAAGGGAGAAGTGAAGAATATGTTGAAATAGTGACAAAAAGAAAGGGAGGTAGAACCTGTAAGGATTAACTTGGGAATACTTTCCTTGGTTTCTTTTCCTCCCATGTAGATGAGTCGGCAGTGATCATCTAGTTATGCTTTCTATTGCTTGATTCATTATATAAAACTTTCAAATTAGCTCAGACCGGGCAAGAGCGATAATGCTTGCTTTTTTCGTTACGGAATAAACAAGAACGCTTTGCAACGTCTTTATAGTGAGGTCGGCAATCCTAGGTAACTCAAATATAGCGTTTGTTCTTGCCGGTCTGGCTATTTCAATACCTCATTATATTTTGAAATATGGGTAATTCTACAAAATATTCTGATGTTGTTTTTCTTTTTCTAATAGGTTAAGTCGGTTTATGAACTGTAGGCACGTAAATATTACTTGTTTGTATTTATTTTTTATATATTATTTTTAAATTAATTAATTTCTTTACTGAAATAAGAAAACTGATATAATTATATCATTATTTATAAATGTCAGTTTTTTCTCTTTTTTGAATATTGTTTTTTGTTTTTTCAAAAGCAAAATTATAAAAGATTTATATTTTTGTGCTAAAACAAGTATTCTATAATATTCTTTTTACAAAACTTTTATGTGGTGAATAATAATATAAAGATTATCAATGTATTAACGCTCCTTATGTTATTCTTGTTTCTCTTAGGACAAGGAGTCTGGATCTATCATGTGCGTGAATTGAAAGTTAAAGAATTCAAAATGCGGGCAGGTTATCTTCTTTCGGAAGTGGCGGAGGAATATATTGCAGACGAGGGGCTTAAGTATTTGGCTTATGGTAGAGATTCTTCTTTCCGTAATGGGAGATTAAGAGAAAATAAAGATGAAAAATGTTTTCCGGTAAATCATTTCTATGTGTTTTCTGAGGATAAAATCCACTTGGTATATGATGATTTGTACGAGAATCGGGAGCTCGATGTGAGACGACTCGATTCTTTATTGCGGAATGCCTTGACCGAACGTTCTATGCCTCCGTTGGTTTGTTGGGCCATCTCAGACCGGAATACAGGTCATATCTTACTCACTTGCGGGAAAGTTTCCGGCTCCGATAAGTTAATTCAGGCAGTGCCGGCAAATTTGGGATGCGGATTTCAGCATCACCTGATCGCTTCCTTCGAACTCCCTTTTGTATTCAACGCTTTTATGGGTATCTTGCTGGTGGAAGTTATTTTTTTACTCGGTTTTATATTGAGTTTATTGTGGCAATGGCATTACATTCACACTTTTTGGAAAACTTCGGAAGTAAAGATGATGGGGGCTGCTCATCTAGAACATGAGCTGAAAAAACCGATAGCGATTTTATTGAATGCAGTAGAGGATCTGATGGAAAGTAACAAAGATATCCTGACCGCACGGGAGCAGCTGAAATTGAAAATGATGCGGGTAAGATTGATCAAAATGGCTGATATGACAGATACTTTACTCATGATTTGTGGTAATTCCACGCCCCAATTCAAGTGTGCCGATTTGAATGTCAGACAAGAAATGGACATGGTACTCGAACTTTTCGAGATACTCAAACCCTATGCCAAAGTGAGTTTTCATATCACTCCCGAGGCTGCTTCGGCCTGTCTGGATCAGGTCTATTTCTTTTATATGGTGGTCAACCTTGTAGATAATGCTATAAAATATAGTGGTGATCATCCTTGTGTAACCATTGATTGTTGGAAAGAAAATGATAATTTTGTAATCGCTGTCAGAGATAATGGGATCGGCATTCCAAAACGAGAACAGAAGCGTATTTTCCGGGCATTTTATCGGATGAATACTAGGTGCGTGCGTAGAACGACGGGCTTTGGCTTAGGATTGACCTTTGTCCGGAAGGTGGTGGATACCTATGGGGGAGATATTCAGGTGGAAAGCAAAGTTGGAGTAGGCAGCAGCTTTATCGTCGTATTACCACAATAAAAACGGAAAATGACAATTTTGTATGCAGAAGATGATTCTATGACAGTCATGGAAGTTCAGGAAAAACTGGAGAATAATGGTTATGAAGTTATTGTCGCCTACGATGGCAATGAAGCCCTGGAAAAATTTATTGCCTGTAAACCCGATCTGATCGTTCTTGATGTGGATATGCCTGGAAAAGACGGACTCGAGGTCTTGCAGTTTATACGGCTTCAGGATAGTCAAACACCTGTCATTATTTATAGTTGCCTGATTGATGAAGAAAAACAGATCAAAGGTTTGGAATGGGGCGCTAACGTTTACTTACTGAAAAATTATAGTCCGACGCTGCTGTTAGCCCAAATCCAGCGATGCATTGCCCGAAGTGGGGAGGAAGTGATCCGTTTGAGTAAACAGGTCGAATATGATTTTTCGGCTTGTAACCTGAGGGTGTCGGATGTTGTCTATCACCTCACCATGTTGGAGAATAAGATATTTTCCATCCTATGTAAAAACCGCAATACCCTGGTTGCTCGCGAAGATTTACTGAAAGCAGGTTGGAATAGTCAGGCCCCTAACTGCAGTCTGCAACTCAACAAAATGGTCAGCCGTTTACGAAAATTGCTGAAAGGTGATCATTCGGTATATATCCTTACCGAAAAGCCCCTGGGTTATTGGCTTAAAATCGAACAATAAGCGGGACGTTTCCTGCAATGAGGTTGCAGGAACGGTAGCCTTCTACCGCAGAGTGCCGGTATAATTGTCAAGATTATACTCAAAGGAATAATATCGAAAATGTTCGAAAAATAAGCAAATATACCGAAAGCTAACAGACAACCGCTAAGACCGATTTGTCCGCAGCGAAGGGCATTGTAAAAAGCCGTGATCAGGAATAAGAGAAACCAGAGGAGACCTGGTATTCCGTTTTCTACCGTGATCCGTAAATATTCGTTAAAACAGTAGGAAGTATGGTTGTCGATAGCCCATATTTCAGGAGAATCGGGCGAAATAGAACCTTTTTCAGAAAGATGAGGAGTGGATACCAGTTGGCTGAAACTTCCTAAGCCATATCCCTGATCCGGAGATCGACGGATAAGTCCGACGCTTTGTTCCCATAAAAAAGTACAATCTGCTTCCGGATTTTTCATCGAGGTGTACATCGAGTCTCCGATCTTAAATAGGAGGACAAAAAGGAGTAGGGTAAAGAAAATAACCCTCTTCGGATACCAACGTAATAATAACTTATAGCTACGGAAAGTCCGGAAATGGTAGAGAACTACAACATAACATCCTATTCCTGCAATAAACCAGCAACAAGGATTCATGCTGGCTGGAATTAGAGTGAGCACCAGAAATGTACAGAATCCCGATAACACAGGTACAACGAGATACCTTTTACTCGGAGCATCGTTCGCCCGGAGAGCCAGGGAAAGAGATAACGGGAGCAGACAAGCCAAAAGACCGTCATAGCTTTCAGAATTTTGGAAACTGCCGCTCATCTGAGCTATAAGATGGCGGGGAGCTACGAAATCGTGGATCTGACCGAAACCTGCTATTGCTTCACCTAAGAAATAGAAAAGTAACCCTAAGACTACCGTTAGCTGAATATATTGGGAAAGTCCTGACAATATCCTTACCGTAAGATAAAGAATTCCCAACAGAATGAGATTAAATGCCTGTATATCTGAAAAATGAGAAGACTCACTGTTGAGAAAAGCATTTCCCATAAACAAAATACCCCATAAATCTTGGAGATGAAAATAAAACACCAGCTGCCGTACTGGTCCCAAATTTTTGTTAATCACTTGATTGCAAAACTAGAGTTAATACTTTGCCGACTCCATTGCAATTTAAAAAATCGCTTTCTGTTATCTAAAAACAAATGAAGAGGAACTTCAGAAAGATTGACTTGGGATTTCTATCTAACTTCGGTTCACTCTCCACCAAATAGTTGCTGTGTGTCAACTATTTAATCTTAGGGTTTTATCACCTACCTGATATTCTCCCCATCATTTATCATCTATGCTTCATTATTTGTTTTTGTCTTTACATGACAAACTTAGAAAAGATTATTTTTTCTAAAGAATGGTCTATGTTCTTTAATATACCAAAAATTAAAATAATCGATAATCTATTTATTGTGAGTTGTTTGTTGCTAAAACATTTTGATAAGAAGGAACTAAAAAAGGAGAGGAACAAGAAAAGTGGGCTTGGGAAATGTTTTTTTCCACTTTTACTATGCTCTCTCCTTTGCGTTGTATTTAGTTTTAACCGGCTGACTTTATATAACTAAAGTGATAAGCTACGGTTTACTTCTTCTTCATCTGTTGTTTATTTGTTTCTACACTGTAAATGTAGAAAAGATCTTTTTAACTAAAAAACAGTCTATATTCTTTAATATACCATTCTAAAAAATGATCATTAACTTGTTGGTAAACAGTGGTATCTGGTACAGACCACTCTTGAATACGTAGAGATCAGAGCCAAAATGTTACTGGTATAAAACACTTTTTAGCGTGTCGGTTATAGTGGAGTCGGTACAGGTGGAATGACTCGGACTATAGAAGTTGTGTTTTGTGATCTGGCTAATGCAATAAAATCCTTCGTGAGGGACCTGCGGACTATACCATTTATAAAAATAATTGGCAATTATAACTTTTGCCTGGAGAAATAAAAAAGGAGAGGAACGAGAAACGCAGCCCTTAGGAAAAAATAGTTAACTGCTCAACTTGCTCTCTCCAATACTCGTCGTCGGGTAGAATATCCCCTGCTTGAATCTATAAATTCAGCGTAATGATTTGAGGTTTGTTGCCTTCTTGTGACAGCGCATAAATTGTATTGTCCGCTGCATCATAGCTGATTGCTGAACAAGCATTCTGTAATTGATAAGTCCGGACATGTAAACCATTCCAATCGAATACTACGATTGTTTTTCCTTTGTCCACATCCAGATTATAATCTTTCAGGGTTCTTCCTGAATACAGAGCGAAAATATAATTCTCCGATACCGCCAAATCGCAGAATCCGAACAGGTTATTTCGGGAATAAGTCACCGGATGAGTCAGGCCACGACCTTTCGGACGATGTCTGTTGAATTTAACTCTTGGGGTAGTCATATGGACTTCATTGATACGACTCAGTTCGTTATCATGAATTTCACAGATATCCAGACAACCGGATTGCATATTAGCACAGGCGACTTTGGAATGCATAGGATTCAGAGCCAAAATATTACTGGCATAGAAAATACTTTTTAACGTGTCGGTTAGAGTGGGATCGGCACAGGTTGGATAACTTACGCTATAGGAGTTGTACCCTGTGGCCTGACTAATACAATAACGCCCTGCAGTGTAGAGACCTGTGGATAAAATTCTTTCATCGAGTCGGATTGCTCCGAATGGAGTCTTTCCATCTTCTGCAAGACTGGTGAAAACAGGTCGGTAACCTGGCGTGGCATATTCGTTTAGGTCGATTTCAACCAATCGCCCGGAACCGAAATCAAAGGCTGAAACGATATCGCCTTGTAGATTCATGCTAATATAGTACATCCCTTCACCTTCGTTTTTTCCTGCCGGTACTAAACGGGTGACGTTGCCGCTTTCACTGTCGTATATGGCAAAACGATAAGCACTGTTCGGGGTCAGGATGGCATATAAGTTTCCTTTCTTTACAAATTTAGAAGGGGATACAATGTTTAATGCCTCTAAATCGATATTATCCGATTGAGCGTAATAAAGCTCTGAAACTTTCGTCCGTACCAACGGCGAAGCTTCACTCTCTAATCTCGGATCAGATTGACAACCTCCAACCAGGAGGGCAGAGATGATGATATAGTGTAATTTTTTCATAAGGCTATTTAATCCATGTCTATGCTTAACCCGTCAAATGTTCCTATATTACCATTCTTGTCTATACCCGTACATAAGTAACCTGCTTTTATGCAGGTAGGAGTAAAATCGTCTCCGGATTCTTTTTCTGCAATCGCATTTATATTATCAAAATATAGAATAGTTTCTTCAGAATTTGAGGAAATAATGAAATTGATAGATAAAGAAATAAAAAAGACTATTCCACCAATTAAAAATTTTACTTTTTTCTTCATTTTGAGTATTTGTTCGTTTTCGGATGGCAAACTTAGGAAAGATTCTTAATTTTGTAAAAAAAAATATATTCTATAATATTCTATAAATTAGGTGTATGAAGAGTAGAATACGTATAATGGGGCGTTTATCTGTGGTACTGTTAATATGTGTATTATTAGGACAAGGGGCATGGATGTATAGAGTGCGTGAAATGAAAGTCGATGAGTTTCGAAAAACTGCTGATTATGTATTGCAGGATATTATTCAGATTTTTTTTGATAATCAAGCTCCTTTTGCTATTAAGAAATTGAAATTAGGGTATAGTTTAGCTAATGAGGATGAATTTTGTTGGAAATACAATAATACAGAAAAAAGGCTTAAAATTAATTCAATGGAGAAATATATTAGTTTAGGCCGGCAAGTTGTTTATGATTGTTTATTTGAGAACAAATGTTTAGATATACAGAAGATTGCTGTTTTATATCATAAAGCATTACAAGAAAAAGGTATATCTGAAAGTCCTTATTTAATAATTAAGGGGTTGGATGGAAATAAGTTATTATTGTCAGATAAGCTTAATGTAGAACCTAATAATATTACTACTTCTCCGCTAAATTTAGGATACGATTACAAACACCAAATCACGGCCTCCTTCAAACTTCCCTTCGTTTTCCGAGCCCTTAAAGGAGTATTATGGATTGAATTACTTTTTCTGATTGGTTTTGTTATTTGTTTAGTTTGGCAATGGAATTCGATAAAGATGACGCTAAGAAGTGTACGGGTACAGACCATGGGAATTGCCCATTTGGAACATGAGCTGAAAAAGCCTTTAGCTACGATGATTTCGGCGATAGGAGGGATGTTGAAACGGAAGGAATCTGTTTTATGTCCTACAGATGAAGTAAAGTTAGGGATGATAAAGGCACGTTTGATGAAGATGGCCGATATTACCGATACTATGCTGACCTCTTTAAAAACTTCGGTTTTGGAGGTGGAACGCGAACCGATCGACCTGCAACTGGAATTGGAGATGATCACAGAAATGTTTACGATGATCCGAAAACATGCCCGGGTGGAGTATCACATTGCCGAAGGACTCGGATACCCTTGCCTCGATAAAATATATTTCAATTATATTGTTATCAATTTAGTGGACAATGCTATTAAATATGGAGGAGCTCATCCGGTCGTTAAAATTAATTTCTATGAAGAGGGGACTGATTATATTTTGGTTGTTGAAGACAATGGCATGGGAATTGCACCTAAAGATCAAAAACAGATTTTTAAACAATTCTATCGTGTCAGAAATCAGCAAGTCACGAAAACAACAGGATTTGGTTTGGGGTTGACCTTCGTACATAAAGTGGTTTGTGCTTACGGAGGGAAAATACATATAGAGAGTGAAATAGGAAACGGTAGCAAGTTTTTAATTATTTTACCACAGGTATCATGGAAAAATTGAAGGTTTTATATGCAGAGGATGATCCTCTGACTGTGATGGAGGTTGCGGAGCAACTCGAAGAGAGGGGATTTGAAGTAATCGTAGCTACCAATGGGACGGAGGCACTGAAGCTGTTCCGGGAGCGGCAACCGAATGTTGTTTTGCTGGATGTCGATATGCCTGGTCATAATGGGTTTGAGGTGCTGCAAATTATCCGGCTTACCGACCACTATACACCGATAGTGATCTACAGTTCGTTAGGGGATGAAGCCAACCAGATGCGTGGACTCGAAAGTGGCGCCTATACCTATCTGGTGAAAAATTGCGCGCCTGCCGTTGTGGCAGCACAGGTGTATAATTGTCTAAGTAAAAATGGCAGTGATAAAATCTGCTTGGGAGAAAAATCATTTTTCGATCTGCTTTCCGGAGAATTATGGATCGGAGAAAGAAAAGAAAAATTGGTGGGATTGGAATTTAAAATCTTTACCATGCTTTGCCGTAACCGCGAGAAAACAGTTTCCCGTGAATTATTGATCAAAGCAGGATGGGATAAGGATGATTATAAATTGCATTTGCAGTTGAATAAATACATCAGTATTCTACGGCATAAAATTTCACTGACTTCGGCTTCCATTGTCACTGACAAATTTAACGGCTATATGCTCAAAGTGACCCGCTAGGGATTCCGGGACGGACCTTTTGTCCCGTTTTCTTCGATTCAGCGTATTTTCTCGTCGGGTAGGTTAGGCCTGACAAGTGAATCGTATAGATAACCGATATTGGGACAAAAGGTCCGTCCCGGAATCCCGGAGTTTAAAGAGGAGAGGAGGAGAGGGAACGTTGGTAGAGGGTCCAGATTTTATCGTTTTCGACCGGACTACCGATAAGCAGGACCCGGTTGAGCGAATCGAGCAGGAAAGTTTGGAAAGCCGGTTCGGCAGGAAACTGGTTGATTTTTTGCATATCCCCCTGCGGATCGTATAGGAAGGGTAGCTGACAACGATTGGCACGTTGCAGGATTTCCAATTCGTCGTAATTGTGGACCCAGGCAACGAATAGGATGTCGACATCGTAGCCCAGACTATCGATTTCCTGTTTCAATAATTGCCATTCGGCCAGTTTCATCCGGCATTCCGTACAACCACTGGTGTCGATGTAATTCAGGATTTTATATTTGCGTTCCTGAAAATCCGGGAGGATGGTATCCCGCCCTTGTACTTTTACCAATAAGGGATCCGGAAAAATAACTTCTTTATTTTTCCATTCTTCAACGATTCGAGCTATTTCTTTCCGGCGTGAATGGCAACTACAGAGGAGTAATACCACCAGGCAAATACTAAAAAATTTTACCATAATCGATAGAGGTTTTCTATTTATGAATGCAAAATTAGAAAAGTTTTGTCAATCGTGTTTAAATTTCCAATTTGAATTTGTAAATAATCATATTTTCGGTGTCGAGATCTGGTTTGCCATACGCATAGTAATAAGGGGCTGAATAACCGAATATCCGAAAGTTGTCGGGTACATTGAATTCTGCTACCAGGGTCTGATTTTTATAGGCTTGAACGGTTTCCCCGCAAGAAGGTTCTCCATGGTAAAAGTTTCTGAACAGGACTTTGGTTTCAGGGATGTATTTCAGGTAACGGTAAGAACCGAATTTTTTATAATCTTCCTTGTAATTGTTAGTGGCTTCTTCGAAAGTATTGGTTTCTCTGTAATCCGTATTCATCGGATGGCCGGCTAGGCCGAAAGATTGCAGGGTGTTGTTCTTAAAGTCCGTTTGATAGATCAGGGAGTCGATCTGGAAAGAATAAAATAAGGTATTTTCTGTATCGGTATCGAATAGAATCGACTTGAAATTAGGAATATAACGGTACTGTTTATAAATGGGAGAATGGGTACACATCATCCGTTCTACTTTGCCGGTACGGGGATCGATGAGTCCCAGGGTATAACTGTTTTCATAAAAATGAGCTGCCTGGCTGTTCGAACGGAAACCGTTGTAAGTAATACAGTCGGTAACGATAGCGATGGCCAGATAGTTTCCCAGTGGGCATAATCGACCGGTAAAGTGTTCAATTTCGTAAATTCCACTTTCGTCAGGACCTGGAGAAGCGAGCAGGATTTCGGGGGTTTTATCGTTTTGCCAGTCGATCCGTAACTGTTGTTTCCCTCCCCAACTTTGATCGAAAATATTCAAATGCCAGTCGTTTATAATTGCATAACCTCCTTGTGGGAGTGCGGTAATCTCATAGATCCCCTGTATTTCCTGCGGACCTCTTCCGTAGGATAGATGGGTACCCAAAAAACGCCCGTCCCGATCGTAGAGGAATAGGGTAGATTGTTCCCGGTCGGCAAAACAAAGGGTATCTCCCAGAAAAAGAAAACTCCCTAGCAGGGAAGTCATTTCGTTTTCATTACCGGCATCGATTCGTATGGTATCGAAATTGACGGAAGATATCGGATGAGCGGAACGTGACGAATAATGAGTAATTTGTGAATAATCGGTCTTATTCCGGGCTTCCGGGATGTTGCTTTTACAATTTATGAGGAAAACGAGGAGCAGACAGCTGTAGATAAAGACTTTTATCATGACGGATTAGGGTTTAAAAAAGTGATTGAAAAGGATGGTTCTGGCCGTTTGGACTTTCATCAAATGAAAAGCCCGTATTCATGGCGTAGATTTACGCAATGGCCTTTACATTCTACCGATTTATAGTAGGAGGCAGGGGCATAATACCGGACATATTCTTTTTTCGCCGGGTATTTTTTGTAAAGTTGTTTGTGAGTGAGAGCGAGAAGTCGAGGCAGTGGTTGTGCGAGGACTACTGCTTCGGGCAATTCGGTGATTTTTTCTTTTAACCGGACGTTCGGATGTTGTTTCACTTCTTGAAAAGGCAGGGCTTTCATCTCATATCCCAGGCATTGAAAAACGAGTTGTTGCCGAGCGGGGATATGGAGCCCCTTTATTTCTACCTCACCTTTTTCATTAGAGGCTCCGAGAAGATACGATTCGGGATATTGCAGGACTACGGCTCCGATGATGATCTGGCCTTTTTCGTCTGTAATCCGTAAAGTCAATGAATCTTGTTGGGCTGTTCCAGACTGATTCAACAATAAGAGAGGCAAAAGGTAATAAAAAATTTTTTTCATAGATTTTCAGTAATAGGTTATCAGAGTGGTAACCGATATTTGTTGACTGCATTTTCTTCAGAAGAACTTACGGTATAAAGTATATTGCTGTCTTCGTGGACATCTATACCATTGGTATAGTGATCGAGCAAAAATTTCCGGATCAGCTTACCGTCGAGGTCGTATACTAAAAACAAATTGCCACCATCAGGAGTAGGCTGCCCCTTCATCATTTTTTTGAGTTCTTCTTGGTGATCGGTGCCCGAGAATAAGGTGTAGATGGCTTTTTTCCCGACTTGTACATCCTGATAACCCTTGATTTTGCCGACAAGGAGTCCGTTTTTATCACTCAAAAAATCAGGTTCACCTCCTTTGCCGACAATGAACCGGGAAGAATCCGACGCCAGGTTATGGATTTCCAGTAATTCTCCGTTTTGGGTGACAAGGACTAATAGGTGATTGTCGGGATTATAGTCAAGATAAGAGTTCCATAGTGAGGCTGTCATCGTCGGGTAGGCTTTGTTTTTTGCGGTATTTCCCCACGGAATCTCGTATTTTTTGTTCAGCAGATGTCCACAAGTATCGATAAATGCAATCCGTTCCGGTCCGTCGAAATTGAGCAAGGCAAACCCTTGGTCCGTCCGGCAAAAATTCAGTATCGGAATGCCGGCTTGAGGGTAGTCGATTATCCGGGCAGGGGAAATGCGTTGTTGCATCAGACTGTCTTTCCGGAAGATCGAAAGGCGGGCCCGGCTAGTGTCGAAAACATAAATATGTTGCTCGTCCATACAAAATCCTCCTGTCGAAATATATTCTTCCGGCCCGCGGCCGTTCACGGCAAAGGAAGTGATGAATTGCAGCTCAGGATAAGAATAGAGATGATAGAACCGATCTCCTCCATGCAGGTCCCAAATACACATTATAGAATCCTGTACTTTTATTTTATATGGATATTTCATATATAGGTCACTGTTTTTTAACAAACATTCCGAAGTCAGGGGAACGATCTCCCCGTTATCTCCGGATGGGGGAGTGGGTTTACAGGAAATCAGGAGTCCTGGTAACAGCAGGAAAAGTAGAGTTTTATTCATATGCTTGATTTTATTCATTTGTAACCTGGTGGTCCATTTGATCCGGTCAAAAACCGAGATATCACATGTAGGACGGATGGACGAGCTGATTAGTTACAGCTTAAAATCAGATAATGAATAAAGTTTTAAAAAGGATTACAAGTTATATTAGTTAAGGGAGCCTGGTTTCGGTTTTGGGGGATTTTGGGAATAGGTGAAAAGACGTCGGCTACATTCATCTATGACCAGAAAAAATTCGGATTGGGGATAACAGTAACAATCTTCTTGGAGAGTTGCTGAGTTACTGAGTTAAAAGAGTTGCTGAGTTAAATAAGTTTTCAATAAAATTACACTGAATTGAAATAAGTATGGGGATTATAAACTCTTCTCAACTTAATAATTCTTTTAACTTCTCCAACTCATATCTTAGTTTCTCAGTAACTTAGCAACTCTTTTAACTCATCAACTTATCAACTCTTTTTAATTTTTTCTGCCATAGCTTGGGCGATAGCTTTACATTGCTCGATGTCGGAAGATTTCATAGCTCCGAGTGCTTCATTGGGTTCTGCTACCACTTCCCACTTCATTTTTTCTGCAAAAGCTTTCAGGCGGGGGATGGCTCCGCCTCCCCAGGTTTTATTACCGAAATAGGCCAGAAGGTGATTTTTAATGCCCATATTTTCCAGTTCGCACAACAGGATTTCCATAGTTGGGAAGATACCGCCGTTATAGGCACAACTGCCGAGGATCACTCCTTTGTAGCGGAAAATATCGTTGATGATATAAGAAGGATGTGTCTTCGAAGTGTCGTGGATCCGTATCTTTTTAACGCCTTGTTCGGCGAGGAAACGTCCGATTGTGTCTGCCATCTGCTCCGTGTGACCGTACATACTGCTGAAAGCGATCACCACTCCTTCTTCGGTTTCGTATTTACTCCATTTTTCATATTTAGCGATGATATCACACACATGTGAGCGCCAGATCGGACCATGGGTGGCACATATCGTGTTGAAAGTGAGTGTATTCAATTTCTTCAGGGCTGTTTGTGCCGGCATACCGTATTTCCCGACGATATTCGAATAATAACGGCTGATTTCCTCTTCCAGGTAATCCAGATCGACCTGGTCATCGAAAATACCACCGTCCAGGGTTCCGAAAGCTCCGAACACATCCCCGCTGAATACGATATTCTCGCCCGGTAGATAGGTAACCATGGTTTCGGGCCAGTGCAACATCGGAACCATATAAAAATTCAGGGTACGTTTACCGATGTTCAGTGAATCGCCTTCCTTTACTTCGAGCAAGTTGGAATCTACTCCGTAATAATTTTGGAGCATGGGGAAAGTTTTACAGTTGCCCACTACCGTCAGGTCGGGATAATGGCAGAGCAGGTTTTTGATTGCTCCCGTATGGTCCGGTTCCATATGATTGATGATCAAATAATCAACCTTCCGGCCTTGGAGCACAGCTTGCAGACTATCCAGATAATCATCCATCCGGCTGCGTTCGACGGTATCTATGACGACTACTTTTTCGTCTACAATCACATACGAATTGTAGGCTACTCCTTTAGGGAGAGGCCAGTAGTTTTCGAAAATATGAGTTCTTCTGTCATTTACGCCGATCCAGTAGATGTTGTCTTTGATTTTGATAGCATTATTCATATGTCGTTGATTTAATCTTATATTCTTTGCAAAGTTAGTTAAAAGGTCGAAAACCTCAAAGGCGTAAAATAGAAAAGGCCGAAGAAGTTATCATAACTTCCTTGGCCTTTCAAAACTTTTATGTCACAAATGTCTATTTTATACCCAATTTCTTTTTCAGGTCTTTGGGAAGAGCATCTTTGTGAATCATCACTGAAGTAGTCTTGTAAGCTACAAAAGGATAAGAAGCATACAGGTATCCCTTGTATTTACCATAGTCACCCCAAGAGTTTTTCACGATGAAATATTTATTTCCGATTTGATCGACAGCTTTACCTATTACATGCATGCCATGGTCGTCGGTAGTCAGTTTATTGTCGAATTCTTGCTGACGCAGTTCCTGGGTAATTTCTTTTTCTTTACCCGGTTTCTTTAGCAATTCGGCTTGTTGTTGTGTTTTCGGCATTTTCACCCATTTCGCGATTTCAGCGTCGCTCATTTCTTTGATGTTCACGTCCGGAACAACAGCCAGGCCGTCGCGTGTGAAACCGATTTCAGAAACGTCTGATCCCCAGGAGAAAGTGTAGCCTTTGTCGATCGCTTTGTCGAGTACATCCATCAATTCATCCAACGGAAGATTGTATGACATTTCGCCGATCCAGTTATCTTCTACTTCCAGAGCGAATTGAGTATAGAACGGATGGTGGGTGAAAGAAGTCAGGCTGACATAATCGTCCATATTCAGCCCACAGGCATCTGTTGCGAAAGTCATCGGAGTATATTCTTTTCCTTGCCAGGTGAATTTTTCCGGTTTTTCGCCCAGATAAGCATTCAGTATACCGTCATAACCTCTTAACCACGCAGTGCTTAATTTTTTGTTAGGATTGCTGACAACAGCGTCCAGATAACCTTTCAGGATAGCATCCAATTCGCCGTGTACATGTACCTCTTCGCCGTAGTTCAGGCCGCTGTATAAAGACAACGGAACAATACCGTAGTTCCGGATTGCCCAGGTCACATCGGCAGAAGCGCCTCCCTGTCCGAAGTTTACATGGCCGTTCATCCGTACATATTTATCTCCTTTGGCATGATAGGTGTTCCATACGACATACATCGGAGACAGGCTGAGCGAATCTTTGCCCATACGCATGATTTCAGATTCCAAAAAAGAAATAGTCGACCAGGACCAACAGGTTCCGGCACGATCCTGCGATTTAACACTTGTTGTCGGAAGGCGTTTGATATCCGTAAATTTGTAACCTTCCTGATCATTCTTTTGTTCCTGGGCATTCACGGTCACTGCACAAGCTAACAGTAAGCCCAAGGTGAAACAGGTAAATTTTCTCATGTTTGTAAATAGTTATTGATATAAAAAAAATCTAACGTTTGCGATGCTGCCAAAGGTAATCAATTGAAAATTTAAAAATAAGCCTCAGCACGGAAATGCCGAAGTTTTAAGAAAAAAATAACACTTTACATTTCGTTGCTTTCCTTTTGGATCTTTTTCCATAAACAGATCTTTCCCCAAAAGTGATATTTCCGGTTGCAAATCCAGATGAAGATCACACCGGCGACAAGCATCGTCAGCGTGTCGAAATGCGAAGCTGTCGGATGCAGGTCTTTGAAAAGGGCGTGGGTTTGCAGGGTAGAAGAATCGGAGGTTATGGTGATGGCTGCTATAATATTATTGGCCATATGCAATCCCAGGGATAATTCCATTCCGTCGTCTTTCACCGCTACAAAGCCCAGGATCAATCCCATCAGGATGTATTGGGGAAGGGCCACCCACATGCCGAATTCTTCGACTTCGGGGTTGGCGCCGTGCAGGATGCCGAACAGGACACCCGTGATAACGACAGCTACCCAGCGGTATTTGAAGAGCAGGGCCGACCACTGCATGAGGTACCCCCGGAAAAGCAACTCCTCAAAAGAGGTCTGAAAAGGAAAAAGGAGTAGCGAGATAACGACCAGAATCAGGAAATGAACCGGTTCGAATTGAAATACCAGATGGGAGGTATCTCCGAAAAAGAAAGGGAGGGCCAGGGTGATCAGGGATAAAATACCCCAGACAGCAGCACCGAAAAAAATCCTGCCCCAATCTATCCGTTGCCGGCCGGTTACGATATTTGCCGTTTTTTTATGATGGATATATTTAACACAAAATAAGATGGTGAAGAAACCTACAGCAAAACTGAGTAAGGTTAAAGCCAACCCTGTATTCGTACTTGTGGCTGCCGATATATCCCCTCCTTGCAAGATGGAAGGGTCTTCCATAATCATATATCCCACCAGGGGAAGACTGCCGATTTGTGTTGCAGTGAAAATAATCAGTAACGAAAAAATGTAGAAATACCATTGATTTCGGCCGGAGTAAACTTTTTCTAGGAACATCGGTAAAAAATTAAAAATTAAAAGTTGAAGAGCAAATGCCTCATTTTAGCATTTGCTCGAGTGAATATTCGTCGGATATCAACACTTGCCGGGCTTTGCTTCCTTCGAAGGGACCGACGATGCCGGCTGCCTCGAGTTGGTCCATGATACGGCCGGCCCGGTTGTAGCCGATAGAAAACCGCCGCTGGATGGAAGAGGTGGAACCCTGTTGGGTGCTGACTACGAGCCGGGCTGCTTCTTCGAACAACGGATCGCGTGATCCCGGGTCGATGTCGTTGAGGCCGTTCCCTTCGTTTTCAGGTACATATTCCGGTAGGGCAAAAGCACTCGGATATGACTGTTGGCTGGCAATATGGTGGGTGATCGCATCTACTTCGGGAGTATCCACAAAAGCACATTGCACCCGTGTCATCTCACTACCTACCGATATCAGCATATCACCACGTCCGATCAGCTGGTTGGCACCCGGTGAATCCAGGATTGTCCGGGAGTCGATCATGGAAGCGACCTTAAAAGCGATTCGGGCCGGGAAGTTGGCTTTGATCACCCCGGTGATGATATTCGTAGAAGGCCGCTGGGTAGCGATGATCATATGAATACCTACAGCACGTGCCAGCTGGGCGATCCGGGCGATCGGGGTTTCTACTTCCTTACCGGCAGTCATGATCAGGTCGGCGAATTCATCCACAACCACCACGATATAGGGAAGGTATTTATGTCCATTATTGGGGTTCAGTTGTCTTTTGATGAATTTTTCATTATATTCTTTAATGTTTCTTACCTGTGCCATTTTGAGCAGGTCGTAACGGCTGTCCATTTCAATACACAGGGAGTTGAGCGTATTGACTACTTTAGCGGTCTCGGTGATGATCGCTTCTTCTTCATCCGGCAATTTGGCCAGGAAATGTTTTTCTATGATAGAATAGATACTGAGCTCTACTTTTTTAGGATCGACCATCACAAACTTCAGTTGGGACGGGTGTTTCTTGTAAAGCAGTGAAGTGATGATCGCATTCAATCCGACCGATTTACCTTGTCCGGTAGCTCCGGCAACCAAAAGGTGGGGCATCTTTGTCAGATCGAAAGTATACGTCTCGTTAGAGATGGTTCTGCCCAAAGCTACCGGCAAAGCGTATTTGGATTCCTGGAATTTCTTGGAAGCGATGATACCGCGCATGGAGACTACCTCCGGATTTTGGTTCGGCACTTCGATACCGATCGTTCCTGCTCCGGGAATAGGGGCGATGATCCGGATGCCCAAAGCAGAAAGGCTAAGCGCTATGTCGTCCTCAAGGTTTTTGATTTTGGAAATCTTGACACCCGGAGCCGGTACGATCTCATACAAGGTGACGGTCGGACCGATGGTTGCTTTGATCTTGGTGATTTCGATTTTGTAATTACGCAACGTTTCTACAATCCTGTTTTTGTTAGCATCCAATTCTTCCTGGGTGACTTTCGGATTACCGGAGGAATGCTCTTCGAGGAGTTCTAAACCGGGATATTGGTAATTGGACAGGTCGAGGGTCGGATCGTAATCTTCGGTCGGCTGGTTCTGATCGACGGTTTCTTCCTGATCCTTATTGCTGATGGTCAAGGTGATGTCCTGATCGTTTCCGGCCGGTAAGTCGGTATCTCCTTCTTCTTCATCATCGGTAGACGATTTTGCTCGGTCATCCGATAAATCCGATAGTTCCTGGCTGAATTCGAAATCGTTGATAGAAGCGGACATGCGGTTGAAACCTTGTTGCAAGGTGATTGCTTCCGGATTTTGATCCGTTGTTTCTTTCGGTGCTAACAAACGCTCCGGTTGACTGGAAAAATCGGTATCCTCCGGTTGGAACGTACCGTCGTTGTCATGGGGAAAATCCTCTTGTTCTTCGTCTGCGTTCTCCTTGTCGGAATCGCTTGTTGTATCTTCGTCTTCGGGATCTTGTTGTGCGTCGGCTTGCCGTTGTGCTTCTTCACGGGCAGCTGCAGCACGGGCTTCCCGTTCGGCTAGTGCGGCCAGTGCCTTTTCCTGGTGACGGCGGATTTGTTCTTTGATATAATCGACACATTTATAGAAAGTCCGTTCGAATCCGAAAAACAGAATGGCGATAAAAGTGAGGATCAGAATCAGCATAGTCCCGATACGTCCTACCAATGAGTTCAACCAGACGCTGACAAAATGTCCATGGCCTCCCCCCGGGAATAGGTAGCCTGTGCCGACTTCGAAAAGATTGGAAATACTCTCCGAGAGAAAACCCAGGAATAAAGAGATCCAAAGAATAATACACATACCGATGAATAACCTGCGGCTGAAGTTTTTTACTTTGATACTCCCCAGACGGAAACTGCATAATAATAAAAGATAGCAAAGAATGAAAGAAGATATACCGAACCACCGGTTGATCAATAGGTCCGAAATCCAGGCTCCGATCTTTCCGGCAGGATTACTGACTTCGATTTCCGGATTGGTAATGATTTTCCCCCAGGGACCATCGACCAGACTTTGATCGATACCTCCCGAAAAGAAGAAACCGATCAGGGCGAAGAGAATATACAACGATACCAAAGCCAACGCAATTCCCAGAAGGATACGTGTCCGTTGTTCTTTTAAAAATTCCGGTAGCAAAGAAACCTGTTTTTTCTCCGTTTTGGAGGAAACAGGTTTATGTTTTATTTTTTTCATCTTTACAATTTTTCAGCCTACGAAGGTACGAAAAATTGAAAATTTATCTTGCTTTTACTGATACAAAAATCGTTTAATACTCCGTTTCGGGGTTTTCTCGAACTCTTCGTTATAGAGCTTGTAAGTATTCAGCTGGCTGTAAGCCGGGAGCTGTTGGTTGATTTCTTTCAGGTTGGCGGTCATCAGTTCGTCCAGTTTCTCATCGGTAATTTTTTCTTCGTTTACCAGATCGAAATCGGGGTAGATCAGGGCTACGAGTTTTCCTTCTTTTTCGATAACGATGGATTCGCTGATATAGGGCATGTTGTTGAGTTTATCCTCGATTTCTTCAGGATAAATGTTCTGACCGTTTGAGCTGAGGATCATGTTTTTACATCGTCCTTTGATAAACAGGTAGCCGTCTTGGTCGATGATTCCCATATCTCCGGTATGTAGCCAGCCGTCCCGGTCGATGGCGGCAGCCGTAGCTTCCGGATTTTTGTAGTAACCGGTCATCACACAAATCCCTTTAGCCAGGATTTCCCCTACGATATGTTGGGGATCGCCGGAGTCGATCCGAAGTTCGACACGAGGCACTGCCTTGCCGCAGGAGCTCTGACGGAAAGTTTTCCAGTTGTCGTAAGTGAGCAGAGGACCACATTCGGTCATGCCGTATCCCACCGTGTAAGGAAAACGAATCGAGCGGAGAAAGAGCTCTACTTCCTTGTTCAGGGCTGCTCCTCCGATGATTAATTCTTTGAATTTTCCTCCGAAGGCGTCGATGACCTTTTGCCGGATGCTTTCCCTGATTTTATCGTTGATGATCGGTATGTTCATCAGTAATTTCATATGCGGTTTCTCGATGGTCGGGAAAACTTTCTTCTTGATGATCTTTTCAATAACCAGGGGAACCGTAATGATCAGATCGGGCTTTACCGTGGCGAAAGCATCTGCTATGATTTTCGGTGACGGGGTACGGGATAAAAAATGGATGTGGGTCCCGTTGACAAATTGGTAAATAAATTCAAAAGCCAGGCCGTACATATGAGCCATCGGGAGCATACATACGATTTGTTCACCCGGATTGATCCCGTAGGTATCGATGGCAAATTGCAGGTTGGTCCACAAGCTACGGTAAGGCAGCATCACTCCTTTGGAAGAACTGGTGGTGCCCGAGGTATAATTGATCACGGCCAGCTGGTCGGGCGTATCGTATTCGTAATGAACATCTTCGGCACGGAAACGATCGGGGAATTTTTTTCCGAACAGTTCGTTTAATCTGGCTCTGGCTTCGGTCAGTTGCTTACTATTCGAGGTGCGGAGCGAGTAATCTTCGATCCGGAGTACGCCGTCGAGGTCGGGCATAGCCGATTCGTCGAGATTTTCCCAGACCACATCTCCGGCAAAGAGCAAACGGGCTTCCGAATGGTTCACGATGTGATGGACATTATCGGGTTTAAACTCGTTGAGTATGGGTACAGCTACAGCTCCGTAAGAAAGTGTGGCCAGAAAAGCGATACCCCAACTGCTGGTATTCCGGCTGCAAAGAGCGATCTTATCCCCTTTACGGATTCCGCAATGTTCGAAAAGAAGGTGTAATTTCTCGATTTTACGGGCTACATCTTTGTAAGAACTGGTAGCTCCCTTAAAGTCGGTCAAGGCAGGCAGATCCCAATGATCTTTAATGCTCTGTTCAATATATTTTATAAAATTTTCTTCCATAATCATGGGTTTATTTGAGCAAAGATAGAAGTTTAGGTATTAAACCGGAAACGTTGGAAGAAAAAAATGAGTCCGTATTTTTCTATTTTATTGATACAGATAACGTTTTATACTTCGTTTTGGCGTTTTCTCGAATTCGGTTTCCTGGATTTTTAAACGGGCAACCTGGCTGTACA